>Ga0187773_10000143_pt1 | contig 31067 bp, 25 predicted proteins | sample 0216_BV02_MP05_1_FD_133133 | JGI IMG/M metagenome (GOLD analysis project Ga0187773, IMG submission 133133) | Tropical peat soil microbial communities from peatlands in Department of Meta, Colombia - 0216_BV02_MP05_10_MG | ecosystem: Environmental > Terrestrial > Soil > Wetlands > Peat | place...
GGACAACATCAAGATGACGATCGAGCTGATCAGCCCGATTGCGATGGATCAGGGGCTGCGCTTTGCGATCCGCGAGGGCGGCAAGACCGTCGGCGCCGGCGTCGTGGCGAAGATCCTCAAGTAGGAGAAACGCCGGCCGGGGCGGCATCCGGCTAGAGCAGCGGGCAAAAGTCACGCCATTTGCCCGCAGCATGTTCGGAGTGGTGAGTTGGATCTGCCGAAATCACCGTCCAGGTGATTTCGGCCGAACAGAGTAGGCCAGTAGCTCAATTGGCAGAGCGGCGGTCTCCAAAACCGCAGGTTGGGGGTTCGATTCCCTCCTGGCCTGCCACGGATTGATATGACAGACGAGAACAAGATTCAGGACGCGGGTACCGCGGACAAGGCGAAGCTCTACGCTGCGATCGCGCTCGTGATCGCGGGCGTCGCCGGCTATTACTACCTCACGAGCCAGCCGACCTGGATCCGCTGGCTGCCGGTGCTCGCGGGCCTGGTGCTCGCGGCGGTGGTCGTGGCGTTCTCGGTCTACGGCAGGGCGTTTCGCGAGTTCGTGACGCTGGCGCGCGTCGAGCTGCGCAAGATCGTGTGGCCGAACCGCCAGGAGACCGGCATGACGACGCTCGTCGTGTTCGTCTTCGTGATCGTGTTCGGAGCGTTTTTCTGGCTGCTGGATCTCGTGCTCGCCTGGGCCACGAAGACACTGACGGGACAGGGAGGCTGATCGTGGCGCTCAGATGGTACGTGGTGCACGCCTATTCGAACTTCGAGCACCGGGTGGCGGATTCGCTGAAGGAGCGCATCCAGCGCGCCGGCCTCAACGATCGCTTCGGCGAGATCCTGGTGCCGACCGAGGAAGTCGTCGAGATGCGTGACGGCCAGAAGAGAAAGAGCGAGCGCAAGTTCTACCCGGGCTACGTGCTCGTGCAGATGGAGATGGATGAGGAGACCTGGCACCTGGTGCGCGACGTGCCCAAGGTCCTCGGCTTCATCGGCGGCACTCCGGAGAGGCCGGCGGCGATCACCGACAAGGAAGCCAACCAGATCCTGCGGCGCGTGGAAGAGGGCGTCGACAAGCCGCGGCCGAAGGTGCTGTTCGAGCCGGGCGAGGTGGTGCGCGTGGTGGACGGGCCGTTCAACGACTTCAACGGCGTCGTCGAGAGCGTCAATTACGAGAAGAATCGCCTGCAGGTGGCAGTGCAGATTCTGGGGCGTTCGACGCCCGTGGAGCTGGATTTCTCGCAGGTCGAGAAGGCCTGAGGCCGGCGCAAGCCGCGTTTTGAACCTTAGATCCTTTTAAAGGGAGCCCAAGCAGGCGCTGGAACCTTAAGGAGAGGTATCGATGGCTAAGAAAGTACAGGGCTACATCAAGTTGCAGGTGCCGGCAGGCTCTGCCAATCCCTCGCCCCCGATCGGGCCGGCGCTGGGTCAGCAGGGCGTCAACATCATGGAGTTCTGCAAGCAGTTCAACGCCCAGACCCAGAAGATGGAGAAGGGCCTGCCGATCCCGGTGGTGATCACCGTGTACTCGGACCGCAGCTTCACCTTCGTGATGAAGACGCCGCCCGCTGCGGTGCTGATCGCCAAGGCGATCGGCATTGAAAAAGGCTCCGGCACCCCCAATACGGCGAAGGTTGGCAAGATCTCGCGCAAGCAGCTGGAAGAGATCGCCAAGCTCAAGCAGCCCGACCTCACCGCCGCGGACCTGGATGCGGCGGTGCGCACCATTGCGGGCTCCGCGCGCAGCATGGGCGTCGACGTGGAAGGAGTGAAGTAGCCATGGCCCTCTCGAAGAAAGTGAAGGCCTGGAAGGACCAGATCACTCCGGGCAAGGCCTATCCGGTCGAGGAAGCGCTCAAGCTGGTGAAGCAATTCGCCACCGCCAAGTTCGCCGAGACGGTGGATGCGGCCGTGAACTTAGGGATCGATGCCAGCAAGTCCGACCAGCAGGTGCGCGGCTCGACGGTGATGCCGCACGGTACCGGCAAGACGGTGCGCGTCGCGGTGTTCACCTCCGGCAAGAACCAGGAGGCCGCCAAGGCGGCCGGCGCCGACATCGTGGGACTCGAGGATCTCGCGGCCCAGGTGAAGGCCGGTGAGATCAACTTCGATCGGGTGATCGCCTCTCCGGATGCCATGCGCATCGTCGGGCAGCTGGGCCAGATCCTGGGTCCCCGCGGACTCATGCCGAACCCGAAGGTCGGCACGGTGACGCCGGACGTGGCGACCGCGGTGAAGAACGCCAAGGCCGGCCAGGTGACGTACCGGGTGGACAAGGCCGGCATCGTCCACTGCACGATCGGCAAGGCGAATTTCGAGGTGAGCGCGCTGAAGGAGAACCTGCACGCGCTGATCGCCGACCTGCAGAAGGCGAAGCCCGCCTCCTCGAAAGGCGTGTATTTGAAGCGCGTCACGCTGTCCTCGACCATGGGGCCGGGCGTGCGCGTCGATTCGGGAACTCTTTAAGTTTGATGGACGGGGTTGCGCGTGAGCGCAACCCCGTTGAGTCCTGCGCGAAGCGCATGACAAGTTTTGATGCGGGCTGGCGTGCCGATGGCGCCGGCCATCATCGAAGACCGCAGGCGAGGGAACGGGTGCTGGCGACCCACGGCCCTCTCAATGGACCGCCTGCGCAGATGGTGAACCGCTTTTCGCATCGAGGAGCTCCTCGGACTGCGGAAGGTCACCGTCGATAAGGTGAAGCCGCGCAAGGATGCGCAGCTTCGAAGTGATCTTCAGGCGATGAGGAGAGATGAATGGCACTCAACCTGGAAGACAAGAAGGCGCTCGTAGCGGAAGTGGCCGCGGTGGCTCAAACAGCCCAGTCGGTCGTGGCCGCCGAGTACCGCGGACTGACGGTCTCACAGATGACCGAGCTGCGTGCCAAGGCGAGAAAGCAGGGCGTGTACATGCGTGTCGTAAAGAACACGCTGGCGCGCAAGGCCCTCGCCGGCACGTCGTTCGAGACGGTGGGGCCGAAGCTCAAGGGGCCTCTGGTGCTGGCTTTCTCGAAGGACGACCCGGGCGCGGCGGCGCGCGTGGTGAAGGACTTCGCCAAGGCCAACGAGAAGCTCGTGGCGACCCTCGTGTCGCTCGGCGGGCAGGTGCTGCCCGGCGGCGATCTCGACAAGGTGGCGAGTCTGCCGACTCGCGAGCAGGCGTTGTCGATACTGCTCGGCGTGCTGAAGGCGCCGGTGCAGAAACTCGTCGGCACGCTGGCCGCACCGGCATCGAAGCTCGCCCGCGCCGTTGCCGCGGTTCGCGACCAGAAACAGGCCGCGGGCGCCTAACTGTTACCGACAACCTTTTTTTTGGAGACTCACATGGCTGTCAACAAAGACGAAATCCTCGATGCAATTTCCAAGATGACTCTTCTCGAGGTCATGGAACTCGTTTCCGACATGGAGAAGAAGTTCGGCGTCACCGCCGCGGCCCCGGTGGCCGTGGCCGCCGCCGGTGGTGCGGCCGCTGCCGCGGCGGCTCCCGCCGAGGAGAAGACCGAGTTCACCGTGCTCCTCAAGGAGTATCCGGCGGACAAGAAGGTGACCGTGATCAAGGTGATCCGCGAGATCACGGGCCTCGGCCTGAAGGAGGCGAAGGACCTGGTCGAGGGCGCGCCCTCGACCGTCAAGGAAGCCGTTTCCAAGGCCGATTCCGACACGATGAAGAAGAAGCTCGAGGAAGCCGGCGCGAAGGTGGAGGTCAAGTAGACCTCCATGCGCCTCCCTTCACGTCCGCGGTTGGGTCGCGGCTGCGGCCGGCCGTGGGCGGTGAAGGCTTGTCTTGTTTCCGGTGCGCCGGCGATTCGCGCCGCCGCGCCGCTCGATTGGGTTTGGACTGACTTTTTGAGGTGACCTCCGAATGGCTTACTCCTTCACCGAGAAGAAGCGCATCCGCAAGAACTTCGGCAAGCAGGCGAGCATTCTCGATACGCCGTACCTGCTGGCCATCCAGCTCGACTCCTATCGCACCTTCCTGCAGGTCGACAAGCCGGAGGAGGCGCGCGAGCGCATCGGCCTGCACGCCGCCTTCCAGAGCGTCTTCCCGATCTCGAGCTACAGCGGCAACGCCTCTCTCGAGTACGTGAGCTACCGGCTCGGCGAGCCGGTGTTCGACGTCAAGGAGTGCCAGCTGCGCGGACTCACCTACGCAGCCCCCCTGCGCGTCAAGGTGCGCCTCATCGTGCTCGACAAGGAAGCCGCCGGCGCCAAGAAGCCGGTGAAGGACGTGCGCGAGCAGGAGGTCTACCTCGGCGAGCTGCCGCTGATGACCGACAACGGCACCTTCGTCATCAACGGCACCGAGCGCGTCATCGTCTCGCAGCTGCACCGCTCCCCGGGCGTATTCTTCGATCATGACCGCGGCAAGACCCATTCCTCGGGCAAGCTGCTGTTCTCGGCGCGCATCATTCCCTACCGCGGCTCCTGGCTCGACTTCGAGTTCGACCCGAAGGACTGCGTGTTCGCACGCATCGACCGGCGGCGCAAGCTCCCGGTGACGATCATCCTGCGCGCCCTTGGCATGAACGAGTCCGACATCCTCGCCACCTTCTTCGAGACCAACACCTTCTACCTCGGCCGCGAGGAGGTGGCGCTGCAGCTCGTGCCGCAGCGCCTGCGCGGCGAGACCGCGACCTTCGAGATCCGCATCGGCGAGCAGGTGATCGTCGAGGAAGGCCGGCGCATTACCGCCCGCCACGTACGGCAGCTCGAGGACGCCAAGGTTACGCGCCTGCGCGTGCCGCGCGAGTACGTCTACGGCAAGATCCTTGCCCACGACGTCGTCAACACCGAGACCGGCGAGATTCTCGCCAAGGCCAACGAGGTGCTGACCGCGGCTTCCGTCGAGAAGCTGATCGAGGCCAACATCGCGCAGGTCAACACGCTGTACGTGAACGACCTCGACCGCGGCCCGTATATCTCCGACACGCTGCGCATCGATCCCACCAAGACGCGCCTCGAGGCGCTGGTGGAGATCTACCGCATGATGCGTCCGGGCGAGCCGCCGACCAAGGACGCCGCGGAGAATCTGTTCGCGAACCTGTTCTTCAACCCCGAGCGCTACGACCTCTCGGGCGTGGGGCGCATGAAGTTCAACCGCCGCGTGGGCCGCAAGGAAATCCTCGGCCCCGGGATTCTCTACGACCAGAAGTACGCCAGCACGCGCGCCGACGAGCTGTCCAAGCGCCTGGTGGCGCAGTACGGCGCGATGTCCGACGTCATCGACGTGCTCAAGGTTCTCATCGACATCCGTAACGGCAACGGCCAGGTCGACGATATCGACCACCTGGGCAACCGCCGCGTGCGCTCGGTGGGCGAGATGGCCGAGAACGCCTTCCGCGTCGGCCTGGTGCGCGTCGAGCGCGCGGTCAAGGAGCGCCTGACGATCGCCGAGACCGAGCCGCTCATGCCGCAGGAGATGATCAACGCCAAGCCGGTGGCGGCTGCGGTCAAGGAGTTCTTCGGCTCCTCGCAGCTGTCGCAGTTCATGGACCAGAACAACCCGCTCTCCGAAGTGACCCACAAGCGGCGCGTCTCGGCGCTCGGGCCGGGAGGGTTGACGCGCGAGCGTGCCGGGTTCGAGGTGCGCGACGTGCACCCGACCCATTACGGGCGGGTGTGCCCGATCGAGACCCCGGAAGGTCCGAACATCGGCCTCATCAACTCGCTGTCGGTATATGCGCGCACCAATCAGTACGGCTTCCTCGAGACGCCCTACCGGCGCGTCGAGAACGGCCGGGTCACCGACCGGATCGACTACCTGTCGGCGATCGAGGAGGGCGAGTTCGCGATCGCACAGGCAAATGCGGTGCTGGGCCCCAAGGGCGAGCTCACCGATGAGCTCGTGTCCTGCCGTTTCCAGAACGAGTTCACGCTGATGCCGCGCGACCGCATCAACTACATGGACGTGTCACCGAAGCAGATCGTGTCGGTGGCGGCCTCGCTCATCCCGTTCCTCGAGCACGACGACGCCAACCGCGCGCTCATGGGCTCGAACATGCAGCGCCAGGCGGTGCCGACGCTGCGCAGCGAGACTCCGCTGGTGGGCACCGGCATGGAGCGTCCGGTGGCGATCGACTCCGGCGTCACCGTGGTGGCGCGCCGCGGCGGCACGGTCGACTCCGTCGATGCCTCCCGCATCGTGGTGCGCGTGAACGACGAGGAGACGACCGCCGGCGAGCCTGGTGTCGACATCTATAACCTGACGAAATACACGCGTTCCAACCAGAACACCTGCATCAACCAGCGTCCGCTGGTGAACGCGGGCGATGTGATCGCACGCGGCGACGTGCTGGCCGACGGCCCCTCGACCCACCTGGGCGAGCTCGCCCTCGGGCAGAACCTGCTGGTCGCATTCATGCCGTGGAACGGCTTCAACTTCGAGGATTCGATCCTCATCTCCGAGCGCGTCGTGCAGGAGGACCGCTTCACGACCATCCACATCGAGGAGCTCACCTGCGTCGCCCGCGATACCAAGCTCGGACCCGAGGAGATCACCGCCGACATCCCCAACGTCGGCGATGCGGCGCTCGCCAAGCTCGATGAGGCGGGCATCGCCTTCATCGGCGCCGAGGTCAAAGCCGGCGACATCCTGGTCGGCAAGGTCACGCCCAAGGGCGAGACTCAGCTCACGCCGGAAGAGAAGCTGCTGCGGGCGATCTTCGGCGAGAAGGCCTCTGATGTTAAGGACACCGGGCTGCGCGTGCCGCCCGGCATGGACGGTACCGTGATCGACGTGCGCGTGTTCACCCGCGACGGCGTCGAGAAGGACTCGCGCGCGCTCTCGATCGAGAAGGCCGAGATCGAGCGGGTACGCAAGGACTTCGCCGATCAGCAGCGCATCCTGGAGGATGACCTCTTCCAGCGCGTGCGCGGCATGCTGGTCGGTCAGACTGCGGCGGGGGGTCCGAGGAAGCTCAAGGGCGGTACCAAGATCGTCAGCGAGTACCTCGACGAGGTGCCGCGCGAGGAGTGGTTCGAGATCCGCCTCGAGGACGAGGACGCCAACAGCCAGCTCGAGCAGGCCGCGGAGCGCTTGAAACTGCAGCGCAAGGCCTTCGAGAAGCGCCTGGACGACAAGCGCGCCAAGATCACCGCGGGCGATGACCTCGCTCCGGGCGTCTTGAAGATGGTCAAGGTGTACCTGGCGGTGAAGCGCCGCGTGCAGCCGGGCGACAAGATGGCCGGCCGTCACGGCAACAAGGGTGTGATCTCGACCATCGTGCCGGTCGAGGACATGCCGTACCTGGAGGACGGCACCCCGGTCGACGTGGTGCTGAACCCCCTCGGCGTGCCCTCCCGCATGAACGTCGGCCAGGTGCTCGAGACCCACCTCGGGTGGGCGGCCAAGGGCGTCGGACTCAAGATCGGGCGGATGCTGGAAGCGCAGGCGGCGGCCGCCGAGCTGCGCGCCTTCGTCAAGCAGATCTACAACGAGACCGGCGGCCAGCGCGAGGAGATCGACAGCTTGGGCGATGCGGACCTCACGCAGCTCGCGAAGAACCTCTCGAGCGGCGTGCCGATGGCGACGCCGGTGTTCGACGGCGCGAGCGAGGAGGAGATCAAGCGCATGCTCAAGCTCGCGGAGCTGCCCTTGAACGGTCAGACATACCTGTACGACGGCCGCACTGGCGAGCGCTTCGAGCGTCAGGTGACCGTCGGCTACATGTACATGCTGAAGCTGAATCACCTCGTCGACGACAAAATGCACGCGCGCTCGACCGGGCCCTACAGCCTGGTCACGCAGCAGCCCTTGGGCGGCAAGGCGCAGTTCGGCGGCCAGCGCTTCGGCGAGATGGAGGTGTGGGCGCTCGAGGCCTACGGCGCCTCCTACACGCTGCAGGAGATGCTCACCGTCAAGTCGGACGACGTGAACGGCCGCACCAAGATGTACAAGAACATCGTCGACGGCAACCACCAGATGGATGCCGGCATGCCGGAGTCCTTCAACGTACTCGTGAAGGAAATCCGCTCGCTCGGCATCAATATGGAACTGGAGCAGGACTAAACTTATGAAAGACTTATTGAAGCTTTTCCGGCAGCACGCTCCGGTCGAGCACTTCGATTCGATCAAGATCGGGCTGGCATCGCCCGAGATGATCCGCGCGTGGTCGTACGGCGAGGTGAAGAAGCCGGAGACCATCAACTACCGCACCTTCAAGCCGGAGCGGGACGGTCTGTTCTGCGCCAAGATCTTCGGTCCGGTGAAGGACTACGAGTGCCTGTGCGGCAAGTACAAGCGCCTGAAGCACCGCGGCGTGGTGTGCGAGAAGTGCGGCGTCGAGGTGACACAGGCCAAGGTGCGCCGCGAGCGCATGGGTCACATCGAGCTCGCCAGCCCCACCGCCCATATCTGGTTCCTGAAGTCGCTGCCGTCGCGCATCGGCCTGATGCTCGATATGACGCTGCGTGAGATCGAGCGCGTGCTGTACTTCGAGGCCTTCGTGGTCATCGAGCCCGGCATGACGCCGATGCAGCGCGGCCAGCTGCTCACCGACGAGATGTACCTCGAGGCCATCGAGGAGCACGGCGATGAGTTCGACGCCCGCATGGGCGCCGAGGCGGTGTTCGAGCTGCTGCGCACCATCGACCTCAACGCCGAGATCGCCAAGGTGCGCGAGGAGATGGCCGGCACTTCGTCCGAGACCAAGCTGAAGCGCCTCTCGAAGAGGCTCAAGCTCATCGAATCGTTCGTCGAATCCGGTAACAAGCCCGAGTGGATGGTCATGACGGTGCTGCCGGTGCTGCCGCCGGACCTGCGCCCGCTGGTGCCGCTCGATGGCGGCCGCTTCGCGACCTCGGATCTGAACGATCTCTACCGCCGCGTCATCAACCGCAACAACCGCCTGCGCCGGCTCCTCGAGCTCAACGCGCCCGACATCATCGTGCGCAACGAGAAGAGGATGCTGCAGGAGGCGGTCGATGCGCTGCTCGACAACGGGCGCCGCGGACGGGCCATCACCGGCACCAACAAGCGGCCGCTGAAGTCGCTCGCCGACATGATCAAGGGCAAGCAGGGGCGCTTCCGCCAGAATCTCCTCGGCAAGCGCGTCGACTATTCGGGCCGCTCGGTGATCGTGGTAGGTCCGCAGCTGCGCCTGCATCAGTGCGGTCTGCCGAAGAAGATGGCGCTCGAGCTCTTCAAGCCCTTCATCTTCCAAAAGCTGCAGCTGCGCGGTGAGGCTTCGACCATCAAGGCCGCCAAGCGCCTGGTGGAGCGCGAGGGACCGGAGGTGTGGGACATCCTCGAGGAGGTCATCCGCGAGCATCCGGTGCTGCTCAACCGCGCGCCGACGCTGCACCGCCTCGGCATCCAGGCCTTCGAGCCGCTGCTCGTCGAGGGCAAGGCGATTCAGCTGCACCCACTGGTCTGCACCGCCTTCAACGCCGACTTCGACGGCGACCAGATGGCCGTGCACGTGCCGCTGTCCCTCGAGGCACAGCTCGAGGCGCGCGCGCTCATGATGTCGTCCAACAACATCCTCTCGCCGGCCAACGGCGATCCGATCATCGTGCCTTCCCAGGACGTGGTGCTCGGCCTCTACTACATGACGCGCGAGCGCATCGGAGCTAAGGGCGAGGGCATGTTCTTCGCCGACGTGAGCGAGGTGCACCGCGCCTACGAGAGCCGCGGCGTCGATCTTCAGGCCAAGGTGCGCGTGCGCCTGCGCGAGACACTGCGCGGCGAGGGCGGCACCTTCACCGAGCAGACGCGCATCGCCCAGACCACCGTGGGCCGGGCGCTGCTGTTCGAGATCCTGCCGAAGGGCCTGTCCTTCGATCTCATCAACCAGGACATGACCAAGAAGGCGATCTCCGCGACCATCAATGCCTGCTACCGGGCGCTGGGGCTCAAGGAGACCGTGGTGTTCGCCGACCAGCTCATGTACACCGGCTTCCACTACGCCACTCGCGCCGGCGTCTCCTTCGGCATCGACGACATCGTCATTCCGGAGCAGAAGACCCGCATCGTCACCTCCGCGGACCACGAGGTGAAGGAGATCCAGGACCAGTACGCCTCGGGTCTCGTCACCAACGGCGAGCGCTACAACAAGGTGGTCGACATCTGGTCGCGTGCCAACGACCAGGTCGCGAAGGCAATGATGGAGAAGCTCGGTACCGAGGAGGCGACCGACTTAAGGGGCGCGCACCACAAGCAGAAGTCCTTCAACTCGATCTTCATGATGGCCGACTCGGGCGCGCGCGGCTCCGCGGCGCAGATCCGCCAGCTGGCCGGCATGCGCGGCCTGATGGCGAAGCCCGACGGCTCGATCATCGAGACGCCCATTACTGCGAATTTCCGTGAGGGCCTCAACGTTCTGCAGTACTTCATCTCTACCCACGGCGCCCGCAAGGGCCTGGCGGACACCGCGCTGAAGACCGCCAACTCCGGCTACCTCACCCGGCGCCTCGTCGACGTGGCGCAGGACCTGGTGGTGACCGAGGAGGACTGCGGCACCGGCAACGGCCTCAACATGACTCCGCTGGTCGAGGGTGGCGACGTGGTGGAGGCGCTCGGCGAGCGGGTGCTCGGGCGCGTGCTGGCGGAAGACATCGTCAAGCCCGGTGCCAAGGACGTGCTGGTCCCGAGCGGCACGCTGCTCGATGAGAAGCTGGTGCGGCTGCTCGAGCACGAGGGTGTGGACCAGATCAAGGTCCGCTCACCGATCACCTGCCAGACGCGTTACGGCGTCTGCTCGCACTGCTACGGGCGCGACCTGGCGCGCGGCCGGCCGATCTCGATCGGCGAGGCCGTGGGCGTCATCGCCGCGCAGTCGATCGGCGAGCCGGGCACGCAGCTCACCATGCGCACCTTCCACATCGGTGGTGCGGCATCGCGCGCCGCGGCCGCCTCCAGCGTCGAGGTGCGCAACAAGGGCCTCATCCGCTTCCACCACGTAAAGACGGTGCCGCACGAGAAGGGGCACCTGGTGGCGGTGTCGCGTTCGGGCGAGCTCGGCGTGGTCGATGACTTCGGCCGCGAGCGCGAGCGCTACAAGATCCCCTACGGCGCCATGATCAGCGTCAAGGAGAATGCGACGGTGAACTCGGGCCAGGTCGTCGCGACCTGGGATCCGCACACTCACCCGGTCATCACCGAGGTCGCGGGCTTCGTCAAGTTCCAGGACTTCGTCGACGGCCTCACCGTCACCTCGCAGGTGGATGAGGTCACCGGGCTCTCCTCGACCGTGGTGCTCGACACCAAGCAGCGCGGCGGCAAGGACCTGCGCGCCACCATCAAGCTGGTGAACGCCAAGGGCAAGGAAGTGACCTTCGCCAACACCGAGATCCCGGCGGTCTATACGCTGCCGCCGGGTGCGCTGGTGAGCCTGGTCGACGGGGCGCGGGTGTCGGTCGGCGATGTCATCGCGCGCATTCCGCAGGAGTCCTCCAAGACCCGTGACATCACCGGCGGTCTCCCGCGTGTCGCGGATCTCTTCGAGGCGAGGAAGCCCAAGGACCCGGCGATTCTCGCCGAGAGGTCCGGCACAGTGAGCTTCGGCAAGGAGACCAAGGGCAAGCGGCGTCTGATCATCACCTCCGACGACGGTGAGAAGTACGAGGAGCTGATTCCGAAGTGGCGCCAGCTCAACGTGTTCGAGGGTGAGACGGTCGAGCGTGGCGAGGTGATCGCGGATGGCGAGCCGAATCCGCACGACATCCTGCGCCTGCAGGGCGTCGAGGCGCTCGCCAACTATCTCGTGCGCGAGATCCAGGACGTCTATCGCCTGCAGGGCGTGAAGATCAACGACAAGCACATCGAGGTCATCATCCGGCAGATGCTGCGCAAGACCGAGGTGCAGGAGGCCGGGGAGACGACGCTGCTGCGCGGTGAGCAGCTCGATCGGGCGCGGGCGCTGGATGTGAACGATCGCGCCGAGCAGGCTGGCAAGAAGGGCGCACGGCTGCAGCCGGTGCTGCTCGGCATCACCAAGGCGAGCCTCGCGACCGAGTCCTTCATCTCCGCCGCCTCCTTCCAGGAGACCACCCGCGTGCTGACCGAGGCCGCGGTGCGGGGCCTTAAGGACGACCTGCGGGGACTCAAGGAGAACGTCATCGTCGGGCGCCTCATCCCGGCGGGCACGGGCTTTGCAGCCCACGAGTCCCGCCGCCGCAAGCTCGAAGGCACCGAGCGCCGCAGCTTCATGGACGTGGGCGGCGGGCTCCCGGAGAGCGAGGAGGCGAGCGTCGGCGAGGAGTCGGAGAGCGCCGCGGGCTAGCCTCGGCCTAAACTCAGCGGCTCAAGCGGGCTGGCGAGCCGAATCGCCAGCCCGTTTCTTTTGGCAGAGCGGATGGTTTGAGCGGAGCGGTCATTCGCACCGCTCGCGCGCGCTACTCCTCGAAGCGGCTGGCCGGTGGCGTCACGGCGGTCGCCCAGTGAATGGCTGCTTTCAGAAAGCGTACCCTTCAGTTTCCAGCGCTCGCTTCTGGCCGAAGACGGTCTTCCGCCTCCTGATCACGTTCCAAATCTCGGCTGTACCTGACTTCTTCGACGGTCGCGCCCCATACAATAGCGGTGCGCTGCAACCCGTCGCACGTCCAACCATCGCGCCGATAGAACCGGTCCGCGCGGGCGTTGCCCAGCAAGATCCAGAGCACAGCTCGGCGGTGCCCAAGCAGCAGCAAGCGGCTGCGAGCTGCCTTGACGAGGGCGACGCCAATGCCGTTGCCCCAGCGTTGCGGCGAGACGTAAAGGGCACAGAGCTCCCCGCATTCCGGCGTATCGCGTTGCGGCGCGCGCGCAACGGTAGCGAATCCACAAATTGAGTCGCCATCGACGGCGACAAGAGTTGAGGGTAGTGTTGGATCTCGGTTCGCAAAGTCGTATCGCGCTGCTCTATCCTCTGCGCGTAACCCGTCTAGGTGTTCGTCAGGCAGCAGATTCCGATAGGCCGCTTGCCAGGCACGCACGTGGACCTGCGCCACCGCTAACGCGTCTTCAGGCCTGGCGAGCCGAACATCCAATCTTGAGAACTCGCTTCTCACTCCGTTGAGTCCGGTGGCAGTTTATACCTCGCCGTTAGTCCAGCAGCGGATGCCCCTTGGGCAATTGACGCGCATACCATGCTGCTAGCCGATGTCGAATCGTCTTGTCGCCGACCTGGTCTTCGGGCATGGGCGAAATCACCTTGTCATGTACCAGCAGCCGATAGACATACAGCGCCTTGTCGCTTGCCGAATCCGTCGACTCGAACTCGACTGCCTTGCGGCGCTCGGCATATTCAACGCCTGCGGACAAGGCCGCTTTGAACAATTCCGCTTCGTGCTTGAACTTCTTCAAACGCTACTCCGTACTGCCTAGCCTACTCAGCTCTTGCGTCGGCGCCGTGCTCGGACAACTGCGCTCCAAACCAGCGATGTATTGCTGTCAGCAAGTGAAGATCAGTGGTCTGTAAAGCGATCTGAGCACCGTCAGGAAGGTCGGAATAAGCGACGGTGACGCGAGCCGCGCCGGCCTGCAGCTCCTTAAGCCCTGGCATCTCCGCGCCATGCAATTTGGCTGGATCGGAATAGTCTCCGCGTTGAAAGCGTGCCGCTTCGTCGCGAAGATGGAGCCGTATCTGCTCGATCTGCGTCGTGTCGCTGTGCTCCTTGGCGACAACGCGCTGGATACCGCCGGAATCCGTCATTCTGAAAATGTGTACAGTCTTGCTCACGTCAAATGGCATCACCGTGTGCGACATCGAGTGCACATGCTCCTGCGCGGTCTGGGCGAGGGTGCAATTGGAAGAGCAGGCCATGAAGCAAGCAATGGCGACCGCAAGCATCATTCCCTTACTCTTGGGACAGCCGTTGTCATTCACGTCACGTGACCTCGAAACAGCGCGCAGCAGTTTATGGCATGCCTGAGCCGAGGCTTCGCGCTCCCTAGGCCAGGACATAAATTACCCACGGTGCAACCGAGAGCTCCGACTTCCAGCGCCAGGGCTCACCCTCCCTTCCCAGCGGACGATGCTGCGCTATCAGGCGCAATTCGGCCGCAGCGAAAAGACGCAGGTAATCCTCGTGCAACCAGATGTAGTCCACTACGGGACGCGCATCGACGACATCGATCATCACGATGCGTACCGTGTCGCCACTCCTGGCCGCGCGGTTCCCCGGGAAGGCGCTGGTGGAGAATGATAGCCACTCGTGTGCATAGATCTCTGCGGTCGAATCGAGCAGGATTACTCGCCCATCGCGCTTCAGCAGCCTCCGCAGGCCACCCAGGAGCTCCGCCCGCCGTGCCGCGCCGGCGATGTTGTCGAACGCGAATGCCGAGAAGACCAGATCGAGGCTCCCAGCCTCGAAGCCGCTGAAATCACCATCCCCGATCAGACGATAGGATCCGGCGGGGTCCGCCTTGCGTGCATGCTCGATCATGCTCGCCGAGACATCGACGCCGATTGCGTCAAAGCCGAGCCCCTTGAGAAAACGTGTGGAGCGTCCTGCTCCGCAGCCGAAATCGAGCGCGACCCGCCCGGTTACGTGCCGCGCGATGATGGCCGGCAGATCGCGGAACGCGAGCCAGTAGGTTCCCGGGAACTCGAGCGTCGCGTACGCATCGGCGCGCCGTGCATCGTCATAGACGTTCGGGAACGACAAACAGGGTCTCCTTCGGCGGCCCGCCGCGGGGCCCAGGGTGAGCATGATGGCGGTCGGCAGCGCGTGCAACGCCCGCGGGGAACCGGGAGCGACTACGCTACGGGCGCCGCTTCGACGATGCTGAAGGTCCCTGCCGTGGGCAATACCCGGATGAGCGAGAAGTGCGTCGAATCGAAAAGGCCTCGGTATTCGTCCACCGTACGCTGACGCCCCTCGCCAAAGTACATCAGCATTCTCATGTCGATCAGACTGGCCTGAACACTGGGTTGGCAGGGAATGGTCAGCATCTCGGCCACCAGCAGGCGATCTGTCGGGCGCATCGCTTCGCGGCAACGTCGGAGAATGGCGATGCACTCGGCATCCGGCCAGTCGTGCAACACCTGGCACAACATCCAGACGTCACCGGCGGCAGGGATGGCATCGAAGAAATTGCCGGCCCTCAGGTCGCAGCGATCCCGAACTCCGCGAGCAGAGAGAACGCGCGCGGCATCCGGCAGTACCTCCGGCTGCTCGATCAGCACGCCCCGGATTTCAGTGCGGCCCGCCATGATTGCCGCAAGCAGGGCCCCTATGCCGCCCCCCACGTCCACGACTACCTCGACTCCGGCCCAATCGAAGGCATCGGCGATCTGCTGGTGCTCCTCGCCGCGGAGCTCAGCGAGGCCACGATTGAAGACCTCGTTCTCGTCCGGATGTCGTTTGGCGTACTCCCAGAACGATGCACCAAACACGTGGCTCATCGCCGATTGGCCCGTCACGACACTATGGCCCAAGGCCGCGGCCGCTCTGACGTGGTAATCCGAGCTCATGTAGAGCGCGAAATTGCGAAGACCACCAGCTCGATCACGAAACAAATTCGAAACCGCGTTGTTAGCGAACACACCGGGGGAAACCTCCCGGAATGCTCCGAACGCCGAGAGTGCCCGGAGCGCCCGGGTCAGGGAAAGCACGTTCATGCCGGCACGTTGCGCGAGATCCGAGGCCGAGAGAGGGCTAAGGCCAAGATGATCCGGCACACGCTGGCGGACCAGTACCCCCAGGATCGGGTTGAAGTACCGGTGATGCAGCAAGGAAATCGCCGCCTGGACGTCGGACGGTGGAGCGGGCGCATTCATCGGCAGTATGGCGGAGGCCGCCGCGGGCGGACCCCGCCTACGGAACCGGAATCACCGCGGGGGGCTTCCAACTGCCATCGATGATCGATGGGCTCTTATCCTTGGGCCAGTACATCCGCAGGGTGACATTGAAGTCGCCTTGCGCCGCCGGCAGCCAGTTCACCTCCTTGTCCTTACCCGGCGAGTCGTGCTGGAGATACAGATCTATCGATCCATCAGTGTTGCGCCTGATAGGCATCCAACTGCTGATCGCGTAACGGTTAGCCGGATTGTCGACGAAGAAGGATTGCGCGTCGTACATCGTTACGGACCAAAAGGCGTTGACGGGGGGCGTCAGTCCCTTCTCGAAATGCAGGGTATATCGGTTTGCTCCATTCAGAGCCTTGCCGTCGGCGTCCACAAACGTCGTCGGATATATGGCATCTGCGGGCAGGTTCGCGCCGAGCCCGACCAAAGCGACAATCGCTCGGGGAGCATATTCGGTGCCGAAGTTACCGAGAATCATGGGCGGAACCTGCCACCCGTTGACGGGTAGCCCTGACTGCTGCGCCGCCTCCTGCAGCTTCTGAAGCGCCGTCGGTAACGCCTTGTCCAGTCCCTTAGCGACCGTCGGGTCGAGCTTGCCGGGATCAAACCGTTCACCCGGTACCACGCCGATCGTCGCGAGCTTGGCGAGAATGGGTGCGTCGGAGGCAGGTGGTGGATTCGACTTCAGAAGCCTCGCCAAAGCGTCGAAGAAAATCCCCGAACTCATTCTTTGCAGCTGCTCGACCGGCGGGGTCTTCATGTCGATGTTTGGGTCCACGTTGCCCTGCGGTGGCGTGTACGGCTTGCCGAAAGCCGACAGCGGAACGAGCTTGTAGCCGTCCTGAATGGCGTGCACCGCCGGGTAGTCCTTCGGTCCGTTGGTTTGCGTGCGCCCAATGATCCACGCCATATTCGTCGGGGACTTGAGCTGCCGCATCCCCGCAGGAAACGAACCCGTCCAGCCCGGCCCGGTAATCGCGAAGTTGCCCGCCGTGGTGCCCGCCGTCCGTTTACCCGGCGATGCGAAGATGTTCGTCCAGGCATCGAGCATGGGCAGCAGATAGTACCGGCCGTGAGTGTCCGGCACGGAAAGCACGATCGGTTCCGCTGACAGGTCGAGGAACGCCGACGAATAGAGCGTGTCGACATTGGCGCGAACGACCTCTTTGAATGCTGCCGTCGGAAACTCCCTCAAGTGGGAGAACTGGTTGACAGGCGCATAGAAGCTTCCTGCGCGCGTCACATTGGTACCCTTGCGCATCGTGATATCCATGATCACGAGCGGCAGGCCGTAAACCACGGCCTGAACACCCGCTTCGAGCGCCTCTTTCTCCTTGGCCGCAGCAGCTGCGGTTGCACTCGACCCCGGCGCCACGTTCGACTGCTCCGATGCGCTCCCGCAGCTGGTGAGAACGCAAACCGAGACCAGGGCAGCCGCGAGGAAGGCGAGTGTCGAAGGCCTGCTTTCGCCGTGCATGATGGCTCCTTGGAAAGGACTTCCGGAAGCGAGCAGGCGAGGCTATCAGCCCCGCCTGGCGACGGCTAGCACCCGGCCTGCGCTCGATTCCTATCGCCCGAAGCAGTCGTTGGCGACGGACCGCTTCGCGGCGCATCCTAAAGCCGTCATGCGTCCTTCCGCCGCAAAGGCCAGAGAATGATCTTCAGGTGCGCACGTCTGTTAGTGACCGCGAGCGCCCTGCTGCCCTGCGCGCTCACCTGTAACGCGGTGGCCGAAGCAAATGGCGACGTCGAAGAGCTGGCCGGGACCTACGAATACCTGGTCAGTTACCGTGATGCGCACGGTGGTGCTTTGTATCGAACGACGGAAGGCCCGCTCACGGGCTTGGTGCTTCCCTACAGTTTCTCCGATTCCGAACGCTACTGGGGCGAATATGTCTGCAAGCTGCCGGGTGTGAGTTGCTCAGTTTCCGACTACTACGATCCCGGCGACTTCGCGATCAAGGCGCGCAGCGGCGAGGGGGCAATCCTGCAGGCGGAACGAGTCAACGTTCACAACGGCACCAACATATACGACGCCGCTACCTGGCAGATTGCCGTGGTGCTCGGCGCGGTCCAGAATCACTTTGCGAACTTCCTTGATCTGGATTCCTACCAACTGGCTTCCTACCAGAATCAGGTCCTGAGCCAGATACACAACACTCGGGACGTGCCAACCGGCAGCCGTGCAACAACGATCGACTCTCTGTATCTGTATAACGGCACTCGAATTACCGACCCGAGATCCGCGTATGCATTTCGAATGACAGCCCCAGCCTGGCTGGTCCCCGATCCCCTGAAGGATTCGCAGTACGCACACTTCATCACCGTAGGGAAGCTTCCCGCCAACAACCCCGCCTACAGATTCGGCCATCTCTCGTGGAGCGACTGGAAGCCGATAACGGGCGACAACGCCTGGGCCTTCCTGGTGGGACCCCTGCAAGCCGCCTATCTTCACTACGTGGTGGATAGAGGCAATAAGTGTGTCCCGTTTTCGGAGCCATCCATACAGAGCGCCATTTCCGTACTGACCGCATTTGCCGCGATGCAATCGGCCGCAGGAGCGGTCTACTACGCCCCGGCCGGTACGATGCAGAACCAAGGCGGAGCCTCGGTCAGCCCTTACTTCGTCTCGATCGAGAACAACCTGTCGCTATTTGCAGGTCTCAACATTTTGAAGTCCACGCTTGCGGATGAGCTGGCTGGAGACGGAGCGCTTGACTCGGACGCCAGGAATCAGATCGCGCAGGCGTTGAAGCTGATTGACACCATGCTCTCTGGCGGCCCGCTGCCGGGTGCGCGCCACACAAGAGGCCTGCGAGAATTTCTGCATACCCACGCGTGGCGCGACGGGCAGTTCGTCACCGGTGGGTTTGCGAACGAGCCTGACTCCGGGTCCGAGTGGCGGCCGATGCTTGAGCCGAGGGCGGTGGACGTGAACACGTGGGGCGTAGCGGCACTGGGAGCGGCGCAGATTGATGCCTGGTTCGGCTTTGGGGCGGCATACCACCTATGGGAGCGGCTCAAAGACTGGGGCGCATATGGGGACGGAAAAACCCTCTGGGGCGTGGGTTACTCAGATGCCGACTCCAACGGAAGGACCCCGGAGGGAAATTATCGCGAGGGGGTGCTCTCCGCTGAATGGACAGCTGGAGCGATCGTCATGCTTCGAAACATGATCCATCACTATCTTGCGACACGGCGAAGTGCTCAAGCACAGGTCGATGTATCGAAGCTCAAGGACGACGAGTTCTACATGGTCGCAGGCATCCAGAATCTGCGCTACGGTCGTTACATCCACAGCAGTTTCCCGGGGAAACCTGCCGACTACGCCAACCTCATTGTGGAACCGGCGACGCCAGTCGCAAGCGAACCGTATCTGTACTCCAGCAAACGATATTTCGTTCCGTTCGGCTGGTACGCAAACCCGGTTCCCAGCACTACCGCGTCCGCCTGGGTAATCCTGGTCGCCGACCGTTTTGATCCATTTGGATACGCCGGCAGGCCTAACTAGTGCGCAAGTGACCGCTCCGAGGGTCAGGGCCGATAGCGTCGGTCGTGCGGCAGCCACCGTTCCCGCCTTGTGCGAGAACCAGACGTGGGCGCATCCTAGTTACAGCTGGCCCAGCTGCAGGGTCGCGGCGAATCGGCGGGAGATGCCCATGAAGTATCGGATGGCTATCTATTCAGTCGTTCTGTGTCTTGGCGTCGTTGCGACTGTGACATACGCGGCGGAGAGCAAGGCTGTGCAGACCATGGCGGCAATACTGCTGCATCTTCAACATTTCCCCACTGATGCGGATAAGCAGTCGCTAAAGCAGATCACGGAGGACAAGGCAGCGACCAGGGATGAGCGCACCGTGGCTCAGGCTCTGATGGACGTACAACACACGGCCGCCGCGGCCGACCGACCGAAACTGGAAGCCATCGTCGGGGACGACAAGGCGGTCAGCTCGGTCAAGACGCTGGCGTCGATCATACTCAGCCTGAAACACATGCCGTCTGAAAGCGACAAGGAAAAGCTGAAGGCGTTGACCACGTAACGCCTCAACGCTCGCATCGGTTGTAGGGCTTCCCCGCCCACTCCCGCGACGGCGTCGCGTCGGCCTCGAGGCCGAGCACGCCGGGCGCGGTCAGACGGGCCAAATAGAATGCTCCTCATGGCCGATTGCGGACACACTGCACCTCCGAGGCTTTCTCCGTGAGCGACGATCCCGGGATCCTGACCGGCACCTACGTGCGTCTCGAGCCGCTATCGCGCGCGCATATCCCCGGTCTCGTGGCGGCGGCGGGCGAGGACCCGGCGCTCTACGCCTGGACTCCCCTGCCACTCGATCCCGATGGAATGGCCCGCTACGTCGACACGGCGGTACGCTGGCGGGACGAGGGTACGGCGCTGCCCTTCGCGACCGTACGCCTCGCCGATGGCAAGGTCGTCGGCTCGACCCGCTTCTTCCTCATCGAGCGCTGGGAATGGCCTGCCGGCCACCCGAATGCGCACCGCTCAGGTCCCGACGCCTGTGAGATCGGCTACACCTGGCTGGCGGCCTCCGCCATCCGCACGGCGGCCAACACCGAGGCCAAGCTCCTGATGCTTGACTATGCGTTCGAGCGCTGGCGCGTGCACCGGGTGTGCTTCCACACCGACATGCGCAACGAGCGTTCGCGCGGCGCGCTCGCCCGGCTCGGCGCGGTGTTCGAAGGCACGTTGCGCGCCCACCGGCTCGCCAGCGATCTCATCCCGCGCGATTCGGCGCGCTTCTCGATCATCGCCGCCGAGTGGCCCGGAGTGCGGCTGCGACTCAAGCAGCGGCTCGCGGCCTGAGGCGGCCTGGCTCGAGCGGCCTCTCCGGGCTACTTCGCCTGCCAGATTTTCAGCATGTCGGGCGATCCCTGGGCGCGCACGCCGTTGTCGGTCAGGATCTGCTCGGTGGCCGCGAGCATCTCCTCGCGGCGGAACACCAGCGCTTCCCCGGCGCGGCCGCCGAACTCGAAGGTCACGAATTCATCCTTGAGATCGCGCAGCACCTCGACCAGGTGCCCCAGGCTGCGGATGGGCGTGCCGTTCACGGTCTTGATCACCGCGCCCGCCGGCGAGCCGTAGCCCTTCGAGATGCGATGCGGGAACAGTGGTGCCGGGATCACCACGAGCTCGCTGCGCTCGGGCGTCGGCGGCTCGCTCCACTGCGTCAGGAGCGGGCTGCCGATGACGAACAGTATGCCGCCGAGATCCTTGGCGCGGGAGCCGAGGAAATCCTGGCTGGCCGCCTCGAAGACCAGCGGCCCATAGATGAAGTAACGCGGGTAGGCTCCCTGCAGCGTCTCGACGAGCACCGGGAATTGCGCCGGGACGGGCGCCTCGACCTCGAGCGTCTTGCCCGCGCGCACGATGGTGAGCGGCACTGTGCCGTTGTGCGCCTTCTTCTGTACCAGGTAGCCGGCCGACAGCCGCAGGTCCGGCTCCACCCGGATCATGCCCTGGTCGTCCACCGGCACGTCGGCGATCCGGGTGAGGACGTCCCATTGCTTCAAGACCGCCGCCCCGCTGCGGTCGTAGCTGCGGCGGACCACGACGCCGTGCACGGTGCTGTTGAGCTTGAGAAAGCTGCGCAACGCCGGGTTCTCGAGTGTCTGAAACTCCTCGCGCAGGGCCGGTTTGCCCCCATAAGGGCCGGCGGCGATCTGCTTCAGGAACAGCTCGATCTCCTCGTCGGGAATGATGTAGCCGATGTTCTCCGAGTTACTGAGGTGGCTGAAGGCCAGCCCGATCATCTTGCCGCCGGCGATCGCCGGGCCCCCGCTGTTGCCGGGGTTGATGGCCGCGTCGATCTGGATGCGAAGCCCGAAGGTTCCGAACTGGTAGGGCACGAACTCGATGCGCGAGACGATACCCTTGGTGATCGACAGCGTGGTGCCGCCGGTCGGGAAGCCGTAGGCAAGCACCGCGTCCTTGATGCGCGGCAGCGTGGCGGCGCGCGGCAGCGGCAGGTGCGTATCGAAGAACGAATCGTCGTCGAGCTTCAGCACCGCCAGATCGATGCCGGGCGCGACGGCCGTCACGGTTGCGGATATCTTGTCGCCAGCCTGGTTGGCCTGGATCTGTACCTGGCTTGCGTAGTTCACGACGTGGGCGTTGGTGAGGATCCGCTTGCCCTCGATGACGACACCTGACGCGGACACCTCCGTCGGCGGCTGCTTCGACCACGGTCGCGACAGGTCCGGGGCGCTGAGCGTGGCGAAGACCTTGACGACGCCGTTCTCGGCGTCGCGGGACATGGGCGGGGTGGCTTGCGCGGCTGCGGCGCCCGGGATGGCGAGGCACGCGAGCAGGACTATCCCGATGATCGGACGAGACTGGCTTGGCATTCGGACCCTTGTGCGTAGCTTGGGAACGTGTCAGGCGCGATTCTGACACATAAGGCGCGACGCCCTGCCGCGGACACGCGCCGGAACGATAGTGACCGCGTGCGCACTCCTGCTAGAGTGACCCGCCCTCCGAGGCAGCGAGCCCCACTGAAGGAGACGATCCATGCAACGTCCAGCGATTACCGTGGCTGCGGCGCTTGTCGCCTTGATTCTGGCACCCGCGGGCGCCTACGCCGCCGGTCACGGCTCGATCCCGAAGTACATCACCGACGCGGTCGCGGACAAGGCCCGCCCCGCGGCCGACACCGGGCGCGACGCCGACCGCAAGCCCGCCGAGACTCTGGCCTTCGCCGGCGTGAAGCCGGGCGATTGGGTTCTCGAGCTCGCCGCGGGTAAGGGCTATTTCACGCGCCTGCTGAGCGGCGTCGTGGGGGCGAAGGGCCAGGTGTCGATCTACACCATCACGGCGCTCAAGCCCGACGCGCCGCCGCCCCCGATCGTGGCGCTCGCCGCCGACCCTCATTACGGCAATGTGAGAGTCACGCTGCAGCGTCTGGTCGACGTCAAGCCGACCAACAGCTTCGACCTCGTGTGGACCACGCAGAACTATCACGACTTCCACAATCTCGCGGATCCCCAGATCGCGACCCTCAACAAGGCGATCTTCGACTCGCTGAAGCCCGGGGGTATCTACCTCATCCTGGATCATGCCGCCGAGGCCGGCTCCGGGGTGCGCGATACCAACACCCTGCACCGCATCGACGAGGACACCGTGAAGCAGGAGCTGAAGGCGGCGGGCTTCGAGCTGGTCGGGGAGAGCGATGTCCTCCGCAACAAGGGCGACCCGCATACCGGCAAGGTATTCGAAGAGCCGATACAGGGGCACACTGACCGCTTTCTGCTCAAGTTCCGCAAGCCGCTGAAGTAGCGCGCGGCAGCACGCCGCTGCGCTAGCTGTGCGCGAGCAGCTGCACGGTGAGCGGGTCGGGCTCGCCGCCGTAGTACCTCGCCAGGGCCGCCGAGAACACCTGGTCCTCGGGCGAGGGGGAGGCGGCGGCGGCGAACAGCGTCAGACACGAGCGCAGCTTCAGGTCGTCGGGGCTGCCGAAGATCTGGTGGGCGCTGCGGGCCTCGACCGCGAGCACTCCGCGCGCGCATTCGCGCAGCCGCGCGCCGAGGATCGGGTGCGCGAGGTAGGCACGCGCCTCCTCGAGCCCCGAGAGCCCGAAGCGCCGCGCGGTCGCGCTCGCGCCGAGGCCCCGAAGCTGCGGAAAGATGAACCACATCCAGTGGCTGGTCTTTGCGCCCGCGGCAAGCTCCTCCAGCACCCGCGTGTAGCAGCGATGCTGCGCCTCGAGGAAGCGCGTGAGGTCGTAGGGATCTTCGGCCTGCATCACTTGTGCTTGCGGAACACCATCAGGAAGCGGTCGGTCTTGCCGACCATGGGCCCCTTGTAGGTAATCAGCTCACGCGCGTCATCGGGCCGGCGCAGCGCATCACTCTGGCCGACGAGCTTGAAGCCGTGCTTTTCGAAATCAGCGCGGGCATAAGCCTCGTCGATGCGGTGGAGTGGGCCGGCGGCGGCGCTCCCGGTACCCGGCCTGGCCGAGTGATCGACCAGCACGAGGATGGCACCGGGCCTGGTAACCCGTGCGATCTCACTCAGCACCACCTGTGGATCGAGCTTCGTCCACACGCTGTTGGGCCGGTCATCCACCCAGTAGAGGTCGTGGTAAACCTTGATGAGGAGTACGGCGTCGAGTGAGGCATCCGGGAGTGCCAGATGTTGCGGGTCGATGGTGCGATGCTCGACATTGGGCAGACGGCCCTTGCCGATGCGCGGCTCCCAGGCGTTCTCGCTCCAGTAGTCGTAAGCGGCGTTGTTGAGCAGCAGCACGTGGCCCTCGGGCCCCACCAGGTAGCTCAGGAGCTCGCTGTAGTAGCCGTCGCCGGCCAGGAAGTCCGCCACCTGCATGCCGGGCTTGATCCCCGAGAGTCGCAGCACCTCCGCCGGGTGGTCCAGGCGATCGCGCTTCAGGTCATCGGCACTGCGTCCGTCATGCGCGACAGCGGCGTCATAGAGGTCCGGGTGGGCGTTTGCCGCCATGCATGCGAGGCCGAGCAGGGTGGCGAGAGTGAGGGCGCGGAGGCCCGGAGGATTCGCGGCCAACATGGAGGTCTCCCGGCGGACACCGCCGCCGCAGCTCCGCCAGTATGATCCTCGAAGCGCGCACCCAGCGCCTGCAGTGCGATCAGGCGAGCGATCCGGGCGGCGCTTCGAGTGCTTTGTCGAGCAGCCGATAACCCTCGCGCGCGCGGTAGCCGCGGTGCTCATAGAAGTCCCGAGCGGCGGCGTTCGCCATGCCGAGCTGCAACTGCAGCCGCACGCAGCCGCGGGCGGCCAGCGCGGCCTCTGCGGTCGCGAGCAGTCGCGCGCCGGCGCCGCGCGAGCGCGCCTCCGGCAGGACGAAGAGCTCGTCGATCTCCGCCATGACACCCAGGTGCTCGACACTCAACACCATGACGGCAATGAGATAGCCGACCAGCTGCCGCTGCTCCTCGGCCACCCAGGCCGCCCCGAGTCGCGGCTCGGCGAGGAGTTGCGTCAGGGTGAGCTCGACACGCAGTGCGCTGAAGCCCGCTATCCGCTCGAACTCCCAGTAGCGCCGCACGAGCGCGAGCAGCTGGGGAATATCGCCTGGGGTTGCGGCGCGGATCTCCACGGGATCACTCCTGGACCGCGTCAGGCGGCGAGCGCGGCGGCCAGCTGCACCTGGTTGCGGCCCGAGCGTTTGGCTGCGTACTGCGCCGAGTCGGCGTGCGCGATCAGGTGCTGGCCCCAGACGCCGAGGGTATCGCTGCCGGCGACGCCGATACTGCAGGTGAGATGAATGGATGCGCCGAACCCCTCGATCCGCACGTTCGAGACGCGTTTGCAGATGCGTTGAGCGATGGGCGCCGCGGCCGCGGAATCCGCCCCCGTGAGCACCACCACGAACTCCTCGCCCCCGTAGCGTCCCAGGATGTCCGACTGGCGCAGCTCCGCCTGGATCGGCGCGACGACCGCGGCGAGGCAGGCATCGCCCGCGGCATGACCGAAGGAATCGTTGATCTGCTTGAAGTGATCGAGGTCGATGAACAGCACCGAGACCGGCAATCCCCGCCTCTGCAGCCGCATGCACGCCGCATCCAGCCGCTCGATGAGCGTGCGGCGGTTCAGCACTCCGGTGAGGGCGTCAGTCTGTGCGCGTCGCTCGGCCTCGGTGAGCGCGACGTTCTGCGCCCGCATGCGGTCGGCGACCCCGAGCGCGATCAGCACCGCGGCGGCCACGATCGAGGGGGCCAGGCCGTAACAGAGGAATGCATCGGCGTTGTCGGCTCGGTCATTGAGCAGCCACGCCGCGGTCGCGATCTGGAAGGTGCACAGCAGCGCCCAGGCGATGAGAAACCAGCCGGCGGCACGATTGCCGCGCCGCCAGGCGAGATAGGACACGAGGAGCGTGAAGGCCGCACTCCCGAGGAATATGAGGTTGCCGACGGCCGCGACCAGGACCGCGAGCCCGAAGAGGCGCAGCACGTTCGAGAGCGCGAGCACAAGGAAGCCGAGCGCGAGCCAGCCGAATGCGCGGTAAACGCGCTCCGAGAAGAGCCGCAGGTTGGCGAACTCACGCACGAAGAGCGAGGCGGCCGCGCCGGCCACGGCGATCGGCACGTTCCAGGCATACCAGCCGAGCGGCCGCGCGTAGGAGAGCAGCGGCCAGCTGAACCCCTCCCCCGAGCAGTAGGCGAGATAGATCGCCTCGAGAGCGAACAGGGTCCCGTAGAGCGGGTAAAGCGGATCGGTCAGCACGAAGCGCACGAGCAGGGCCGAGAGCGCCATCGCCATGAGCGCGCCGAAGGCGAAGGAGATCGTGCGCGAGTGGGCCGCGGCGCTCTCGAGCGTGCGCTCGAGCGTGGAGGTGGTGAACTGCAGGTCGGTGGTGGTATCGCCGACGCGCGAGATGCGCGCGTAGAGCGGGGCGCCCGGGTCTGCCGGAGGATTGAGTGTGAAGACCGTGTCCTGTCCGCCGCCGAACTTCGGCACCACGGCGGCGGCCTTGAGAGGCACGACCGCTCCGGCGCGCCGCGCGAACACCTCGACCGTCTGATCCATGCCTGAGCGGGCAAGGAGTACCGGGGTCTCCCCGCCCGCTGCGGCCTCGAGCGGCGGCAGGCGGAGCCAGAGCAAGGTGCGGATGGAATGGGAGCCGCGCGAGGCGAAGGGGTGAAAGTGTCCGTCCAGGGACCCCCCGGCGACGTCCGTCACCGTGGGGCTCGCACCCCGCGCGTCGAGGACGTCCACGGGAAGGGGGGTCCCCGCGGCGGGCGGGGATGCTCCCGGGGCGGCGGCGGCGGCCAGGGCGGCGCCCGCCAAGCACACCATCCCGCCCAAGAGCCAGCTCACTGCCCTGCTGCGCACCGATTTCCTGACGACCCCGTCCGGGCCGGGCCGACACCTCTTGATATGGGGCTTCGGGCGCAGAAGACTCCCGAAGCCCGTTTACGGCTATCGTAATGGCGCCGCGGGCCAAATCAATCGCAAAGCAGCAAACCGCCCCGGATGGCGGTTGACACTCCCGGGGTCCCTACCTAGAATCGCCGGCCTTTGTCGGGCCGGCCCTTCATTAGCACGCCGGCACCGGAAACAGCGACTTAGAGGCACCGGGCCGCCTGACGCAGGCGGCCCGGTGTTCTTCTAGGTCGCCCATTGTGCGAGTACCCACCCCCGCACTGAGACACGGAGACGAGTGTAACGATGGCGACCACGGGTCAGCTCATCCGGCAACCACGCCGGATGGGGGCAGAAAAAACCAAAGTGCCGGCGCTCGGGGCCTCCCCGCAGAAGCGCGGAGTGTGTACGCGTGTCTACACCACGACGCCCAAGAAGCCGAACTCGGCGCTGCGCAAGGTATGCCGCGTGCGCCTCACCAACGGCTACGAAGTCACCAGCTACATCGGTGGCGAGGGCCACAACCTGCAGGAGCACTCGGTGGTGCTGATCCGCGGCGGACGCGTCAAGGATCTTCCCGGAGTGCGCTACCACACCATCCGCGGCACGCTCGACTGTGCCGGCGTCGGTGAGCGCAAGCAGGGGCGCTCCAAGTACGGCGCCAAGCGCCCGAAGAAGTAAGGGGGTCACCGAACCATGTCGCGTCGTGCCCAGGCACCGGTCCGCACCATCCTTCCGGACCCGAAGTTCAACAACGAGATGCTGGCCAAGTTCATGAACGTGGTCATGAAGAACGGCAAGAAGTCCGCCGCAGAGCGCATCATCTACGGCGCGCTCGACCGCATCGCGGAGAAGACCGGCAAGCAGGGCACCGAGGCCATCGAGGTGCTCTCGACCGCGCTCGATAACGTCAAGCCGGTGGTCGAAGTGAAGTCGCGCCGCGTGGGCGGCGCCACCTACCAGGTGCCGGTCGAAGTGCGCGCCACGCGCCGCCAGACGCTCGCCATGCGCTGGGTCATCGAGGCGGCGCGCGACCGCAGCGAGAAGTCCATGGCATTCCGCCTGGCGCATGAGCTCATGGACGCTTCCGAGAATCGTGGCGCCGCGGTGCGCAAGCGCGAGGACACCCACCGCATGGCGGAGGCCAACAAGGCCTTCGCCCACTACCGCTGGTAAGGCTCAAAGGAAACTGACGTGTCACGCGCGACGCCCATCGAGCGTTACCGGAACATCGGCATCTCCGCGCACATCGACGCGGGGAAGACGACCACGACCGAGCGCATCCTTTTCTACACCGGCGTCTCGCACAAGATCGGCGAGGTCCACGATGGCGCGGCCGTCATGGACTACATGGAGCAGGAACAGGAGCGCGGCATCACCATCACGGCGGCCGCCACTACCTGCTTCTGGAAGGGGATGGACAGTAGCTTCCCCGAGCACCGTATCAACATCCTCGACACCCCGGGGCACGTCGACTTCACCATCGAGGTCGAGCGGAGCCTGCGGGTGCTCGATTCCGCGGTGGCGCTGTTCGACTCGGTCGCCGGCGTGCAGCCGCAGTCCGAGACCGTCTGGCGGCAGATGAACAAGTACCGCGTGCCGCGCATCGCTTTCGTCAACAAGATGGACCGCGCGGGCGCCAACTTCCTGCGCGTCGTCGACATGATCCGCGCGCGGTTGCGCGCCAACCCGGTGGCGATCCAGCTGCCGATCGGCGCCGAGGACTCCTTCGAAGGCGTCATCGACCTGATCCGCATGAAGGCCATCTACTGGGACATGGAAACCCAGGGGATGAAGTTCGCGTACCAGGAGATCCCGGCACCGCTCAGGGCGCAGGCCGAGGAGTACCGCGGCAAGATGATCGAGGCGGCCGCCGAGGCCAACGACACCCTGATGCACAAGTATCTCGAGCACGAGCAGCTTTCGGACGCTGAGATCCGCGCCGGGCTGCGCGAGCGCTCGCTGCGCAACGAGATCGTGCTGGCCATGTGCGGCTCGGCCTTCAAGAACAAGGGCGTGCAGGCGCTGCTGGATGCCGTCATCGAGTTCATGCCCTCGCCGGTCGACATGCCGGACGTGAAGGGCATCAACGAGCGCGAGGAGCCTGCCACCCGCAAGGCGAACGACGAGGAGCCTTTCTCCGCGCTCGCCTTCAAGATCCTGAACGACCCCTTCGTCGGTAACCTGACCTTCTTCCGGGTCTACTCGGGAGTCCTAAACTCCGGCGACACGGTATTCGTGCCGACCAAGGACAGGAAGGAGCGCATCGGACGCCTCCTGCAGATGCACGCGAGCGAGCGCACCGAGATCAAGGAGGTGCGGGCCGGTGACATCGCCGCGGCGGTGGGCTTGAAGGACGTCATCACCGGCGACACGCTCTGCGACCTCGAGAAGGTCATCACGCTCGAGAAGATGGAATTCCCGGCACCGGTGATCTCGGTGGCGGTGGAGCCGAAGACCAAGGCCGACCAGGAGAAGATGGGACTGGCCCTGCAGCGCCTCGCCAAGGAGGACCCGTCGTTCCGCGTCAGCACCGATCAGGAGTCGGGGCAGACGATCATCTCCGGCATGGGCGAGCTGCACCTCGAGATCATCGTCGACCGCATGAAGCGCGAGTTCAAGGTCGAGGCGAATGTCGGCAAGCCGCAGGTCGCCTACCGCGAGACCATCCGCGGCACGGTCGAGAGCGAGGGCAAGTTCGTGCGGCAGTCGGGCGGCCGTGGCCAGTACGGGCACGTATGGCTGAAGATCGAGCCCAACTCGGCCGGCAAGGGTAACGAGTTCATCAACGGCGTGGTCGGCGGCAGCGTGCCGCGCGAGTACGTGCCGGCGGTGGACAAGGGCATCCGCGAGGCCGAGGAGACCGGGGTCATCGCCGGCTACCCGGTGGTGGACGTGAAGGTGACGCTGTTCGACGGCTCTTACCACGACGTCGACTCGAACGAGATGGCCTTCAAGATCGCGAGCTCCATGGGCTTCAAGGACGGCTTCCGCCGTGCGCGCCCGGTGCTGCTCGAGCCCATCATGAAGGTCGAGGTGGTGACGCCGGAGGAATACTCGGGCGATGTCATCGGCGACCTGAACCGCCGGCGCGGACAGATCACCGGCATGGATGAGACCCCGGCCGGCAAGGCGATCACGGCCGACGTGCCGCTGTCGGAGATGTTCGGTTACGCGACCACGGTGCGCTCCATGAGCCAGGGCCGCGCGACCTTCACCATGGAATTCGCCAAGTACATCGAGGTGCCGCCGAACATCGCCGACGGCATCATCAAGAAGTAACTGCTTAAGGAAGCACGCCATGTCCAAAGAGAAGTTTGAGCGCACGAAGCCGCACGTGAACGTGGGGACGATTGGTCACGTGGACCATGGGAAGACGACGTTGACGGCGGCGCTGACGAAGGTGATGGCGGAGACCTTTGGTGGCCAGTTTGTGGCGTACGACCAGATTGACAAGGCCCCCGAGGAGAAGGCGCGGGGGATTACGATTTCGACGGCGCACGTGGAGTACCAGAGCGCCAAGCGGCACTACGCGCACGTGGACTGCCCGGGGCACGCGGACTACGTGAAGAACATGATCACGGGGGCGGCGCAGATGGACGGGGCGATTCTGGTGGTGTCGGCGGCGGATGGGCCGATGCCGCAGACGCGCGAGCACATTCTGCTCGCCCGTCAGGTGGGGGTGCCGTACATCGTGGTGTACATGAACAAGGCCGACATGGTCGACGACAAGGAGCTGCTGGAGCTGGTCGAGATGGAGGTGCGGGAGCTTTTGTCGGTGTACAAGTTCCCCGGGGACAAGACCCCGATTGTGATCGGCTCGGCCTTAAAGGCGCTCGAGGGGGACAAGGGCGAGCTGGGCGTGCCCTCGGTGGTGAAGCTGGTCGAGGAGATGGACAACTACATCCCGATCCCGAAGCGCGAGATCGACAAGCCGTTTCTGATGCCGGTGGAAGATGTGTTCTCGATTTCGGGCCGCGGCACGGTGGTGACGGGGCGCATTGAGCGCGGCATCGTGCGGGTGAACGATGAGGTGGAGATTATTGGTCTTCGGCCGACGGCGAAGACGGTGTGCACGGGGGTGGAGATGTTCCGCAAGCTCCTCGATGAGGGGCAGGCGGGGGACAACGTCGGGGTGCTGCTGCGCGGGACGAAGCGCGAGGAAGTCGAGCGCGGGCAGGTGCTGGCGAAGCCTGGGAGCATCACGCCGCACACGCACTTTGAGTGCGAGGTGTACGTGCTGACGAAGGAGGAGGGCGGGCGGCACACGCCGTTCTTCAAGGGCTATCGGCCGCAGTTTTACTTTCGCACGACCGATGTGACGGGGACGATCGAGCTGCCCGCTGGGGTGGAGATGGTCATGCCCGGGGACAACATCAAGATGACGATCGAGCTGATCAGCCCGATTGCGATGGATCAGGGGCTGCGCTTTGCGATCCGCGAGGGCGGCAAGACCGTCGGCGCCGGCGTCGTGGCGAAGATCCTCAAGTA
>Ga0187773_10000144_pt1 | contig 31044 bp, 33 predicted proteins | sample 0216_BV02_MP05_1_FD_133133 | JGI IMG/M metagenome (GOLD analysis project Ga0187773, IMG submission 133133) | Tropical peat soil microbial communities from peatlands in Department of Meta, Colombia - 0216_BV02_MP05_10_MG | ecosystem: Environmental > Terrestrial > Soil > Wetlands > Peat | place...
AGCCACCAGCGATTATGACAAGGAGAAGCTGCAAGAGCGCGTGGCCAAGCTGGCCGGCGGTGTGGCGGTGATTCGCGTCGGGGCGGCGACCGAAGTGGAGATGAAAGAGAAAAAAGCGCGTGTGGAAGATGCCTTGCACGCGACCCGCGCTGCGGTGGAAGAAGGCATCGTCGCCGGCGGCGGCGTGGCCTTTCTGCGCGCCCGCGCGGCCATCAAAGGCGTGAAGGGTGACAACCACGATCAGGACGCCGGCGTCAAGATTGTGCTGCGCGCCTTGGAAGAACCGCTAAGGCAAATCGTCGCTAACGCTGGAGAGGAACCTTCGGTGGTGTTGAACAAGGTACTGGAAAAAAATGGTAACTTTGGCTTCAATGCCCAGACCGCCGAATTTGGCAACCTGCTTGAAATGGGCGTCGTGGACCCCACCAAAGTGGCACGCTCCGCGCTGCAGAATGCCTCATCGGTCGCCGGTCTGATTCTCACCACGGACGCCATGGTCGCAGAACTTCCAAAAGAAGAAAAACATGCACACGGGGCGCCTGGTATGGATATGGAAATGTAACTTCCCAAGAGATTCATTAGGGAAAAACCCCGCTTCTGCGGGGTTTTTTATGGCCTGATTAAATCAGCCTGGGCGACCTTATAATAATGGTCCCACACTTGAGGTCGTATGAAGGGCAAAACTGTCGCACTCCTAGAGAATCGGGTAAGCGCCCAGCTCGCCGATCTGGTGACCAAAGAGGGCGGGCGGCCTTTCTCGGCTCCCGCTTTGGCTGAAGTCCCGGACATTAACCCGGCCGATATCAGAAAGCTGATACACGATTGGGAAAGCAATCCCATTAAAGCAGTCATTTTCCAGACCGGTGTCGGTACCAGGGCATTATTCAATGCCACCGATTCATTGGGCATCACCGAGACATTTCAAAAATTGCTTTCCCAATCGGTCGTTGTAGCGCGCGGGCCCAAGCCGACTGCAGTCTTGCGAGCGCGGGGCGTCCGCATAGACTTGAGCGCTGCGGAACCCTATACCACTACTGAAGTACTCGCGGCGCTCGACCCCATGATCCTCCGCAACGAGCGGGTGGTGGTGCAGCGCTACGGCGAGATCAATGTAGAACTGGAGCAGGCATTGCGGGCACGAGGCGCATCGGTCTTTGAAATTCCGACCTACCGCTGGGCACTGCCGGAAAATACTCAGCCAATGATTGCCTTACTGGATGCGTTGGAACAAGGCAAGATCGACGCTGTGGCTTTTACCAGCGCTTCCCAGGCCCATAACTTGTTTTCCCTGGCCGAGAGCCTGGGCAGGAAAGAAGCGCTAAGGACCAACATCAATAAAACGCTGGTCGCCTCGATAGGCCCGGTATGCAGCCGGGCGTTGAGGGCTCACGGGGTCAATGTCCTGCTGGAACCGCGACCGCCAAAACTGGGCCCGTTTATCGCCGCGCTTGCCCAAGCCCTGGCAAAATAGCTGCAATTTCGCCAGTAGGAAATTTTGAGAGAGGAGGCTTTTCATGGTGCCCCGGGTAACTCTATTGTATGCCTCGCTTCTATGTTTGATTCTCATTTTTCTTTCTTACCGCGTGGTGAGATATCGAGTGAAATTCAAAGTGGGTATCGGAGATGGTGGTCATGCCGAGTTAGCGCGCGCGATCCGCGTGCAAGGCAATTTCGTGGAATATGTGCCGATCGCGCTTTTGATGATTCTTCTCGTGGAGCTTGCGGGTTTCAGCGCCTGGGTAATCCATCCCCTCGGTATCACGCTTTTGGGTGGAAGAATGTGGCATGCCTGGGGACTCGGGACATCTTCCGGCGCATCGCTCGGGCGCGTTGCCGGAACGTCTTCGAGTTGGCTAGTCTTGGGCACGGCCTCGATACTTTGCCTGCTTGCTTTGTTCACAAAGACTTTTTAAAGCGTCTACGCGTCCCCAGCAAGGAAAAACTCTGCCGTCATTCCGGAAGCCCAGGACTGCGGGGCCTCCAATTCATGACTTGAGCGCAGATTTCGAGCCGGTCACGGCGGAGAAACGTCATTTCTCAGGCGCAGGGATGGCCAGTCGGATTTCCGTTCACGCGTTTGCGCAGGCGCGCAAAACACCGTGAATAATTAACCTTTAACGCTTTATTTGAGCGCACTAACATGGTATTTTTATATATTTATTAAGCTATTGAATTCGCTGTATCAGTCGGAGATCGGAAATGCCTGTCGAACGCACGTTGTCCATTGTGAAACCGGATGCTGTGAAGAAGAACATCATCGGAAAAATCTATTCCCGTTTTGAAGAAAAGGGCCTCAAGATCGTCGCGGCGCGCATGTTGCGCCTGTCCCGCGCTCAGGCCGAAGGGTTCTATGCGGTGCACCGCGGCTTGCCATTTTTTAATGATCTAGTGGATTTCATGGTCTCCGGCCCGGTGATGGTGCAGGTGCTGGAAGGGGACAACGCGATTCAGGCCAACCGCGAGCTGATGGGAGCGACCGACCCCAAAAAAGCGGCGAAGGGCACGATACGCGCGGATTTCGCACAGAGCATTAACGCTAACGCAGTGCACGGCTCTGATAGCATTGAAACTGCGGCGTTTGAAATTGCATATTTTTTCCCAACATTGGAAATCTACTCACGTTAATGGCAGTCAACCTGCTTGAATATGATTTGCGACACCTTACCGCTTTCTGCAAGGAAATCGGTGAGAAGCCGTTTCGCGCCCGGCAACTTTTGCGCTGGATCCATCGTTTTGGGGAAGACGATTTTGCCATCATGTATGACCTGGCAAAGAGTTTGCGCGAAAAGCTATCAATGACAGCAGCAATCGAGGGACCGAAGGTCAAATCGGCCAGTATTTCGGCCGATGGCACGCGTAAATGGCTGCTGGACGTCGGCGGCGGCAATGCAGTCGACCTCGTGTTCATTCCGGAGGCCTCGCGCGGCACACTGTGCATTTCGACACAGGCGGGGTGCGCGTTGGCGTGCACTTTTTGCTCGACCGGAAGGCAGGGATTCAACCGGAACCTTACCACTGCGGAAATCATCGGCCAGCTGCGCTTGGCGAACAAGGCACTTGAGCACGACGGGCGCGGCGCGCGCGTGATATCAAACGTGGTGCTGATGGGGATGGGCGAGCCGCTGTTGAATTTCGACAATGTAGTAAGCGCACTGCATCTGATGCTTGACGAAAATGCATATGGCTTGTCGCGACGACGTGTGACGCTCAGCACTTCTGGAGTGGTACCCGGTATAGACAGCTTGAGCAAGGAATGCCCGGTAGCGTTGGCGGTTTCTCTGCACGCGCCCAATGATGCGCTCCGTGACATTTTGGTGCCGATCAACAGAAAATATCCGTTGCGCGAGCTGCTCGCGGCGTGCCGGCGATATGTTGCGGTCGCGCCGAAAGATTTCATCACTTTTGAGTACGTCATGCTTCAAGGAGTAAATGACAGCGTTGCACACGCTCGCCAGCTAGTTAGCTTGGTCAAAGATGTGTCATGCAAATTCAACTTAATTCCGTTTAATGCATTTCCTGATTCCGGCTACCGGCGCTCGGCTCCTGATGCGATCGACCGTTTTCGTGGGATTCTGACCGAAGCGGGCATAGTAGCAACCACGCGCAAAACGCGTGGTGATGACATTGACGCCGCCTGTGGCCAATTGGTCGGAGAGGTGCGGGACCGTACCAGACGCCATTCGCAAACAGCAGTCCTAACGGAGAACACGCATTGAAAAGAATTTTGTTAATTTGTTTCTTTGGGACGCTAGCAGCCTGCATACAGCAGCAAGTTGAAACGACCTCGATACAACCGCAGGATACTGTGGTAAAGCCGGCGACTGGTCCAAAACGCGCGAAAATCCATACTGAGCTTGCAGCGAGTTATTACGAGCGTGGACAAATGGGAATCGCTTTGGACGAGTTGAAAGAAGCTTTGCATGCCGATTCAAATTATGCCCCTGCTTATAATGTGACGGGTCTGGTTTATATGCAGTTGCGCGAAAACGACGAGGCAGAGCGCAATTTCCGCCGCGCGCTGGAAATTGATCCGCTTGACTCTGACACAAATAATAATTATGGCTGGTTCCTCTGCCAGAGCAAGCGCGAAGATGAATCCATCAAGTATTTCCTAACGGCATTGAAGAATCCCTTGTATGCCACGCCGGAGAAATCCTATGTCAATGCGGGCATCTGTATGCGCCAGAAAGGCGACGAGCAGGCTGCAGTAGAGTATTTCGGAAAAGCGCTACAGCTTCGCTCAGACGAGCCGCAAGCGCTTTCTAACATGGCTGACATATCGTATAAGCGCCATCAGTATAGTGAGGCAAATGCATATCTCGTCAGGTACATGCGGGTAGCGGCTCCGACCGCGGAGACCCTGTGGCTCGGGGTGCGGACTGAGCGCAAACTTGGCAACCGCGATGCTGAAGCCAGCTATGCATTGCAGTTGCGCAAGAAGTACCCAGGCTCCGACGAAGTCCGGGCGCTCGAAAATGGGCAATTCGAATGAGCGACAACATTGTTAATGACAAGATGGCAAGCATCGGCGGGGTCCTTTCGGCGGCCCGCCAACGCCAGGGCCTGTCTGTCGCGGATGTAGCAAGGCAGCTCAAGCTTGCGGTACGGCAGGTCGAAGCGTTGGAAGCCGATGATTATAGGAATCTCCCGCGCATGAACTTCGTGCGCGGCTTCATACGTAATTATGCGCGGCTGTTGCAAATTGATGCCGAACCGCTCCTGAAACCGACCGAGCAATTGCTATCAGCGCCGCAAGTTCCGGAGGCTGAGCAGAGCGTGGTGGAAATCCCGACTGCATCAGGCAAAAAAAGCAGCTGGCGCAGCTACGCCGTTTTTCTTTTATTTGCAGCCTTGGGACTGATGTTTCTGGGCTACGAGTGGTATCGGGAGCAAAGGGCGCCCCGTACTGAACAGGTCTCCAAGAGCAAATCGCCAGCTACAAAAACTCAGGCTCCGGCAGCTGAACCGCGTCCAGCAAATCCGGCAAGCACTGCGACCCCTGGAAACGCGACAAGCCCGGCAAATCCAACAAGCCGCAGCAGCGCTGCAGTTCCTGCCCCGGCCACCAGCGCACCGGTGCGCGAACCCGTCAGTGAAGTCAAGCCGGTCGCGCAACAAACTCGAAGCGGTGAAATTAGGCTCGAATTCGACGAGGAATCGTGGGTAGAGATTACCGACAAGGACGGCAAGACGATTTTCTCGCAACTCAGTCCGGCCGGCAGTACGCAAACGGTGCGCGGCGCCCCGCCTCTTTCTATGGTGATCGGCAATGCTGTCGGAGTCCGGCTCAGCTATAACGATAAGCCGGTCGATTTGCAACCATATACTAAAGTTGACGTCGCACGAATAACATTGAAGTGAAAATCTTGGGAACCGAAACTTGCCAGAGATTTCGATTCTCGAGCCTGAGTCATTTCGCGTTCAAAAAATGAGAGACAAAATAATCCCGATGATTACGCCGCGTCGGCAGAGGTCTTCAACTATTCAGGCGATTCGCGGCATGGGTGACGTCCTCCCGGGCCAGGCGCACTTGTGGGAATACGTTGAAGATACGGTGCGCGCGTGGCTGCAAAGTTACGGCTACCTCAATATTCGTATGCCGATATTGGAGAAGACTGATCTTTTCGTGCGTTCGATCGGTGAGACGACGGACATCGTCGAGAAGGAGATGTATTCCTTCACCGACCGGCTTAACGGGGAAAGTCTGACACTGCGTCCGGAAGGCACGGCATCCTGTGTGCGCGCTGTGTTGCAACACAATCTGCTTTATCCGGGACCGCAACGCCTGTACTACATCGGGCCGATGTTCCGCCACGAACGTCCGCAGCAGGGGCGCTTCCGTCAGTTTCACCAGGTAGGGGTCGAAGCACTGGGTTATACCGGCCCGGACATCGATGCCGAGCATATCATGATGTGCGAACAGTTGTGGAACAAGCTGGGCCTGGCAGATATCAAACTGCAAATCAATTCGCTGGGGAGCATCGATTGTCGAACGCGGTATCGGGAGCGTCTAAAGAAATATTTGGCCTACCATGCGGACAAACTCGGCGATGCGGTGCGCAAGCGCATGCAACGGAACCCGCTTCGCATCTTGGATAGCAAGGACCCCGCGCTGCAAACTATCATCGCGCACGCACCGAGCCTGCTCGACGATCTCGATGATGCCTCACGCAAGCATTTCGAGGAGCTGCTGGCGATATTGCGCGACGCCGGGGTTAGCTATGAAATTACTCCGCGCTTGGTGCGCGGACTGGACTACTACAATCTGACCGTATTTGAGTGGATTTCCGATAAACTGGGAGCGCAAAATACCGTCTGCGCAGGTGGCCGTTATGACGGCCTGGTGGAGCAACTGGGCGGCAAACCTACACCGGCGTGCGGTTACGCCTTGGGGATCGAGCGCTTGCTGGCGCTATTGCAGGAGCGAGCGACCGTGGCGCAGCCGGCGGATGCATATCTCGTGCATCAAGGCCAAGCTGCGGACCAATTCGCCCTTCAGGTTGCCAAGAAACTCCGCGATGCCGGCCTACGGGTGATATTGCATTGCGGAGGCGGCAGCTTCAAATCGCAAATGAGGAAGGCTGACACAAGCGGCGCCCGCTTTGCCGTAATCGTCGGCGATGACGAAGCACGGGTGCAGCAGGCAAGCCTGAAGCCATTGCGCGAAGCAGGCGAACAAGTACGCATCGAAGTCAAAGAAATTGTTGAAACCTTGAGGAAATACCATGTATGACCTGCAAGAGCAAGAACAGATAGACTCGCTGAAGGCGTGGTGGAACGAAAACAGGCGTGCGGTGATTTTCACGGTTATCGCCGCCGTTGCCGGGGCCGCGGGGGTCATGGCATGGCGGTACAGTCAACACGCTACGGCACAGGAAGCGGCCGGGCTATACGGCGAGTTGCAGCAGTTGGTGCCGCAAAATAATACGAAAAAAATTCGCGAAGCTGCCGCATTTATCATGGAAAAATTTTCTTCCACACCCTACGCGCCGCGCGCGGCACTGATCGCTGCGAAGGCGGATTACCAGGCAGCGGACGCGCCAAGTGCAAAGGCCCAGCTGCAATGGGTTATCGACCACGCGGCTGAAGAGGAATTGCGGGATATCGCGCGACTCAGGCTGGCGGCTATGCTGCTTGATGAAAAGGATTATGCGCAGGCCTTGCTGCTGCTGGACGCCAAGCACAGCCCTGCTTATGACGCGTTTTTTTCAGACCTGAAGGGAGACGTGCTGGTCGCACAGGGCAAACCCGTGGAAGCGCGCAGCGCGTATCAAGCTGCGTTGAGCCAGATTGACAAGAAAAGCACCTACCGCCAATTAATTCAGATCAAACTCGAGGCGCTAGGAGGAAAGTAAATGTGCTGCCGTTTTCTCAAGGCGGCCCCTCTACTGCCGGTGCTGGCGCTTTGCGGATGTGGCTTGCTGGGTCTCGGCGGCGATGATGAAAATACGCAGGACAAACCGGCGCCATTGGTCGCGTTTAAGATCGCTGCTAAGACCGTTGTGTTATGGCAAAAAGGGATTGGCGAATCTGGTGCTTACGTTTTTACCCCGGTTTTTGCGGATGACAGTATCTACGCCGCAAATGGGGACGGAGATTTGCTTCGGTATGACGCGAAAACAGGCAAATTGATCTGGCGGGTGGATACGCGCCGCAATCTGTCAGCAGGAGTCGGCGCCGCGCATAATCTGGTTCTGGTCGGCGACTTAAGAGGGGAACTTCTGGCATTCGATAATCAGGGCTACCTCATCTGGAAATCGCGGCTGACTAGTGAAATACTGAGCGCACCACAAGTTGCCAACGGCGTTGTGGTGGTCCGTACTGCAGACGGACGAATCTTCGGTCTGGACGCAACAGACGGCAGTCGTAAATGGGTTTACGAGCGCACTACGCCCACGCTCACCGTACGCTCCTTTGCCGGGGTCGCCATTACTCGCGGCGGTGTGTTCGCGGGATTGGCCGGTGGAAAGCTGGTGGGGCTCGACATCAGTACCGGCAACGTCGGCTGGGAAGCCACCGTGGCGGTGCCACGGGGAATCACGGAACTGGAACGCGTGACAGATATCACCAGCACGCCAGCAGTCGATGATGAGCGAGTGTGCGCGGTCGCTTATCAGGGCCGCGTCGGGTGTTTTGATTTGTATCGCGGCAATCTGCTGTGGGCACGCGACATTTCCAGCATTTCCGGATTGACCCTTGATAATCATAATTTGTATATAAGCGACGACAAGGGCGCAGTGGTGGCGCTCGACAAGGTGAGCGGGGCGAGCGTGTGGAAGCAGGACAAACTGTTTGGGCGCAAGATAACCGAGCCGCTCGCCCTTGGGGATTACATAGTCGTTGGCGATCTCCACGGCTATGTGCATATCCTGTCGCGGGAAGATGGCTCGTTTGTCGCGCGCCGTGCCACCGACAGCAGCCGGATTTCCGCTCCGCCGATCGCGTTAGACAAAGGTTTACTGATACAAACGCGCGATGGCGGATTATATGCCATGGATGTTGAACCGCTTTCCTGAAGTAGTGCGTCATTGCCAATATCGTTGATTCACAATGAAACCTGTCCTGGTCTTGGTTGGCCGCACTAATGTCGGCAAATCGACCCTGTTCAATCGCTTCACCCGAAGTCGTGACGCTATAGTTGCCGACGCGCCCGGGCTCACACGCGACCGGCATTTCGGCCACGGCAGGGTCGGTCCAAAACCCTTTCTTGTAGTCGACACGGGCGGATTCGAACCGGCGGCCAAGAACGGGATTTCAGCCCAAATGACCAAACAGACGCTTCAGGCCATTGCCGAGGGCGACAAGATTTTGTTTATGGTCGATGCGCGGCAAGGTTTGCATGCCACCGATTTGTTGATCGCCGAAAGCTTGCGCAAGAGCGGGCGTCCGGTGTGGCTGGTTGTGAATAAGGCTGAAGGGATGAAGCCAGATGTTGCTGCCGCGGAATTCTTCGAACTGGGATTGGGCGAGCCGTTGCCGATATCTGCGGCACACGGTGAGGGTGTGAGCGAGCTCGTTGAACTGGTATTGGCGGACGTGGCGGCCATGCCGGAGCCCGAAGCGCCGCTTGCGCGTCCGAAGATTGCGATTGTCGGCCGCCCCAATGCGGGCAAGTCGACCTTGGTCAACAAGCTGCTCGGCGAGGAACGGGTGATCGTGTTTAGCGAGCCCGGCACAACCCGCGACAGCATTTATGTGGATTTTGAACACCAGGGCAAAAGCTACACCTTGATCGACACTGCGGGATTAAGAAAGCGCGGTAAAGTGCATGAGACGGTCGAGAAATTTTCCACGATCAAGGCGATGCAGGCTGTGGAGGACGCGGATGTGGTGGTGCTGCTGCTGGACGCGCAGCACGGCGTTTCCGAACAGGATGCGCATATTGCGAGATTCATAATGGACGCGGGCAGGGCGCTGGTGCTGGCCGCCAACAAATGGGAGGGTCTAAGCGACCAACAGCGCGCGCAAGTCAAGTACCAAATTGCGAGAAAATTGCGGTTCTTGGATTTTGCGAAGGTGCATTACATTTCGGCGCTGCAAGGCAGGGGCGTTCAGGCGTTGCTCAAATCGGTGGATGCGGCCTACCGGGCCGCAATGGCGAAACTGCCGACCCCAAAACTCACTCGCGCACTCCAATCCGCGATCGCCAAGCAACAACCGCCACGCGCGGGGCTGGTTCGGCCTAAGCTGCGCTATGCACACCAAGGTGGAAGCAACCCGCCACTGGTCATTGTCCATGGCAATGCCTTAAACCAGGTTCCGGACAGCTATCGACGCTACTTGGAGAGCGCTCTGCGCAAGGTTTTCAAGTTGCAAGGCACGCCCCTTAGGGTCCAGTTCAAGGGCGGACGAAACCCCTATGCGAGTAAATAGGTTTCAAAACAAGGCGATCCGCTTCGGCCCGATCGCTGGCTTTAAGCCGAAAAAACGGGTAAAGTTAAGTTGTCAATAACTAAAACCATTGGAGTCAAAATGAGTGCGAAAGGGCAATTGTTACAAGACCCGTTCTTGAATGCTTTGCGTAAGGAGCACGTGCAGGTTTCGATTTACTTGGTGAATGGTATCAAATTACAGGGGCAGATCGAGTCGTTCGACCAATACGTGGTGCTGTTAAAGAACACCGTGACGCAAATGGTGTACAAGCACGCAATTTCCACCGTGGTACCCGCCAGAGCGGTGAGCGTACCATTCGAGCAGTCTTCTGCAGAGAGTTGAAACCGGTAATTAATGTTTGAACGTCCCGATAGCGGGAATACAGGTGTATTGGTCAGTCTCGATTTTGGCGAGGCAGGTAACGAAGAAAACCTGCAAGAATCGCAGCAACTTGCCTTAAGCGCCGGAATCAATCTCAAACGGGTAATAAAAGGAAAGCGCTCCAAGCCTGACCCTGCGCTATTCGCCGGCACAGGCAAAGTTGCAGAAATCGCGCAAGCCTTGCGTAACGACGGTGCACAGGTCGTCATCTTCAACCATGATTTATCCCCGGCCCAAGAACGCAACCTGGAAAAACAATTGGGTTGCAGGGTAGTGGATCGCACCAGCCTCATACTCGACATTTTTGCGCAGCGTGCCAAGAGCCACGAGGGCAAATTGCAAGTAGAGCTGGCGCAACTCGAGCATCTTTCCACCCGCTTGGTGCGGGGCTGGACTCACCTGGAACGGCAAAAGGGCGGGATTGGATTGCGCGGTCCGGGCGAGACGCAATTGGAAACCGACCGCCGCTTACTAACCAAACGCGTTAAGGTACTGAAGGATAAATTGGAGCACCTTCGCTGCCAGCGCCAAGTCCAACGGAAAGCTCGGCACCGGGCGAAAGTCATGTCGGTCTCGCTGGTCGGTTACACCAACGCCGGCAAGTCCACGCTATTCAATTGCCTCACACGCTCCAACGCTTTTGCGGCCGACCGGCTGTTCGCGACGCTGGACACGACATCGCGCAAAATGTTTGTTCCCGATGGTGGCTCAATTGTGCTTTCTGACACGGTGGGCTTCATTCGCAGCCTTCCGCACACCCTGGTGGAGGCATTTCGCGCGACTTTGGAAGAAACGGCTCAGGCAGATTTGTTGCTGCACGTAGTCGACGCGAGCCATCCCAATCGTGACCAGCATATCATCGAGGTTAACAAGGTGCTCGCAGAAATCGGCGCAGATCAGCTACCTCAGGTGCTGGTATTAAACAAGATTGACTTGTGCGGCTGGGCGCAGGGCGTGGAACGCGACGAGTATGGTAGAATTTCGCGTCTTCGTTTAAGCGCACACACCACGGAAGGCACGGATCTTGTGCGCCTGGCTCTGTTTGAAGCGATGAGCCGCGAAAATCCGGAACCTGTTCCAGCAGAAGTTGCCTGAATCTAACGCATCGGCAACTGTACTCGATTATTTGGGATGATCCCATGGCATTAAATGACCCGCAATGGGGAAAGCGTGGCAATCAGGGCCCGCCGGACCTGGACGATGTGTGGCGCAGATTCAACGAAAAGCTGAATGCGCTGTTCGGCCGCGGCCGCGTTCCTGGCGGTGGGCCGGGCACCGCTGCACCCAAACCGTTTGGTGGCGGGATGGGCTTGTTGATCGCGCTGGTGGTGCTGGTGTGGCTGGCAAGCGGGTTTTACATCGTGGATGCGTCGCAACGCGGGGTCGTGTTGCGTTTCGGCAAATACATCGAGACAACTCAACCGGGTCCGCGCTGGCACTTGCCCTATCCGATCGAAAGTGTGGATCTGGTTAATGTCTCGCAGGTGAGAACTGTGGAAGTCGGGTATCGCAACAATGTAAAAAGTAAAGTTCTCAAGGAATCGCTGATGCTGACCGACGATGAGAACATAATCGATATCCAGTTTGCCGTACAGTACATTCTCAAGAACCCGGAGGATTACCTGTTTAACAACCGCTCTCCCGACGATGCGGTGCTGCAAGCGGCAGAAACGGCGATACGCGAAATCGTGGGAAAGAGCAAGATGGATTTCGTGCTTTATGAGGGTCGTGAGCAAGTCGCAGCCCACGCCACCAAACTGATGCAAGAGATCCTCGATCGGTATAGAACCGGAATCTTGATCAGCAAAGTAACCATGCAAAATGCGCAGCCGCCGGAACAGGTACAAGCGGCGTTTGACGACGCCGTCAAGGCAGGCCAGGACCGCGAAAGGCAAAAGAACGAAGGCCAAGCCTATGCCAACGACGTCATTCCCAGGGCGCGCGGTAGTGCCGCGCGGCTGTTGCAGGAGGCAGAAGGCTACCGGCAACGAGTGATCGCCGATGCGGAGGGTAATGCCAGCCGCTTCAAGCAAATCCTGGCCGAATACAGCAAGGCGCCGACGGTGACGCGCGAACGCCTGTACCTCGACATGATGCAGCGCGTGCTTTCCAGTAGTAGCAAGGTCTTGATCGATCAGAAAGCGGGATCCAATTTGCTCTATTTGCCGCTGGACAAATTGCTGCAGAGCGAGGGCTCTGCCGCAGCCACCCAAGAACTTCCTCCGAGAGCCGCGACGCCCGAATCGGCTCCCCAGCCGGAAGGCACCGCGCGTTCGCGCGACGCATTCCGAAGTCGTGAGCGGGAACCGCGGCCATGAAAAATACCAGCCTAATCCTGATTGGGATAATCGTCGTGCTGGTGGTGGCCAGCCTGGGCATGTTCACAGTGGACCAGCGGCAGTATGCGATTGTATTTCGCCTTGGCGAAATCATATCGGTTATAAAAAAGCCTGGACTGTATTTTAAAATTCCGATACTCGACAATGTACGCTTCTTCGATTCGCGGATTCTTACCTTGGATACCCCGGAACCTGAACGTTTCCTAACCTCGGAAAAGAAGAACGTCCTCGTGGACTGGTTCGTAAAATGGCGCATTGAGGATGTCAGGCAATACTACATCAGCGTCGGCGGCGATGAGCAACGCGCCGAATTGCGGCTTGCGCAAACTGTAAATTCCAGCCTGCGCAATGAGTTCGGCAACCGCACCGTGCATGATGTCGTGTCGGGCGAGCGTGACCAGATTATGGAGCTGATGCGGGAGAAAGCCAACGAAGACGCGCGCAAGATCGGGGTGCAGGTCCTGGATGTGCGAATCAAGCGCGTGGATCTGCCGCAAGAGGTGAGCGAATCGGTTTACCGCCGAATGGAAGCGGAAAGGAAACGCGTCGCCAACGAGCTCCGATCCACGGGTGCCGCGGAATCCGAAAAAATCCGTGCCGATGCCGACCGCCAGCGTGAAGTTATTCTCGCTGAAGCTTATCGCGATGCGCAGCGCACCAAGGGCCAGGGAGATGCCCGAGCCGCAGAGATTTATGCAGAAGCTTATACGCAAGATCCGGAGTTCTACTCGTTTTACCGCAGCCTGGATGCCTACCGGGACGCTTTCAAGACGAAAAATGACTTGCTGGTGCTCGATCCCAATTCGGAGTTCTTCAAATATCTGAAACACGCCGGGAAGCCGGGCAAATAGGCGTACCATGTTCAAGCTTTTGCTGACAGCGTTCGCGTTGATGCTGGTGCTGGAAGGAATACTTCCCTTTCTGCTGCCGGCGATCTGGCGGGAAGCGTTCAAGAGATTAATCGAGATGACTGACGGGCAAATCCGTTTTATGGGACTTACGTCCATGCTTGCCGGTCTGCTGGTCCTTTATTTGGTGCGCTGATGCGTAGCTGGTTGCTTCCCGATTACATTGAAGACATACTGCCGCCCGAGGCGCGACGCATTGAAGAATTGCGCCGGGCCATTCTTGACCTGTTCTACGTGCACGGCTATCAGTTGGTGATTCCGCCGCTGATTGAATATGTCGAGTCGCTGCTCACGGGTACTGGCCGGGACATGGATTTGAAGACTTTCAAACTGGTGGACCAACTTAGCGGCAGGATGATGGGCCTGCGTGCCGACATTACGCCGCAGGTTGCGCGGATTGACGCTCATCTTCTGAATCGTGAAGGCATTACCCGATTATGCTATTGCGGCAGCGTGGCACACACCTTGCCTTCCACAACCGTGCGCTCCCGCGAACCGCTGCAGATCGGAGCAGAGCTATACGGTCACGGCGGATTGGAGAGCGATATCGAAATCCTGCGCTTGATGCTGCAAGCGCTTAAGCGTGCGCGCGTTGCTGAAGTACACCTCGATCTTGGACATGTCGCGATATTTCGCAGTATCGCTAGGCGGGGAAAGGTTCCCGCGGAACTTGAAGCGGAGCTGTTCGGGGTTCTGCAAACCAAAGACCGGGCTGCGTTGCGCGAGCTGACAACCGGAATCGACAGCCAGACGAGCCAAGCCTTGCTGTCGCTGCTGGAACTCTACGGCGGGGATGAGGTGCTGGCAGGTGCAGCCAAATGCCTGCCTGAATATCCCGAAATTTCCGCGGCTCTAGCAGGTTTGCAAGCATTCTCGAAAGAGCTGCGGGACAAAGTTGCCAGTCTAGGATTTGACTTGGCGGAAATGCGCGGTTACCGCTACCACAGTGGCGTTGTGTTTAGCGCTTACGCTAAAAGCTCGGCTAACGCCATCGCTGTAGGTGGGCGCTATGACGAGGTGGGAAAGGCATTCGGTCGGGCAAGGCCGGCAACCGGGTTCAGCATGGATTTGCGCGAAGTCTCCGCACTTCATTCAGGCGAGCCTTGGCGTTCGGCCATACTCGCGCCTTATTTGCAGGACACAGCCCTGCAGAAAAAAATTGCGAGCTTGCGCGAGCAGGGAGAGATCGTGATCGAGGACCTGTCCCGGCAAGGAAGCTCGCCCGGTGATCTGAATTGCGACCGAACTTTGGTTTTGCGCAACGGAGTCTGGGAAATAAGCAGCTTGAAATAACCGGATTGGCCATGTCAAAAAACGTTGTCGTTATCGGCACGCAGTGGGGCGATGAGGGGAAGGGCAAGGTGGTCGACTGGCTCACCGACCACGCCCAAGGTGTGGTGCGTTTCCATGGTGGGCACAACGCAGGCCACACTCTGGTAATCGGGGGCAAGAAAACTGTCTTGCATTTGATTCCGTCGGGAATCCTGCGCAACGAAGTAAATTGTTACATCGGCAACGGCGTAGTTCTTTCGCCGCAGGCACTGTTGGATGAAATTGCCATGCTCAAAGATGCCGGTGTGGAAGTTGTTGACCGGTTGAAGATCAGCGATGCATGTCCGCTGATTCTGCCTTACCACGCGGCGCTTGATCAGGCGCGCGAGACGGCGAAAGGCGCCAGCAAGATTGGAACGACCGGACGCGGCATAGGACCCGCATACGAGGACAAGGTGGCGCGCCGCGCCATCCGTTTGCAGGATTTGCTACACCGCGACCGTTTTGCCTCCAAGCTCCGCGAAGTAATCGAGTACCATAATTTCGTGTTGAAGAATTTTTTCAACGCGAAACCTGTGGGTTACCAGCGCACGCTGGAAGAGGCTCTGGCTCTTGCGGAGCAGATCCGGCCGCTGGTTGCGGATGTTCCCAGCCTGCTGTACCAGGCGAGCCGCGACGGAAAAAATCTCTTGTTTGAAGGTGCGCAGGGAACGCTGCTCGACGTCGACCATGGGACCTATCCTTATGTCACCTCCAGCAATTGCGTAGCGGGCGCTGCCGCTGCGGGAAGCGGGATTGGGCCGCAGTTGCTGCATTACGTACTGGGTATCACCAAGGCCTATACCACGCGCGTAGGCTCGGGGCCGTTTCCAACCGAATTAAGCGACGAAGTGGGAAAAAAACTTGCATCGCGTGGTCGGGAATTTGGCGCGACCACCGGTCGTCCGCGCCGTTGCGGCTGGTTCGATGCAGCCGCGCTGAAGCGTTCTATTCAAATAAATGGCGTCTCAGGACTGGGTGTCACAAAGCTTGACGTGCTTGATGGAATGGAGCGATTGTGTCTGGGAGTTAGCTATAAGATTGGCGGAGTGAATTCCGATATTTTGCCCGCCGGCGCGGAAATGCTCGCCGAGAGCGAGCCAGTTTATGAAGAAATCCCCGGGTGGAAAGAAAGCACGTTGGGTCTGAAACGTTTTGATGATCTGCCCCGTGGAGCGAAAAGGTATCTCAAACGCATCGAGGAGATTTGCGAGGTGCCCATTGATCTGATTTCGACCGGTGCTGATCGCGAAGAAATCATCGTATTGCGCCACCCTTTTACCTGAATGAAGTCGTGAAAATTTCAGGTATTCAGTCCAGATCTGTCCAGCGCATCGGCTACATCGGGAAACTGGAAAAACCTTACTCGGAACCCGTCCTTGGTGGTGCCGAGAAGAGGACTCGAACCTCCACAGTGTTGCCACCGCCAGGACCTGAACCTGGTGCGTCTACCAATTCCGCCATCTCGGCTTTTGGGAAGCTGGAAATCTAATAGGAAACTATTTTCTTGTCAACGAAATCCACCGCGCACTTCAGATCCTTGATAAAAGCAAACGACCGCCGTGCAGCGAAAACCAAGCGAAAGCTGCGTGAGCTTGATCCGCATTACAAACGTGAACACTTGAAATACCGGCAGGCCCTGCCGAGCCGCGAGTTTGTATTGCAAGTTCTCACCAAGCAGGGCGTTCCGCTTCCCATGGAACAACTGCTGCGGTTGCTCGACATTCGCGGCCACGAGGTCGCGTTGTTTCAGCGCCGGTTGCGGGCAATGGAACGCGACGGGCAGATCATGCGCAACCGCAAGGGAGCAATTTGCGTGGTGGAGAAACTCGATCTCGCTACGGGTACCGTGCAAGGGCATCCGGATGGTTTCGGCTTTTTGATTCCGGATGAAGGAGGCCCGGATCTGTTTCTTGGGCCCAAGGAAATGCACAAGGTTCTAAATGGCGACCGGGTTATGGCGCGCGAGATTGGAACCGACCGACGTGGCCGTCCTGAAGCGAGCATTGTCGAAGTCCTCACGCGTGCCAACCGACGTTTGGTGGGAAGGCTGCACGTTGAGCACGGCATCCAATTCGTCGTAGCCGAGAACCAGCGCATCAATCAGGATATCTTGGTGGCACAGACCGAAAAACAGCCGGCAAGGCCGGGGCAGGTGGTGATTGTGGAAATCATAGAGCAGCCCAGTGAGCATGCACAGCCGGTCGGCCGCATCGTTGAAGTGCTCGGAAATTACGCCGATCCAGGAATGGAAATCGAAATTGCATTGCGCAAATATGATTTGCCGTATGTGTTTTCGCAGGATGCGGAGAAAGCGGCGAAATCCCTGCCGAGCGGAGTGCAGGTACCCGATTATGCCGGGCGCAAAGACCTGCGCGAAATTCCGCTGGTGACTATAGACGGGGAAAATGCCAGGGATTTCGACGACGCAGTGTACTGCGAGGCGCGCGGCAACGGGTTCAGGCTACTGGTAGCAATAGCGGACGTAAGTCATTATGTAAGATCGGGTGAAGCCCTCGACCGCGATGCACTGCAGCGCGGCAATTCGGTTTACTTTCCGCGACGCGTGATCCCGATGCTGCCCGAAGAATTGAGCAATGGCCTTTGTTCACTCAACCCGAGAGTTGCCCGATTGGCCATGGTCTGCGAAATGCTGATCGAGGCCGACGGCAAAATCAGGGAATACCGGTTTTATCCGGCAGTGATACGGTCGCAGGAGCGGCTTACCTATACCGCGGTTGCGGAGATGCTCGGAGATCCCGGTGGCGAAGCCGCCGCGCGGTATCGGCGCCTGTTGCCGCGTATAGAAATGCTTTACACGCTTTATAAGGTCCTGGCCAAGGCCCGGGAAAAGCGTGGTGCAATTGACTTCGAGACGATAGAAACGGAGATGATTTTCAATGAATACGGAAAAATCGAGCGCATCGTGCCCGTAAAACGCAACGAGGCACATTGCTTGATTGAGGAATGCATGCTCGCCGCCAACGTCTGCGCGTCGGACTTCCTCAGGAAGCACGGCCAGCGCACGCTCTACCGGATCCACGAAGGTCCGACCCCGGAAAAACTTGAAGCCCTGCACGGCTTTCTTAAAGAATTTGGATTGCAATTGGACGGTCGCCAGAATCCACACGCCAGGGATTTTGCGAAGCTATTGCGAAAAATTCGTGACCGTCCCGATGCGCAACTGCTGCAAACGGTAATGCTGCGTTCTCTGCAGCAAGCGATGTATAGCCCGGACAATGTCGGCCATTTCGGACTGGCGTATGAGTCCTATACGCATTTCACTTCGCCTATCCGGCGCTATCCCGATTTGCTGGTGCACCGGGCAATAAAGGCGGTGTTACATGGCAAAAGCTATCATCCGGGTGACTGGAAGCAGCTGGGAATTCATTGTTCAGTAACCGAGCGCCGCGCCGACGATGCGACTCGCGACGTTGATTCCTGGCTCAAGTGCTATTACATGCAGGATAAAATCAACGAGTCCTTCGATGGTACGGTAAGCGGCGTCACCGGATTTGGGATTTTCGTGGCGCTCGACGAGATTTATGTCGAAGGGCTGGTGCATGTTTCCGATCTAGGGAATGATTACTATCATTTCAATGCGCAGAAACACCTTCTGCAAGGAGAGCGCAGCGGCGCAAGATTCCGCCTGGGCGACCGGGTGAGAGTCAGGTTGGTGAGAGTGGATTTGCAGGGCAGCAAGATTGATTTCGCACTAGAAGCGGCCCCGGACGCATCGCCCAAAAAGAGTCGGCGCAAGAAGACCACAGTGCCGGCCAGGTGAGGACATGAGCCACCTCCTTTACGGTTTCCATGCGGTGATCGCGCGCATTCGACAGGATGCGCAAAATGTAAAAGAAATCTATCTGGACAAAATGCGCCAGGACCGGCGCGCGAAGGAACTGGTTTCACTCGCAGAAAATCGAGGAGTGCGGGTCATCTTGTTAGATCATGCGCGGCTCGATGGTATGACTGGCCATGCGCCGCATCAGGGTGTTGCAGCCAAAACAGCGGACGAAATCCGGCGTGTGGGCTTGGATGAAGTGCTCGACCGCTTAAGCGAGCCGGCTTTATTGCTAGTTTTGGATGGTATTAAGGATCCGCATAACTTAGGCGCTTGCCTGCGCGTGGCGGATGCTAGCGGTGCGCATGCGGTTGTTGTTCCCAAGGATCGCGCAGTCGGGATAACTCCGACGGTGTCCAAAGTAGCCTGTGGTGCCGCCGAAACGGTGCCTTTTATCGCGGTCACCAATCTAGCGCGCACCCTACGCGAACTCAAAGAACGCAAACTTTGGATAATTGGCGCCGACAGTGAGGCGAAACAGGATTTATTTTCTGCAAAATTGGAAGGCCCGGTAGCCTGGGTGATGGGTGGCGAACAGCAGGGATTGCGGCGCTTGACCAAGGAAAGCTGTGATGAGCTGGTGCGAATTTCCATGGCGGGCAGCGTACCGAGCCTCAACGTATCCGTTGCAAGCGGTATTTGTCTTTTTGAGACGCGAAGACAAAGAGCGGAAAAGAAGCGCATGCCCGGCTAGGAAGCTGTTCCGAAAAATCTGGGAAAAGGACTTTTTTTGGACAGCTGCTACTTGTTAGTTGCGACAACGACCGCAGTTCCATAGCATAAGACTTCTGTCAGTCCCGCCATCAGATCGGTTGCGTCATAGCGTACGGCGATGATGGCGTTTGCCCCAAGCTGGTCGGCATGAGCGCACATCAACTCGAAAGTCTCGGACCGCGCCTGCTCGCACAGATCGCTATAAATCGAAATGTTGCCGCCAAACAGCGATTGCAGCGCGCCAAATATATTGCCGACAATCGAGCGCGAGCGAACCGTTATTCCGCGAACCACACCGAGATTTCTTGTAATGGTGTAGCCAGGAAGGTCTAGTGCGGTGGTGATCATCGAATGTTGCATTTTTCATCCTTCCAACATGCAAAAGTTCAGCAGCTGACTGCCCGTCATTTTGGCCGGCGCAGCTGTTGACCGGGCGTTTCGCTTTGCGCGGTGAACTGCTTCCATCAACGAAATAGCTTCCATAACAAATAGACGATCAAAATAATGACGGCTATGATCACGGGGAGAATAACCAGCAATGCCTTGCGCGCCCCGCTTACCAGCTGCGCGCTCTTGGCCTGAATTTGCTCGGCTCTTTCCTGGAGGCGTTCTCCCCGTTCAAATTGCTTTTGGATTAAATTAAACTGCTCGCGCTGCAATTCCAAAGCCTGGGCTTGGCCTTGCAATTGAAGTTTCTGGTTGTCGCGAATTTCTTCCAGAGCGCGGAGAAGATCGTGCTCGCTCATAAAGCGGACAGTCGGGTGGAGATTGCCAATATGATAACTGCGACCACTTTGGTAGCGGAATAATATACCAGTTGCCCCCGTAGGCTGGAAACTTTATAATTACGCGCCTTCAGACCTTGCCTTATTGCAAATGTGCGGCAAAAGGCTTAATGGAAACTCGTTTCCATTTACCCATAAGGAATTTAAATGCGGCACTACGAAATAGTTTTTATTGTTCATCCTGATCAAAGCGAGCAGGTGCCTGGAATGATCGAGCGTTATCGCGCCCTGGTGTCCTCCAAGGGCGGAAAAGTGCATCGTCTCGAGGACTGGGGCCGCCGGCAGCTCGCGTATCCAATTTCCAAGGTCCACAAGGCGCATTACGTGCTGATGAATGTCGAGTGCGATCAGGAAACGCTGAACGAATTGGAGCACGCATTCAAATTTAACGATGCAGTGCTGCGACACCTGACTGTGAAAATGAATACTGCAGTGAGCAGTCCTTCGCCTATGATGCGCGAGGAAAAAAGCCGGTCATTGACGCAAGCCGCGGACGAGCTCAAAGCTGAGCCGGTCGCCGAGGAGCCGGAAGCCTAGATGTGGAATGCAACAGCGTCGAGCTATGCGGCAAGATTGTCGAAATCACGCCACTGCGTTACACACCCGCAGGAGTCGCAGTGCTGAGTTTCCACCTCGCTCACTCCTCGTCGCAAATGCACGGCGGAAGAAAGCGCAATGTCGAATGCGAAATCCAGGCGCTCGCTCTGGATGAGGTTGCAAAAATTGCCGCAAACCTGCAGGTCGGCACGCCAGTGAGGTTAAGCGGCTTTCTGGCGGTCAAAAGCAAGGACAGCATGCAACTGGTGTTGCATGTAAATAGAGTGGAACTGGAATAGACAGGATTGATATGCCAAAGCGAACATTTAAACGCAAGGACAAAAAAGATCGCAAGGACCGCAAGGAAGCCGGCAACCGCCCCTTGTTCAGGCGCAGGAAATTTTGCCGCTTCACCGCCGAAGGTATAAAGGAAGTGGATTACAAGGATGTCGAACTTTTGAGGGACTTCATCAACGACAGCGGCAAGATCATTCCCGCGCGCATCACTGGAACCAAGTCGCGCTACCAGAGGCAATTGGGTACGGCGGTCAAACGTGCGCGCTTCCTCGCGCTATTGCCGTACACCGATCTTCACTGAGGAATTGGAAAATGCAGGTCATTCTGCTGGAAAAACTCGCCAATCTTGGAAAGCTGGGCGACGTCGTCAAGGTGAAAGAAGGCTTCGCACGCAACTATCTTATTCCCCAGGGCAAAGCGAAACGCGCCACGCCGGCGAATATCGCCGAATTTGAACTGCGGCGGGCAGAACTTGAAAAAACCGAGAGTGAGGTTCTCGCCGCGGCTCAGGAGCAAGGCGCGAAAATGCAGGGACTAATGGTGCAAATTACCCGGAAGGCAGGTGTGGACGGCAAACTTTTCGGTTCCGTTACCAATGTGGACATCGCCGAGGCCTTGCAAACCCAAGGTTTTCCTATTCAGAAAGCTGCCATCCGCATGCCGCACGGTCCGTTGAAGCAAGTAGGCGATTACAACATTACCGTTGCGCTGCATACTGACGTAAAGGCCAATATCACGGTGTCGGTGCTTGGGGAGAGCTGATTCTTTTCGGAAGCTTAAATAACGGAGGGCTGGCGACAGCCCTTTTTTATTTCTGGCGATTGTTTCCACGAATGGTAAAATGTGTTGCAGCAGCAAAGCATCTTCGGCCATGGCCAAAGGAGCAAAGCAACGCCTTAACGGATTGCCCCGCAATAACATATAGCATTAATCCAATAATACACATTAGCTTATGATTCAGGCAGTCTCGGAAGTCGTACGTGATGAGCAGGTCGATGTCATTAAACTGCCGCCTCATTCTATAGAGGCGGAACAATCGGTTCTGGGCGGGCTGCTCCTAGACAACGCCGCGTGGGACAAAGTAGGCGACCTGATCGTCGAGGCGGATTTTTATCGGCATGACCACCGCCTGATTTACCGGCACATCTCGAGGCTGATAGAGCGCAACCAGCCGGCCGACGTGATTACCGCCTCTGAATCCCTGGAAAACAGCGCGGAACTTCAAAATGCCGGCGGCTTAGCTTATCTGGGAGCGCTGGTGCAAAACACGCCGACTGCAGCCAACATCCGCCGCTATGCCGAGATCGTGCGCGACCGCTCGGTGCTGCGCAAACTTGCGGCGGTGGCTACCGAAATCGCTGACAGCGCCTACAACCCGCTCGGGCGCGAGGCCGTAGACCTGTTAAACGAAGCGGAGGCTAAGGTGTTTCACATCGCCGAAGCGGGAGCGCGTGGGCAAATTGGTTTCACAGAAATTCAGCCCCTGCTGACGCAAGTGGTGGAGCGCATAGATATGCTCTACCACCGAGACAACCCGAGCGAAATCACCGGCGTGCCGACCGGATTTACCGACCTCGATCAGAAGACTTCCGGTCTGCAGCCCGGAGATCTGGTTATCATCGCCGGACGGCCGAGCATGGGAAAAACGGCGCTGGCCCTCAATATCGCCGAACATGTCGGGATTGAATTGCGTCTTCCGGTCGCGGTGTTCAGCATGGAGATGTCGGGCGCGCAGCTGGTGATGCGCATGATGGGCTCGGTCGGGCGCCTGGATCAGCACAAGGTGCGCACCGGCAAGCTGCAGGACGACGATTGGCAGAAGCTCACGCATGCAGTGGGTAAATTAAACGATGCGGCGATTTATATAGACGAAAGCGGAGCGCTCACCGCGCCGCAACTGCAAGCGAGGGCGCGCCGCCTGCACCGCCAGTGCGGCGGACTGGGATTGCTAATAATCGACTATTTGCAGCTGATGTCGGCGGCGAGCGAAGGCGAAAACCGCGCTACTGAAATCTCGCAGATATCGCGTTCATTGAAGGCGCTCGCGAAAGAATTAAACGTGCCCGTGGTTGCACTGTCCCAGCTAAACCGCAGCCTTGAGCAGCGCACCAACCGACGTCCTATCATGTCGGATTTGCGCGAATCAGGTGCCATAGAGCAGGACGCCGACTTGATTTTGTTCATATACCGGGACGAGATTTACAATCCCGAGACCAAGGATAAGGGGATGGCGGAAATCATCATCGGAAAACAACGCCATGGTCCCATCGGCACGGTACCGCTCACTTTCCTTCCGGAATTCACTCGCTTCGAGAATTACAGCCCCGGTTACTGAGCAAGCTGGCTGGCCTTGGCAGGCGCCAACTACGGTAACAACTTGCCGGAACCGAGTTAAGAACCCGTAAGCTCTAATTACTGCTGCGGAGCCGCTTCCCCGGCAGTCGCGCTTTTGGCTTCAGTTGATTTGGATTTGCCAGACGATCTGCGCGACTTTGCAGTACCGGGCTCGCCCGGAACTTTCACTGCGGGCACATCGCGTAAATCCGGAATAATGATGACGGTTCCGGTAGGCGGCTCATCCGGTTTGCCAGAGGGAAATACCTGCGGATTGTACTGCACTATTGCCCATACCATTTTTTGCTGGTAAATCAGTTCCTTGGGGTGAAACAGTTCCTTGGGGTAAATCTTCTGCGCAATCCCGGCCAAAGTATCGCCGGGGCGCATGCTCCAGTAAACACCGCCTCCTTTAGGCTGCATACCGGTCACGGGAGTTGCTTCGGGTGATGCTGCCTCAGTCGGCACCGGGACGGTCAGCACGTTGCCGGTGCGTGTTCCCAGCTGGACGGTAAAGTCGCGCGCAATCTGCAGTTGATCGGGGCACTGGATCTTCACGAGCAAGTTAAAAGCGTTCTCGGTAACAGCTTGCGACGTCGTAATGCTGATTACCGATTTTCCATTGCGGGTTTCGAGCGAAATATTGGCATCGGTCAAATACGGTAATTTATTCTCTGCTTCGGTGTCAGGCGTGCCGAGAGACAGGCATTGCGGCGTGACGACCTCGTTGGCATCTGCCTGGAAATCGATTTTGGCTTTGAGGGCTTCGTTCCGGAATGACTCCACAGTCAAGTTGCCAATACTAATGACCGCATGGGCGTCGAGTGCAAAAAGTGAAAAGAGTACTCCACAAAGTAGCGTTTGCAAATAAATGAAAAATTTTTTCATCACAGTATCCCCGCTGCGTAATCGGCTAGTCGCGAGCGCTCGCCGCGCTGCAGTGTAACGTGCCCGCTATGCGACCAGCCTTTGAACCGGTCCACAACATAAGTCAAGCCGGAGCTGCCCTCGGTGAGATAAGGTGTATCAATTTGCGCTATGTTGCCGATGCACACCACCTTGGTACCGGGCCCGGCGCGTGTGATCAATGTTTTCATCTGCTTCGGCGTCAAGTTTTGCGCTTCGTCAATGATCAAAAATTTATTGATAAAAGTGCGGCCGCGCATAAAGTTCAGTGATTTTACCTTGATGCGTGAACGGATCAAGTCGCGTGTGGCGGCGCGCCCCCATTCCCCGGCCTCCTCATCAGTATTGTTAAGGACGTCGAGATTATCTTCCAAAGCCCCCATCCATGGCGTCATTTTCTCTTCCTCGGTCCCCGGGAGAAAGCCGATATCCTCCCCGACCGGCACAGTGACCCGGGTCATGATGATCTCAGTATAAACCTTATTTTCCAGAGTTTGCATTAACCCTGAAGCCAGCGTCAGCAGGGTTTTTCCCGTACCCGCTTGTCCGAGGAGGGTGATGAAATCGATTTCCGGGTTCATCAGCAGGTTCAAAGCAAAGTTCTGCTCGCGGTTGCGCGCAGTGATTCCCCAAACGTTGTTTTTCTGGTGCGTGTAATCACTGAGCGTTTCCAGTACTGCGGACTTTCCATTCTGCTCCTTGACGCGCGCATTGAACGGCTTTCCGATATCCTGAAATACAAATTCGTTAATCAACAGACTCGGGCAAAGCGGGCCGCTTACTCGGTAATAGGTACGGCCAGAGCGCTGCCAAGATTCCATTTCCTTCCCGTGGCGGTCCCAGAAATCCTCAGGCAGTTGCTGGAAACCGGTATACAGCAAATCGGTGTCTTCAAGCACCTTGTCGTTGTAATAATCCTCGGCGGCAAAACCGAGCGCGCGCGCCTTGATGCGCATATTGATGTCTTTGCTGACCAGAATGACGTCCCGTCCGGGAAAGGTTTCCTGCAAATGCTTCACCACTCCTATGATCTGGTTGTCGCCATTCCCAACGGGGAAATGTGCGGGAAGATCTTGATTGATCGCCTTGGTCTGCAGGAACAAATGGCCAGTCGCGTCCTTTCCGCCGTGTGCTTGCAGAGAAATGCCGTGCTCCACATTGGTAAATGCATCGCTGACAATTTCGTCGAGATAGCGGCTCGCCTGGCGTGCGTTGCGCGCCACTTCTGACATGCCTTTCTTATTGTGGTCGAGCTCTTCCAAGGTGGACATAGGCAAATAAATATCGTGCTCCTGAAAGCGGAACAAGCTGGTCGGATCGTGCATCAGCACGGTAGTGTCGAGGACAAATAACTTGGTTTTAGGGTGGAGGCTAGTAACTACGGACGCGGATTTTCTCTGGGTCATTATGGTCTTCCCACTAAAGGTTTATTTGAAGTCCCTAGGTAATCCAAATGATTTTGCATGCGGACGGCGCATTCATCCTGCGCTGTTCCTGCCGCGATACGCTTCTTGAAAATAAATGATGAATATTTTGCCGGCAGGAAAGGAGAAGTGAATCGCTTTGCTTCCGGCTGAGGCAAATTCAAGTCGGCGATGATAATGTCAGTCATTATCCTTGACTGCAGTGTATAACACCCGTTTGTACTTGACAATCATGGTACAAGCAGGCTCACTCGGCAAGAAATTCCCTTGCCTGCAGCATGATTTCGCCGTCGGTCCCCGGCCATTTGCCCAGTTCCACTTCGTGCCGCGGAAGCTTCGCGCTTTCCAGCGAGTCGCAAAGTTCGCGTATGGCCACCAATTCATATCCCTGCTCGCGCCAGCCATGCAACAGGCGCTCGAAGATCGGCGCGAGTTTCATGCCCTCGAGCTCGGCACGCGCTGTGTAGATATGGCCGGTTGACGGCGGGTTTCTGCTGAGATGTAGAATTTGTTCGGCGCAGTTACCCAAGCCCACGCTCTTGATGGTTTCATTTAGCGTGGGAAGGGTGGTCGGGAGCTGAGGGCAAGCAATAATCTCGGCGTGGTAAATGGGAATAAAAGGGCAACGGCCTCGGGTGTCGCTGCAATAGTGAAAACCCATGCGCTGAGTCTGCCGATAGGTATGCAGGCTCATCTGCCAGCCCGCGGCAGCGTGCGTTATAGGGGGTTCGCCGAATATTTCGGCAAAGCGCTCGCACCCGAGACGCATTTGTTTTTCGCTCCACGCGGCGTCAGCTCGCGTCGCATGATTGAGCCACGCCGCGGCGTCATATCCTTGCAATCCGACTTCATTTCCGGCGTCCCGCGCTGCGCGCATGATGGCGCCGCATAGTTTGCCGATATCGGGCCCAGGAAACGCAATGCCGTACAACAGCGACGGCATTCCATAGTACTTGAGAATACCGGCCCGCCAAAGCCGTTTTACGGCCCGCGCGCTGCGATCCGGTCCCACACAAAAGAAAAAACTGGCCGTCGCCTTGTACTTTCGCAAGATCTCAATGAGCCGCGGCACGCCTTGGCGCGTGCCCCGAAGAGTCTGCACGTCTATCTTGAGCGCGAGCTTCATTTTATTTTTTATTTGTGCGACATGATCTCCTGCGCGAGGCGCAGCATTTCATCGTCACCCGGTGCCGTGACCCGGAAAATTGGCGCTTTCTGGTAGCGAGCATAATGTTTCAGAGTTGATTTGCTATAGGCCGGGTCGTAATGTCGCTCCAGCAAATCCCTGATCAAGACATCCCATCTTCCATCGGTGAGGTCGGTTTTCCATCGGTTAATCAAATCATGGCCATGCCGCGCGACCAATGCTTCCAGTTTGTGAAGCAAATCTTGAGGATCTCGCAGAAAGTGCTGATATTGTTCTTTGAGTAAAACCACTCGCAATCCGGTATCCGCTTCTATACGAACGCAGGGTGCGCGCCACATCGCCTCGAGCAGCGCATCGGGCACATTTAGATTGCCGATTTTCTTGCTCTCGGATTCAACGTACAGCAGTTTTCGCGAATGGAAATTTCGCAGCTCTGCCCAGAGCAAGCTTTCGAACATCTTTTGCCCGGGTTGCGGCGCGTCGGGCAGGCTGCCTAAGACTGAGCCGCGGTGCGCCGCTAGCTGCTCCAAGTCCAGGATTTGAGCGCCAAGCGAGCGCAGGCACTTTAGCAGATGGCTTTTGCCGGAGCCAGTCGGACCGCAAATTACGCGGTAGTGGAAGCGTTTGGGCAACTTGATCAAATCCTCGATTACCTTGACACGATAAGATTTATAGCCGCCTTTCAACCGTCCCGCGCGCCAGCCGACTTGTTGGAGAACGTCCACCAAGGCAGCACTGCGGTTGCCCCCACGCCAGCAATAGACTAGGGGTCGCCAGTCTTTTTGGCGTGTGATAAAACTTTGTTCAATATGATGCGCGATGTTGCGCGCAACCAATGCGGCGCCAATTTTTTTTGCTTCGAAGCTGGACACCTGTTTATATATTGTACCGATCCGTTTCCTTTCGGCGTCATCGAGAACCGGGCAGTTGACCGCGCCGGGAATGTGATCTTCGGTAAACTCCGCGGGTGAACGCACGTCGATCAACTCGTCAAATTCGCGCAACTGTGTTACGTTAACCAATCCTCGGGATTGCAGGGGGTGCATGCTAAGTGAACAAATTGGCTGAAATTAGCGAAATCAAATTGACGGCATTTTCTCATGGCGGCGGTTGCGGATGCAAAATCGCCCCGGCGGTTTTACGCGAAATCTTATCAAAATCCGCAATTGGTAAAACCTGGCCCGATTTACTTGTCGGCAACGAATCAAGCGATGATGCTGCGGTTTATCGACTGAATGCCGCGCAGGCACTGATTGCGACCACAGATTTTTTCACCCCGATCGTAGATGACCCGTATGATTTCGGCCGCATCGCCGCCACCAATGCGCTCTCCGATATTTACGCGATGGGCGGAAGTCCGATACTAGCACTTGCAATTGTTGGTATGCCGATCAACAAGCTGCCAGTGGCGGCGATTCAGCGCATACTGGCTGGTGGCGAAGCAATTTGCTCGCAAGCAGGAATTCCGATAGCGGGCGGGCACTCGATCGATTCTCCCGAACCCATTTACGGTCTGGTCGGCTTGGGTCTGGCCCATCCCGACAAAATAAAGCGCAACAACACAGCGCGTGAAATGGATGCCCTGATACTCGGCAAGGGACTCGGTGTCGGCATCCTGAGTGCGGCACTGAAAAAAGGCAGCTTGTCGGTGGACGGCTACCGGCAAATGATGGACGCCACGACGCAGCTAAATTCCTGCGGCGTGGAACTCGCTGGCATCGCTGGCGTACACGCGATCACTGACGTTACCGGCTACGGTTTATTGGGGCATCTGCTGGAAATGTGTAACGGTTCCGCGCTTGGTGCGGAAATCAATTTTTCTGCAATACCCATTCTTTCCGAGGCGCTGAATTTGGCGAAACAGGGTTTCGGCCCCGGCGCGATTGAGCGCAACTGGGCAAGCTATGGGGAGCAAGTGCTATTGCCTGCAGTTTTTCCGGATTGGCAAAAAAGACTGTTGTGCGACCCGCAAACCAGCGGCGGCTTGCTGGTGGCGTGCAGTGAGGCGGCCGTGCCGAGCGTACTAGAGGTTTTTACCAGGCAGGGATTTCGAGACGCTGCCCGGATTGGCAAAATGGTAGAAGGGAATGCGCTGGTCAGGCTGGCCGAGTGAGCCTCGCTATTTGACGGATCTGGGTCTGGATTCGGAAGCCCTGCGACCGGGTTTGCGTCTTTTCTCAATACCACGGTGACGCCGCTTCTTTGAGGATGCGCGTCTCTCATCCAGCCTTCTTTCAACAGGGATGATCTCCACGTCATAGGTCGGCAGTTTTGATTTTTCGCTTTGCATGGTTTTTCCAATCGTCGTTCGCCGGAATTTACGATTCAATATAACATACATGAGTCGATGAATTCAGCCCAGCAAGGGTTTGAGGGTCTTCCAGATATTATCGAGAATAATTGGCTGTGCGGCGGCACCCGGATGTATACCATCAGCCTGAAACATTGAGAGGTCGTATCCGAAACCTTCAAACATGTACGGCGTCAAAACAAGTCGGTAGCGTTTTGCAAGCTCCGGATAAATGCTTTGAAATTTCTGAGTGTAGCCCATACCGTAATTCGGTGGCAGGCGCATGCCGATGAGCAGCACTTTGGCGCCGTACTGCTGGCATGCTTTGATGATGCCTTCCAAGTTGTCGCGCGTGGCTTCGACGGGTTGTCCACGCAAGCCGTCGTTGCCGCCTAATTCGAGTATAACGATGGATGGATGATGCGCAGTTAGGCTCTGCGTTATGCGGCTCAGGCCGCCGCGTGATGTCTCCCCGCTAATGCTGGCATTGACCACCTCATAGTGCAGCCGCTGTTGCAGCAAGCGGTTCTTGAGCAGGCTGACCCAGCCGGCGTCTTGTGGCAAGCCGTAGCCGGAAGACAAGCTATCGCCAAATACCATGATCAGCGGCATGGCGCCGGCGGGCACCGGCAGGCATAGAAACAAAACGACGAGGGCGCGTTTTAGCATGACCGAAACTGGCATTCCACCCATTGTGCAAGCAGTGCATCTTGGCAAGCAAGTGCATAACGGCGCGGTCAATTTGACCATCCTGAAAGATGTCAGTTTCACCGTTCTGTCTCGCGAAGCGTTGGCGATACTCGGCGCCTCAGGCTCGGGCAAAAGCACTCTACTGGGATTGCTGGCGGGGCTCGACACGCCCAGCAGCGGCACGGTCAGGATGAACGGCGTGGATGTGTTCGCGCTCGATGAAGATGGTCGTGCCGCGTTGCGGGCGCAAATGGTGGGCTTTGTATTTCAGTCGTTTCAACTCTTGCCCGCGCTAACCGCGCTCGAAAATACCATGCTGCCGCTGGAGCTGGCGGGCGATCCGGATGCACGCCTGCAAGCGCTGCGAATTCTTGAGCGCGTCGGCCTTGAGGGACGGCTGTATCATTACCCCAAGCAACTTTCGGGGGGCGAGCAGCAACGCGTGGCGATTGCGCGCGCCTTCGCCGGCAAGCCTAAGCTGCTTTTGGCTGACGAACCGACCGGTAATCTCGACAGCGCGACCGGCGCCCAAATCATAGAGTTGATATTTGAACTGAATCGCGAGCAGGGCACGACATTGTTGATGGTGACCCACGATGAACAGCTGTCGAGGCGCTGCGGGCGCCTGCTGCATCTGACCGCCGGGGAATTAACCGAATGAAACTCCTCATGCTTGCCCTGCGCATGCTGGGCAGGGATTGGCGGTCGGGTGAATTGCGAGTACTCGCGGCGGCATTGATGGTTGCGGTCGCGAGCGTGACCACGGTGCGCTTTTTTGCCGATCGGGTGCAACAATCCTTGAGTAACGAAGCCAATCAGCTGCTCGGGGCGGATTTAGTGCTTGCTTGGGACCGTCCGATTCAAGAAAGTTTTGAAGAGCAGGCGAAACTGCTTGGTTTACGCGTTACCCGCACGCTCAGATTTCCAAGCATGGTGCTGCATGCTGACGTCGGGCAACTCACCGAAATCAAGGCTGTCGCACAAGGCTATCCTTTGCGCGGCCGTTTGCGGGCGGTTACGCAAGACGGCCTATCTGAAACGGCCGTTCTTCCCGAGCGTGGATCGGTTTGGATCGATCCGCGGCTGGCGAGCAGGCTTGGATTTAAGGCGGGGGACCCGCTCGAGCTCGGCAACGCGCATTTTCGGATTTCCGCGGTAATCGCCGAGGAACCGGATTATCCTATCGGCTTTTTCAATATTGCGCCGCGCCTGCTCATGAATCTCGATGACGTTGCCGCGACCGGATTGATCCAAACCGGCAGCC
>Ga0187773_10000145_pt1 | contig 30967 bp, 34 predicted proteins | sample 0216_BV02_MP05_1_FD_133133 | JGI IMG/M metagenome (GOLD analysis project Ga0187773, IMG submission 133133) | Tropical peat soil microbial communities from peatlands in Department of Meta, Colombia - 0216_BV02_MP05_10_MG | ecosystem: Environmental > Terrestrial > Soil > Wetlands > Peat | place...
CATCGAGACGGTGAGCTGGGGCGAGGAAAAGCCGCGCGCCACGGGGCACGACGAGGCGGCCTGGGCGCAGAACCGGCGCAGCGACATCGTCTATACGCACGAGTAGCGCAAGGCGCTGGTAGCGAAGGAAATCGGGGGCCGCACGCTGCGGCCCCTTTTTCATTTCAGAGCTACTCCCTGTAGTAGACGATTTGATGCGAAGTGGCGAGCAGGACGCCTCTTTCGCTCCACACTTGCGCCGTTTGATCGAAGTAACCGTTGCGGAACTGCTGGGCGCGCGCAGTGGCCAGTAGCGGCGCCTTTCCGTTTGCTGCGAGCAGTGCCGCATCGGCATGGAAATAGGTCGTGAACGAGACCGTGCCGACCGGCGCCCAGACCGGGCGGCGGACAAAAAGGCGGGGGAAGAACGCGTCGCAGATCGCGACCAGGGATATGAAGTCGACCGGCCGCGGCGGGGCATCGCGGATCCAGAGTGTGCTCCTCGAGTCGGCCGCCTGCCCGGCGGGCGAGGACAGCCGCATTGCGCCCTCCACGAAGCGCATCTCGTAGCTGCGCGTCCAGGGCGCTCGCTCGAGGTTCGGCTCGACTGGCAACTCCTGCGCCGCGGGGACATCTGGAAAGCGCGCTTCGAGCGCGGACCAGGTAGCGTGGCGCGACGCTAGCACCGCGCTTGCCGTAGCTGCGACCTGTTCCTCCTGCCTCATTGCGAGCAGCCAGTGCTGGGTCGAGCGATTGGTGCGCACAGGATTCGCCTCCACGGTGAACGCGCCGTCCGCGAGCGGTCCGGCGTAGTTCATCGTGAGCGCGATCGGGTCGCCCTGCCGCCCTGGATGTAGCGCTACGGCGTTCAACAGCGTGGCGGCGATGACGCCGCCGAACGGTCCGACCATGTTCGCGTAGCTCGCGGAAGTGTGGCCGCGGTAGAGGCCTTCGGCGAGGCGCTCGAGACGAGTGGCGGCGTCGAGAGGGTGCTCGGGCGGCGGCATGGCCCGAGTGTCGCGCATCCCGCCGCGCAGCGGAAGCGTCGCTAGAATGGGGCATGCAACTCGTCGCGATCGACCGCAGGCTCGGCCGTGAGGCGGGGGCGTTGCACTTTGCGGCCCCGGTTGCGTACGTTTACAACCCGCTGCAGTACGCCTGGCCTGCGCATCGGCTGTATCTCGAACGCTACGGCACCGGGCAGCCCGAGGTGCTGCTGCTGGGCATGAACCCGGGTCCGTTCGGTATGGTGCAGACTGGTGTGCCCTTCGGCGACGTACGCATGGTGCGCGCGTGGCTGCGCATCGAAGGGTCGGTCGGCCGGCCGGCGCGCGAGCACCCCAGGCGGCGCGTCACGGGATTCTCCTGCCCGCGCGGCGAGGTGAGTGGTCAGCGCCTGTGGAACTGGGCGCGCGAGGACTTCGGCACGCCGGAAAGATTCTTTAAGCGGTTTTTCGTGGCGAACTATTGTCCGCTCGCCTTCATCGAGGCGAGCGGGCGCAATCGCACGCCAGACAAGCTGCCACGCGACGAGCGCGCCCGATTGTTCGCGGTTTGCGATCGAGCTTTGCGGGCGATCGTGGCGCAGCTGGCACCGCGTTACGTCGTCGGCATCGGCGCGTTCGCCGCGGCGCGCGCCGCCGAGGCGCTGGCTGGCCAGACGGTGACCATCGGCCGTATTCCCCATCCCAGTCCGGCGAATCCTGCGGCGAACCGCGGCTGGAGCGCCGCAATGCGACGAGCGCTGGCAGGGCTAGGGCTGCACAGCTGAGCCTGCATCGATCTAGTAGCGGCGGGCGATGAGAAAGAGCGCGGCGGAAGCGGTGGTGGTGAGGAACGCCACGGTGTAGGCGAGCGATCTACCGCGCCAGAGGCCCGAGAACCAGCGGTCGAAGTCGGCGAATAGCAGCGCGGCCTTGCCACCGATGCGCTCGACTTCGCGCCGATACACCTTGGATTCAGCAGGTGCCACAGAATACGCCTGACCGTCGATGATCTCGAACGCAATCGCCTCCTGCGCGCCTGTGTCGGCGGCACGATAAATGAGCAAGGCGGCGCACAGTCCAAGGACCAGGATGAGGGCTGACGCGAGCCGCAGGCGCCTCTTCAGCCGTGGAGCGTCCCCGACAGATTCCTTAAGCGACATTGCTTGGGATCAAGTCGTCGATTGGAGCAAAGCATACGCTTTTGCGGATCGGCGTGAGGTGCGTACCGACCGTGCTACGCCGTCGGACATTCCTGGAGGTGACGCTCATGATGTCAAGCGCTGCTCTTACAAAGGGCAATTCACGGATCGAGCTTCCGCCGCCAGCGTCAAATGTGGGATGTGATCTGATCGACGCGCTTAAGGCGCGCCGCAGCACGCGCGAGTTCTCGTCTAAGCCCTTGCCAGCGGAGACTCTTTCCGCGCTGTTGTGGGCGGGCTTCGGCGTCAACCGGCCGCGCGGCGGAGGCCGGACCGCTCCTTCGGCACACGGCTGGTAGGAAATAGGTGTCTATGCCGCGCTTGCGGAAGGGCTTTACCGCTTCGACGCCGCGGCACACGCGCTCGACCTGCCGGTGGCACGGGACCTGCGCGCGCTGACCGGGGTGCAGGACTTCGTCGCCGTTGCGCCCGTCAACCTCGTCTATGTCGCCGACTTCGCGCGCATGTCTGAAGCGAGCGAAAACGATCGCCTGTTCTTCGCCGCCTGTGATGCCGCAGTGATCGCGCAGAACGTCTACCTCTACTGCGCAGCGGTGGGCCTCGCCACCGTGGTGCGCGCCTTGGTCGACCGCAAGAAGTTGGCGCCCGCCATGCGGCTGCGGCGTGAGCAGCGCATCGTGCTCGCGCAGACTGTCGGGTTTGCGGCGCAGTAGCCGCCTCTAGCCTTCCCGACTGCGCAGGGCCGGGGACAGCAGCACGTCGGGGTTGACGACGTTGAGCGGCGTGCCGGCGGCGTAAGCGACGATCTGGTCGAAGATGTCGCTGAACTGGAGCTCGTACTCGTCATACGTGACGTAGCCGATGTGTGGCGTGCACACGACGTTGTCCAGCGCGAGCAATGGATCGCCCGGATCGCGCAACGGCTCCTTCTCGTACACGTCCACCGCGGCCATCCCGGGCCGTCCGGCCTTGAGTGCCGCCACGAGCGCGCCCGGTTCGATGAGCGGGGCGCGACTGGTGTTGACGAGCAGCGCGCCCGGCTTCATGCGCGCCAGGTCGGTCGCGGTGACGATGCCGCGCGTCGCTTCGACCAGCCGCATGTGCAGCGATAGCACGTCGCAGCGCGCAAAGAAATCCTCCTTGCTCGCGGCCACAGGCCAGCCATCGCGGCGAGCGCGCTCGCGCGAGGCCTCACGTGCCCACACTACGACGTGCATGCCGAAGGCCTTGCCGTAGGCCGCGACTGCTGCGCCGATCCTGCCGTAGCCGTAGATGCCAAGCGTCTTGCCGCGCACGCCGCGGCCGACGCCGATCTGCCAATTTCCCGCCTTGAGCGAGGCCATCTGCTGCGGAAGCTGGCGCATCGCCGCCAGCACCAGGGCCCAGGTGAGCTCGGCGGCTGCGTACGAGGGCGTGCCCGGGTGCTGGCTCGACGACACGACGATGCCGAGCCGCGTACAGGCCGCGACATCGATGTGCGGATAGACACTGCGTTGGCTGATGAGCCGGAGCTTCGGTAGGCGCTCGAGCAGGGGAGCGCGGATCTCGGTGCGCTCCCGAATCAATACGAGCGCGTCGGTGTCGCGCAATCTGCCCGATAGCGTTTCTAGATCCTGGACGTGATCGTTCCAGATTGTGACGTCGTGAGCCGACAGCTTGCGAAAGCACTCCAGCGTGCGCAGTGTGTCGAAATAGTCATCGAGAATCGAAACCTTCAACCGCGCGATCCCTTGAATTGCGTCAATTGTGTCGAGGAAAGGTAGCACAGACTCCCGTTAGTCGCGTGCCGAGCTGCGGTTATCCGCTATGCTTGTCGCGTGGACGTCCGCCTCGTACCCCCTCACATCGCGCCGCCGCGGCGCGCGCCGGTCGGTCCGGCGTTCGTGGCCAAGTTCGTGGGCAATCCGCTGCAAGTCATCCCGCAAGCGGTCTATGAACAGGACTTCGTCACGTATCGCAGCGGCAAGAGGGGGCTCGTGTGGATAACCGCGCCCGCGTTCATCAAGGCCGTGCTGCTCGACGAGCGTGAAAAGTTCCGTAAGCTGGCGCAGATTCGGGTGCTCGGCCCCTTGCTCGGCAAGGGCATTCTCACGAGCGAGGGTGCGGATTGGAAGTGGCAGCGCCAGACCGCGGCTCCGCTGTTCAGGCAGCAGGACCTCACGAGCTTCGTGCCGAACTTCGTGCGCGCAGCAGAGGACATCGTCGCTCGCTGGAGCGCGGCGCCGCAGGGCGCGGTACAGGCGATCGAGCGCGACATGACGCACGCCACGTTCCGGGTCATTTCGACGACGCTGCTGCCGATGGCGGACGCGCAGGTCATGGATGCGATCGAGCATTCCACTGCGAACTTCCAGAAGACGGGCGCATGGTCCCAGCTGTATGCGCTCGCCAAGCTGCCGCGCTGGCTGCCCCAGCCCCGCCAGCGGGCGAATCGGCACGCGGTGCTCGCGCTGCGCGCGGCGGTCGGCCGGCTATTGCGAGAGCGGCGCGCGAGCGGCCTCGAGCCGCACGATCTGATGCAGAGCCTGATGCGCGCGCGCGATCTTGATACGGAGAAGTCGATGAACGACGAGCAGCTGATCGACAACCTGCTCACTTTCTATCTCGCAGGGCACGAGACGACAGCGAAGGCGCTCACCTGGACGCTCTACCTGCTGGCGCGCTCGCCGCACTGGACTGCAGCGCTGAAAGATGAAATTGCGCGCGTCACGGGCGGCGCGACGATCTCGGCCGCGAACATTGACCGGCTCGTGCTCGTACAACAGGTCATCAAGGAGAGCATGCGGCTCTACCCTCCGGTGCCGCTGATGACGCGCCAGGCGGTCGCCGAGGCGCAGCTCGGCCCGCACCCGATCCCCGCCGGAACCTCCGTCGCGATGTCGATTTACGCTATCCACAGGCACCGCGCCCGCTGGAGCGATCCCGACGCGTTCGATCCCGAGCGCTTCGCACCGGCGAAGGAAGCGCAGATCCCGCGCTACCACTACATGCCGTTCGGCGCCGGCCCGCGCATCTGTATCGGCATGGCGTTCGCCATGCTTGAAGCCACCGCGATGCTAGCCATCCTTCTGCAGCGAGCGCGCTTTGCCCCGCTCGAGGGACACGAGCCGCTGCCGGTCGCGCGCGTCACGCTCGTCCCGCGCGGCGGCATGCCGCTGCGCGTCTGGACCGATGCCAGCCGATAACGGCTCGGAGCGCTGCGAATCAGGCTGCGAAAGTCACTTCGCGCGCCACCCTCCGTCCACCACGAGCGCGTGGCCGTTGACGTAATTTGCTTCGTCCGAGGCGAGCCAGCATACGGCGGCCGCGATGTCGTCCACGGTGCCGCGCGTGCCGACCGGCACCAGCGCGCGAACTTGGTCGTCGTTTGCCGCAACACCGCGCTTGCTCATGTCGGGAATCCCGGGTCCGAGAATCGCCTGTGAATGGGCGCGCAGCGCGGTCGGGATCGCGCCGGGACAGATGCAGTTAACGCGGATGCCGCGCGCGCCGTAGGCCACCGCCATCTGCCGCGTGAGACCGACTACGCCGTGCTTCGCCGCGATATACGCCGCGCCGCCGCCCGTGCCGTTCAACCCGGCCACCGAGGCCATGTTGACAATGCGGCCGCGGCCGCGTGGCAGCATTTCGCGTAGCGCCCGCTTGCAGCCGAGAAACACGCCGGTCAGATCGATATCGAGCACGCGTCGCCAGGTCGATTCGTCGAGCTCGTGTACGTCGAAGTAGCCGTCCAGGATGCCCGCGTTGTTGAACAGGATCTCGAGAGGCCCGAGCTCGGCGATCGCTTCGGTCACTGCCTCGTCGAGTGCGGCTGCCTTGCTCACGTCGGCCGCGTATCCCGCCGCACGCCCGCCGGCGCGCACGATCAGCTCGGCGGTCTCGCGTGCCGAACCGCGGTCGAGATCGATCGCGGCAACCGCTGCGCCGCGCGCGCCGAACATGAGCGCGGTGGCACGCCCGATGCCCGAGCCCGAGCCGGTCACAATTGCCATGCGCCCGGCGAACTTCATCGGCTAGGTCCCTCCAGGATAGTGATCGAGCAAGCCGCCTCGTCGAAACCGATCACGTAGACCGAGCTCATGGCGCGATTATCGCACCGGCGCGATCCGGGAGAGTGCGACAATGGCTGCATGCGTTTGCTCACCTTCAAGCCGCGGCGCGGCGGCGGGACGCGCGTCGGGATGATGCTCGGCGGCGAACGGGTGCTCGACGTCGGCGCGGCGGCAAAGCGCGCGCGCCAGCGCCTGCCTTTCGATGCGGGCGATATGCTGTCGCTCGTCGCCTCGCGTCGGGCGGGGCTCGCGGCGCTGCGCAAGCTCGCGCGCGGCGCCGCGGGCAAGGGCGCGTCGCTCGGCGCGCTGCGCGTGCTGGCGCCGATCCCGCGGCCGCGCAAGAACGTGTTCTGCGTCGGCTGGAACTACCTGGAGCATTTCGCGGAGGGTGCGCGGGCGCGGCCGCAGGTGCAGGAGATGCCGGCGCACCCGGCCTTCTTCACCAAGGCGCCAACGGCGGTGAACGGTCCGTTCGACCCGATCCCGCTGCACGCTGGCGTGACGGAAAAGCTCGACTGGGAAGTCGAGCTCGGTGTCGTGATCGGACGCGGCGGCCGCAACATCGCAGAAGCGGACGCGATGAAGCACGTCTTTGGCTACACCGTGGTGAACGACGTCTCGGCGCGCGAGGTGCAGCGCCAGCACGGCCAGCAATGGTTCAAGGGCAAGAGCCTGGATGGCACCTGCCCGATGGGACCGTGGATCGTCACCGCGGACGAGGTGCCCGACCCGCACGCGCTGCGCGTCATCTGTCGCCTAAACGGCGCGGTCAAGCAGGATTCGAGCACCGTCCACATGTATTTCCGCATCCCGCGCATCATCGCCGAGCTGTCGGCTGCATTGACCCTGGAGCCCGGCGATATCATTTCGACCGGCACGCCCGCCGGCGTTGGCCACGCGCGCACGCCGCCCGAGTTCCTGAGGGCGGGTGATCTGCTAGAGACCGAGGTGGCCGGCATCGGTGTCCTGCGCAACCGCATCGGCGGCTGAGCAGCGCTACGTGATCTGGTTCACCACGCCGCCATCGGCGCGTAGCGCCGCACCGGTCGTCGCCGAGGCGCCTTCGCCGCACAAGTAGACGGCCAGATTCGCAACCTCCTCGGCGGAAGTAAAGCGCCGGAGCAGCGACGTGGGGCGAAAGTGCGCGAAGAAGTCCGCCTCGATCTCGGCGACCGTCTTGCCTGCGGCCCTGGCGCGCTCGGCGCGCAGGCGCTCGGTATTTTCGGTCCGGGTCGGGCCCGGCAGCAGCGCGTTGACGGTGACCCCGGTGCCCGCCAGCTCCATCGCCAGCCCTCGCGACACGGCGAGCTGGGCGGTCTTCGTCATGCCGTAGTGGATCATCTCCTTTGGTATGTTGAGCGCCGATTCGCTCGAGACGAATAGCACGCGACCCCAGCCGCGCTTCGCCATGCCGGGCGCGTAGTGGCGGGCGAAGCGTATGCCGCTCAGCACGTTCGTCTCGTACAGGCGCAGCCAGTCGGAGTCCGGGATGTCGAAGAACGCCTTGCGCTCGTAGATGCCGAGGTTGTTCACCAGGATGTCCACCTCCGGCACGCGCGCGCAGACGGTATCGGCGCCAGCCGACGAAGCGCAGTCGGCAGCGACGCCATCGGCCAGGGCGCCGGGCAGCGAGCCGCGCAGGCGGCCGAGCGCTGCATCGACCGTGGCCCGGCTACGCCCCGTGAGCGTGACGCGCGCCCCCTCCGCGGCGAGGCCGCGCGCGATCGCAAAGCCGATACCAGCGGTGGAGCCGGTGACCAGGGCGCGCCGTCCGCTTAGCTTCAGATCCAAGTTGTCCTCCTTGCCGCGGCTATGATAAACGCGTGACGATGAACCTCGACCTCAAGCTCGGTCGGAAGGCTGCATGGCAGCAGCGCCTCGAAGCCGAGCACGTGCGCACGTTGCGGGGGGCCGCCCGAGGCTGCAAAGCGAATCTGCGTCAAACGGCAGTGCATCGTGGTCCGACCGGTACCGGGCTGAGGAATTATCCCGCAGTCCTGTGGCATTCTCACTTGCTGGCGCTGGGGAATTCAGGGTAGCTTACCTGCAGCCAGGAGAGAAAAATCACCAGCCTGGAATCGAACATTTCGCAGAACGTGCGTTGAATGGACCAGGGGAGACTCGGCCGCTACCGCATACTCGGCGTACTCGGACGCGGCGCCATGGGCGTCGTGTACCGCGCGGAAGACCCGCTGATCGAGCGCGAGGTCGCGATCAAGACGCTGAACCCGAACCTCCCCGAGGAGGTCTTGGACGAGGTGCGCGAACGCTTCCTGCGCGAAGCGAAGAGCGCCGGGCGGCTCAACCACCCGAATGTGGTCACCATCTATGATGTGGGCGAGCAGGACCAGATCGCGTACATCGCGATGGAGTTGATCGAGGGGCGCACGCTGCAGCAGATGCTGCGCGCGCCCGAGCGCATGCCCATCGAGGCCGTGGTCGATCTCGCGGCGCAGATCGCCGAGGGACTGGATCACGCGCAGCGCTTCGCGATCGTGCATCGCGATGTGAAGCCGGGCAACGTCATGGTCTCGCCCACGGGCCGCGCGAAGCTCACCGATTTCGGCGTGGCCTACGTGCCCTCGTCGGAGGTCACGCAGGTAGGTACCGCGCTTGGCTCGCCGCGCTACATGTCGCCCGAGCAGGTGCTCGGCCTGCCGATCGATCCGCGCTCGGACATTTTCTCGCTCGGCTCCGTCCTGTACGAAATGCTCACCGGCAAGACGCCGTTCGAAAAGCCCGGGGAGCCGACGACGCTGAACCTCATGAATCGCATCGCGCGCGAGCCCCACGTTCCGGTCACCCGCATCGATCCGCACATCCCGCCGGTGTTCGATCGCATCCTCGCGCGTGCGCTGGCAAAGAACGCGGCCGAGCGCTATTCGCGGGCCGGCGACATGGCCGAGGATCTGCGCAATTTCCGGGCGGCCGGTCACAGCGTCACGGCGCCGACGCCCGACCCGGATGAGTCGAGCGCAAAGCTGCTGCAAGAGCTCGAGGCGTTCTCGCGCGACTTCGAGCTCGCGCAGGAGGCGCGCGCGCGCGCCGAGCGCGAGCAACGCGAGCGCAAGGAGGAGGCGCTGCGTCGCTGGGCCGAGTCCGAGGCGCGCAAGCAGGCGGAATTCGAGCGCCAGCGTGATGCCGACGCGCCGGCGCCCGCGCGGCCTGCCGGCGCGCTCGAGACGCTGCGCAGTCGCGCGGCGACGCGCAGCCCGGTCGAGGAGCAAGCGCAACGCAGCGCCGAGACGGTCGCGCGCATCGACAGCGGCCTGCGTGCCGCCTACCGCTACTTCACCGAGTTCGCCGCCGAGCTCAATCGCGTGCTGCCGACTTCCGGGCATCCGCTCGAAATGGTCTACCTGCGACAGTCTCCGGACACCATGCTTTCGGACGCGTTTGCCGATTACCGTACGCGCAAGATCGCCGACGCTCATGTCTGCGATTACGTGGTGTTGCGTTTCAAGGCACGCTATGCGCCGCCCCCGGCCATCGACCTGGCGGGCCAGGACATCCAGCGCGGCAAGGAGTACCTAGCCGGGCACAACGTGCCTTTCGCGCTGCGCGAAACGAAGCGGAACGATTTTGGCCAGGTCACGCACGCGACGCTCACCTTGAGCGGGCTCATCCCCTGTGAGGTGATGCTACGCGCCGACCTGGAGGCTATGCGCATCGCGATCGTTCTCGTCAACGTGCGCAAGATCGGCCGCGTGCGCTTGAGCCTCGCGCCCGAAGCGCTCACCGACGAACTCGTGGATCAGCTTGGGAGGTACGCGCTAGGGCTCGATTCGGAATTCGCCAAGCACCTTGGGCGGTGATTCCAGGCAGGTCGGCCGCGCTCAAGCGCTCGGTCGCGGCGGATCGTCGGCGGGAAACGCGGACGGCGCGCCCGCGAGCCAGGCGCGGCCGTGCGCGTACAGGCGCTCCACCGCCGCGCCTTTCAGCTGCGGCAGATCGAGCTTGATCGTGAAGCCGTTCTTCGACTGCAGGTAGGCAAGGTGCCGGTAGCCTTCCGGAAAGCGCGCAAGCACCGCTGCATCGAGATGCAGCTGCGCGCCGGGATCGACCGGGTCCATGCGGTCCTTTTCGTAAATCGGCTGGCGCCGCACGATCGCCCAGCGCCCGACGCGCTTTTCGAAGAAATCGAAGAACCGCCCCGTGCACACAACGTCGACCGGCACCCCGTCGACCAGGGCACGCTGGCTGATCGTCATCTTGGTCTGCGCAACGGCGCGCGCACCCTGCAGGTCGACACTCGTGCCCCCGAGGAAGTGCAGGATGCTCACGCCCTTCTCGAATCCCGCGCGGCTGACTTCGATAAATCGCGTCGCCGGCCCTTGGAACCAGGTCGCGGTCATCCAACCGTCCTCGTGCCACACCGCGCGAAAACGCTCCCAGTCGCCCGCGTCGCGCCACAGTGCCCAGTTCTGCACCGTCTCGGCGATCGCCAGCCGGTCCTGCAACAAAGTATCCACGGCCCCGAATTTATTTGATCTGGCTCAACGCGGCCAGTGGCCGCCGTCCCATCATTCTCTATTGCGCGCGGACGGCCGATGCGACGCGAATGGGTGCATCAACGCGCTTGATGACTGAGCGGCGGGCGTGCTCCGATAATGCTTCGGCTGGACCGGCTGGTGACGAGGGGCTGACATGTCGAATCGGTTGAGCATCATGGTGGTATCCGGCAGTCGGGAGCGGCTGCAAATGGCGGCGATGGTCGCGTCTGTGGGGGCGGTGGGCGGAAGCGACGTTCGCGTCTTCCTGTCGATGAACGCGTTGCCGTTCTTCGTCAAGGGCAAGGGCAAGGATGCGCCCGCCGAAGGCAAGGTCGGCGTGCTGCTCGAGCAGAAGAAGGCGCCGCCGTTCGCGGAACTGTTCTCCAACGCGGTGGAACTCGGCGACGCGAAGATCTATCCTTGCTCGATGGCCATGGATGTGCTCGAGCTAGAGCAGAGCGACCTCGAGCCCTATGTGGGCGAGGCAATGGGTCTGACCAAGTTCCTCGACGATGCGAGCGAGGGGCAGGTCTGGTCCTTTTGAGATGGCGCGATGAGAGGCGTGAGGCGATGACGAACAGAAAACTGGTGGATGCGCGGGGCAGCTTCTGCCCGGGACCGCTGATGGAGTTGATCGCGGCGATGAAAGCCGCTTCGATTGGCGACGAGTTGGAGGTGCTGTCGACCGACAAGGGCTCGGCCAACGAGATTCCGGAGTGGATCCGAAAGGTCAAGCACGAGCACCTCGAGACCAAAGAGGAAAATGGCGTCTGGCACGTGGTCGTACGCAAGGCCAAGTGAAGGCGCGGTGGATGTTGGCTAACCGGAGGAGGAGACGATGAAGATCCTGGTGGTAGGCGGGGGGATGGGGGGCACCATTCTGGCGAACAACCTGGCGCGCCGGCTCGCGGGCGAACTGCGCGCGGGCAAGGCCCGCATCACGATGCTGTCGGCATCCGACAAGCACATGTACCAGCCCGGGCTGCTTTATCTGGCGGTCGGGCGTGCTACACCCGACGAGCTGTACCGCGACCAGAGGAGCTTGCTCGAGCCGGGGATCGAATTTCACGTCGATCCGGTCGAGAAGTTCGAACTGGACAAGAACCAGGTCACGGCGAAGAGCGGCAAGACCTACGGCTACGACGTCATCGCGATCGCCACCGGCTCGCGCCCCGTCGCGAACGAGATCCCGGGGCTCGCCGAGAACGCCGAGCAGTTCTACACCGAGGAGTCGGCGCTCAAGATGTTCAAGCGCCTGCAGCAGTTCCAGGGCGGTCGCGTGGTGATCGCAGTCGGCGTGCCGCACAAATGTCCCATGGCGCCGCTCGAGATCACGTTCATGCTGTACGACTACCTCAAGGACCGCGGCATCCTCGACAAGACCAAGGTTCACTACACCTATCCGATCGGGCGCACGCATTCTCTGGAGAACGTCGCCAAGTGGGCGACGCCGGAAATGGAGCGCCTCGGCATCACCTACGAGACGCTGTTCAACATGAAGGAAGTGGACGGCGCGAAGAAAGTCGTGCGCAGCGAGGAAGGCTCGGAGGCTGCATTCGATCTGCTCATCACCATCCCCGCGCACCGCGGCATGGAGGTGATCGAGAAGAACGGCCTCGGCCAGCGCGGCTTCATTCCGACGCACCGCCACCGGCTGAACATGGAGGGTCGCGACAACGTGTTTGTCGTCGGCGACACGACTAACCTGCCGATCAGCAAGGCGGGCTCGACTGCGCACTTCGAGGCCGAGGCGCTGGCGGAGAACATTGCGGCCATGGTCAAGATGGGCACGCCCGTGCGCGACTACGATGGCAAGGTGTTCTGCTTCATTGAGGCCGGCAAGGACCGCGCCACCTACGCAATGTTCAACTATCAAAACCCGCCCGATCCGAAGGCGCCGACGCGCGCGGTGCACTGGTTCAAGATGGCCTACAACAAGCTGTACTGGGCCTCGGCCCGCGGCCTGCTTTGAGAGGAGGCGAACATGAGTAACTCGAACGCAGCGGTGTCGACGGATCTCGAAGTGCAGCGCGTGGTCGAGGCGGCGCGCGATGCGCTCACCGACGAGATGGTCGGCAGGCTGACTGAGGCCGTGGGGGAGGGGCTGAGCCTACTCGATCAGATCAACCGTTCCGGGCTGGAGAAGGCGCTGCCTTCCATCGCCCGCATGGTTCGCGACGGTGACCTGGAGCGGCTGGTGCAGCTGGCGCGCGTCTATGGCTCGGCGGAAGACGCACTGAGCGACGAGATGATCGGGCGCCTGGCAGAAACGGTGGCCGAAGGGCTGTCGCTGATGGACCGCTTGAGCCGCGGAGGCGTGTTGCGCTTGGTGGAAATGATGGAAAGGATGCAGGCCTCCGGTGCACTCGAGCGCATCGCGTTGACGCTGCCCAAGCTGATGGAGCGGCTGGATGCGGTCGAGCACGTCCTCGGTAGCCTCGAGGCCGCGGTCGCCGAGACTGTGCGGCTGCCCGCCCCGCAGGGCGGCCTGGGAGGGGTCTGGCAGGTCCTGCGCGACCCGGAAGCCCAACGCTCGCTGCAACTGCTGCAGCATTTCGGGAAGCACCTGGGCACCGCGCGCAAATGACTGTCGTGGTGACCGGCGCGGCCGGATTCATCGGCCGCGCGCTGGTCGCCGCGTTGCTCGAGCGCTCGCCAGGCGCCGAAGTCCTGGCGGTTGACCAGTCGCCGATCGAGGTGTCCGGGGCGCGGGCATTGATCGGCAATATCGCGTATCCGCAATTCGCCCGAGCGCTCGTCGACCGCAGGGTCGAAACCGTGTTTCATCTCGCCTCGCTCGTCTCGGGCGGCGCAGAGCAGAACTTCGAGCTGGGCAGCAAGGTCAACCTGGATGCGACGCGCGATCTCCTCGAAGCTTGCCGGATTGCGGCTCATCGCCCGCGCTTCGTGTTCAGCTCGTCGATTGCGGTTTACGGCGGCGCGCTGCCCGACCCGGTGTCCGACGACACACCCGCGGCGCCACGCATCTCGTACGGCGTGCAGAAGCTGGTCTGCGAATTGCTGATCAACGACTACACGCGGCGCGGATACGTTGACGGCAGGTCGCTGCGGTTGCCTACCGTGATGGTCCGTCCGGGAAACGCCAATACTGCCGTTTCTGGTTGGACGAGCGCCATCGTGCGCGAGCCGCTCGCCGGGCGAAATTACACCTGTCCGGTGCGTCCCGATACGCGCATGGCCTGCCTGTCCCTGCGGTGCGCGGTGGAGGCGCTCCTGCATGCGGCGAAGCTAGACGGCGAGCGACTGGGCTGGGAGCGAACGGTACTGCTTACCGGGATCCCGGTCGCAGCGCAAGAGATGTGGCGCTTGGTGCAGCGGTATTCAGGCGGTCGCACTCTGGGGAAGCTGCGCTTCGAACCCGACCCCGTGGTCCAGGCGATCGTCGACACGGTACCGCGCGCGACGCGCTCGCAGCGCGCAGCCAGCCTGGGATTTGCGCACAACAAGGACTTCGAAGAGATCGTTCAGGAGTATTTGGAAACCCTTGTACAGTAAGGGACTTGTAAAATCAGGTGAGAACTATTATCATTCGCATATGTCTCTCATGAAGGCACCTTGCGCTGATTTCTCGATGAATCTGATTCGCTTAGCCTGGCTGCTACCGCTCGCATTGCCCGTCGCGGCCTTTGCGCAGGCGCATGAGTACACCATCGTTATCAGGGAACATCGCTTCCAGCCGAGCGACCTGACTGTCCCCTCGGGCAAGCGCATCAAGCTGGTGATCGACAACCAGGATGGCACGCCGGAAGAGTTCGAGAGCCACGAATTGCGCGTCGAGAAGGTCATTCCAGGCGGCAGCAAGGGAACGGTGAGCGTCGGCCCGCTGAAGCCCGGCACGTATCCGTTTTTCGGCGAGTTCCACGAAGCCACCGCCCAGGGCAAGCTGCACGCCAAGTAACGACCCGCCATGCTCGGATCCGCCGTCGTCGTATTCCGCGAAACGCTCGAAGCCGCTTTGATCGTCGCCATCGTCATGGGCGCGACACGCGGCGTGGCGCAGCGCGGGCGCTGGGTCGCAGGCGGCGTGGCGCTCGGCATCGTCGGTGCGCTCCTGGTAGCGCTGTTTGCCGGCGCGATCTCTCAGGCCGTCGAGGGCCGCGGCCAGGAGCTGTTCAACGCGGCGGTGCTGCTCGTCGCAGTGGCGATGCTCGCCTGGCACAACGTGTGGATGAGCTCGCATGCGCGCAAGCACGTGGAAGAGATGCGCCACCTGGGTCATGACGTCCAGGTGGGCGCGCGACCGCTATCTGCGATGCTCGCGGTCACCGCGCTCGCGGTGCTGCGCGAGGGCGCCGAGACCGTGCTGTTCCTGTATGGTTTGGTAGCGAGCGGCGGCAGCACCGGCCTCGCGCTCGGTGGCCTGCTGGGCCTTGTAGGCGGAACGGGGATCGGCGTGCTGCTCTATTTCGGCCTGCTGCGCATACCGCTGCGCCACTTCTTCACCGTGACCGGCGTGATCGTGCTTCTGCTGGCTGCCGGGCTCGCCGCGAGCGCGGCCGGCTTCCTGGTGCAGGCAGGATTGTTGCCGACACTGATCGACCAGGTCTGGAACTCTTCGCGCCTGCTCAGCATGGACGACATGACCGGCCGCATGCTGCACGTGCTGGTCGGCTACAACGACCGGCCGACGGGCATCGAACTGCTCTTTTACGTCGTGACGCTGGCGACGATTCTCGTGCTTATGAGGTTGTTCGGCGCGCGCGCGACGCGCGCCGCACGCAGCGCCGCGGCAAAGCAAGGCGCTCCCGCATAGCACCCCGGGGTGCTCGTGCGCGCTACACTGCGCGCATGAAGGTCCGTAGGTTGCCGTCCCGTATCACTGTCGAAGGTCTCGACCGAGCGCCGCATCGGGCATTTCTACGCGGCCTCGGCCTCTCCGATGCGGATATCGGCAAGCCCTTCGTTGGCGTGGTCTCCGCGGACGGCCGCGTGACGCCCTGCAACGCGCTGCTCGGCAAGTTCGCCCAGGAGACGTGCGCCGCAGTGCGGGAAGCGGGCGGCACGCCTTTCGATTTTGCCTCGATCTCGGTTGCCGACTCGATGTCGATGAACCACGCCGGCATGCATTACTCGCTGCCGTCGCGCGAGATCATCGCCGACGGCATCGAAGCGGTCGCCCGGGGCCACGCCTATGACGGGCTGGTCACGTTTGCGGGCTGCGACAAGACGCTGCCCGGCATGATGATGGCGATGACGCGCCTGAACCTGCCCGCGGTATTCGTTTACGGCGGCGCGGCGTTGCCAGGCACCTGGCGGGGGCGCGAGGTCACGGTGCTCGACGCCTACGAGGCGGTAGGTGCGGTGCTCGCCGGAGACATGACGCATGCCGAGCTGAACGAAATCGAGCGCGTCTGCCTGCCGACGCTCGGTGCCTGCCCCGGCCAGTTCACCGCCAACACCATGGCGATGGTGTCCGAGACGCTGGGACTCGCACTGCCGGGGTCGGCGACCATGCCCGCGGTGGCCGGAGAGCGGAATGCTCTGGCGCGCGAGGCGGGCAGGGTGGTCATGCAGCTGCTCACGCGTGGCGGTCCGCTGCCGCGCGAGCTGGTGACGAAGAGGAGCCTCGAAAATGCCTGCGCCGCCGTCGCGGCGACCGGGGGTTCCACCAACGCGGGACTGCACATTCCGGCTATCGCACACGAAGCGGGCATCCGTTTTTGCCTCGACGATCTCGCGCGCGTGTCGAAGCGAACGCCGCTTATCGCCGACATGAAACCGGGCGGACGATTCCTCGCCAAGGACCTGCACGCAGCAGGCGGCGTGTACGCGGTGCTGCGCGAGCTGCTGCGGCGCGGTGCCCTGCATGGCGATTGCCTCACGCTGTACGGCACTACGCTCGAAGAGGAACTGGCCGATCATCCCGGCGCCGACGGCCAGGTGGTGCGCAGCGAGCCGCTGCTGGCGAGCGGCGGCATCGTCGTGCTCAAGGGCAACCTTAGCCCTGAGGGCGCGCTGCTCAAGGTTGCCGGCCTCAAGTCGCTCGTTTTCGAGGGCACTGCGAGAGTTTTTGATGCGGAAGAGGCGTGCGCCGAGGTCGTGCGCAAGCGAACCTACCGCGAAGGCGACGTGCTCGTGATCCGCTACGAAGGACCGAAAGGCGGGCCGGGCATGCGCGAGATGCTGGGTGTGACCGCACTGATTTACGGCCAAGGCATGGGGGAGAAAGTCGCGCTGCTCACTGACGGTCGCTTTTCCGGTGCCACGCGCGGCATGATGGTCGGCTACGTGTCTCCTGAGGCGGCGGTAGGCGGGCCTCTGGCGCTGGTAAAGGATGGCGACCGCGTGCTGATCGACGCGCGCAAGGGTCTGCTGTCCCTTCAGGTCAGCGCAGCCGAGCTCGCCCGACGGCGCAACGCATGGCGCGGCCCCTCGCGCGTGCCGCCCGCGGGCGCGCTCGAGAAATACGCGGCGCTGGTCGGTTCGGCGTTCACCGGCGCGGTGACCCATCGCGGGGGAAGGAAATGGACGGCACACAAATGAACGACAAGCCCAAGCTGGGTTTCATCGGTACCGGCCTGATGGGAGCGCCGATGGTCACGCGTCTACTGGAGGCCGGCTATCGCGTGCAGGTATGGAACCGCACACGCGACAAGCTTGCCCCGTTGCTCGGGCGCGGCGCGAATGCGGCGCAAACTCCCGCGGCGCTGGCGCGCGCGTCGGAAATCATCCTGATGTGCGTGACCGACCAACGCGCGGCTGAGGAGGTGCTCTTCGGCCCGTCTGGCGTCGCAGAAGGCGGTAGCGCGGGAAAGCTCGTGGTTGACTTCTCCAGCATTGCGCCCGATTCCGCGCGCGCTTTTGCATTGCGGCTGGAGCGCCAATGCGGCATGGGCTTGATCGACGCCCCGGTCTCCGGCGGCGTGAGGGGGGCGCAACAAGGGACGCTCGTCGTCATGGCGGGCGGAAAGGCGGAGCATCTCGAGCGCGCGCGGCCCGTGCTGCAGGTGCTCGCGCAACGCGTCACGCGCATGGGGGAGTCCGGCGCCGGCCAGGTCACAAAGCTGTGCAATCAGGTGATCGTCGGCTGCCTGTTTCCGGTGATCGCGGAGGCGGTGCGCCTCGCCGAAGCGGCAGGGGTCGACGCCCGCGTGCTGCCCGAGGCCCTGAAGGGCGGCTTTGCCGATTCGCTCCCGCTGCAGGTGTTCGGTCCGCGCATGGCGCGGCGCGATTTCGGTCATCCGAGCGGTACGGCCTATACCTTGCTGAAGGACCTGGAGAATGCAGCCGCAGTCGCGCGCGGCCTCGACGTGCCGCTGCCGATGGTGCATGTGGCTGCGGAGCTCTATCGGCTGCTGCTCGCGCAGGGCCGGGGCGCCGAGGAGCCGAGCGTGTTCGTCGAGTTGCTCGCGGGTGCGCGCTGAGCGCACCGCGCGCGCGACATCAAGTCAGACGAACAACAGGACTTTTGCCCCTGGCTGGCAAGTCGCCGGTCAGCCCACGAAAAGAGCATGCGCACAACCTCGCGCGATCAGCAGCGACTTGGAATCGTGAATGAAACTTTGCTGATCGAGTTCGATTCACTGCGCGGTTCGACATATTCATTGTCGTCTGGTAACCGCCGTGCGCGAAATCGCGCTTGTGCGTTGTGTTCGCGTCGTGGATTCGCTACGATGCGTGCTCGTTCGCGGAGTAAGCGCAGCGAGTAAGAACTGGGAGATGCCCGGCACACGATCGGGCAGATATGGAGAACGTATGTCCGTGATTACGAAATCCGACCTCGTTCAAGCCGCTGCCAAGGCGGGCAATCTAAGCCGCAGCGAAGCGGGCGAAGCAGTCAACGCGGTGTTCGAGGCGATCGTCACAGGCGTTGCCAAGGGAAATCGTGTCACAGTGGTCGGCTTCGGCACGTTCATGCCGCGCAAGCGCAAGGCGCGTGCCGGACGCAGTCCGGTAAATGGCAAGGAAATCAAGATCTCGGCCAAGACCATTCCGGCGTTTGCGGCGGGCCAGGGATTCAAGGACGCAGTCGACCGACGCTGACCGCGCGCTGCGGAAGATATCAAGCAGTGTGCGAAAATCCGCGCCTAAGCTCGCGGATTGATGCGCCATTGCAAAGCACAAGAAGCCTTGGCAGAATCGTTGCGAACTAGGTTCCTGCCATGGAAAATCCGCTCATCCTTTCACTCGACAGCCACGGTGTGCCGCACCGCTGGATCAGTTGGCAGCAGGCTTGCTTCTATTACGCGAAGAACCTGGTGGCATGGACCGTGGGCGAGAGGACGTTCACGTTCTACGGCGGCATCTCGCGTGCGACCGGCCAGCGCTCCACCATTACTGCGGCGTCGATCATCGCCGTCAAGGGCAAGGCGCTGGCAGTGCGCGGATTCGATCAGGTACCCCCGCTAAACAACCGCGAGCTGTTCAGGCGCGACCGCCACTTGTGCGCGTATTGCGGCGGAGTGTTCAGTTTCTTCCGGCTGACCCGCGACCACATCACGCCTTTGTCACGCGGAGGGCGCGACGGCTGGATGAACGTGGTGACAGCATGCCGTCAGTGTAACGGGCAGAAGCGCAATCGCCTGCCGCAGGAAGCGGGCATGGAGTTGCTGTACGCCCCGTACATCCCGAACAAGGCCGAGTACCTGATCCTGAGCAATCGACGAATCTACGCCGACCAGATGGAGTTCCTCAGACAGCACGTGTCGGCGCACTCGAGATTGGTGACCGCCGTCGCCTAGGCGGCGCGCGGGAACGCGCGGGACGGCGTGCGCGTGCCCGATTTCTGGCGCAATAGCGGCTTTCATCTTTTGCGGCGGGACGCCCGGGGTCGCCTGGGGATCACTGACGATTTCCTGCGCGCGTATTTCATGCGCCCCGAAATCCGACCTGTCGAGGAATCCCCCGACTTCGAGCGCCGGTTGCACGCCTCGCTGCTCAAGGATCCGCGGCGTGAAGTCGCCACCCGGGAAATCGAATCGTTGGCCGATCCAGACTTGCGGCACAACTACCGCGTGCTGCTGCACTTTCGCCGGCGCTTGGTCGATGCCGGTAGCGTGGAGGCCTGCTACCTGTCCTTGTTCGAGAGCGGTGTAGACGTGCCGCCGCTCTTCGTACGACAGCTGGTGCACGTCATCGTGAGAAGCGTGCTCGACGGCTGCGACGACCCGCTGCGACTGCGCGCGGCCGAATTGATGTTTCGTGACCAGAAAGTCGCATTGCACGGCGGTCACCCCCTTCTGGCGGACCTCGAAACCGTGCAGCGCCATGCCTCTGGCGGCCGCTACGGAAGTCTCGGCCGGCTGATCGTCGAGGCCCGCGGCGCTCTGGGGGGCGCCGGGCTGGACGTGCTCGATCGGGCTAACGCGAGCAAGTACTGGGACTGTGAATCGAGCTTCGAAATGGTGATCAGCCTCGCTTTCGGTCACCCCGCGCTGGAAGCGCTGTGTACCGTCATCGAGGCTTGGGTGAGTCACTTTCATGGCGTGCGCGTGCATGTGCGAGCGTTGCGCGCGATCCAGGAGAGCCGCTGGTCGTGGCACATCGGGCTCGACGCGGAGTCGACTTCCATTCTCAACGATCTGTGGCACGGGGTGGACGTCGGGCCGGAGCGCATGCGGCGCATACTCGCGCTGCTGCGCATGGATTTCGCGCAACCCTCGGACATGCGCGAAGAGTTCCGCGGTCGGCCCGTTTACCTCGCGCTGTCATGCGACGAGGATGATGTCGTGCGCCTAAAGCCGCAAAACTTGTTGCTGAATCTCCCGCTCGCCCGCCCATGAAGCCGGTCTACTGGGAAGAGGCCAAGCGCGAACTATCGCGCCGCGACCCCGTCGTGGGCGAGATCATCCGGCGCCATCCCTGCGCGCACCTCGTGGCGCGCGGCGACCCCTTCGTCACTCTGGCGCGCGCGATCGTCGGACAGCAAATCTCGGTGAAGGCAGCACAGACTGTGTGGGACAGGGTACTCATCGCAGTCGGACAGCTGAGCCCCGGCAGCGCAACGGACGTGGGAGCGCGCCGGCTGCACGCGTGCGGGCTCTCGCGGCGCAAAGTCGAATACCTGCTCGATCTGGCGGCGCACTTTTCCTGCGGCGCGATCGACCCGGAGCGCTGGCGCGCGATGGGCGACGAGCAGGTGATCGCCGAGTTGACGGAGGTGCGTGGGATAGGGCGCTGGACTGCCGAGATGTTCCTGATCTTCAATCTGCTGCGGCCTGACGTGCTCCCGCTCGACGACCTCGGGTTGCGGCGCGCCGTCAGCCTGAGCTACCGCCGCGGTCGCGCGGTCAGCGCGGGCGGCATCCGGCGCATTGCGCAGGCCTGGCAGCCCTGGCGCTCGGTTGCCACCTGGTATCTGTGGCGCTCGCTGGACCCGGTACCGGTGGAATACTAGCCGAGTGCCTTGAGCGTAGAATGCCGCACCGATGAAAACGACCTTTCTCGATTTCGAGCAACCGATCGCCGAGCTCGAGCAGCGCATCGAGGAACTGCGCTTCGTGCAAGACGATTCCGCGGTCGATATTTCCGAGGAGATCGGCCGCCTTACCAAGAAGAGCCAGGCGCTCACCAAGGACATCTACGGCAAGCTCAGCCCCTGGCAGGTGGCTCAGGTTGCGCGCCATCCGCAGCGGCCGTACACGCTGGACTACGTCGGCATGCTGTTCACGCACTTCGAGGAACTGCACGGCGATCGCAGCTTCGCCGACGACGAGTCGATCGTCGGCGGGCTGGCGCGCTTCAATGGCGCGCCGTGCGTCGTGATCGGCCACCAGAAGGGGCGTGATACCAAGGAAAAGATTCTGCGCAACTTCGGCATGCCGAAACCCGAAGGCTATCGAAAGGCGCTGCGCCTGATGCAGCTTGCGGAGAAGTTCCGCTTGCCCGTGTTCACCTTCGTCGACACGCCTGGTGCATATCCCGGAATCGATGCCGAGGAACGCGGTCAGTCCGAAGCGATCGGTCGCAACCTGTATGCCATGGCGGGACTCAAGACGCCGATCATCGTCAGCGTGATCGGCGAGGGCGGCTCCGGCGGGGCACTGGCGATCGCGGTGGGGGACGTGGTTCTCATGCTGCAATATGCCACGTACTCGGTGATTTCTCCGGAAGGTTGCGCCTCGATCCTCTGGCGTAGCGCCGACAAGGCACCCGAGGCGGCCGAGGCGCTCGGCATCACCGCCGGAAGGCTGAAGACGCTCGGCCTGATCGACAAGATCGTCAACGAGCCGCTCGGCGGTGCGCACCGCGATCCGCAGGCGACCGCTGCGTCGCTCAAGAAGGCGCTTGCCGAAGCGCTCAAGCAGGTCCAAGGGAAAAAGCCGAAAGAGCTCGTCGAGGAACGCCTCGAAAGACTCATGGACCATGGCAAGTTCAAGGATCTCGCGGAGCGCAGCTGAGCCGCGCGAACGCCTCGGCGGCGTGGCTGCGGCGGTCGAGCACGTCCTGGTGGAGACCGACCTGCGGGGCAAGACCCTCGCGGCGGCGCTCTCGGGGGGAGTCGACTCCGTAGTCCTGCTGCATCTGCTCGCGCACCTGGCGCCGCGCCACGGCTATGCGCTGCGCGCGATTCACGTCGACCACGGGCTGAGCGCGAGCTCCGGTAGCTGGGCGAGTTTTTGTCGACGGCTGTGCCGTGAGTGGAGCGTGCCGCTCGAAGTGCGCCGCGTGAAGGTCGGCAAGAGGCGCGGCATCGGCCTCGAGGCCGCGGCACGCGCTGCGCGCCGCGCGGCCCTCGGCCGCGTACGTGCAGACGCGCTGGCGCTCGCGCACCAGCTCGACGACCAGGCCGAGACGGTGCTCATGAACCTCCTGCGCGGGACGGGTCTGCGCGGCGCGAGCGGCATGCCGGTGCGCGGCACGCTCGGCGGCAAGATGGTCGTGCGACCGCTCCTCGCGGTGCCGCGCACGGCGATCGTGCGCTACGCGCGCGCCCACGGTCTGCAGTGGGTCGAGGACGAAATGAACGACGACTTGTCGCTGACGCGCGGCTACCTGCGCCGGCAGATCCTGCCTCTGCTCGAGCAGCGCTACCCCCGCTGGCGCGAGGCGCTGGCCCGTGCAGCGCGCCACTTTGCCGAGGCCGATGAGCTGCTGCACCGTCGCGCGCCGGCTTCCCCCGCGCTCGCGCTACGCGAGCATCTGGCGGCACACGGCCTGCGTGCGCCGACGGAACGACGCCTGGCGGACATGCTGCGCCAGCTGAGCGGGCACGGTGCGCGTACCGAGATCCGGCACGATGGCGCGGTGCTGCGCGCGTATCGCGGGCAGGTCACGCTCGAGCGCGCGGCGCCACCGGCTCAGTTTGCGCCGGTCAGGTGGTCGGGTGAGCGCAGGTTGCGTCTGCCCGAGCCTGCCGGCGAGTTGCGCATGCGGCCGGCGCGCGGCGCCGGCATCGATCGGGCGCGACTCGAGGCCGGCGAGGTGCGCGTGTGCCAGCGCCGCGGCGGGGAGCGATTGCAGCTGGATCCCGGGCGGCCGCGCCGCACGCTCAAGAACCTGTTCCAGGAGGCGGGCGTGCCGCCCTGGTGGCGCGGGCGCCTACCGCTCATCTACTGCGACGGTGAACTGGTCTGGGCGCCGGGGCTGGGCATCGATGCGCGTTATCGCGCCGCGCCCGGGGCGCCGGGGCTGCTCCCGGAGTGGCGCCCGGACGCGGGTCATGCGCGAGCTTAAGCCCTTGTTTTTACGCGATTCGACCGGGGTGCGTGATAGAATTTCAGCTTTCATACGCGAGCCTTGGTTACGGAGCGAATAATGGCGGTCGAGAGGACCTTGTCCATCATCAAACCCGATGCGGTGACAAAGAACGTCGTGGGAAAGATCTGTGCGCGCTTCGAGGCCGCGGGGCTGAAGATCGCTGCGGCACGCATGATGCATCTCTCGCGCGCTCAGGCCGAGGGCTTCTACGCAGTGCATCGGCAGCGGCCGTTCTTTCGCGAACTGGTCGATTTCATGATCTCCGGCCCCGTGCTGGTGCAAGTCCTAGAGGGCGAAGCCGCGATCGCCAAGAACCGCGAACTGATGGGTGCGACGGATCCGAAGAAGGCGGCGCCGGGCACGATCCGTGCGGATTTCGCCGATTCCATCGACGCGAATGCCGTGCACGGGTCGGACGGCCCGGACACGGCGCGCACCGAGATCGCGTACTTCTTTCCGGCGTGCGAAATCTACTCACGATGACCAAGAATTTGCTCGCTTTCGACGCTGCGGCCATGCAGCGGTACTTCGCCTCGCTCGGCGAAAAGCCGTTCCGTGCGCGCCAGGTCCTGCGCTGGATCCACCAGTTCGGAGAGTCGGATTTCGCGCGCATGAGCGACCTCGCCAAGACGCTGCGCACGAAGCTCGCCCGGCATGCGCAGGTCCGGGTGCCGCAGATCGTCGGCGACCAGACGGCATCCGACGGCACGCGCAAGTGGCTGCTCAAAGTCGACGGCGCGAACGCGGTCGAGTCGGTGTTCATTCCGGAGCAGGGGCGGGGCACGCTTTGCGTATCGAGCCAGGCAGGCTGCGTGCTCGATTGCGCCTTCTGCTCGACCGGCAAGCAGGGCTTCAACCGCAATCTCGACACCGCGGAGATCGTCGGACAACTGTGGATCGCCAACCGCCAGCTCGGGCGCGATCCGCGGGGCGAGCGGGTCATCAGCAACGTCGTGATGATGGGTATGGGAGAGCCGCTGCTCAATCTGGACAACGTGCTGCCGGCGCTGCGCCTCATGCTCGACGACAATGCCTACGGCCTCTCGCGCCGCCGAGTGACCGTGTCCACCTCCGGGGTGATTCCGGCCATCGATCGGCTGCGCGACGAATGTCCGGTTGCGCTCGCGGTGTCGTTGCACGCACCGAACGACAGCCTGCGCGACCAGCTGGTGCCGCTCAACCGCAAGTACCCGATCCGCGAACTGCTCAAGGCGTGCAACCATTATCTGGACAAGGCGCCGCGCGATTTCATCACCTTCGAGTACGTGATGCTCGAGGGCGTAAACGATTCCGATGCACATGCCAGGGAGCTGCTCGGGATCGCACGGCGCGTGCGCTGCAAGTTCAACCTGATTCCCTTCAATCCGTTCCCGAACACGCCGTTCCGGCGCTCGTCTCCAGAGCGCATCCGCAGCTTCGCGGAAATCCTACGCGCCGGAGGCATCACGGCCACCGTGCGCAAGACGCGCGGCGAGGGCATCGACGCGGCCTGCGGCCAGCTCGCCGGGGACGTTGCCGACCGCACGCGGCGCTCCCGGCGCGTTCTGCACAGGCTGACGGAGCTGCGCGCGTGAGACGCCTGGTAGGCGCTTCCCTGGTGCTGCTTGCAAGCGCGTGCGCGACCCAGCCGCCGCCGCCGCCGAGCGTCGACACCGGGCAGATCATCGGAGAGGTCGGCGATCCGCAGAACAGGGCGAGACTGCACACGGAGCTCGCCGCGCTCTACTATCGCCGCGGCAACATGGCAGTCGCACTCGAGGAACTGCGCAGCGCCACGGCCGCGGATTCGAACTACGCGCCTGCCTACAGCGTGTTCGGGCTGGTGTACATGGATCTGAAGGAGAACAAGCTGGCGCAGGAAAACTTCGAGCGCGGGCTGAAAATCTCACCGAACGATCCCGACATCAACCACAACTACGGCTGGTTCCTGTGCCAGACAGGGCGCGAGGCCGAATCGATCGGCTACTTCGAGAGGGCGGTCCGAAATCCGCTCTATCCGACGCCATGGCGCTCGTATACCGCGGCGGGAATCTGCTCTTTGCGCGAAAACAAGCTAGATGACGCGGAGAAGTTCATCCAGCAGGCGCTGCGCCTGCAGCCGAACGATCCGGGCGCAATGCTGCAGATGGGCGAGATCCGCTACCGGCAGGGGGACATGAAGGAGGCGAGGAAGTACGCGCTGCGCTACAACCAGAACGTGCCGCCGACCGCAGAGTCGCTTTGGCTGGCACTGCGCGTCGAGCGCAAGCTTGGCGATACCGTCGCGGAAGCGGGCTATGCCAACCAGCTGCGCCGGGACTTTCCAAGATCGCGCGAATATCAACTCTTGCAGCGCGGCGCCTATGACTAGCATGGTCGACGGGCGCGAGCTGCAAGTGTCGCGCGAGGAAGGCATCGGCGAGATCCTCGCCCGCGAGCGCGTTGCGCACGGGCTTACGATCGATGACGTCGCCCAACAGCTCAAGTTCGGTGCGCGCCAGCTGGAAGCCCTGGAGCAAGACCGCTTCGATCTTCTGCCTGGCGGCACGTTCGCGCGCGGCATGGTGCGCAGCTACGCCAGGCTGTTGAAGGTCAACGCCGAGTCCCTGCTGGCGCGGATGGAGGGCAAACTCGAGGTTCCGGATCCCGGCCAGCTCGCGGAGCGCTTCAGGCAACCCGTGCCTTTTGCCAACGCTTCGCGGCGCTCGAACGTCGTTTACGGGATTCTGTCACTGCTCATCCTGGCAGCCGTGGCCGGGGTGCTGATCGAATGGAAGCAGGAGCGGTCCAAGGCCGCGCGTGCGGCGGCCGTCGCGTCCGCCCCGGCGCGGGCCGAGGAACCGCGCGCGCCGCTTGCTGCGGCGCCGACCGAACCCGCGCCGCCTGCACCTCCAGCGCAGCCCGCGACAGCCGTGCAGTTGAGCGTCGTGCCCGCGGCGCCCCAGGCGCCGGCACCGGTGCAAAGCGCGCAGAGCATCGCCAAGCCGCAGATGCCTCCCGCCGCCAAGGCTGCGCCATCGGTGGGCCCTGATGCGCGGCGCATCGTCATGCGCTTCGATGAGGAGTCCTGGGTGGAAGTACGCGACGCGGCAGGACACACGCTGCTCGAGCAGCTGGTTCCCGCGGGTAGCCAGCGCGTCGTCAGCGGCCAGCCGCCGTTCGACATGGTCATCGGCAATGCGCAGCACGTGCAGGTCACGTACCAGGACCAACCGTTTGACCTGAAGCCTCACACCAGGGTCGACGTGGCGCGCTTTACCCTGAAATGAGCACCGGCACGAACGCTGCGCAACGGCGCCGCTCGACTCAGGTGATGGTCGACGGCGTCGCCATGGGCGGAGACGCCCCGGTCGTCGTGCAATCGATGACCAATACGGACACTGCCGACGCAGCCGCGACCGCCGCGCAGGTGCGCGACCTGTGGCTTGCTGGCTCCGAGCTGGTACGCGTCACGGTGAACAATGCGGAGGCAGCGGCACAAGTGGCGCACATCCGGGAACGCCTGGACGCGACTGGCTGCGGCGTACCGCTGGTGGGGGACTTTCATTTCAATGGACACAAGCTGCTCACGCAGTTTCCGGAATGCGCGCAGGCGCTCGCCAAGTACCGCATCAACCCTGGAAATGTCGGCACGCCTACCACGCGCGACGAGCAGTTCGCGACCATGATCGAATGCGCGATGCGTTACGGCAAGCCGGTGCGAATCGGCGTCAACTGGGGCAGTCTCGACCAGGGTTTGCTCGGCCGACTGATGGATGAGAACGGGCGCCGCGCGCAGCCGCTGTCGGCCCAGGAGGTGATGCGCGAGGCGGTCGTGCGATCCGCGCTCGATTCTGCGCGCCAGGCGGAAGCCTGGGGTTTGCCAGCCGAGCGCATCGTGATCTCCTGCAAGATGAGCCAGGTGCAGGATCTGATCGCCGTGTACCGCGAACTCGCGCGCCGCTGCAGCTACGCGCTGCATCTCGGCCTCACGGAAGCGGGCATGGGCTCCAAGGGGATCGTCGCCTCCACTGCGGCGCTCGCCGTGCTGCTGCAGGAAGGCATCGGCGATACCATCCGCGTGTCACTCACGCCCGAGCCGGGCGGCGACCGGACGCGTGAAGTGCAGGTCGCGCAGGAAATTCTGCAGACGATGGGCCTGCGCAGCTTCACGCCGATGGTGAGCGCCTGCCCGGGTTGCGGCCGCACCACGAGCACCTATTTCCAGGAGCTCGCCGAGCGCATTCAGGCGTATTTGCGCGGGCAGATGCCCGTGTGGCGCGAGCAGTACCCGGGCGTGGAGGACATGCGCGTCGCCGTGATGGGTTGCGTGGTCAACGGACCGGGCGAATCCAAGCACGCCGATATCGGCATCAGCCTGCCGGGAACCAACGAGTATCCGGTGGCGCCGGTGTACGTCGACGGCGAGAAGACGGTGACGCTCAAGGGTGACCGCATCGCCGAGGAATTCCAGGCGCTCATCGCCGATTACGTGCGGCGCAACTTCTCGCCGGGGGCCGGACGCCGCCGCCCAGTAAACAACGAGTCGAAACAAATCAGGATCAAGGCGGTTTCCTGACCGCCGCTGCGCGCATGAGCAAAGGCATCCAGGCCGTTCGCGGCATGAACGACATTTTGCCCGACGAGGCCGCGTGGTGGCGCGACTTCGAGGCGCGCGTCGAGTCGTGGCTCGAGCGCTACGGATACCGCAACATCCGCATGCCGCTGGTCGAGCATACGCAGCTTTTCCGGCGCGCCATCGGCGAGGTGACCGATATCGTCGAGAAGGAGATGTACGCCTGGCGCGACGAGCTGAACGGAGAAGACCTGACGTTGCGCCCGGAGGGCACGGCTTCCTGCGTGCGCGCGGCGATCGAGCACAACTTGCTGTACGACGGACCGAAACGCCTCTGGTACGCGGGCCCGATGTACCGCCACGAGCGACCGCAGAAGGGTCGCTACCGACAGTTCCATCAGTATGGTGTCGAGGCGCTCGGTTACGAGGGGCCGGACGTGGACGCCGAACTGATCGTCATGTGCGCGTCCCTGTGGCGCGAGCTCGGCCTGCGGGGCATCCGGCTCGAGTTGAACACGATTGGATCGCCCGAGGAGCGCGCGCGCTATCGCGCAGACCTGGTGCGCCATCTGGAGGCGCACGCCGACCGGCTGGACGCCGACGCCAAACGCCGCATGCACACGAATCCGCTGCGCGTGCTCGATTCCAAGAACCCGCAGGTGCAGGAAGTGGTGGCGGGCGCGCCGCCGCTGATGGGATACCTCGGCGAGGCGTCGCTCGCACATTTCGAAGAGCTGAAGAGACTTCTCGAGGCCGCCGGCGTGCCATATATGCTCAACCCGCGATTGGTGCGCGGCCTCGACTACTACAATCTCACGGTCTTCGAATGGGTCTCGGATGACCTCGGGGCGCAGGGCACGGTGTGTGGCGGCGGACGCTATGACGGCCTGTTCGCGCAGATTGGCGGCAAGCCGGCGCCGGCAGCCGGGTTCGCCATGGGAAATGAGCGCCTGATCGCGCTGCTGCGCGAAGCGGGCGCGGCACTGCAGTCGCGCGTTCCGGACGCCTATGTGGTCGCGCAGGGCGAGGGCGCGCAGCCCTATGCGCTGGTGCTCGCCGAGGAGCTGCGTGCGGCCGGCTACGCGGTGGTGCAACACGCCGGGAGCGGCAGCTTCAAGTCGCAGTTGAAGAAGGCCGATGCGAGCGGCGCGTTTATGGCGCTTATCGTCGGCGAGGACGAAGTACGGGCGCGGCAGGTCGCGGTCAAGCTGCTGCGCCGAACGGAACCACAATTCAGCGTCCGACGCGAGGAGGCGGTGGCCGCCTTCGGCGACGCGTTGCAGAGGACAAAGTCATAGCATGGCACTCGATCATCAAGAGCAGGAACAAATTGAAGCGCTGAAGTCCTGGTGGCAGGAGAACGGCAACCGGGTGCTGCTCGTCGTGTCGGCCGTACTGATCGCCGTCGCGGCGTGGCGCGGCTGGGATTGGTACCAGCGCAGGGAGGCAGTGCAGGCGAGCGTGCTTTACGAGGCGCTCACCAAGGCGGTAGCGACTGGCGATGCGAAGACGATGCGCGACGCTGGCGGTGAGCTGGCCGAAAAGTATCCGGGCACCGTCTACGCGTCGATGGCGGCCCTCGTCTCGGCGCGCTTTTATTTCGACCGGCGCGACGACAAGAGCGCCGAGGCGCAGTTGCGCTGGGTGCTCGAGCGCTCGCCGTCGGACAATTTCAAGGACATAGCGAGGCTGCGCCTCGCGGCGATCTTGCTCGACAGGAAGTCCTACGACGAGGCGCTCAAGCTGGTCGACGCGAAGCACGGTGCGGCCTATGCGGCGCAGTACGCCGCGCTCAAGGGCGACATTCTGGCTGCTCAGCACCAGATAGCCGCTGCGCGCGCGGCGTACCAGCTGGCGCTGGACAAGGCGGGCGCGCAGGAAGGCGCTTTCCGCGAGAGCGTACGCATGCGGCTGGAGGCTCTGGGCGGATGAGAATGCGCACGCTGCTCGTGCTGCTCGCCGCGGGTCTCGCGCTGGGGGCTTGCTCGAGCCTGAACCCGATGAACTGGTTCAGCGGCCCGTCCGGCCCGACGCCGGCGCCGCTCACGCCCATCGCCGATGCCAAGGCAGTGCGCGTGCTCTGGTCGGCGAGCCTGGGCGGAGGCGGCAGCTTCACCTTCAGCCCGGTGTTCGCAGGCGATGGCGTGTTCGCTGCCGACCGCGACGGAGCGGTCGCGTCGTTCGATGCGGCGAGCGGGCGGCAGCGCTGGCGCGTGTCGCTCGAAGCGCGTCTCTCGGGCGGAGTGGGCAGTGATGGCGCGCAGGTGGCCGTCGCGACCGACGAAGGCGAGGTGTTCGCCCTCGATGCACAAAGCGGCAAGGTTCGCTGGCGCGCGCGCGTTTCGAGCGAAGTGCTGGCGGCGCCGGCCGTTGGCGCGGGGCTGGTGCTGGTGCGCAGCGAGGACAGCCGTATCTTCGCGTTCGATGCCGTCGACGGCAAGCGCGTCTGGGTGTACCAGCGGGCGCCTTCCTCGCTCATCGTGCGTTCTCCGGCAGGAGTCACGATCGATGGGGACACCGCGTACGCAGGCTTTTCCGGCGGCAAGCTAGTCGCCATCGCGTTGAACAACGGCATCGCCCGCTGGGAGGGAAGCGTGGCGGTGCCGCGCGGCGCGACCGAGCTGGAGCGCATCACCGAGGTGCTCGGCAGTCCTGTCGTGCGCGGGCGCGAGGTCTGCGCCGCGGCCTACCAGGGCCGCGTCGCGTGCTTCGACACGGGGAGCGGAAATCTGCTGTGGTCGCGCGAGATGTCATCCGTGAACGGGGCGAGCGTCGACGAGACGAACGTCTACGTGAGCGACGACGGTGGTGCCGTGTACGCGTTCGAGCGGCGCAGCGGCCGCAGCCTGTGGAAGCAGGACCGACTGGCCAACAGGCAGTTGTCGCTGCCGCTGTCGGTCGGCTCGGAAATCGTCGTCGGCGACCTGGAAGGTTACGTGCACTTCCTCGCGCGCGATTCGGGGGCCTTCGTTGCACGCATGGCGACCGGCGGTTCGCCGATCCGCGCGGCGCCCATCCGCCTGCCGGAAGGCTGCCTGGTGCAGACGCAAAGCGGCGGCCTGTTCGCGCTGGCTCTGTAGCGCCGCGGCATGCAATGAAGGCG
>Ga0187773_10000147_pt1 | contig 30582 bp, 26 predicted proteins | sample 0216_BV02_MP05_1_FD_133133 | JGI IMG/M metagenome (GOLD analysis project Ga0187773, IMG submission 133133) | Tropical peat soil microbial communities from peatlands in Department of Meta, Colombia - 0216_BV02_MP05_10_MG | ecosystem: Environmental > Terrestrial > Soil > Wetlands > Peat | place...
CCTATGGCCGGCGGGATGGCCGGCTCCGCCGCTGGGGCTTCGACTCGAAGGTGTGGAGAGCAGGGCCGCGCGCGTCACCGCGGCGCGTGCAGCGCTGGGTGCCGAGGCGATAATAGAGCAGCGCGACATACGCGTGTCGGATTTCCCTTCCTGTTCCGGGATCGTCCTGCTGGACGTCTTGATGTATCTCGAGGAAGACGAGCAGCTCGGCGTGCTCGCGCGCGCGGTTCGCGCGCTCGAGCCCGGCGGCGTGTTGCTGTTGCGGGAGACCGATGCCGGTGGAGGGGGCGCGTTTCGAGTGGCGAAGTGGAGCGAGCGTTTCCTCGAGCTCGCCAGGGGGCAGTTCCGCTCGCGGCTCCACTACCGCGACGCCGCAGAGTGGATCGATCTGCTGGAAGGCCTGGATCTGGCGGTGCGGGCCGAGCCGATGGGCACCGGGACTCCGTTTTCAAACATGCTGTTCATCGCTAGGCGACCGGCTGCGTGAAGACTCGAGCGGTGGGCTCCTCGTCAGCCTGACTGTGCCTCGGTCGAGGGATTGACGAGCGTGCGCGCCGCGCCCGATCCTTCGATCCAGCGTGTCCCGACGTGCGCCGGCCAAAGCGCGGCGGGTCCGGGTGCTGCAGTCGATATACTGAACGCATGTTCCCCATCGTCACCGGCAGGCCTCCGACCATCGCGCCCAAGGGCATGGTCGTTTCGCCGCATGCGCTCGCTTCAGCCGCAGGCGCCGATGCCTTGCGTACGGGCGGGTCGGCGGTCGATGCGGCGATCGCGACGAGCGCGACGCTCGCCGTGCTGTACCCGCACATGACGGGCGTGGGCGGGGATGCGTTCTGGCTCGTCTACGATGCTGCGGCCGGCCAGGTCCGTTACCTGGACGGGGGCGGTCGCGCGGCGAGGGGCGCGAGCATCGGCTGGTTCCAGTCGCGAGGCATGAGCGAGATCCCGCTGCGCGGCTTTGTTCCTGCGACATTGACCGTCCCGGGTGCGGTCGCGAGCTGGTGCGAGGCGCACAAGGAGTACGGCCGCCAGCCGCTCTCGCTCGACCTTGCCGCGGCGATCGGGTACGCACGCGGGGGGTTCCCGGTGACCGGGCGACTCGCGCGCTGGATCGAGACATGCGTAGCTGAGAATGCGCTCAATGCCCATGCCCTTGCCCTGTTCACTCCCTCGGGAGCTGCGCCGCACTCCGGCGAAAAGCTGGTCAACAAAGGACTTGCGATCGTGCTGGAGAGGATCGCCGCCGCCGGACACGCGGGTTTCTACGGCGGCGAGACGGCGAGCTCGCTCGCGAGCTTTTCCCGGGCGGGCGGCGGCTTCTTCGACAGCGAGGATTTTCGGGCGCAGCGCGCGGCCTGGGGCGAGCCGCTCCGAGGGTCCTACCGGGGCATCGAGATCTGCGAGACACCGCCACCGACCCAGGGGTTTACCGTGCTCGAGATGCTCAATCTCATCGAGCCGTACGAGGTCGGGAGGATGCAGCCGCTCGGCCCGGATCTGGCGCACCTGATGGTTCAGGCAAAACAGATCGCCTACAACGACCGCGACCGGCTCCTCGCCGATCCGGAGTTCCAGACCGTGCCGGTGGAGCGCCTGATCTCGAAGGCGTATGCGGCCGAGCGCGGCCATCTCATCCGTCCAGACCGTGCGCTCCGTTGGGACGAGGTTCCCTCGTACGGCACCCTCGCGGGCGACACCGTATTCGTCTGCGCGGTGGACGAGCTGGGAAACGCCGCTGCCTTGATCCAGAGCCTCTACTTTGCGTTCGGCTCGGGCGTGGTCGCGGGGGACACCGGCATCGTGCTGCAGAACCGCTCGGCATATTTCTCGCTCGACCCCAGGCATCCGAACAGTCTTGAACCGTGCAAGCGCCCCGTGCACACCCTGATCGCGTCGATGGCGCTGCGGGATGGCCGCCCCTGGCAGGTCCTCGGCTGCATGGGGGCGGACGGCCAGCCGCAGATCCACCTGCAGAGCTATGTTCGCTTGATCGATTTCGGCCTCGACATCCAGCAGGCGATCGAAGCGCCGCGATGGCTGTCGGGGCGCTTCAATATCGGCGATCCGCGCGACCTGCTCAACATCGAAAGCGGCTTTGCGGAGATGACCATGAGAGAGCTCGAGCTGCGGGGACACACGCTGAACCGCTGGCCGAAGTGGTGCGAGCTCGCGGGACACGCCCACGGCATCACGATCGACGCTAGGTCAGGCGCGCGGATCGGCGGCGCCGATCCCCGGAGCGACGGAGCGGCGATCGGTTACTGACGATCGCAAGTTTGTAGATTCAGCCCGATTTGCTCAACGCGAGCCACAGTTCGATGAAGCGCTGCGCGAACCGGGCACCGAGCGCGTCGTCCTCGTGCATGAAGTAAACGTAAACACGCGCTAGAGGCTGCTTCGCGATCCGTTCGGCCCAGGCGCGCAGCTCGCCGTCATCGTAGTGGGTGCGTCGCAAGCGCAAGTAAGCCCAGTCCGACGTCGCAACGAAGGGTGTGTCGCCTTCCTCGGTGTCGGTGACGCAAAGCGTCGCCCCGCGTTCGTGCAGCGTCGCGTACACGTCCTCCGCCTGCCAGGACTCGTTGCGGAACTCGAAGGCAATGCGCGCGCCGGCGGGGAGCAGGGTGATGAAATCCTTGAGGCGCGGCAGGTCTTTCTTGAGGTACGGCGGTAGCTGGAAGAGGATCGCGCCCAGCTTCGCGCCGAGCGCTTCTGCGCGGCGCAGGAACTCGGCGACGTCGGGCCCGGATTCGCGCAGGCGCTTTTCATGCGTGATGCGGCGCGGCGCCTTGAGCGTGAATTCGAAGCGGTCGGGCACTTCGGCCGCCCAGCGCGCGAGCATGGACTCCGCCGGCATGCGGTAGAAGGTGTTGTTGATCTCCACAGTCGGCAGGCGCTCGGCGTAGTAGCGCAGCATCGCCTCCCCGGGTAGCTTCTCCGGGTAGAATTTGCCAACCCACTCCTTGTAGGAAAATCCGCTCGTTCCGGCCAGTAGTTGCATCGCGTAGGTCGGTTTCCAAGGTGCTTGCAGCTGCTTTATACGCCATCTTGGACCGAGCCAAAAAACACGGGCGACAGCTCTTGACCGTCGCCCGCAACTTCCACCGCTGCCCGGGGTACCGGCGCGCAGCGGCATTCCTATCTATGATCTATGCAGTCATGGTGCGCTCTCCGAGGCAGCCGGATTTGACCTGGATCAAAGGCTTCCGGTAGGAGCCTTCCTACGCGACGTTGTACGTGTCGCGCACTTCCTCGACCACCTGCCGGGTGATCCTGCGCGCGGCGTCCGTGGCCTGGCCCTCTCCCTGCAGATCCGCTCCGCGCCAGTTGCATCCGGATTCGTCGACCCCCTCCGCGGGCCTGACGGAAGTGAAATGACAGTCGGCGCATTCTTCATAGGCGGAAAGCTCGAAATTGAGCAGCATCAGCACATCGTGCTCGCTCAGGATCTGTTTCCCGTGGATTCTCGCGTGAGTCAGCATGGCAGCGCTCCTTCGTTCGCTCGGTGATTTCCCCGTATCCTAGGCGCGCTGCTCGCGAGCCTTTTGATCTGAATCAAGTCCGCCTGACTTGGATTGGCGCGTGATTTGCTCCTAGAATCTCGCATGTCCAGAGGCAAGCGCGCCGAATCGCCCCGCCAAACCGCGACCCCTGGAGGCGCGTCATTGCTTGACGAATACTCCGCCAAGCGCGTTTTCGACGCGACCCCCGAGCCGGCGCCCGTTCCCGCCCGAGCCCCTGTTTCAGGGCCGCTGCTTTTCGTCGTGCAGCAGCACTCGGCGCGCCAGCTGCACTACGACTTCAGGCTGGAGTGCGACGGCGTGCTCAAGTCCTGGGCCGTACCCCGGGGGCCGTCGCTCAATCCGGGCGACAAGCGCTTGGCGGTGCAGACCGAAGACCACCCGTATGACTACGCCTCGTTCGAGGGCGTGATTCCTCCGAAGCAGTACGGCGCGGGCGAGGTGATCGTCTGGGATTGCGGCCCATATACACCGGACGAGGACAGAAAGGGGCACTGGTATCACGACCGGTCGGAGGCCGAGCGCCGGGTCAGTGAAGGCATCGCCAAGGGTAAGCTGAGCCTCACGCTTCGAGGCACCAAGCTCAAAGGCTCCTTTGCGCTGGTGCGCACCTCCGGGGACCCGAAGAACTGGCTCCTCATCAAGCACAAGGACCGCTTCGTCGCCGAGAGCGACATCGCGGAGAAGAACCGCTCGGTCCTCTCCGCGCTCGCCGTCGAAGACCTCAAAGCGCTGCCGGTGCGCCGCATGCCCGCTTCGCAGCTCGTCCCTTCCGGAAAGAAGGAGGTGCTGCCGGTAAAGCTCCTTCCCATGCTTGCCGAGTCGCGCGACAACGTGTTCGCCGGCGCCGGCTGGATGTGGGAGCCGAAGCTGGACGGCTATCGCGTGCTCGCCTCGATTGACGACCAGTCGGTGAAGCTGCGCTCGCGTCGCGGACTCGATCTGACGAGCTCCTTTCCCAAGCTCGCTGCGGAGCTGACGCAGCAGGCGGTGAAGGGCATGGTGCTCGACGGCGAGATCGTGGCCTTCGGCGCCGACGGCCGGCCTTCGTTCGCTGCGCTCCAGGAGCGCGTGCAGCTGAAGACCGAGCGCGAGATCGCGCAGGCTGACCGCGTGACGCCGACGGTCCTCTTCTGCTTCGATCTGCTGCACTTTGCCGGGGTCGACACGCGCGCGGCGCCCTACGCGGACCGCAGGCGCTGGCTCGAGCAGTGCCTCCTACCCTCGTCTCACGTGCAGCTCGTGCATGCCGAGGAGAACGGCGAAGAGCTCTATGAGGCGGCGCTCGCGAGCGGCTTCGAGGGCGTCATGGCCAAGCGCAAGGACAGCAACTACGAGGCGGGCAGGCGCTCGCAGGCCTGGCTCAAGATCAAGCCGACGAAGAGCGCGGAGTTCGTCGTCGGCGGAATCACCCGGGGGAAGGGTTCGCGCGCTTGGCTTGGGGCTCTGTTGCTTGGCTACTGGGACGGGGGCCGACTGCGCTATTGCGGACACGTCGGCTCGGGGTTCGACAGACGTGCGCTCGCCCAGGTGAAGGCGCGCTGCGAGGGGCTGCAGACGGAAGTCCACCCGTTTGCCGAGGAGCCGGAGCTGCACAGGCCGACGATCTGGATCCGGCCCGAGCTCGTCGTCGAGGTCGAGTTCCAGCAGTGGACCCCGGACGGGATGCTGCGAGCTCCGGTGTTCCTGCGCCTTCGGGACGAGATCGATCCGAGGTTGGTGCGTCGCACCGAGCCCCGCGCGGCGGGGCGCCCGGTCGGCGAGGCGGCCGCCCGATCCGGCGACGGCGAGATCGACGCGGTGCTGCGCCAGCTCGAAAACAAGAAAGCTGCGCTCACCATCGCAGTCGGTCGGCACACGCTCAAACTCTCGAATCTGGGCCGTGTCTATTGGCCCCCCGACCCGGCGCTGAAGCAGCCGGCTGTCACCAAGCGCGATTTGCTGCGGTACTTCGCTCAGGTGTCGCCCTTCATCCTCACGCACCTCGCCGACAGGCCGCTCACGATGATCCGCATGCCCGAAGGAATATCCGGCGAGCGCTTCTTCCAGAAACACTGGGACCACGAAGTTCCCGAGTTTGCTGGCACCATCACCGTTTTCTCCGAGCACAAGGACGAGCGCCACGACTACTTGCTGTGCAATAACCTGCCGACGCTATTGTGGCTCGCGCAGTCGGGCACGCTCGAATTCCACGTGTGGCATTCGCGCGCGAAGCCGGGGTCGGACACAGTGGGCAAGAGCGCGGACTACGCGAGTTCGCTCGCCGCGCTCGAGGCCTCGGTGCTGAACTATCCCGACTACGTGGTCTTCGACATCGACCCTTACATCTACTCCGGGAAGGAAGCTCCAGGCGGCGAGCCCGAGCTGAACACGGTCGCTTTCGAGAAGGGCAAGGAAGTCGCGTTTCGGTTGCGCGAGATCTTGGCGAGCATGGGACTGGAGGCGATCGTGAAAACCTCCGGCAAGACTGGCCTGCACGTCTTCGTGCCGATCGAGCGCACGCTCGATTTCGACGCCGCGCGCAAGGTGAGCGAGATGGTCGGCCGACATCTGGTACGCCGGCATCCGAAGGACGTCACCGTGGAGTGGAGCGTTCCCAGGCGCACCGGCAAGATTTTCATGGACTACAACATGAACGTGCGTGGAAAGACCTTGAACGTCGCTTACTCGCCAAGAGGCGTGTCCGGGGCGCCGGTATCCATGCCGCTCACCTGGGAAGAGCTCGCGAAGGCGCATCCTCTGGATTTCAGGATCACGAACGTCGCCGAGCGGCTGGCGGGAACCGGGGACCGGTGGGGCGAGGCACTGACGCGCAAACAAAGCCTCGAGCGTGCGCTCGAGCGCGCGAAGGCGTAAAATCGCGACCCCTCCCTGCAAAAGGGTATGAGTCGGGAGAAAGACATGGCTGCTCGATCGATTGCGTCTCTGACGGTTTCGTTCGGACTCGTCTCGATTCCGGTGAAGCTCTTTTCCGCCACCGAGGCGAGCCGCGCGATCTCGTTCAACCTCCTCCACAAGGCTTGCGGATCGCGGCTCAAGCAGCAGTACATCTGCCTGAAGGAGGAAATCCCGGTCTCCCGCGAGGACATGGCGAAAGGCTATGAATTCGCCAAGGATCAGTACGTGATGTTCAGCCCGGAAGAACTGAAGGCGCTCGAGGAAGCGGGCACGCACACGGCGGATATCGCGGAATTCGTGCCGGTCGAATCGATCGACCCGGTGTTCTTCGACAAGGCCTACTACCTTGCCCCCGACAAAGGTGGAGCGAAGCCCTACGCGCTGTTCGCGAGGGCACTGCGCGAATCCGGCCGATGCGCACTCGGGCGGTGGGCTGCGCGCGGCAAGCAGTACATCGTGATGATCCGCCCGGTCGAGGACGGCCTCGTCATGCAGCAGCTCCTTTACGCGGACGAAGTCAGGTCGATCAAGGAGATCGAGATCCCGGAGACCGAGGTGAAGGACGCCGAACTCAAGCTCGCGCAGCAGTTGATCGAGCAGCAGGCCTCCAGCAAGTTCGATCCCGCGGCGTACACTGACGAAGTGCGCGCGCGGATCGAAGCTGCTGTGCAGAAGAAGGTCGATGGGCAGGAGATCACGATGGCCGCCGAGCCCGAGGACGGTGGAGAAGTCATTGACCTGATGGAGGCGCTGCGCGCCAGCCTGGAAAAGAGAGGGGCGGCGTCGGTCAAACCCGGTCAGCCGGCCGAGCCAGCTCAATCGCGCAAGCCACCCAAGCGCGCCGCTCAGGCGGCCCAGCCCGCCGCGAAGAGGGCCGCGAAGAGGTAGCGCGCCGCATTCCGGCTCCCATGCACCCTTACGGCGTGCGCGATGTCGAAAGGTTGCTGCACCTGCCGCGCAGCACCCTGCGCGGTTTGATCAGGGCCGGATTCGTTTCACCTGCGCGCGGCCCGCGCAGGAGCTGGCTTTTTTCTTTCCAGGACCTGATCGTGCTTCGCGCCGCCCAGGCGCTCGCGACGGCAAAGGTGCCCCCGAAACGGATCACTCGATCGCTCAAGGAATTGCGCCGTCATCTTCCCGATGCCATGCCGCTTTCCGGGCTCGCGATCAGTGCCGTGGGCGACCGCGTCGTTGTCAAAGAAGGTGGGGGACGCTGGCAGGCGGACTCGGGACAGTACCTCCTCGCGTTCGACGGCGATCCGGCCGACGGGGTTTTGACCGTGATCGAGCGGCCGGATTCCCGCTCACTGGGAAGCGCCGGGGGCTGGTTCGACCGGGGGCTCGCCATGGAGGACGCGGATCCTGCGGCCGCCCGGGAGGCCTACGAGCAGGTGATCGCCGCCGATCCGGCGCACTTGAGCGCTCATCTCAATCTCGGACGATTGCTGCACCAGGGCGGCCGTCTCGCCGAAGCGGAAAAGGTCTATCGCAAGGCGATCGGCACCTGCGGCAGCGATTCCCTGCTGCTTTTCAATCTGGGCGTGCTTCTGGAAGATCAGGGCCGCAGGGACGAAGCGCTTGAAGCCTATGAACGGGCTCTGCACCGCGATCCGCGCCTGGCGGATTGCCACTACAACCTCGCCCTCTTGTGCGAGGAAATGGGCCGGCCCAGGCAGGCCATTAGGCACATGGCGCAGTACCGGAAGCTGAGCGCAGCCAGGTCGGATTGACCCGGGCTAGGCATTTTGCCTTCAAACCTCCCGATGGGGTGATTTCCTACGGCTCGAGGCTCTTCGAATTTCTTGACGCTCCACGCGCGAAAGCGAACAATTCCAGGCGAAGAGGAGGAGAGAAAGTGGCTTCGCGCAGTTCTGCCGATCATTCGCACAGCCCGCCGCAGGTCGAGATCCCCCGGGACTACAACGCCGCGTACGATCTGATCGAACGCAACCTTGCGGCGGGACGAGCGGCAAAGGTCGCATATATCGACGATGGCGGACGATATACGTTCGCCGAGCTCTCCGAGCGCGTCAACCGCTTCGGCTCGGCGCTGCAAGGGCTGGGTCTCGAGATGGAGCAGCGCGTTCTGCTCGCATTGACCGACACCATCGATTTTCCGACGGCGTTCCTCGGGAGCATCAAGGCCGGTATGGTGCCGGTGCCAGTGAACACGCTCCTCACCCCCCGGGAATTCGAGTACATGCTTTCCGACAGCCGCGCGCGCGCCCTGGTCGTCTCAGAGAGTCTCCTTCCCCAGTTCGCGCCGCTGGTCGGAGAAAAGCGCAGCTCGTTTCCCTTCCTCAAGCATGTCGTCGTCTCCGGAGCAAACGCGGGCGGACATATCTCGTTCAAAGACCTCCTTGCGAAGGGCTCACCCGGGCTGTCTGCCGCGCCGACCACCTGTGACGACGCTTGCTTCTGGCTGTACTCGTCAGGCTCGACCGGCATGCCCAAGGGGACGGTCCACGCGCATTCGAGCATGATTCTGACGGCGGAGCTGTACGCGCGCGGTGTCCTCGGTTTGGAAGAAAAGGACGTCGTTTTTTCGGCAGCGAAGCTCTTCTTTGCCTACGGACTGGGCAACGCGCTCTCCTTTTCGCTCGCGTCCGGCGCGACCGCGGTGCTCATGGGTGAGCGGCCGACACCCGCGTCCGTGTTCAAACGGCTGACGGAGAACAAGCCCACGTTCTTCTACGGCGTCCCGACCCTGTACGCTGCAATGCTGGCCAGTCCCGAATTTCCAAAGAAGGAAAGCCTGGCGCTGCGTCGATGCGTATCGGCGGGCGAGGCGTTGCCGGCGCAGATCTCGAAGAGCTGGAAGGAAAGAACGGGCGTGGATATCCTCGACGGCATCGGGTCGACCGAGATGCTGCACATCTTCCTCTCGAACCGGCCGAACGATACGCGCTACGGCACGACCGGCAAGCCGGTGCCGGGCTACGAGCTTCGCGTGGTGGACGAGCAGGGATATCCGGTCAAGCCGGGGGAGATGGGCGAGCTGCAGATCAGCGGGCCGACGAGCGCCGCGCTCTATTGGAACAACCGCGAGAAAACCCGCAGCACCTTTGCCGGGCCCTGGACCAAGAGCGGCGACAAATACAGCCAGGACCCGGACGGGTATTTCGTGTATGGCGGTAGGTCGGACGACATGCTGAAAGTCTCCGGCATCTATGTCTCGCCGGTGGAAGTCGAGGCCGCGCTCGTCAGCCACGAAGCGGTGCTCGAAGCGGCGGTGGTCGGCGCCGAGGACGAGAGCAAGCTCATCAAGCCCAAGGCCTTCGTGGTACTCAAGCCCGGCCGCTCCGCGAGCGACGCGCTCCGGCAGGAGTTGCAGCAGAGCGTCAAGAACAGGCTCGCGCCCTACAAGTATCCGCGCTGGATCGAATTCATCAGCGAGCTGCCGAAGACCGCCACTGGCAAGATACAGCGTTTCAAGCTCCGCTAGCAGGCTTGTCGGGGTCGGCGTGAAATCGCTCAGCATCAAGTCCAAAGCCACGTTGATCGCCACGGCGGGGCTGCTGGGTTTGCTCGCGCTCGTTTCCGCCCTCCAGCTGAGCTTCTTCAAGGTCGATATGAGGACGGTTCTCGAATCCCAGCAATTCACACTCGTGTCGCGCGTCGCCGACGAGATCGACCAGACTATTCAGTTGCGCCTGAACGCGCTCGCCAGCCTGGCGAAAGCGTTGCCGTCCCGGGAACTCAGTCGCTCGAGCCTGATGCAGAGGAATCTCGAGGGTCGGCCGGGGGTGCGCAGCGAGTTCGACGTTCTCTCGGTGATCGCCCCCAATGGAGCATTCATTGCGGGGGTGCCTTACGACAAGGGCCGCGAGGCAATCACCCCAAGGGACCGCCCCTGGATTCGCGAGGTGCTTGCCCGCGGGCAGCCCCTGGTCTCCCCGCCGCATCGCGGCCGGCTCAATGGAGAGCCCCAGGTGATTCTGGGGGCACCGCTATTTGGCCCGCGCGGCGAAGTCGTGGGCGTGCTGACCGGGACCCTCTATCTGTTTCGACCGAATTTGCTCGGGAATATCGGCCGGACATCCGTCGGCAAGACCGGTTCCTTCGCGCTGTATACGCAGAGCCGCCTTATCCTGATGTCCGCTGATAAGAATCGCATCATGACGAAGGGACCGGCTCCGGGCGCGTCTCCGTTCTTCGATCACGCGACGGCCGGAGCGCAAGGCAGCGAGGAAGGCGTCGACAGTCGCGGCGAGCGGGCGCTCTTCACCTACAAACCCCTGCAGACCGTTCCGTGGGTGCTCGTGGCGATGCTGCCGGTCGAGGAAGCGTATGCACCTTTCTCCACGACGCAAAAGCGAACCATCGAATTCACGCTCGTCCTGGCGTTGCTGCTGGCGCCGCTCATATGGCTCGCAATGCGCTCGGCGCTCAACCCCCTGCTTGAATTGCATCAGGCCATTCGCCGCAGCCGGGATGAGCCCGGCGTCGTGCCCGAGGTGCCGGTCCGCGACGGGAACGAGATCGGCGATCTCGCCGCAGATTTCAATGCCCTGATGCGCGAGCGCAACAAAGTGGCGGCCGCGCTCCAGGAGAGCGCGCACCGGCTGGGCATGATCACGGACAACACGCCGGCGCTGATCTCGTATATCGACGCCGAGCAGCGCTACCGCTACGCGAATGCGACCTATCGCGAGTGGTTCGGCAGGGCGCCGGAGGAAGTCCAAGGGCACACCATGCGCGAAGTCCTGGGCGAAGCCTATGCGCTGCGGGAGCCGTACATCCGCGAGGCGCTTGCCGGAAAGAACGCGGTGTTCGATCTGCCTATCGTGCGCGGCGGGCTCGAGCGCCATACCCATACACGCTACGTTCCCGACGTTCTCCCCGACGGCAGCGTTGCGGGGTTCTACGTGCTTGCGAGCGACGTGACCCCGCTCAAGCTCACCGAGCAGAGGTTGCGGGACAGCGAGCAGCAGTTGAGCCTCGCGCTGGAAGGCTCGCAGCTTGCATTGTTCGACTGGAACCTGCCGACCGGCGAGGTTTTTCTGGGCGACCAGTGGGCAGTGATGCTCGGCGGGAAGCCGGCCCCGACCCGCACGACGAATATGGCACTCCTGGATCTGGTGCACCCGGAGGACAGGGCGGAAGTTCGCCGCCTGGTCCGCGATGCGCTCAAGGGCGTGACTTCCTACTACCGCGCCGAGCATCGGGTGAGGGCGAGGAGCGGGAGCTGGATCTGGGTCCAGAGCCACGGGAAGGTCGTTGCGCGCGATCCACGCAGCGGGCTCGCGCTGCGCCTGATCGGCACCAACGCCGATGTGACCGAACGCAAGCGTGCGGAAACCGAGCTTGTCCAGAGCCGCGCGCTGCTGGAGCGGGCAGCGCAGCACGACAGCCTCACGGGACTTCCCAACCGAAATCTTCTCGGCGACCGGCTCGAGCAAGGGCTCGCGCGCGCGCGCAGGAGCCGGCAGCTGATTTCGCTTTTCTACGTCGACCTCGACCACTTCAAGGAGATCAACGATGAGTTCGGGCACGCGGCCGGCGACGCTTTGCTCAGGGCGTTTGCCGAGCGCCTCAACGCGTGCGTGCGCGAGACCGACACGGTCGCGCGTCTGGGCGGGGATGAGTTCGTCATCCTGCTCGAGGACATTCGTGAAGAGGGCGACGCGCGCGCGATTGCGGACAAGATCGTCGATGCGATGCGAAGGGACTTCCACGTGGATTCCAAGACGCTGCGCGCCACGACGAGCATCGGCATCGCCTTCACGCGGGGTGAAATGACGGTGGAAGGCTTGATGAAACAGGCCGACACGGCGCTCTACGAGGCGAAGGGTGCGGGCCGCAACCGGTATCACATCGCGCGGCCGGCGCTCGAAGCGATCGAGGACGCGGCGCGGGGCCGCAAAGCGAGGCCCGGCCGCGGCGGAAAAGGCTAGGCCTCGCTCGCGCCCGGTTTCGATTTGAGTCCCATGGCGGCATCGACCGAATCCGTCCGCGCGTGGGTCGACGGGGCGAAGCGCATCGTCGTCCTCAGCGGTGCCGGGATTTCAACCGATTCGGGGATTCCGGACTTTCGCGGGCCCCAAGGGGTCTGGACCCGGGATCCGCAGGCGGAGAAGCTCTCCAATATTCATTACTACGTCGCCGATCCCGAGATCCGCAGAAGGTCATGGCAATCGCGCCTGGCTCATCCTGCCTGGAGGGCAAGACCCAACGCCGGTCACGCAGCGATCGTGGAGCTTGAGCGCCGCGGCAAGCTGCACGCCCTCATCACCCAGAACATCGACGGTCTGCACCAGAAAGCGGGCAATTCGCCCGCTCGCGTGATAGAGGTTCATGGAACGGTACACAACGTCGTATGCCTTTCATGCGGGCGGAAGGGGCCGATGGAGGCGGCGCTCGAGCGTGTCCGGGCGGGCGACACCGACCCGCCCTGCACGGACTGCGGCGGGATATTGAAGAGCGACACGATTTCTTTCGGCCAGGCGCTTGTCCCCGAGGTGATCGACCGCGCCATGCAGGTCTCAACAGAGGCGGATCTCTTCATCTCCGTCGGTACGAGCTTGCAGGTGTATCCGGTGGCCGGAGCGGTCCCCGCGGCGAAGCGGGCAGGTGCCCGCGTGGTGATCGTCAACGCGGAGCCGACGCCGTTCGATGACATTGCCGATGCCGTCCTGCGGGAGACCATCGGCGAGTCCCTCCCGCGCATCTCCGGGCTGGTGGTCTCCGGGGGCCTGATCGGCAGCCTAGGCTCGCGGGCCGGGACGTGAGGCACGCAACGCGATACACTTCGCGCCTCGATCACGGAGCGACGACATGGCGACCCCCGAACTGAGATCCGCCGAGCTGAAGCTCGATCCGGACAAGCTCTACCTGGAAGAAGTATTTACCGATCGCCGGATAGGTTCGATCCGCAGGCTGACGCCGGTCACCAAGGACAGCAAGCCGGACATGGACCGCTCCGTCCTCTACGTCGGGGACACCCAGGTCATGACGCCCGCCGGCGCGATTCCGATTGCGTTTGAGATCGGCGCGGGCTCGCTGGGGGAAGCCGCGGAAAAATTCGGCGCGCTTGCCGCCGAAGCGATCGAGCGCACCGTGCGCGAGCTGCAGGAGCTGCGCCGCCAGGCGGCTTCGTCGATCGTCGTTCCGCAGGGACCGATCGGCGGGGGCGGGGGTGGGAAGATCCAGCTTCCCTGACCCGGAGTTGGCTTGCGTTCAGAACGAAGTCTGTGTCGTTACCAGGAACTGCACTGGCTTGATGCCTGGATCGCGGTTCAGCGGGAACGCAAGATCGATGTGGTACACGTTGGCGGAGGAGGCACGTGCGCTCACTATGCGCAGTCCCAATCCGACATCGCTCAGCCAGCCCGTGTTCGCCGTATTCTCGGTGGGACCGGTCCAGGCGCGGCCCAAGTCGTAGAACACCGCGCCTCCCACGCGGAACAGGCGGAACGGGTACCAGTCCGTGTACATGCGCTGCTCAAGGTTTAAGAGCACGCGCTGGTTGCCTGCCTGGTAATTGCGCGGATAGCCGCGCAGGCCTGTATCCCCTCCAAGCAAGAGCTGGTTCGTTGAGTTCGGGTCCTTGAGTACGTCACCGGCGAGAGAGGCAAAGAACAGCAGGTCGCCTCTCGCGCGACCGTAGTAGCGAATCGACCCGCTCGAGAGCTGGTTGTTGAGCGGGGCGTATCCAGACTGGCCGGAGATGGAAGCAGAGGCGAGCAGGGTCTGGCCTGCGCTGAGTTTCAAGCCGTCGCTCGCGCTCGCAGAATACTGCCACAGGTCTTGCGTGGAGCCGAGGCTGGTGAGCGAACGGCCGAGCTGCAGTATCGACTGCCATCCCATCAGGAAATACTCGGGACGCTCGATCAGGTCACGGTTTTTCACCTTCTCGTACTTGTCCTGCACGAGCTCATAGCGCAGGAACGGGACGACCAGGGTCTGGTCCTGAGGCAGCTCAGCGGGCGTGGGGAGATTTGGGTCGAGGTCATACGCATCCATCGTGTAACTAATCCCTGCCGAGTAGCGATGCACCCAGCCCTCTACCAGGCCCCTCGAGAGGCCGCCGAAGGCCTCCGCCCTGTCCTGCTTGTGGCGATACTGGCCCGAAATCACCCCGTTGGTGTAAACCGATTCGATGCGGCTGCCCTTGGACCCGGTGAAGCCCGCCCCCCAGCGGGTGTCGAGGGAGTAGAAGGGCCTTGCAAGCTGGAAATATTTGAGTTCGCCGTCGCTGTACTGGGTCAGCGCGTAATCGACCGTGGTCCAGCCGTCGAAAGCATGGTTGTCCGTGATCCGGTACTCTGTGCCGGTGCGGTCAAAATCGGAAGTGCGATTGATCCCCACCTGTATCCCGGTGCCGAGCGTGTTGTTTTCGCGCAGTGTGACTCCGTGCCTGTTCGAGCCCCCTTCGCGGCTGGCGCTCACACCCACAAGCAGCGTCCAGGTATCTCGAGTCGTGACTTCGATATCGACGACACCATCGTGGTAGGCGACGGGGCGGATGCTCACGTCATAGAGCGACTGGTTACCTCGCAGCAGCCGCTCGGTCTCGTCGATGACATGGACCGATACGGGTTCGCCGCTCCTGAACAGCAGCTGGCGACGGATGACCTCCGGGCGGGTGCGAATGTGGAGTGCGTTTGCAGCGCGGTAGAGAACGCCGTTTTCCTTTGGGTCCTCCAGGTCGAAGATGTTCTGGGGGTCGATCCGGATCTCACCGATTTTGGCCCCCGCAGCCTCGAGCTCGGCGAACGAAGGCAGCTTTCCCGAGGCGGCCCTGGCCCCGGCCGGAGCCTGCAACCCCTCCTGAGCCGCAGCCGTCCCGAGCGTGCAGGCAAGGATTGCTGAACAGAACGCCATGAGTCGGCATAAGGAGGAGGCAGAAGCTACGCTGGCTCTTTGCGCACCATTGCTCAGGGCGCCTCGACTATACTCAATGCCCGCAATCATGGACGATTGAAGACCGACCTCGGCCAAATGAATTCACTCCCCCTTGTTTCCCCGGCGCGCATCGGCTGGGTGGGTCTTGGCCAGATGGGTTGGCCGATGGCGCGCAATCTCGCCCGGGCGGGGTACCACATCGTTGCGCACGACCTCAACGGCCAAGCGCTCAGACGCGCGTGCGAAGAAATTGGCGCCGAGGCGCCTTCATCGCTGAAGGCGCTGGCCCGGGGTTGCGAGCTTGTGATCACGATGTTACCCGACGGCAATGCGGTTCGAGCGGTCGTGCTGGGGCTAGCGCCAGGAGGGGACTCGCTGCTTGCCGGACTCGCGCGCGGCGGCATCGTCATGGACATGAGCTCGTCTTCCCCGGTCGGCACGCGGGAGCTGGGGGCGGTGCTCGCCGGTGGCGGAATCGCGATGCTCGATGCGCCGGTGTCGGGCGGGGTGAGGAAAGCGGTGGACGCGAGCCTATCGATCATGGTGGGCGGCGATGCCGGAGTCCTCGCCCGGTGTCGGCCGGTGCTTGAGGCGATGGGAAGGCAGATCTTCCTGACCGGGCCGCTCGGCTCGGGGCATGCAATGAAGGCGCTCAACAACTACGTCTCGGCGGCGGGGTTGGCAGCGGCGGCTGAAGCGGTGCTCGCCGGCCAGCGGTTCGGGCTGGATGCGAGGAACGTGGTAGAAATCCTCAATGCCTCCACCGGGATGAACAACTCGACCGTCAACAAGTTCCACCAGTTCATACTGTCGCGCACTTTCAACTCGGGATTCTCGATCGGTCTGATGGTGAAGGATCTCAACACCGCGTTGGAAGTCGCGCGCGCAACGGGTTCGCCCATTCCATTCGGCGAGGCCTGCGTCGAAACCTGGAGGGAAGCCCAGTCGGTCCTCGGGTCCGGCGCCGATCACACGGCGGTCGCGCGCTACTGGGAGCAGCTCGTCGGAACCGAGCTCGGGGGAAAGAAACCCTGAAATGGCCGGACTGACCGCCTGAATCAATAGACACGGTTGAGCGGCGCCAACCCCCCAGACAGCACGCGCTCGACGTTTTCCCAGGCGGACCGGAAAAGGTTTGCCTGAGCCTGACGGGTGACGCCGGCAATGTGAGGGGTGAGGAGCAGTCGCCGCCCCGGTTCTCCGTCGATCCCGAGCAGCGGGTTGGAGGCCTCCGGGGGCTCGGTGGAATAGACGTCGACCGCGGCGCCGCCGATCCTGCCGGCGAGCAGCGCAGCAGCGAGAGCCGTTTCATCCACGATGCCGCCGCGCGCCGCGTTGACGAGGATGGCATCCTTTTTCATTCTCGCGAGCTGGTGCTCGCCGATCAGGCCTTGTGTCGCCGAGAGTAGCGGCACGTGAATCGTCACCACATCGGAGCGCTCGAGAAGCTCGTCGAGCGAGACGGGTCTTGCGTCGAGCTTCGACGCCGCTTTCGCGTCGCGGGGGGAGGGGTCGGCGTAGAGAATCTCGCAGTCGTGCACGCGCAGCGCCTGCGCGACCGCCAGGCCGATTGTGCCCATGCCGATGATGCCCACGGTGAGTCCATGCAGGCCGAAAAGGTTCGCGGAGAGCAGCGCCGCGCGGAACTCCCTGTAACGGCCGGACCGCACTTCGGTATCGCTCCACGCGAATCGGCGCAGCAGCATCGAGGCCGCGGTCAGGACGTATTCGGCGACCGCGGAGTTGCTCCCGCCGGGAACGTTGGCGACAGGAATGCCGAGCCGCTTGAGCGCTTCTTCGTCGAGCCGGTCGACGCCGGCGCCCGTCACTTGCACGAGCCTGAGTATGCTGCCTTCGAAGAGTCCAGCGGACAGCCGCGGCCCCACGGCAGGCATCACCAGTGCACGCGCCGTAGCGATCAAAGGTTTGAGGTCCGCGTTCTCCGGGGCACGATAGGCAATCCTGAGCGTCGCTGGCGGCGTGATGCCCACGCGCAGAAAATCCGCCTCGGGGCGGAGGCAGACCACATCGAAGCTCATCTACGCGGCTGGCTCGCGGGTGCGGGCAGCGACGTCGGCCGCCGGAAAGAAGCAGAGGAGCTTGAGCGGTTCCGTGCCGGTGTTGCGTGTGACGTGCATCTCGCCGGGAGGGATCACGATTGTGTCGCCGGCCTCGAGCTCGAACTGGCCGCTCTCAGCATCCATCAAGCCTTCTCCCGAAAGCACATGAATGCACTCCTCGAAGCCCTCGTGTCGATGTCTGCCGCGCGGCTTGTCGCCGACGTGAGGAACGGGAATTTCGACTAGCCTCAGAGTGACGTTTTGGGTACCGCGATCGCCGGAAGCGATCTCGAGCGACCTGCGGCCCGGAAGTCCCATCGATTTCGCGTCGGCCTGCCTGAAGAGGCGCGCCATCTATTTCACCTTGCGCAGGCGGCGCAGCTCCGCCGTTCCGCCCTGAACTTCGTCCAGCTGCCTGAAGATCTCGGTCGCCTCCTTGGCGATGGCATCGGCCAGGCCTTCGAGCATCCTGCGGCCTCTCTCGACGGTTGCGTTCTCCGGGCTTCCGTACCAGCCCGAAGGGGCGATGGTGCGGATGTCGGTGAGCACGGGCTGGAAGCTGCGCGTTCTGCGCAGCTTGTCCCATTTGCGGCCATGTTCGTGGTCGGACGACTGCTCGATACGGTCAAGGTGCACGAGATCGGGACGGTAGGCGAGCACCGCATGCGCCTCGATCTCGCCGCCGTGCGTAAGTCCGCCCATGTCCCTGCCGTACATCTCTGCCGCGACGTAGCAGGCCTGGGCGGTGAGCACGGTCATACCGTGGTCGCGATGCAGGGATTCTGCCGCAATTGCGAGCGACGGGATATTTCCTTCGTGCCAGTTGATGATGAGGAGATCCTTCGCGCCGTGCTTCGCGGTAGACGTGCAGACTTCCTTCACGACCGCGATGTAGGTTTCCGGCGTGAAGGTGATCGTTCCCTCGAAGGGCATATGCATGGGGGTGACGCCGAACGGCACCGCGGGAAGGACGAGGCCATCCATGCGCTGGGCGACCTGCTCGCCGATCGCGAGGCTCGCAAAGATGTCGGTGCCCGCCGGCAGGTGGGGCCCATGCTGCTCTACGCTCCCCGCCGGGAAGATCACGAGAGGGTTCTTCTTGAACTGGGCGGCGATCTCCGGCTGGGTCAGCTCGATGAATTGGCGAGTATGCATCGGGCTCCCTCAGGCTGCCTTGGCTTGCCGCCGCACGCGGGCGCGCGCATCCTCGACGACCTCGGCGATGGCGACGGCCTTGCCGCCGCGCTCGATGGAGAGCAGGGCCGCATTCACCACCGCGGCAGCGGCCAGGCCGTTCTCCGCGGTAAGCTCGGAGGGCCTGCCGGTCGCAACCGCCTCGGCGAAGCTTTCCAGCTCGTCGACGAACATGTTCGATTGCGGCAGTGCCAGCGCTTCGCGCTTGCCGTAGCCGTCCTTGCCGCGCTGGATGTAGAGCGCCGAGGATTCGTGGAGGCGGTCGGGATGGTCCCAGCTGGAAAAATCGACTTCGTAGTGCATCAGTCCCTTCTGGCCAAAGCAGCGGATCGAATAGATGCCGGGGGACGTCCAGCAGGAGCCCACGTAGCCGAGCTTGCCGTCGGCGAATTTCACCAGCGTCATCGACTGGTCATCCACTTCCGCTCCGACCGGCGAAAGCTTTGAGGCCGTCGACATCACCTCGACGATCTCGCCGCCCAGACAGGCGAGGGAATCGAATTGGTGGATCGCCAGCTGCGAGAGCGGGCCCCCGGGGCACTGGGCGCGGTACCAGCGCCAGCTTTGGGGGTTGAGCTCGAGCGCCCGCTCGTTGGAGAAGTTTGCCTCGATGCAGGCGAGGCGGCCGAGTTCACCCCGCTCGATTGCGCCCTTCATGAGGCGAGTTCCGGCAAGGAGCCGCGCCGAATGACCCACGACGATCTGGATTCCGTGGCGCGCCTGCAGCTCGCAGATGCGTACGCCGTCCTCCAGCGTGTGCGCGATCGGCTTCTCGGTGTACACGTGTTTGCCGGCGCGCGCCGCCTGCTCGGCGACCGGGAAATGCTGCTCGTTCGGCACCGTGAGGATGACGCCGTGGATTTCGGGGTCGGCGAGCACCTGGCGATAGTCGCTTGCCGTGGGAACGCCGAATTCCTTGGTGAACGCCTCGCGCTTCTCGGGCGTGCGCGAATGGCCGGCGACGATCTTGAGCTTCTTCGAGCGTTGAGCGGCGCGGGTAAGGACTCTGGCCCAGCGCCCGAGCCCGACGATGCCCAGTTGTACGGGTCCGCTCATTCCACGCATGCCGCTCATTCGGAGATCTTCAGGTTGGCGGCTCTTACCGCCTTGCCCATCGCATCGATCTCGTTCGCCACCATCTGGCGGAATTCCTCAGGCGTGCTGGTGTGCACCACTGCACCCTGCTTGGCGATGAGCTCCTTGAATTCGGGCGTGTCGGCGAGCTTGAGCAGCGTCGTGCGCAGCTTGTCGACGACGGACTTCGGCGTGCCCTTGGGCAGCACGAGCCCGGTCCAGCCGCTGAAGGTGTATCCGGGGACGGTTTCCGCGACGGTCGGCATGCCGGGGAACAGCTCCGTGCGCTGCGGGAGCGTGTGCGCGAGGACCTTCAGCCGCCCCTGCTTCACGAATGAGACGACTGCCGGGGCCGGAGTGATGCTCCATTGCGATTCATCGGCCATCACCGAGGCGACCGAGGGCCCGCCTCCCTTGTAGGGCACGTGTACCGAGCGGACACCCGTCATCTGCATGAACAACACGCCCGCAAGATGGCTTTGCGAGCCGGCTCCGGCGGATGCCATATTGACCTTGTCCCCATTCCTTCTTAGATAGTCGATCAGCTCGCCCACCGAGTTGACAGGCAGCTTCGAGCTGACGATCACCGCGTTCGGCGTAATGGCGTACGTGGAGGCGAAGTCGAAATCCTTCAGCGAGTCGTACGGCAGGTTCTTGTACAGGTTGGGCCGTATGGCCATGGCGGCGGTCGAGGCGCCGAGCACCGTGTAGCCGTCCGGCGCGGAATTCTTGAGGGCTTCCATGCCGATTGCGCCGCCCGCACCCGGCTTGTTCTCGACCACTATCTGCTGCCCGAGCGCTTCGCCCAGCTTCAGCGCGACGATGCGCCCAAGCACATCGACAGAGGCTCCGGGCGCATTAGGCATGATCATCTTGATCGGCCTGTGGGGGTAATCCTGCGCAAGAAGCGGCCCGGGCAGGGCGACGATCATCGAAACGAAAAGCCAGGCTAGGCGAGCCATCCGGTTCCTCTCCTTCGTATTCTTACGGTGAATTCTACCACCGGCATCCGGGTGATTCGGCCTGGACCTCGATCCGCCCACGGCTACGCGTTCATGAGCCCCTCAGCGCCCGGTGAACGGCGCACCGAGCTCGTTGCAATCCTTGCGGGCGTAGCGCGCGCCGATGATATTGTCGTCTTCGCCGCCGTTGACCCCGACGATCTTGCCGTTGCGGATGAAAAACGCCATCGGGTAGAAGCCGTCGTAGGTCCCGCGCGTGTTCTTGTCGTTGATCCACACGCACACGCCCCAGCCCCATTGCAGGTCGCGCAGAGACGTTTGCTGCTGATAGAGCTCCTTCGGGCCGGCGCGGAATTCGACGATTGCGTTGGTCGGATCCGTCAGTCTCTCCTTCAGGTACTCGCGGATGAGCTGCTCATAGTTGTCCGGACGCGGGCCGTAATCGAACGCTCTCATCTCCTCCTGCGTGGGCGTGGGCGGAGTCTTGCATCCGCCGAGCAAGACGGCGGATCCGGCGCACAGGGCGGCCAGCAGCATCGCAATTCGCTTCATGATCCCATCCCCCGATCTTGAACACGTCCGCGGCGAAAAGAGCTCTTCATGTCGGCTCCTTCGCGCGCGGTTGAGACGGCGTCTCGTGTGGGTTGCAGCTATTTCGGCTGCGCTACTGTGCGCAGGTAGGGCTTGTGCGTCTTGAAGCCCTGCGGATATTTCTTCTTCGCCTCCTCGTCGGACACCGACGTCGGGATGATCACGTCCTGGCCCGGTCTCCAGTTTACCGGGGTCGCGACGTTGTGCTTTGCGTTCAACTGCAACGAGTCGAGCAGGCGCAATACCTCATCGAAGTTGCGGCCCGCGCTCATGGGATAGACGAGCATTGCCTTGACCTTCTTGTCGGGTCCGACGACGAACACCGAGCGAATGGTCGCATTGTCGGCCGCCGTGCGCCTGCCCCCGCTCGCGTTGGGATGGATCATGTCGTACAACTTCGCCACATTCAGGTCGGCGTCGCCGATCATCGGGTAGTTCACGGCGGTTCCCTGCGTCTCCTTGATGTCACCCACCCATTTGTTGTGGTCGGCTACCGGGTCGACCGAGAGGCCGATGATCTTGGTGCCGCGCCTGTCGAATTCGGGCTTGAGCTTCGCCATGTAGCCAAGCTCAGTGGTGCAAACGGGTGTGAAGTCCTTCGGATGCGAGAACAGGATCGCCCACTTGTCGCCGATCCATTCATGGAAGCGGATCTTGCCTTCCGTAGTTTCGGCCGTGAAATCGGGGGCTTCGTCACCGATGCGAATCGACATGTGTAACCTCCATGTTGATAACGGCCGGGACATGATAGTCGCCGCGGGCAGCAGCGCGCCCGGCCTCGAATTGGGTATTCCTGCTCGATAGAGGGGCGGATTATAGTCCGGTCCGGCGGCCCGGACCAATGGCGATTGAGAATATCGATATTCGTGAAGCTTGTGGTGTGGTCGAACCGCCCAGAGTTCCCGGAAGAGCGAGGACGCTGCCAGATGCGGGCGGTCTGTGTAAAATCCACATCCGTCCGAAGGATGGAGAAAGAGCTTGGCGCCCAAGACGGAAGTGGACAAGCCGGAGCGCACGCCCACGGTAATTCTCTTTGCCGAGACACGGGGTTTCACGGGCATGTCTGACATGCTCGATCCGACCGTGGTGCTTGCCCGCGTCGCTGAATTCGTTACGCTCGTGGCGAGCGCCGTTGAAAAGTATGAGGGTGCCGTCGTCAACGTTCTGAGCGACACGGTCATGGCGACTTTCACGGGACAGGACGACGCCCAGCATGCCGTAGCGGCCGCACAGGAAATCCAGTCAGGGTTCGCGGCGCTCGCCGAGGCCTGGGATCGCGACTTCGGCATCCGTGCGGCGGTGTCCATGGGGCTGCACTGCGGCGATGCGGTGGTGGGCTTCGCGGAAAGCAGCCCCACACCCGAGCAGTTGTTTGTGTTCGGCGACTGCGTAAGCGTCGCCAACCGACTGTTGCACCGTGCGCGGGCGGGCGAGTTCGTGCTTTCGGAGCCGCTGATGGACCTTGCGCTGGAAATGGGCGTGGCAGTCGAGGCCGCGGAACTGCCCGCGCTCGAACTCCCGCGGCGTGAACCGATCAGGGTGTTCGGCGTGCTGCTCGATGACCGCCTGGATTTCACCCAAGCGTAACGGGCTCGGCGCCGGGAGAATCGGCGCCGGCGATCCTTCAGGAGGCAATTTATCCTCCTGATAATCTACCGCGACTGCCCGAGACTCTCGGGGACCGGCGCGTCGTGCGATCGAGCGCGCAGAGTTTGACTTGGTCGCGCCCCGCTCTCTTGGCGTCGTACAGGGCCCGGTCTGCAGCGCGCATGAGCGACTCGGCGTCTCCCGCGTGGCCTGGGTACAGGGCTATGCCGAGCGAAGCGGTCACCCCGGCAAGGCGATTAGGTTCTCGGCGGATGGCCGCGCAGATCTCCTCGCTGCGCACGCGTGCGTTGTCGAGAGTGGCATTGGGAAGCACGAGGACGAACTCCTCCCCTCCATGGCGGCAGGCGATGTCGCTGCCCCGGATGTGGCGCTTGAGCAAGGCGGCGGTTTCTACGAGCACCCGGTCGCCGGCAGGGTGGCCGGCGGTGTCGTTCACGCGTTTGAAGTGGTCGAGATCCAACATGATAAGGGCTACGGGGTTGTTCTCGCGTTCTGCCCGGATCAGTTCGCGCTCGAGATAGTCCTTGAGGAAACGACGGTTGTACAGGCCGGTAAGCGGGTCCCGGATCGCTTCTTCCCTGAGGTCCTGCAGCGCGCGCCGCAGAGCCTCGATGGCGCGGCCACGCTCGCTGATTGCGACGTTGAGCACGAGCCCGGTGGTGACGACAGTGCCCATGAACGCGAGCAGAAGCAGGAGCGAGGTATTTGAAGGCACTCGCGAAAATGGTCCGCTGCCTTCCAGGGTGAACCAGACCGCGATCGTGCACACCAGGGCGTTGACGGTTGCGACTTCCCGTTGGCCAAAGCGCAACGCCGCCCAGATGACGAACGGCAGGATCACGAAGGTCAGCGGCAGGGAAGGCACGTATCTCGCGACGCTGTCGCTGAAGACCAGATAAGTGAGCCCAAGCGCCAGAACGAGGAGACACAGGGTTTCGCCCAGCCTAGGGAAGGTCCAGGTCGCATCGTCGCGAAGCGACCAGCTCAGGATCAAGGGCGTGACGATGACCATGCCCATTGCGTCGCCCAGCCACCATGTCCACCAGTTCACAAGCAGCTCGGGCCAGGACAGCGAGTGAACGAGAGCCAGAGGCACGGTGGCAGCGCTGGAGGCGATCGTAGCGCTCAACGCGGCAATGGCGACAAATTCGATGACGTCCTGCCCGCGCTCGAAGCGCTGCGCGTTGGCGAGATAGCGATGGGCGAGGGCGGCGCCCGCGAGGGCCTCGAGCGTGTTGCCGGTACCGATCAGCAGCGCCGCAGCAAGCGAAGACTTCACCGCGACGGCGGCGAGCGCCGCCCCCAGCCAGATTCCGGGCCAGACTCGACCGCCGAGCAGGATCACGGCGGCGAGTGCGATCCCGGAGGCTGGCCAGACCGGGGTCGCGTATCCCGGGGGGATCGCGACGACCAGCCCCAGCTTGGCGGCTGCAAAATAGGCGGCGGCGAGCAAGGCCAGCTTGGCGCCATAGGGCAGAGCCCGCCAATCCGGGATTGACCAGGCATTGCTCGCTACGGAGAAAACCTGAGTTTCTTGTCGAAGAATTCGCACCAAGCATCCGATTACATTGAATTATGAGAGCGAACTTTGTCATAGTAGACCTGCCGGGGGGTAGCGAAAAATGCACTATGACGTCGTCATGGCAGCCTGGGAGGGGCCGAAACGTGAAATATGACACAGTCATGACATGCGCATCGCGGTGATCGGTGCCGGGGCGGCGGGCTTGTTGTTCTCGCTGCTGATCAAACGCCGCTTCCCGGGGTGGCGGGTCGAGACCTTCGAACAGAACCCCGCGGGCGCGACCTACGGCTTCGGGGTGGTGTTCTCCGACGGAGCGCTCGCCTTCCTCGAGCGCGATGAGCCCGAATTCTCGCGCCTCGTCGAGGCGGCGATGCAGCGCTGGCCGATGCAGCGTATCGTGCACCGCGGGGAGCAGGTGGACGTCGACGGCAATGGGTTTTCGGCGATCGGGCGCCTTGCGCTCCAAGAGCTCCTGCAGAGTTTGTGCCGCCGGGCCGGCGTGGAAATCCGATACGGCCGGGCGATTTCCTCGCTTGAGGAGCTCGCGGGCGCCGATCTCGTCGTGGGGGCCGACGGATCGAATTCCCTGGTGCGCAACGCTCTCGCAGCGCAGTTCGGGCCGAAAGTCGAGGTTCTCACCAACCGCTTTGCCTGGTACGGCACGGCGCAGCCGTTCGACTGTCTCACGCTCACCTTCCGAGAATCCGAACACGGCGCTTTTGTCGCGCATCACTACCGCCATTCCCCTTCGATGAGCACGTTCGTTGTCGAATGCGGCGAGGCAACCTGGAAGCGGGCAGGGCTGGACCGCATGGACGACGCCGAGTCGCGGGCATACTGCGAAGGCGTGTTCGCCGCGGACCTCGGCGGGCACAGCCTGGAATCGAACAAGTCGGTGTGGCGGCAGTTCCCGCTGGTTCGAAACGAACGCTGGGTCGCGCGGCGCGCGCCTGCTGGATGCGCAGTGTTGATCGGCGACGCGCTGCGCACCGTCCACTTTTCGATCGGGTCCGGGACGCGTCTGGCATTCGAGGATGCGATCGCCCTTGACCGCGCATTTGCGGAATGCGCAGAGGACGTGCAGCGCGCGCTCGCATCCTTCGAGGACGAGCGCAGGCCGGTCGTCGAAAAACTGCTTGCCGCGGCGAACGCGAGCTCGTACTGGTACGAGCGGTTTCCGGAGAAGATGAGCCAGTCGCCCCGGCGGCTCGCCTACGACTACATGACGAGGAGCGGACGCATGACAGAGGACCGCTTGCGGCAGGTGGCGCCGAAGTTCATGGCGGGCGTCGATGCAGAAAGGCGGGGCGGAAGATGAGCTCGGGCATGCTACACTCGCAACTGCGACCGGATCCGAACAAGAATGGACTTGGCCACGAAGGAACAGTCATCGGATAGCACCATCAGTGAGCTACGAAGGCGTCTGCGAGACGGAAGTTTCGTGGTCACCGCCGAACTTTCTCCGCCGGTTTCGACCGATCCCTCCGAATTCATCGGGCGTGCGCTCGCGCTGCGGGGCTTCGTCACGGCGATCAACGTAACCGACGGCGCGGGATCGAAGGCACACCTGTCGAGCCTCGCTGCGGCGCACTTTCTGGTGAAGAACGGTGTGGAGCCCATCCTCCAAATGACCTGCCGCGACCGGAATCGCATCGCGCTGCAGGCGGAGCTGCTCGGCGCCGCGGCGCTCGGAGTGCGCAACATTCTCGCTCTGCGCGGCGACGACCCAAGGCTCGGGGACCAACCGGACGCGAAGCCCGTGTTCGACTTGGATACGACGGCCCTGCTCGCGACGGCGCAAAAGATGCGCTCGGAACACCGGCTTCCCTCGGGCGCGGAGATCAAGGGTTCCGTGAATTTCGTACTGGGTGCGGCGGAGCTGCCCGTCGATCCCCCCGCCGGGTGGCGTCCGGAAGGGCTGCTCGCGAAGATGCAGGCGGGGGCCGAATTCATCCAGACGCAGTTCTGCATGGATCCGGACACCGTGCGACGCTACGCCGCCCGATTGCTCGATCTGGGCGTGGCGCAGAAGCTGCCCATCCTCATCGGCGTCGCTCCCATCCCTTCGGCGCGTTCGGCGCGCTGGATGAAGGAGAAGCTCTACGGCGCGATGATACCGGAGCGGATTGTGGAGCGGCTCGAGGGTGCCGCCGACCCGAAGGCCGAAGGCATGAGCATCTGCACAGAACTCCTGCAGCAGCTCGCGGACACTCCGGGTGTGGCGGGCGCGCACGTGATGGCACCCGCCTTTCATTCTGCTATCGGCCCGGTGATCGAAGCTTCCCGCGTGGCGGGAGCGAGACGCGCGGGCGCAAGGCGCTGCTAAGGAATGGAGGAAGCCCCCGCATGAGTATCCGCAATCTGCAGCACATCGCGCTGGCAGTCCCCGACCCCGCTGTGGGCAAGAAGTTCTACACCGATTTCGGAATGGAAGGCCGCGACTTCGACAGGCGCATTGTGATGCGCTGCCAGGGGCGGGACCAGGATCAGGTCGTGTTGGTGGAAGGCGGCAGGAAGCGCATGCACCACGTGAGCTTCGGCACGCGCGCCGAGGACCTCGATGCGGTGAAGAAGCGCCTCCAGGAAAGCGGCACGAAGCTGGCTGACGCACCCAAGGAAACGCCGTACGACGGCATCTGGTTCCGCGACCCCGACGGACTCCTCGTCAACGTGCGTGTGGCCGAGGCGAAGCCCTGGCGAATCGCCCCGGAATGGAAGATCAACAACCCGGGGCACCTGAATCGCTCGGGTATGCCTGGCCACCCGAGGCGGGACATTCCGGTGCGGCCGACGCGGCTTGGCCACACGCTGCGTTTTACCCCGCAGATCGCAAAGATGGTGGACTTCTACACCCGGGTGGTGGGGCTGAAGCTCTCCGACCGGGCACAGGACATCGTCGCGTTCATGCACGGCCACGGAGGGAGCGACCATCACATCTTCGGCTTCATCACGTCGGATCGTCCCGGCTATCACCATGCGAGCTTCGAGGTGGGAAATGTCGATGAGATCGGCATGGGCGCCTGCAGACTCCTGGACAAGGGCTACAAGGACGGATGGGGATTCGGCCGCCACGTCATCGGCTCGAATTTCTTCCACTATATCCGCGACCCATGGGAAAGCATGGCGGAGTATTTCTGCGACATCGATTTCATCCCTGGCGACTCCCAATGGACGCCGACGAATTACCCGGCGGAGGATTCCCTCTACGTCTGGGGCCCCAAGCCGCCGGAAGCGTTCGGGATGAACTTCGAAGAGTAAACACACGATCGGCTGCGGCTTCACGCAGCCGACGTTGCACACCGGCGCCGAAATCCGCCCCGGGCGTGACCGGCAGCGCACGAGATTCGAACGGCCCGCGAAAGCTGTGCCCGCGGCCGGTCGTTTGTCACGCGGCGAGCGAGACGACCGACTCCTCGTAGCGGCCCGCGCCCATGCCGCCCTCGGGGAAGATCCCGCGCTCGGCGATCCACTTGAAGGACTCCTCGAACACTTCCTTCGTGTAGGGTTCGAAGACGATGCGTTCGCCGGGACCCCAGCGGCGGGTGTCCATCTGGTCGAGAAAGCGAGCCGGAAATTCCTTCTTGTAGTAGTGCGTGTAGAGCTCCGGCCGCAGGTCAATGTCGCGCTGCGCGCGCCGCAGTGCGCGGAAATATTTCCTCAGGTCCTCGGGATCGGGGTTGCCCGAGATCGACATCGCCATCATGAACGTGGTGTCGATCACCTTGCGGAAGCCGAGTTGCTCGAGGAAGTAGTACGGCCCGCTGAACAGCGATGCCGCCGGCACCTTGCGATCGATCAGTCTCTCGAGACGGGAAAAGAGCAGACCATCGGAAAATGACAACTTGATGTCGTCGAGCGGGAGGTATTGCTCGAGCCCCTGGATCGTGGAGTAGTGGCTGCCCGACTGGTAGCCGACGGAGATCGGTACGGCGCGCAGCTCGCTCGGGTGCCGGATATCGGACTCGGGCGGCACGAACACGCCACAGGGCGCGACGGAATACGCATCGGCATAGAGCTTGCCGTGGCCGGATGAAGCGGCGACGTTGACGGTCCAATGGCAGGCGCCGCTCACGTCGCACGCCCGGCCCTGCTCGATGCTCTGGTAGGCGCCTACCTTGTTCGGAGTCGCGTGCTTCTTCGCCGCGTCGCCCGGTCCGTAGTTGTCGCGGAATTCGTATTCGAGGCCTTCAGCCCCGAAATAGCCCTTTTCCTCGGCGACCCATTCCTGCAGCCTGAAGTGAGGCGAGATCACAAACTTTGACATCGGGCCCCCTCTTTGATGCCGACTTGAGAAACTCTACTCCAGTCCTACTCTCGTGGTAAACCACGTCGCGATGGGCCCCGGCCCAACGCTCGCCTGGGCGACGAGGAAGAGCGCCGGGTGACTGGAGTCCGCAGCGAGCCTTCGCGACCTCGCGAAAGGGGCTTGTTGTGGACACGCGCCGCAGCATATAGTCTTTGCGGCATGACTTTGCGGCATGACTATCCACAAGGAACACAGGGAGTTCTAGCAGGTATTGAACGTGGCCGACTCCATTGTTCGTCCGATTGCGGCGCTGGCGCGCGAGCTTGCCGAGGGGAAAACAACGAGCCGCAAGCTTGTCGAGGCGGCGCTGGCGCGAATCGCTGACGCGGCCGGCGAGGGCCAGCGTGTTTTCACCAAGGTGCACGCACGGGACGCGCTCCTTGCAGCCGATACCTCGGACCGGCTGCGGCGAGAAGGCATAACGCCTTCCCCGCTCGCCGGATTGCCCGTTTCAATCAAGGATCTCTTCGATATTTCCGGCGACGTCACCACGGCCGGATCGAAAATCCTGCGCGACGCTCGTCCGGCCGCCGCCGACGCGGCGGCCGTCGCGCGGTTGCGCGCTGCGGGCGCCATCGTCATCGGGCGCAGCAACATGACCGAATTCGCTTTCTCCGGGATCGGCGTCAATCCGCACTATGGCACGCCGGCCAATCCGTTCGATCGGAAGACACGGAGAATTCCGGGCGGATCGTCTTCCGGAGCCGCAGTATCGATCACCGACGGAATGGCGGCGTTCGCGCTCGGCACCGATACCGGCGGCTCGGTGCGCATTCCGGCTGCGCTATGCGGCATCGCGGGATTCAAACCGACTCGAGCCCGCGTCCCGGTCGATGGGGCGTTTCCGCTCTCGACGACGCTGGATTCGGTCGGGCCCCTCGGGCCGACGGTCGCCTGTTGTGCGACCGCGTTCCAGGTGCTCGCCGGAAAACCGCCACAAGCCTTGCAGTCGATCGCGCTTTCGGATCTGCGGGTGGGGATCCCGAAGAATTACATGCTAGACGATCTCGACATCGAGGTCGCGGAAGCCTTCCAGTCCGCCATGCAGCGCCTGTCGCAACGCGGCGCAAGGATCGAGGAGATCCGGGTGGCGGAATTCGACCAGGCGGCCCAGGCCAACCGCCTCGGTGGAATCTCGCCGCCGGAAGCGTACGCCATCCATCGCGATCGCCTCCATCGCAAGGAGGATTTCGACCCGAGAGTGCTCGAGCGCATCCTGAAGGGCGGATCGGTTCTTGCCGCGGATTACATCCACCTGCTCGCGACGCGGGCGCGCCTCGCACGCAGTTTTTCGAGAGAAAGGTATCCAGTCGACGCTTTCCTCGCGCCCACGGCGCCGCGCATCGCGCCGCCCATCGAGCCCCTGGAGAAGGATGCGGAGGCGTTTCGTCTCGCGAACGCCAGCATGCTGCGCAACACCAGCCTCGTCAATTTTCTGGATGGCTGCGCGCTCACCTTGCCGATCCAGCCTGCCCGCGGGGCTCCGGTCGGCCTCATGGTGGTCGGTTTTTCTGGCGACGACGAGCGCGTGCTGTCTGCAGGTCTCGCGATCGAGGCAGGACTGGCATAGCGTGGGCCTGTCCTCGCAGGATGAGCGATACCGTCGGAGAAGCGTGGTGAGGGTTGAACTCGGATCCTGCGAGCTCGCTGATAGGAAGGACGCGCGGATGTTGGCGAGGTGCTTCTCGCGGATCATTGCGTGTTTGTCGCCGTTTTCCGCCAGCGATGAACTATAGTGCACGCTCGTGTCCAGAGGTGGAGCAAACCCCGCCGCGTTGCGCTGCAAGGTGAATGCAGTATATTTCTTATTGTTCTCGCGTTTGCCAAGTGCCAGTTTCCCCGGCAATAGGCTCAAACGCGTCTATCGCCATCCTGGGTGGTAGGGTGAGAACCCCAGCCGCTTGCACTTACCCGAAGACGGCAAAGTGGGCCGGCTCAGGAGGAGGGTCCAGCTTGTGTCGCACGAGCTGCAAACCAATCGCCTTTCTGCTTGCGCGAC
>Ga0187773_10000148_pt1 | contig 30529 bp, 25 predicted proteins | sample 0216_BV02_MP05_1_FD_133133 | JGI IMG/M metagenome (GOLD analysis project Ga0187773, IMG submission 133133) | Tropical peat soil microbial communities from peatlands in Department of Meta, Colombia - 0216_BV02_MP05_10_MG | ecosystem: Environmental > Terrestrial > Soil > Wetlands > Peat | place...
ACAGATCGAACATGCCCAGGAAGCCCAAGAAGCCGGCTCGGCGGAGCAGGCCCTCACCGAGGCATTGCACCGCTTGGAAGTTCACCGGCAAGAGCAGGAGCGGATCGAGACCGAGCTTTCCCGCCTCCAGGAAACGGCCAAAAACTTTTCCGAGCGGCAGGACCTGCTCCGGTCCGAGGTGACCCAGCTGAAGGTGGATGTCTCGGCGCTGGTTCAAAGGGAAGAAGCGCTGTCCAAGGAGCGGCTCCGCCTACGGGAAGAACAGGCCTCATTAAAGGAGCAACAACAGCGTCAGGCGACCGAGATGATGACGCTGGAGTCGAAAGGCCTCGCCGCCCGCCAGGACATAGAGGAAACCGAAAAGGCCATCGGCGCCTTGAGCGTCCAACTCTCGGAGACGCAGCAGCGCCTGTCGGTCGAGACCGAATCGTACATGGCCGATCTGGGACAGATCAAACAATTTGAAGACCGTCTGGACCAGTTCCGGGCCGAACGGGGCCGAGTGGAAAAACTTCACAATGAACTGGACGTGCGTCAGACCGAGTTGAACCTCCGGATCGAACACTTGGTGGAACAGGCTTCCAGTCTCCACCAAACCGTACTTGGGGATGCGGCCGAAGCAATGACGGAACCGATCGATCCCGATTCGGTTCAGGAACGATTAAACGAACTGCGGGTCAAGTTAGAGCAGCTGGGGCCGGTGAATCTGGCCGCGATCGATGAATACAAAGAACTGGACGAGCGATACCGCTTTCTGACCACGCAGGAGACCGATCTGACTCAGTCGATCGAGGATTTGGAGTCCGCCATCTTAAAGATCAACCGGACCACCAAGGAAATGTTTTTTTCGACGTATACGGTGTTGCGCGAGAAATTCAAGGAGGTTTTCCAGAATTTCTTCGTGGGCGGCCAGGCCGATCTGGTCCTTCTGGATGAAAGCAATCCGCTGGAGTCGGGGATCGAGATTGTGGCCCAGCCGCCGGGGAAGCGCTTGAAGAGCATCAGCCTTCTGTCCGGGGGTGAGAAGGCCCTGACCGCAATTGCCCTGTTATTTGCAAGTTTCCTGATCCACCCCAGTCCCTTTTGCATCCTGGACGAGATCGACGCCCCGCTGGACGAGGAGAACATCCGGCGATTCTTGAAGGTGCTTCGTCAAATGACGGACCATTCTCAGTTCCTGATCATCACGCATAATAAGCGGACCATGGAACATGCCGATCTACTCTACGGGGTCACGATGGAAGAGGCCGGGGTGTCCAAACTGGTCTCGATCAAGCTAGAGGCGAACGGCAACGGCCACAACGCGCTCGAACCCACGTCCATGACGGCCGAGTCCTCCACGACCGCAACGGCTTAGTTCATCTTGATGAAGGAGGTCTTGGAAAGAGGTGTGTGGATGGCGAAGCCGAAGGATGACGCCGGCTCAAATGCCGTAGAAACGGATTCAACTAATACAGCTTCAGATCACTGAACTGCTCTTCGATATTCTCGATCAGATCCTTGGCTTTCTTTTCGATCATGCTTTCTTTAACCTGCTTATCCTGCCGAAGCTGGAAGAGTTCGTGGGTAATATTAACGGCCGCCAGCAAGGCCAATTTCGTGGCGGGGAAATTTTTTCCGGTCTTGGCCAATTCGTTCATCTTGCCGTCCACATAACGGGCCAATTTGCTGACGTATTGTTCATCCGCCTCCCCCGAAATGGTATACCGCTGGCCATAAATTTCAACCTCAACCTGTTTTTTCACGTCTCCCCTCGCTTTCTGGGCTTTTTATCTGTGGGTGCCACTGCAGCCAACAAGAAACAAGGTCCTCACATGCCCCCACGCCCCGCGCCTCTCGCGGCGGAGCCGCGAAGCGGCTTATTTGCGCCTTCTTTTTGAGTGGACCTCTCATGATCCGGACGGACCGGCCTGGTCTCTATTTCGGACAAGATTCGCTTCACTCGGGAGCGCAACCGAACCCGGTCATGGTTCCAACGGAGCGAATCGCGTTCCCGCTTGGCCAATTGTTGAGAGATCGTCTTGACCTTCTGTTCCAAAAAAATGTTGTCCTGTCTCAATCGCTTCAGCATTTCCAAGATCTGGTGCACGCGCTTTTCCAACAACATCATCTGATCAATAGGCATGACAACGGTTCCTCAATCAATATTAGGGGCTCACGTCGCCGCCATGATTTGTGGGGCCCGTGCGGGCTGCTCTCCTCCGATGCCCCCACACCCCGCGCTCGGATGGGCCAAGCCCGATCCTCGCTTTTACCGGCGAATCCGGATGGAGCGACTCGACTTAGCGGCTCGACTGAGCCCGCCGAATTCTCGTCGAAGTCCTTCCCCTCTCCCTCGCCGTGCTCACAGGATAGATCCACATGCCTCGGCCGCTGATGGTCGCTCTGATTCAATCGAAAAGGATGGGAAAAACCCGATGGGGATGGAGCCGCCCGGGAAAGGGGAGACAGATCAAAGGCAAGTCCATGAGGAGAGATCACGGTCGCAACTCCTCAAAATTGCCCCAACTATACCGTCTTCCCGAACCACTTGTCAAGTTGTTAAGGTGAAACCAAGGCTCCCGTCATCGGCTGGACGGAATATTCCTCGGCGATCCGACGGTATTCATGGTAGCTTCGCATCACTTTCTTGGTAAAGTATCGCGTTTCATTAAACGGAATCGATTCGATGAATTCGTCCAGATTCCCCACGCCCATCTCGGCCCACCGACCGACCGCCTCCGGGCCGGCATTGTAACTGGCGACGGCCAGGACCATGTTTCCATTGAACTGCTCGATCAGATGCCCGAGATACCACGCCCCCAGGTGAATGTTGGTCGCTTCATCCAGCAACAGTTCCGGTCGGAAGCCGTCTAGGCCCACCCGCTTGGCCACCCATTCCCCCGTGTAGGGCATGAGCTGCATCAATCCCAAGGCCCCGACCTTGGAAACGGCCTTCGAATCAAACGCGCTCTCCTCGCGAGCCACGGCCGCGACGAGATAGGGATCGGTTCCCACGGCGGGACTTTGTTGCTGCACCCATTCCACGAAACGATAAGGATACGCCTGCTCCCAGAAACTTTTCGGGATCTCATCCCCTCCTTTTTCCAGGACATCCTGAAAATAAAGCCGCAAGAGGCGAAGGCTGCGGTGGTAGTCGCCTGCGTCGTAGAGCAGCCCGGACAGCTTCAAGACCGTCGGTCTGTCCGTCGAATACCGATCCGTCAAATAAGACAGTTCCTGAGTGGCCTCGGGTTTGAGATGCAGCGCCATGAGCTCCAACGCGATCGAATAATGCCGATCGCGTGTGAGCGCGGGGCTGGCCTCTCCGACCGGCAAGCGAATGGAATTCCCGTTCATCGGTTTTGAACCGGCTTCCGGATCTTCGAATGGGGCGTCCGGACGGGGATCCGTCATTCCAGGTTCGGTGGCAGCGGACTGGAGTCCTGCCAGTCGGACCTGGGCCTGCTGGCAATAAAAGCTCCGCAGATAATCTCGGCAGACTCTCCGGTAAGCCTGCGCCGCTTGTGCAGGCTGGTGGATCTGTTCCGCACTACGTCCGATCCAGTATCCGAATTGGCCGCCGGACAGGCTGGCGGGATGTTGTTGCCAATAGTCCCCGAAGATCCGGATCGCGTCGTCGTACCGCCCCGTCTTGTAGGCAATCCAACCGATCCGCCAGACTGCATCCTCAGCGGATGGATCGCCCGGATTCTCCGCGATGACGCGGTGATATACCTTCAGGGCCTGTTCGATCTGGCGACGGTCCTCATAAAAATCTCCGATCATAAAGAGCAGTTTCGCACGATCCGGGCTGGCCGGAAATCGGTCGGCCAGTTTCTGCTCCATCTGCAGAGATCGGCCCTCATCGCCTTGACGAATCGCGACGCGTCCCATCCAGAAAAGGGCGCTGGTCAGAAGGTCCGGCCGCCCGGTCCGGCGCGCCAGGTCTTCCAACACCCGATTGGCATCATCATATTGTTTGAGCTGGATCAGGGTTTCCCCTAATTTTAGACTCACGTCGTCGCGATTCCCCGGTTCACCGGCGGCCAACAGCGCCTTGAATTCGACCGCGGCCTCGTCGTACCGAGCCGCGTCAAAGAGGGTTCGACCCCGCTGATATCGCGCCTCGGCGGACGGTGCCGGGATCGAGACACCCGAGGTCCCCATCTGCTGGAGACTCTTTTGCGCCTCCGGAGCCTCCGGGCTGTCCGCGTAGAAAAACCAGACCCGTTGCAGCGCCCAAACGGCCTTTCCGGAATCTCCGAGTTTCAAGGCGCAGTCGGCCAGCCGAAGCAAGGCTTTGCCGGCATTGGAATCACCGGGAAATCGGGACACAAACTCTTGGAACTGCGTGAGGGCGGTTTGGCAATCACCGGATTGAGCCCAAGCATCCGCCTTTTCGAAAACGGCCTGGGCATTTAATACACCTTCTGGATATTTCTGGATCAGGCGGTCGTAGGTCTGAACCGCCTGGGGGTACTGGCCGCGTTTCACTTCGTTTTCGGCCATGAAATACAGCGCGTACTCTTCAAGCGAGGGGAGATCCAAAATGGCCTGCGATAAAAGCGCATCCGCTTCGGGCGATCCCTTTTCGGCGGCCCATCGCCCCAAGAGAAAACCGCCCTGCTTCGACTGCGGAGAGTCCGGATAACGGTCCCGCAGCGACTGGAGCAGGGCCACGGCGGCTTCTCGATTCCCTTGATCCGCTAGCTGCAATGCTGTCGCAAAGCAGTCCTCGGCCGGGGCACAGGCCTGCGGAGAGGGGGTCGATTCTTGATGCGCGGCCGGCGGTTGATCCAGGCCAGGATTCTCGTTCCGTTCGGAAGGAGGGGTCGTGGGCACGATCAGCGGTTTTTGAGAAGAACAGGCGCCAAGCCATCCCCAACAGAGGACCAGCACGGCACCGGCCACCTTCCATGTGTAGAACCGATTCTTCATCACGTCTTCGATTATAACACAGCCGACGACCAGATCAAGACACCTTGTTCATCGATTCGGACCTGTGTTACATTAGGCCCATGCAAAAGACGAATCTCAAACAGCTTTCCTTTGACGAGTTCGACGGGTTTATGCGGGAGCTGGGCTGGCCGAAGTATCGCGCTCAACAACTCCGGGATTGGATCTATAAGAAACACGTCTTCCAGTTCGATGGAATGACCAATCTGTCAAAATCAGACCGAGCGGTTCTTGAAACACGGGCCATGATCTGTGAACTCGAGTTAGTCCGGCAACAGCGGTCAACGGACGGGACGCAGAAATTCCTATTCCGTCTGTCCGACGGTCAAGAAATCGAGTCCGTTTTGATCCCGGAGGAAGACCGCAATACCCTCTGCATCTCGACCCAAGTCGGTTGCACACTCGACTGCACCTTCTGTCTAACCGGGACCATGGGCCTCCTCCGCAATCTCAAGGCCCATGAAATCGTTGATCAAGTGCTCTGGGTGCTACGGCACCTCGAACCGGGGGATCTATTAACCAATATCGTTCTCATGGGAATGGGCGAACCGCTGGCCAATTTCCGGGAGGTGACGGAAGCCTTGAAGCGCCTAACGCATCCGAAGATGGTCGGCCTCTCTCCTCGAAGAATCACCCTCTCCACCGCCGGCCTCGTCCCTCAGATCAAACGGCTGGGAGAGAGCGGATTGAACGTGAACCTGGCCGTTTCGCTTAACGCGACCACCAATGCGATACGGGACCGGCTGATGCCGGCGGTCAACAAACAATATCCCCTGGAAACGCTTCTCCGGACCTGCCGGGACTATCCCCTCCCGCCCCGCCGGAGGATATTTTTCGAGTATGTTCTTTTGAAAGGAGTGAATGATACCGAGGCAGACGCCCATCGCCTCCTCCGGCTGCTCAAGGGCCTTCGCTGCAAAGTGAATCTGATCCCATTTAACGACTACCCCGGAGCCCCCTTCGGTCGTCCGGACGACGAAATCGTGCTGCGCTTTCAAAAAATCCTGATCGAGGGACATCTGACGGCCTTCATACGCAAAAGCCGCGGCCGCGACATCCTGGCCGCCTGCGGCCAACTCCGCACGGAGTTGACAACACCCGAGGCTCTTGTTTAGGATGTTTCATATGCCGATCTTATCGGGTCTCCTGTTCGCATGGCTTCTGTTCTTTTCGTCCCCTCCGGCCCAGGCCCGGGCGATTCAAACCCACACCCTCGAGAACGGCCTCAAGGTCATCCTCGTCGAAGAACACAAAGCCCCTGTGGTGACTATCCAGATCTGGTATCGTGCCGGTTCGAGGAACGAGGTCACTGGGAAAACCGGGCTCGCCCATCTCACGGAACATATGATGTTCAAGGGAACTCCCAAATACGGCAAGGGTGAATTTTCCCGGATGATCGCCAAGGTCGGCGGGACCGAAAACGCCTTCACCTCAAAGGACTACACCGCTTATTTCGAAAACCTATCGGCGGATCAGGTCGGGTTGGCCTTGAATCTCGAATCCGACCGGATGACGAACCTCCTGCTGGACACGAAGGAATTCCAATTGGAGCGGGAAGTGGTCAAGGAAGAACGGCGCCTTCGGACCGACGACGACCCCCAAAGCCTGGTCGTCGAATACCTCTATGCCATGGCCTTTTTGGTCCACCCGTACCACGCCCCGACCCTCGGGTGGATGACGGATTTGAACAGCATCGAACGAAACGACGTCACGGCCTTCTACAAACGGTATTACTCGACCAACAACGCGATCCTGGTCATCGTGGGGGATATCACCCCCGAGAAGCTGCTCCCCAAAATCCAGCAGACCTTCGGCCGGGTCCCGAAAGGCTTCCCGGTTCCGCCCTTCCATATTGTCGAACCGGAACAAAACGGCGAGCGGCGTTTCGTGATCAAGAAGGAGGCCCAATTGCCGTTTGTGTTCGCGGGCTACCCCGTACCCAATTTTTCTCATCCGGACAATTACGCCCTGGCCGTGCTGGCCAACATCCTGTTCTCCGGGAAAAGTTCCCGCCTCTACCGCAGCCTGGTTTATGATCAGAAACTCGCCCTCGATGTCGGCGGAGAATACCCGAACCTCTCGGCCAATCCGGATCTTTTTTACCTTTACGGCATTCCTCAGCCGGGCAAAAGCGCGGAGGAGCTGGAAAAGGCGTTGTACGCCGAGATCCAGAAGGTGACGAGCGAACCGATAAGCGACCCGGAACTCCAAAAGGCCAAGAACCAGATCGAGGCCGGTTTTATCATGGGACAGGATTCCAACTTTTTCCAGGCCATGCAGATTGGGAGTGCGGAAGCGGTGGGCGCGGGTTACAACTATCAGGAATCGTATGTTGAAAACATCCGGAAGGTCACTAAAGAAGATGTGATGCGCGTCGCTAAGACCTATCTGGTCGAAGATCATCGGACCGTGGGAATCCTCCTCCCTCAGCCTCACAAGGAATAGTTTCTCTATGTTGAAACACCGACCCCGCATAGTGTCCAACTGTTTTGTCCGGTTGTTCTTTTTGGGAACGATCGTGTTTTTGTGCCGGGACGTCCCGACCGAAGCGGCTGAGGCGGCGAATCCCCTTTCGCCCAAACGCCTCGTCACCGACAACGGCATGACGGTCATCGTTCAGGAGGCCCACTCCCTTCCCGTGGTCAATGTCCAGGTGATCGTCAAGGCGGGAGCCGTACTGGATCCGGACGACAAGGCCGGGTTGGCCAATTTGACGGCCGATCTATTAGAGGAAGGAACCGCAACACGAAGCGCCACCCAGATCGCGGACGCGGTCGATTTCATCGGGGCCGGCCTCTCCGCGGACGGCGGCGAAGATTATGCCACGGCCTCGCTTCGGGTTCTGAAGAAGGACGTGAAAACCGGAATGGATCTGCTGTCCGATATTCTCGTTCACCCCTCCTTTCCCGAGCCGGAGTTGCAGCGCAAGCGTCAAGAAATCATGGGTGAAATCATCGCTGAGAAAGATCAGCCCGGCGAGGTGGCCGACAAGGCCTTCAATCAGATCGTGTTCGGGGCGAATCCCTACCATCGGCCCACGGAAGGCACGGAAGAGACCTTGCCGGCCATCACCCGCGCCGATGTCGCCCAATTTTACGATCAGTACTACCATCCGAATAACACGATCATGACGATAGTGGGCGACATCACCGAATCGGAGGCCCTGGATCTCCTCAAGACTTATTTTGGTTCGTGGGCACGGAATCCGATCCCGACCGTGACGATTCCACCGGCCGTCGGCTTGGAAAAACCCGTCGTTAAACTGATCAATAAGGATCTGACGCAGGCCAATATTATCCTCGGCCACCTGGGAATCGACCGAAAAAACCCGGATTACTACGCCGTGACCGTCATGAACTATATCCTGGGAGGGGGCGGCTTTTCCTCGCGTCTCATGACCAATATCCGTGATAATCAGGGACTCGCTTACAGCATCGACAGCCATTTCGAAGCCAGCGCCTTTCCCGGAAGCTTCACCGTCTCGTTGCAAACACGGAACGCGGCGGCCCAGCTGGCCATTGACGGCGTCCTGGCCGAGCTTCGAAAAATTCGAACCGCCCCCGTCACCGATCGGGAATTGGAGGATACCAAGGCGTTTCTGATCGGAAGCTTCCCGCTTCGAATCGACACCAGCGCAAAGATCGCCGGCCTTCTCGCCCAGATCGAGTTCTACAACCTGGGTCTGGATTATGTCGAGCGCTACCCCAAACTCATCGGGTCGGTCACCAAGACGGATGTTCAGCGAGTGGCGCAAAAGTATCTCGACCCGGATCATCTGACGCTGGTGGTGGTCGCCAAACAAGATGAGGCCAAGATCCGGCAAAATTAGAAATCATTTCGACTCCGTCGATTCCCGCAGGCACACCATGGATTCGCAGACCTTTCAAAACCTTGACCGATTGCGAAAAATCTTTCAGGAGATGGAGTCGGTATTGGTCGCCTTTTCCGGGGGGATCGACAGCACGCTGGTTCTTAAGATCGCCCATGATGTTCTTGGAACCCGGGTCGCCGCCGTCACCTCCGTATCTCCCACCGTTCCGGCTTCCGAATTGGAAGGAAGCCACCGGATCGCACGTCAGATCGGGGCGGCGCACCACCTCATCACTTCCACGGCCATGGAGCAACCGGAATTCTACCAAAACGGTTTTCGTCGGTGCTTCGCTTGCAAACAGGATCTCTATTCGAACGGGACGCGTCTGGCGAAGGAGTTGGGCCTTCGATGGTTGGCGAATGGGACCAACCTGGACGATTTGAAGGATGTCCGGCCGGGGCTTGAGGCGGCCGAAGCGTTCGGCGTCCGAAGCCCTCTCGTTGAAGCCGGACTCGAAAAAACCCAGATCCGCCATTTGGGTCGGGAGCTCGGCCTTCCCAATTGGGACAAACCGGCCGAGGCTTGCCTGTCCTCCCGTGTGCCCTTCGGAACGTTGATCACCGTTGAACGATTGGGTCGAATCGAGCGGGCCGAGGAGATTTTAAAGAAGGAAGGATTCCGGCAGGTCCGGGTGCGCGACCATGGCGAGGTAGCCCGCATCGAGCTCCCGGCGGAGGATTTCGTCCGCCTGCTCGATTCAACGCTCCGCGAGCGTGTGGTGGCCGCCGTAAAGGGAACAGGTTTCCGATACGTCACGATGGATCTCCAAGGTTACCGACAGGGAAGTCTCAACCCGGAGTCTTCTTCATGATGTTTTCGAACTCGGGATTCCGAATCACACACGCCATGACCGGTGTTGCATTGACCGCAGGGATGTTCATCGCCGTCGCGGCCTCCGCGGAAACGTCTTCCCCTCCCTCAACCCTCGCGGTCCTTCCCGATCTCTCGGCCAAACTTCAGACGACCCTGATCGACCCAAACGGCCACCGATCCCTCTCGACGGTTCAGATCTACCGATCCGGCCAATCCGTTCGGTACGAGCACACGGATTCCGACCCGCCGGAGATCTGGATTATGGATTTCAAGGAAATGAAGGAGTATCGAATCTACGCGGGGGACAAGATCTATTTCGAGACACCGATTTCAAACCGGTTGTCGTTTAAAGCCCAACGGGAGGGGCTGATTCCAAAAGAGAACCACCCGGAGTTGATTGAAACGCGGTTTCTTCTAAGGGAGGACCGGATTGAAGGACATCCTTGCGACATTGTCCTCCTCCTCCGTTCGATCAAAGACCGGAAGGATCTCGGCACGGATTACACCCTGCTGTGGGAAGCCCGCGACCTGAATCGGCAACCGCTCCGCATCGCCTACTACCAGCCGAGTTCCACGCTGGCCGTCATCGATCTCCTGGCCGTTCAGGCCGGACCCATCGATCCGGGGCTTCTCCAGCCTCCGTCGGGATTTGCCAGCATGAGTCCGTACTGACTCCCTGCTATCGATTCGACGGCTGAGTGATTTCCCGCACGGCATCCTCGACCAGCCGCCGGTGGTCCGCATCGGTCAGACTGCGGGCCAACACCTTCTCAGCCGCCAGAAGGGTCAGATCCACGGCGGTGCGCTGAATCTCTTGCAGTGCCTGCTGCTGATCCCTTTGAATCTCGGACCGCGCATCGGCCAGCATCCGCTGTGTTTCCTGTTCCAGCCGGCGCTCGTTCTCCTCGAGCTGTTGCTGGGCCTTCTTTCGGGCCGATTCCAGAATCGCCCGGCCCTCTTCGTGGACCGATTTGAGTTTCGCCTCGTACTGGCTCAGGAGCTGTTGCGCCTCCTGTTTAAGCCGTTCCGCCTGGTCCAGGCTGTCCTTGATCTTTTTTTCCCGGATCTCGAGCATTTCAAGGACGCCCGGCAGGGCGAACCGCTTGAGCAGAAAGAGAAGAATGCCGAAGGAAACGATCGACCAGAAGAGCAAGGGGGACAGAAAATGTGTATCGAACTGAGGCATAGGTTATTTCCGAAGGCCCAGGATGATGAAGGCCACCACCAGACCGTACAGTGCGATCGCCTCGACCAGCGCGAACCCGATCCACATATACTTCCCGACCTTGCCCTCGGCCTCGGGCTGCCGTGCCACGGCTTCGATCATCTTTCCAAAGATAAAGCCGATGCCGACCCCGGCGCCGCCGAACCCGGCCGCGGCCAAGCCCATTCCCAATAACGCTGCTGCGTTTGCATCCATGGTGTTTTTCTCTCCTTTCAATTAATGTAATTTGATTGCATCGCCCAGATAAACGGTCGCCAGAATGGTAAAGATAAACGCCTGAATGAAGGCGACGATCACTTCTAAAATATAAACCGCCACGGTAAAGGCGAACGGCAGCCAGCCGATCATCACGCCTCCCGCCAGCATCAGGCTGAACAGCACGATCAGGATCGTGTGTCCCGCCGTCATGTTTGCAAAGAGTCGTACGGCCAAAGTCACCGGCCGGGCCACCTGGCTCACCACCTCGATCGGCACCATCAACGGCAGAAGCCAGCCCGGCGTGCCGGGGGGGACCAAGATGCTGAAAAAATGGAAACCGTGCACCGTAAATCCCACGACCAAGCTGATAATATAAACCACGATCGCGAACAATGCGGTTACCATGATCTGACTAGTGACCGTGTAGGTCCCCGGAATAAGCCCGAGCAGATTGGCGAACAGGATAAAGAAGAAGAGCGTCACGATGAACGGGAAAAAAGGCATACCCTGCTCACCCATATTTTCCATCACCAATCCGCGAAGGAAATCGACGCTCATCTCGGCCAGGCTCTGAATCTTGGACGGAACGAGCCTGCGCTCGCGAACGGCCGCCCAAAAGAACAGGGAGACCGCCGCCACCACAACCCACATCATCACCACGGCCTGATTGATCGAAATATCGAATCCGAAGAGATGGATCGGGATCAAGGGATGCAATATAAAATGATCAAGCGGATTTTCCATACTCCAACCTAACCCTTTTTGGAGTCTCCGGGCTGATCCCCGGAGGTGGCCAATCGATAGATGGTTCGAAACCCCGCAGCCGCCCCGATGAAAACACCCACCACCATGATCCAGGGACGGGTTCCAAGCCAGGTGTCCAACAGATATCCCAAAGCAGCGCCGACCACGGTCGATACGACCAGCTCAACGCCGATCCGGGCCGCAAAGGACAGTCCCTGACGAAATGGATCCTGCGGATCCGCCATACGAACCCCACCGAACGTGGGCAAACAAGGCCGTTATCTAATCAGAAACACGTATTCTTGTCAAGTTGGAAGTTGGGGGGAGACCCCTGTCGGCTGAGGCCCGAAGCCGGGGGTGAAAGAGCTGAGCATGCGCTCGAGGACAGTTTGAAATCCAAACCACAGTAGGGGATGCAGTAACGGCTGCCTCCCCGGCCCTACGTAAACCGATACATGAATCGATCTCCCTTTAACGCATATGGTCAGCGATGGAATCCCCCGGCGAGGGTTCTCAGCCAAACAGGACCGTCAGCCGGAAATCCCAGCCTTGGTCATCGTGCATCGAGTGAAGGGCCGGGGGCACCGGCGATTTCTCCCTATCTTTACTTTGTCACCGCTGCCGTGCGATAATCCGGGGCATGATGAGTCCCGCCAACGAAAAAACCCGTGTCCGGTTCGCGCCCAGCCCGACCGGGTATCTTCATATCGGCGGCGTCCGCACGGCGCTCTTCAACTGGCTGTTCGCGCGACACAACAAGGGGACGTTTATTCTTCGGATCGAAGACACCGACCGTTCGCGATCGACGGATGAATCGATTCAAACGATTCTCGAAAGCATGCGCTGGCTGGGTCTGGACTGGGATGAAGGCCCGATTCGCCAGATGGACCGGCTCCCCATCTATAAGGAGCATGCCGACCGACTCCTCAAACAGGGTAACGCCTATCTTTGCTATTGCACGCCCGAAGAACTGGAACAGCGTCGGAAAGAAGCCCAGGCCAAGAAGGTCATTCCGCGTTATGACGGACGATGCCGGGATCGCAAGGGCCCGCCTCCGGACCTCCCAGCCGCGATCCGGTTCAAGGCCCCGCAGACCGGGCAGACCGTCGTGGAGGATCTGGTCAAGGGCCGCGTCCAGTTCGACAACGCACAACTGGACGACCTGATCATGCTCCGCTCCGACGGCGTCCCCACCTACAACTTCGGCGTCGTGGTGGACGATTCCTTGATGGGCATCTCCCACGTGATCCGAGGAGACGATCATTTGAATAACACCCCGCGCCAGATCCAGATCTACCATGCCCTGGGCTATCCCCTTCCGAAATTCGCGCACCTGTCGATGATCCTCGGTCCGGACAAAAGCCGCCTGTCCAAACGCCACGGCGCGACCTCGGTCACGGAGTACCACGAACAGGGTTATCTCCCGGAGGCCCTGATCAATTATCTGGCCCGGCTGGGCTGGTCGCACGGCGACCAGGAAGTCTTCAGCCGGGACGAACTGATCGCGAAATTTTCGCTCGACAGCATCACCTCCTCCCCCGCCGTTTTCAATCCGGAAAAGCTGCTCTGGTTGAACGGTCATTATATCCACGAGGCCGACAGCCGGCGGCTGGCCGGCTTGCTCAAACCGTATCTGGCCGGTCAGGACCTCTCGGTCGAAACGATCGATGAACGCGGTATGGATCAGGTCATCGCCGCGGTCAAGTCGCGTTCACGAACGCTGATCGAGCTGGCTCAGGGTGCGATCTATTTCTTTAAAGAAGACCTGTCCTATGACGAATCCGCACGTACCAAATTTTTAACGCCAGATATCCGGCCGTTACTGATCGAGCTCGTCAGCCGACTGGAAGCCGCGGCGCCTTTCACGGCGCCGGAGTTGGAAAAGGCCTTCAAAAATCTGCTGGATTCGAAGGGGTTGAAGCTGGCCCAACTGGCACAACCCGTTCGCGTGGCCCTCACCGGCCGCACCGTAAGCCCCGGAATTTACGAGGTGATGGAGATCCTTGGAAAAGACCGGACTCTTTCCCGTCTCAAGAAAGCGATTGACTTGAGCCAACCGGGTGGTTCAAAATAGATTCCTTTGTCGTTAAATTCGTTGGCAACCCGAAATCCGAGCCGACGGGAAAAGGAGAATAAACCCATGAAGGGGGTTCGTGTATTTTTATTTTTCTGTATCATGACATGGGCCACGGCCTGCAGCACAACATTCCCGGTGACTTCGACGTTTCTGCCGAGCATGGACTATTCCCCGCTCAAAACCTACGATTGGATGCCCAGGGTGGCTTCGGATGATAACCTGAACGAAACCATAGTCGCCAAGACGGTGGGTCACCTCATCGAGATTGCGGTCGATCGGGAGTTGACGGCGAAGGGATATGTAAAGCAGCCGGCTGGGAAGCCAGATTTTTATATCGCCTACCGGGCTTCCGTGGAGGAAAAAACCGAACCGAGGATGGAAACTTACTCCTGCGGCCATACCATTTGCAGTGGGGGGGTATCGATCGACAAATACCGGCAAGGGACACTGATCCTGGATATCATCAGTCCCGATACAAAAGAAGTGATCTGGCGGGGATCGACCGTTCGCACCGCCGATCCCTCACAACGGGAGGCCATCATCAACGAGGCAGTCAAGGTAATTCTGAGTCAATTCCCGCCGAAAAAATAGTAAACTCACATGGGCTTGCCTGTGGGGATTTGTCCAGAGAGCAGTCGGGTTTCCGTATTCCAGGTGGCAGATGATCGGGTTTATCATATTAGGATCCTTACAGGTCCTCTTAATTTTGGGGTTGTTCATCTACCGCACAAAGCTTGGGCGGGCCTTAATCAAGACACGCGCCATGCAAGAGCGGTTCGGGGTTCTTGCGAATTCCGCACCGGTGCTCATTTGGATGTCGGGGCCCGATAAGCTCTGCACCTACTTCAACAAGCGTTGGCTCGATTTCACCGGACGAACATTGGAACAGGAGATCGGAAACGGGTGGGCCGAGGGGGTACATCCGGAAGATCTTCATCGATGTCTCGATTTGTACGTTTCCGCATTTGACCGAAAAGCGCCATTCGAAATGGAATACCGGCTTCGCCGCGCGGACGGTGAATATCGCTGGATCTATGATACGGGCAGCCCCGTTTTTTCCGGGGGCGCTTTCCTCGGCTACCTCGGTTCCTGCATTGACATTACCGAGCGGAAGGAGATGGAGGATAGCCTCCGAAAGAACGAGGCGGCATTAAAGTGGAGCCAAAATGATCTCCAGAAACTGGCCTCCCGGCTGATCTCGTCTCAGGAAGAAGAGATGCGTCAGCTGGCCCGGGATCTCCATGATGACCTGACGCAACGTCTGGCGGTCCTGGCCATCGATACAGGAATACTTGAGAAAAAGTGCACGACGAGCCCCCCCGAGGTTCATCATAAGCTTGGAGAGATCAAAAAGAAACTGATCAAGATATCCGAAGACGTTCATAACCTCTCGCGCCAGCTCCATCCCTCCATTATCGACGATCTTGGGCTGATCCATGCCGTCGAGGCGGAATGTTACGCTTTTGCCAAGAACACCGGCATCGTGGTTTCATTCTCGCCCGAATCCATCTTGGGCCCGGTTCCGAAGGATATTTCACTCTGTATCTACCGGGTGATCCAGGAATGCCTCCGGAATATCGCAAAACATGCGAAGGCCGAGGAAGCCCATATTTCCCTTACCGGCAAACCGAAAGGCCTTCACCTTTCCGTCCGGGACGCCGGGATAGGCTTTGATATGAACGAAGTGAGAAATAAGGTAGGCCTCGGTTTTACCGGAATGAGAGAGCGGGTCCGTTTAATTCATGGATCGATGACCATCCATTCGGAACCGGGGAAAGGCACGGCGGTCGAAGTCCTTGTTCCGCTCCCGGGGAAAAACCCTTGACCAAAGCGCGGGTGCTTCTTGCCGATGATCATAAGATCGTGATTGAGGGATTGAAAAGTCTTCTGGAGCCCGAGTTTGATATTGTAGGGACGGTTAATGACGGTCGCGAGCTCATCAGCACCGCCGAGAAACTCCATCCCGACGTCATCGTGGTTGATATCAGCATGCCCCTGTTAAACGGGATTGAAGCGGTTCAATATCTCAAAAAATCTCAAGAAAATGTTAAGATCGTCTTTCTCACCATGCACCCCGATGTGGCCTATGCCGTGAGCGCCTTCGAATCAGGCGCCTCAGGTTATGTCTTGAAGCATTCGGCCCCGGAAGAACTTGTTACGGCGATCCAGGAATCGCTAAAAGGTAGAACCTACGTGACTCCACTGATTGCCGGAGAGCTCATGCAATCCTATAAGGAAGGGTCCCACCGGGATCGAGATCTCCTCAGCCAACTCACGTCGAGACAACGTCAAGTCTTGCAGCTTTTGGCCGAAGGCCATTCCGCCAAGGAAATTGCCACGATCTTGGATATTTCGGTGAGAACGGTGGAATTCCATAAATATCGAATGATGGAAGACCTCGGGATTAAAAATGGGGCCGATTTGATTCGTTATGCAATCAAGCACCGGGTCGTCTCAATTTAAATCTGTCCCTGAGAACATTATCTTCGAAAAACCCGTATTTTCCCTAGTTGTGTTCCCTGCCAATCTCTAGTACATCTTCGCATACAACATAAGATCACCCATGATCAAGGGCGACGTTTCAAGCGAGCTGTCACGGGCCGTTTGAATAAAGGTGGGACGGAGAAGAATGCAAAGGCCCCGTGTTCTCTTGGCAGACTCACATCCTGGAATGCTGGAAGGCCTACGAGACCTCCTGGAAGCCTCGGTAGATGTGATATATATGGTGGTAAACGAAATATCTCTTGTGGATGCCGTTGCCAGGGCCGCGCCCGATCTGATCATCGTGGATCTCTCCATGCCGGTATCATCGGAGGCCAATGTGGTCCGCCTGCTTCAGAGATTAAGCCCTGAAATCCCTGTCATCGTTTTGAGCGTCCATGACGATCGGGCGGTCCTCGAGGAGTGCCTTGCGGCCGGAGCAAAAGGGGTCGTGCTTAAACGGACGGCCGTCATCGACCTCGTTCCGGCCGTGGAGTCCGTGATTCGAGGGCGGAGCTTTGTTTCACCATCGATAGCTTCGACCCCGATTTAAGGACGAGCGGTGGGGCTTCGTCAAACACGAATTTTCCCGGGAGGATTCGTTCAAGATGAAAAATATTAATTTATTAACCCCCATGACCCTATTCGGGGCATTTCTCCTTTCTTCTTGTGCATCCACGCAAGTGACGGCCACCTGGAGGGACGAGACCTATACCGCGGCCCCCCAAAAAGCCCTGGTGTTGCTCGTCACCGGAAAACCCACCGTCATGCGAGTTTTCGAGGACGAGTTCTCTCAACAACTGAAAAACCGGGGCATCGCGGCGGTTCCCGGCTACAGCCTCCTCCCGGTGGACAAAAAGCTTGATAAAGAGGAAATCGCGGCCGCGGCGGAAAAAATCCATGCGGATACACTTTTTATCACCCGTCTTGTGGACAAGAAATCCTACGAAACCTACTATCCGGGCAGTGTTTACGCCACACACCCCGGAGCGTACAGTCCCGGTTGGAATGATTATTACGCAAGAGGCTTCGACTATTACCAAGCGACTCCAGGATACTCCGTCCAGCGGGACATCCTGTATGTCGAAACCCACCTCTATGATGTCAAGAACCAACATCTCATCTGGTCGGTCATGACCGAAACGATCGTTGGGAATTCCATGGAATCGGAAGTGCGTTCGTTTGTAAAGGTCATCATGAAAAGCCTAACGCAGAATCGCCTTGTGGAAAAGCGGTGAGGACGGAGCCAATGAAGTCGGCCGGAACGAGGATTTGGAATAGACCGCGAGATCCCTCGGCTAAAGAAACCGGTTGACATGATCCCGCCAGTTGCGGCAAGATAGCACGGACTTTTCCTATTTCACCTTCTCCAACTTTACTATTTACTATTTTCCATTTTCCGCGAAGCCCCGAAAGACGGTAAATGGTAAATTGTAAATAGGGGCTTCGCTTGGGGGATCGTCTAATGGCAGGACGACAGACTCTGACTCTGTCTATCGAGGTTCGAATCCTCGTCCCCCAGCCAATCATTACAATCGGCCAATTCCCAACCCTTAACTTTCAAATACCATGGCCCCGGAAATAAACATTTAACGTCCCCAACGATTCTGACCCAGTAATTTTACGAACTGGTAATTCCCCGAGTTGAAACGGTAGGCCTTTCGGCTTAAAATTCAATCAAACGTCAAATCATTCGTGCATACTGGGTTGAAAACCGAGCCCCTCGCTTCCTATGATAATTGTTGGATTGTCGGACATGGGAGAAATATAATGACGACGCTATCCCCGCTTGCAGGCAAGCCTGCCACGAAAGAGATGCTGGTGGACGTGGCCCGGCTCGAACGAGATTATTACGAGAAACGCCCCGATGTCGCAGATCCAAACCAGTTGGTGAGTTTCGGAACCAGCGGACACCGGGGCTCGCCCTTCCGCGGCGCATTTAACGAAGCCCACATATTGGCGATCACCCAGGCGATCTGCGACTACCGTCGCGGCCGGGATGTCGACGGCCCGCTCTACATGGGCAAAGACACCCACGCGGTATCCGGGCCAGCCCAGCGGACCGCGCTCGAGGTCCTTGCGGCCAACGGCGTGGAGACCGTCATACAGCGAGACGACGGGGTGACGCCGACGCCATCGATCTCGCGGGCCATCCTCGCCTACAACCGCGGCCGAAAGACGCATCTGGCGGATGGAATCGTCGTCACGCCGTCGCATAATCCGCCGGAGGACGGCGGGTTTAAGTATAACCCGATCCACGGAGGCCCGGCGGAAACCGACGTCACGCGTTGGATCCAGGACCGGTCCAACGAGCTATTGAAAAAAGGAACCACCGGGGTCAAGCGGATACCGTATACCCAGGCCATCAAATCGGAGACCACCCGACAGGAAGACTTCCTCATGCCCTACGTCAACGACCTGCGGAACGTCATCGACATGGACGCCGTCCGCGCGGCCGGCCTCAAGTTGGCCGTGGATCCGCTCGGGGGCGCTGCCGAACCCTATTGGGAGCCGATCAACGAACGCTATGGAATCGACATCGTCGTCGTCAATCCCGCGATCGACCCGACCTTTTCATTCATGACGGTCGACCACGACGGCCGGATTCGGATGGACTGTTCCAGCCCGTACGCCATGGCCCGGCTCGTCGCCCTCAAGGACCAATATCGGGTGGCGTTCGCCAACGACGCCGACGCGGACCGGCACGGGATTGTCACCCCCTCTTCAGGGTTGATGAACCCCAACCATTACCTGGCCGTTGCGATCCGGTATCTCCTCACGCACCGCCCCCTCTGGTCGATCCAGTCCTCGGTTGGCAAGACGCTGGTCAGCAGCAGCATGATCGACCGCGTGGTAGAGAAGCTCGGCCGGCGTCTGTCCGAGGTTCCGGTGGGCTTCAAATGGTTTGCCCCCGGATTGTTCAATGGCTCGTATTGTTTCGGGGGGGAGGAGAGCGCCGGGGCGAGCTTTTTGCGACGCGACGGCACGGTCTGGACGACCGACAAGGACGGCGTGGTCATGAACCTGCTGGCGGCCGAGATCACCGCCTGTACCGGCCGGGACCCCGGCGAGCACTACCGAGAGTTGACCGCGGAGTTCGGGTCGCCACACTACATGCGCATTGACGCGCCGGCGACCCCCGAACAGAAGGCGAAACTGGAAAAGCTGTCGCCCGAGGCGGTCACGGCCTCGACACTGGCTGGCGAGCCGATCACAGCCAAGCTGACAAGCGCCCCGGGAAACGGCGCTCCGATCGGCGGCCTCAAGGTTGTGACCGTAAGCGGCTGGTTCGCCGCCCGGCCCTCCGGAACGGAGAACATCTACAAAATCTACGCGGAGAGTTTCAAGGACCCGGCTCATCTGGACGCGATTGTGAGCGAGGCCCAGAAGATCGTCAACAACGCGTTGGAAGCATCCACGGCCGGCCCCAACAGGCAAGAGTACTGACCATGATCGAAAAAAACCGGCCGACAGATCTTCCCCCGTTTCCGCCCGAATACCGTGCCTCGGGCCTGCTCCTGCACGTCACTTCGCTCCCCTCGCCTTACGGCATCGGCGACCTGGGGCCGTCCGCGATGGCATGGATCGACCGGCTCCACGAGGCGGGGCAAACCTGGTGGCAGGTCCTGCCGTTGGGTCCCACCGGATTCGGAGACTCGCCGTACCAATCCCTTTCGTCGTTCGCCGGCAATGGACTCCTGATCAGCCCGGACTGGCTTGTCGAGGAAGGGCTGTTGCATGCGAACGATTGTCAGGGACAATCGTTCTCGGATACCGCCGTCGATTACGAAGCCGTCATCGTCTTCAAACAGCGGCTGCTCGAGAAAGTCTGGGACAATTTCCGACTTCAGGCCTCTTCCGATTTGCGGACCGCCTTCGAGAAGTTCCGCCACGATCATTCGCGCTGGCTGGAGGACTATGGTCTTTTTCGGGCGCTGAAAATCCGATACCACGGAGCCCCTTACCACCAATGGCCCTCCGAGCTGGCGCGCCGGAATCCGGCCGCGCTCGCACGGGCCCGGGGTGAGCTGGCGGACCCGGTGGATCGGGTTTGCTTTGCGCAATTCCTGTTCTTCCGGCAGGGAGCGCGCCTCCGGGAATGCGCGCGGGCCAAGGGAATCCGTTTGATCGGCGACCTTCCATTTTTCGTTTCCCCCGATTCGTGCGACCTCTGGGCCAACCCGGAGCTGTTTTTGTTGGACGAAAGTCGGCTGCCGCGTGTCGTCGCCGGCGTACCGCCCGACTACTTCAGCGCGGATGGGCAGCTTTGGGGCAACCCCGTCTACGACTGGAAGGCGCTCCGTCGGACCGGGTATCGTTGGTGCCTCGACCGCGCGGAGGCCCTGTTGGAACACGTCAACGCAATCCGTCTGGATCATTTCCGGGCGTTTGTGGCGGCATGGCATATCCCCGCAGGGGCTTCGACGGCCCGGTTCGGCCGATGGGGGCGCGGTCCGGGCGCGGCCTTTTTCGAGGCGTTTAAGAAGGAATTGGGAACGATGCCGTTCATCGCCGAGGACTTGGGGCTGATCACACACCCCGTTCACGCGCTGCGGGACAAGATGCATCTTCCCGGGATGCGGATCCTCCAGTTCGCCTTCGACGGCCACCCGGACAATCCGTACCTCCCCGAAAACTACGTTTCCAATACCGTCGTCTATACCGGCACCCATGACAATCCCACGACGCGCAGCTGGTACGAAGATTGGCCCGAGGATCAACGGAAAAATCTGTGGAGCTATCTGAAGCGACCCGCCGGAAGGAACGACGAGGTCGCACGGGAATTGATCCGCCTTGCGTGGTCCTCCCCGGCCGCGCTTGCCATGGCGCCTTTGCAGGACCTGCTCAATCTGGGGGACGAGGCTCGGATGAACATCCCCGGTCGTGCCGAGGGCAACTGGCGCTGGCGCTGCACAAAAAAGATGCTTTTTGATCCGGCCTTCGAATGGCTGCTGGATTTGACGAAGGCCACAAACCGCTCGGGGGTTCTCCGAAGCCCGACCGCGGATCGCGTGATGGAGGGCGCGTCATCGTGAAAATCAAGAAATCCGGTGTCAAACGAGAGGGCATCGCACCCTTGACCCGACGCAAGGCTTGGAAGCCCCTTCAATCCCACTATAAGAAGATCCGGGGATTGCATCTCCGGAAGCTTTTTGCGGACGATCCCAAACGGGGCGAGCGAATGACTGCCGAGGCGGCGGGCCTCTTCCTGGACTACTCAAAAAATCGAATCACTGATGATACCATTTCCCTCCTCCTGAAGCTTGCGGAGGAATCCGGCCTGCGAGGGCGGATCGAGGCCATGTACCGTGGGGAAAAGATCAACGTCACGGAAAACCGGGCGGTCCTGCATATCGCTCTGCGCGCGCCGAAGGGGACGTCGATCGTCGTGGACGGTAAAAACGTGGTCCCTCAGGTTCACGCCGTGCTCGAGAAGATGGACGAGTTCACCAATCGGGTCCGAAGCGGAGCCTGGAAGGGCCACACCGGCAATCGCATTCGTAGCGTCGTCAACATTGGGATCGGGGGCTCCGACCTCGGACCGGTGATGGCCTACGAAGCGCTCAAGCATTACAGCGACCGGGCCATGATCTTCCGGTTCGTCTCCAATATCGACGGCACCGACTTCGCTGAGGCGGTCCGGGACCTGGACCCCGCGGAGACCCTTTTTATCGTTTCCTCGAAAACCTTCACGACGCTGGAGACGATGACGAATGCCCGCACGGCCCGGGACTGGTTGGTGAAGGGCCTCGGGGGAAATGAAAAGGCAGTGGCCAAGCATTTTGTTGCCGTCTCGACGAACGCGGCGGAGGTGTCGAAGTTCGGCATCGATACCGCCAACATGTTCGGGTTCTGGGACTGGGTCGGCGGCCGGTATTCCATGGACTCGGCCATCGGTCTCTCGACGATGCTGGCGATCGGCCCGGATCAATTCCGCGCCATGCTCGAGGGCTTCCATCGAGTGGACGAACACTTCCGCCAAACCCCCTTCGAGCGCAACCTGCCCGTGCTGATGGGCCTCCTGGCCCTCTGGAACAACAACTTTTTGGGCGCACAGACGGTTGCGGTCCTGCCCTATGAGCAGTACCTGAAGCGATTCCCGGCCTACTTGCAACAGCTGATCATGGAGAGCAACGGCAAGCATGTCACGCTCGATGGAACCGAGGTCGCCTATTCGACCAGCCCCGTCTACTGGGGCGAGCCGGGGACCAACGGCCAGCACTCGTTTTATCAGCTGATTCATCAGGGAACCCCGCTCATCCCCTGCGACTTCATCGCATTCCGCCGTTCGCTCAACCCGCTCGGCCGCCACCACGACCTGCTTCTGGCCAATGTCTTTGCCCAGGCCGAAGCGCTGGCATTCGGCAAGACGCGCGAAGAAGTTGAGAAAGAGGGGACCCCCGCCGCACTCGTGCCTCACCGGGTCTTCGAGGGAAACCGACCGTCGAACATGATCTTCGCCGAACGGCTGACGCCGGAAATCCTGGGAACGTTGGTCGCCCTGTACGAGCACATGATCTTCACCCAGGGGGCCATCTGGAATATCAATCCGTTCGACCAATGGGGCGTGGAACTTGGAAAGGTACTGGCCCAGCGGATCATCCCGGAACTCGAGAGCAACACGGCACCCAACCTCGCCCATGACAGTTCGACAAACAACCTGATCCGTCGGTATCGGAAATCCAAGGAGGCGGGATGAACGCATTTATCTCTGACCCGGTAATCGGGGAAAGGAATCGACAATGCAGATCGGGATGATCGGTCTTGGAAGGATGGGATCCAACATGGTGCGGCGGCTTTTGAAAAACGGCCACCGGTGCGTGGTCTTCGACCCTGCTCAAAAGACGGTGAAGGAGTTGACCCAGGAAAAGGCCGTCGGGGCTTCCTCGCTTGGGGATCTCGTAAAGAAGCTTGAAAAACCGCGGGCGATCTGGATGATGATACCGGCGGCGGTTGTGGATCAAACCATCGCCGACCTCCTGTCCCATCTCGAAGCGGGGGACATTCTGATCGACGGGGGGAATTCCTACTACATCGACGACATCCGACGGGCAAAAGACCTTGCGGCGAAAAGCATCCATTATGTGGATGTGGGAACCAGCGGCGGTATCTGGGGCCTGGAGCGGGGTTACTGCCTGATGATCGGGGGCGAGCCGGAGCCGGTCAAGCGCCTTGATCCGATCTTCGCCGACCTGGCTCCCGGCGCGGGTAGCCTTCCTCGTACCCCGGGGCGCGAGAAGCACGGCGGCACCGCCGAGAAGGGTTACCTGCACTGCGGTCCGAACGGCGCCGGCCATTTTGTCAAGATGGTGCATAACGGCATCGAGTACGGTCTCATGGCCGCTTATGCCGAGGGAATGGGCATTCTGAAGGCCGCGAACGTCGGTAAGCGAACTCACGAGGTCGACGCGGAGACGACGCCCCTACGCCAGCCCGAGCATTATTCCTATGACTTCAATTTAAGAGACATCGCGGAAGTTTGGCGCCGCGGCAGCGTGATCGTGTCCTGGCTTTTGGACCTGACGGCCGCCGCGCTGGCCAAAGATCCCGATCTCTCGCGCTTCACCGGCCGTGTGTCGGATTCGGGCGAAGGACGGTGGACGATCAAGGCCGCCGTTGATGAAGCGGTGCCGGCCCATGTCCTGACCGCAGCGCTCTTTGAGCGCTTCAGCTCACGGGGCGAGGCCGGATTCGCGGACAAGCTGCTCTCGGCCATGCGCTTCGAGTTCGGCGGCCACGTGGAAAAACCGGAGAAATGAAGTGACATTCGGCGGGTCCTGTCCTTCGACAGCCCCATCCGTCCTCACTCAGCGTCCTTCCAAGGTTTGCAGGGGAACCACACGAAAATCTCCTTGGCCTTTCCGTTGTGGTCGGATGGGGCGCCCCGTCTTCGGCCACCCGCCAAATATCACCTTAGATTGGTCGTTTGTTTAATCCAATTCGGGAGCCCCGACCATGCAATTCAAAATCCTTCCCCATGCCGATGCGGTCGCAATAGAGGCGGCCAAAATCATCGCCGCCGAGGCTCGGGCGGCCGTGGCCGCACGGGGCCGGTTTATTTTGGCCGTGAGCGGAGGCCGTACACCGTGGGCGATGCTTCGTGCGCTGGCCTCGGAAGACCTCCCTTGGAAAAAATTTCATGTTGTGCAGGTGGACGAACGGGTGGCTCCGGCGGGACATCCGGACCGGAACCTCACCGGTTTGCGCGAAAGCCTGCTTGATCATACCCCCCTATCCCCGGAGCAAATCCATCCGATGCCGGTGGAGGCCTCGGATCTGGAGATTGCGGCCATGGACTACACACTCACACTCAAAGAAATCGCCGGCTCGCCGCCGGTCCTTGACCTCGCGCACCTGGGCCTCGGACCGGATGGTCACACCGCCTCACTTGTGCCGGGTGATCCGGTCCTCAACGTCGCCGACAGAGACGTCGCCATGACGGGGGTTTACCAACAGCGACGGCGTATGACCTTGACCTTTCCCATTTTGAACCGTTCACGGAGTATCCTCTGGCTGGTGACCGGGAGCGATAAGGTCGACATGCTTTCGCGCCTTCGCGACGGCGATCTGTCCATCCCGGCCGGGCGGGTCCGCCAGGATCGTGCGCGGGTGCTCGCCGACCGCGCGGCCGCTGGGCCGCTGGAATCAATCCAACCGGGATAGCAGATCGTTTTCCGAAAGACGACCGGCCGTCCCCTCATCGATCTATTCCCCCTTCAATCCCCTCGAAAATTAATTTACGACACCTAGTAATTTTACGAGTTGTGCTTTTTCATTCATACCTGTCACACTATTTTTGTAATTTAAAGGATTTTATAATCAGTTGAATTCCAAATTATTTTTCGGAAACGACCCTATTGGACCTATATAAAAGGAGGGGGTCATGACGACAAAACAAACTACCAAAGAATCAACTCGCGACCTCGGGCTCGGCGAGTATTTCTCGGCATCGGAAGCCCGTGTGGACCGGTGGCGTAGCCTTCACCGGCTCGCAAAGGAATTGGCGGGCTCAACCGGGTCCCAGACCGAACCATTAAGAGCGCAGGCCGCAGACCTCCTCTCGGCGATGGAGCCGATCGAGGACCTTTGCGGTTTCCCCGGCCCCCGGCTCATGGAGCATGTGCATGACCGGATCCGGACCGGCGACTGGACCGGCTTCTTGCGCCTCGTTCAGCGGATCAGTTTCGCGTTGCTTGCAAACAGCTACCGGGACGATCCCGAGGCTTGGAAGGCCGAAGACGAGGGCGAAGCCTACGCTCCGGAAATTCTCCCGCCGTCCATCGGACGCAGCCAGAGCCGACGTCCGTATTTTGAAATTCTCATGGTCTCGCCCGGCGAGCGCTCCACTTGGCCAGAGCTTCGAGAGGCGTTCCGGCGGTTGCGACGGGAGCATGACGAGTTTATTTACGAGCCGGTAATCGTCGGCAGCCTCGAGGATGCGCTTCTGGCCACTATTTTTAACTACAACCTACAAGCGGTTGTGATCAGCGACGGCTTCGGGTTCGCCTCCCAGTACACCGTGCCGGTTCTGCGGGAAATCCTTCAACGGCACGTCCTGATCGATGACGCCGCACGCACCGGCGATCTCGGCACGACCCTGGCCCGCCTGATCCGACGATTGCGACCCGAATTGGACCTCTACCTTGTCACCGACCGCAATGTGGGGAAGCTGGCGGGGTCCGACGAGGCCGCCTCGATCCGTCGCGTCTTCTACGGTGTCGAGGAACCGATGGAGATCCATCTGAGCATCCTCGAAGGCGTCAAGGAACGCTACACGACACCGTACTTCGATAACCTCAAACGTTACGCCCAGCGACCGATCGGAACGTTTCACGCGCTGCCCGTGGCGCGCGGGAAGTCGATCTTCAAGTCGAACTGGATTCGGGACATGGGCGAATTCTATGGCGCCAACCTCTTCCTCGCGGAATCCTCCGCCACTACCGGAGGGCTCGACAGCCTCCTCGAGCCGACGGGCAACATCAAGCTCGCCCAGGATGCCGCGGCCCGCGCCCTCGGCGGCGACCGCACCTTTTTCGTCACAAACGGCACCTCCACCTCCAACAAGATCGTCCATCAGGCGTTGCTCAAACCCGGGGACATCGTCTTGATCGACCGCGACTGTCACAAGTCCCATCACTACGGGACGGTGTTGGCCGGCGCGCAGCCCCTCTACATCGACGCCTATCCGCTCACGAAATATTCGATGTACGGCAGCCTCGCGATCAAACCGATCAAGCAGGCCCTGCTTCGGCTCAAGGCCGAAGGCAAGCTCGACCGGGCCAGAATGCTCGTGCTCACCAACTGCACCTTCGACGGGCATGTGGCAAACGTGAAGCGCACAATGCTCGAATGCCTCGCGATCAAACCGGATCTGATTTTTCTCTGGGACGAGGCGTGGTTCGGCTTCGCCCGTTTCTCGCCGTTTTTGCGACGGAGAACCGCGATGGGCGCCGCGGCCGATCTGGGCCTTATGATGCGCGACCTGGACTACCGCAAGCGGTATGAGGAGTTCAAGAAACAGGCGGGCGAACTCGATCCCAAGAACCCGCGTCTTCTCGATATGCCCCTGTTGCCGGACCCGGACAAGGTCCGGCTTAGGGTCTACGAGACCGACTCGGTGCATAAATCGATGTCCTGTCTTCGTCAGGGCTCGATTATTGTCGTGGCCGACCAGGATTTTCACAAGGTCGAGGCGGCCTTCAAGGAGGCCTTCTTCACCCACACCTCCACTTCGCCCAACCTCCAGATCATCGCCTCCATCGACGTGGCGCGGCGGCAGATGGAGTTGGAGGGCTACGAGCTCGTGGGGCGCGCCACGCAGCTCGCGATCGAGATTCGGCGCGAGATCAACAGCCATCCGGTCATCTCCAAGTACTTCCGCGCCGCGACACCGGCCGATATGATTCCCGCCGAATACCGCAGGTCGGGCATGGCGGACTACGGCGCGCCGGGTTGGACGATGGCCGACACGATCAAGGCGCTCGATGACGACGAGTTTTTCCTGGACCCGACGCGCATCACCCTGCTGTGCGGCAACGCCGGATACGACGGGACACAGTTCAAGGCCCTTCTGTCCAGCGATTACGACATCCAGATCAACAAGACCTCGCGCAACAGCGTGTTGGTTCAGATCAACATCAACAACACGCGCAGCGATCTGGCGCACCTCATCAAGGCATTGGCCGAGATGGCGCGCGCGATCGACAAGCGGCTTCAGGAAGGCGGCGAGGCGGAGCGCGCGGCCTTCCAGGCGCGGGTCAAGTCTCTCGTGGAGGACGTGCCCGATCTCCCGGATTTCAGCCAATTCCACGACGTCTTTCGCGACGATCCGAAGAGCGTCACCAAGGAGGGCCACATCCGGGCCGCCTACTACATGGCCTATGACGCCGCGAACTGCGAGTACGTCAAGCTCAACAGCAAGGAGATCGACGACCGGCTGAAGAACGGACCGCCGCTGGTCTCGGCCAAATTCGTCATCCCCTACCCGCCCGGCTTCCCGATCATGGTGCCGGGCCAGGTGATCACGCCCGAGACGATCACGTTCATGCGAAAGCTGGACGTGAAGGAGATTCACGGCTTCAACGCCGTCAAGGGCCTCGAACTGCTCAAGGCCGATGCGCTGGCCCGGCACAAGGCCAAGTCGGAGGATCGTTAGGGGAAAGTCCAGAGCTGCAATTTTCACCAAGCCCGGCCTGTTACGCCAATGTCGGGTCCAGAAAGGAGCGGTATGGATTGGTTGATCCAGACATTTAAACATTACCCGGAGCTTGCGATTTTTCTGACGCTGGCCTTGGGGTATTGGGTGGGCGGGTTCAAGTTCGGCGGCTTCAGCCTCGGCGCGGTCACCGGGACGCTGCTGGTAGGCGTCGTCGTGGGTCAGATGCAGATCACGATCTCCCCGCACGTCAAATCGGTTTTCTTTTTAATGTTTCTCTTCGCGGTCGGATACGGCGTCGGCCCGCAGTTCGTGCGCGGTCTCAAGAGCGACGGCCTTCCGCAGGTGATCTTCGCCGTCCTCCAGTGCCTGGCCTCGTTGTTGACGGTCTTGATCGTCGCGAAGCTGTTCGGCTACAACGTCGGCCTTGCGGCCGGGCTTCTCTCCGGATCCCAGACCATCTCGGCGGTTCTCGGCGTGGCCACGGACGCGATCAACCGTCTTGGAATCTCACCCGAGGACAAGGACAAGCTGATCAATGTCATGCCGGTCGCCTACGCCGTGACCTATATTTTCGGCACGGCCGGGTCGGCCTGGGTCCTGGCCTCGATCGGGCCGAAGATTCTTGGGGTCGATCTTCCGGCCGAATGCAAAAAGCTCGAAGCGAAGATGGGGGCCGGAGGAGAAACCGAGGCCGGGGTCGCATCGGCCGCCCGAAAGTTTGATGTTCGCGCCTTTCGGGTGACAAACGAACAGATGAACAATATGACCGTGGCGGAGTTTGAGGCCCAGGCCCTGAAACAGGAACTCCGTGTCTTTATCGAGCGGATCCGGCATGACGGCCAAATCATCGATGCCGAGCCGAATTCGGTGATTCACCTGGGTGACACCGTCGCGGTGCTGGCGAGATTCGAGCTTTTTATAGAGAGAAAGGGGACGATCGGGCAGGAGGTCGACGACCGGGAGCTTCTGGACTTTCCCGGACAGATCCTCGACATCGTGATCACCAACAAGGCCGTCGCTGGCAAGACCCTCAGGGAACTTGCGGAGTCCGAGAGCGGCCGCGCGGCCAGCCGGGGGGTGTATCTCCGGAAGCTGACGCGAGCGGGACTGGAAATGCCTTTCACACCGAGCACCGTTATCGATCGCGGCGATGTGCTTGAGGTCGTCGGGCCCAAACGCAGCGTCGATCGCGCGGCCAAGGAACTGGGCTACGCCGACCGGCCGACCAACATGACCGACATGGTCTTCGTGGGAGCCGGGATCGTGCTGGGGGGCCTGGTGGGCGCCATGGCGATCAACATCGGGGGGATCCCCATTAGTCTCAGCACGAGCGCGGGCGCTCTCATCGCGGGCCTGATCTTCGGATGGCTCCGTTCCATTCACCGGACCTTCGGCCGTGTGCCCGAGCCGGCACTTTGGATGATGAACTCGGTGGGGCTCAACACCTTTATTGCGGTGGTCGGGATCAGCTCAGGACCGGCATTCGTGGTGGGACTCCAAAAAGCCGGCCTGAGTCTGTTCCTGGCAGGGATCATTACGACCACGGTCCCGCTTCTGGTCGGGGTCCTGCTCGGGAAATACGTCTTCAAATTTCACCCGGCCATTACGCTGGGGGCCGCCGCCGGAGCGCGAACCACCACCGCCGCCCTCGGCCTCATCCAGGACGCGGCCAAAAGCAAGACGCCGGCCCTCGGCTACACCGTAACCTATGCCGTGGGCAATACACTGCTCATTCTCTGGGGTCTGGTGATCGTATTGTTGATGACCTAATGCCTAATAGAAAGGAGAACCAAACCATGGCCACCAAAATATCAAAACACTCAACGTCCCGCGCTGAACAAAAGGAGTTGCTCAAACTGAGCCCCTTTGAGCTCAAGGACAAGCTCATCACGCTGGCAGCCGAGACGGAACGGGAAAGCGATTTACAGATGCTGAACGCCGGGCGGGGCAATCCGAACTGGATCTGCACCACGCCGCGGGAGGCCTTCGGAACGCTGCTCCAATTCGGGATCGAGGAGTCGCGGCGCGGCGTCGAAGTGATCCCGGACGGCGGCCGCATGCCGCAAAAGAACGGCATCGCGGGACGATTCACAACATTTCTCGACGCCCATAAGGACGCTCCCGGGGCCAAATTGCTCCGTGCCTCTTTCGACTACGGGGTCAAAACGCTGAACTTCGACCCCGATTCGTTCGCGCACGAACTCGCCGAGGGCATCATCGGCTGCATGTATCCCGTGCCGGATCGGATGCTTCGATGCACCGAGCGGATCGTGCACGAATATCTCGCCCAGGAGCTCTGCGCCGGGAAGCCCCCCGCGGGACGGTACGACCTGTTCGCCGTGGAGGGCGGGACGGCGGCGATGTGCTACATCTTCGATTCGCTGATGCTGAACCGCCTGCTGCATCGCGGCGACACCATCGCGCTCGGAATACCGACCTTCACGCCCTACCTCGAAGTCCCGCACTTCGATCGCTACGCCTTCAAGGTCGTGAACATTGACGCGGGCGTGGAACGGCGTCCCG
>Ga0187773_10000149_pt1 | contig 30398 bp, 31 predicted proteins | sample 0216_BV02_MP05_1_FD_133133 | JGI IMG/M metagenome (GOLD analysis project Ga0187773, IMG submission 133133) | Tropical peat soil microbial communities from peatlands in Department of Meta, Colombia - 0216_BV02_MP05_10_MG | ecosystem: Environmental > Terrestrial > Soil > Wetlands > Peat | place...
ACTTGGGTTTTGTTATAGGCCGCGAACGAGCTTTCCGACTCCCACATTCGAACCTCCGAGACCGGGAATCCCTTCGAACGCACGAATTCGAAGATCAATTTTGCGATCGCCTCGGCCGTCGGGTTGGATTCAAAGAGATAGACCGGCTCATTCATCCTCTGGAGCATCGGGAGGACGGGGTCGTCCTTCCTTAAAAGCATCTTGTGATCCAGCTCCCGATCCAGCCAGCCCGCAACGACCTCCTTCACCTCCGTAAAGTCCCGGACCATTCCAATCGCATCCAGTTTCTCCGTTTCCAACTCGATCTCGACCTTTCCGTTGTGGCCATGGAGGTGGCGACATTTGCCGTCGTAGTTCATCAGCCGGTGCCCGTAGCAAAATTCTATGGCCTTGGTCACTTTATACACGAACTCCTCCGGTTGTAAAGCGTAGGCCCATCATACTAAAGGCGGTTGACACCGTCAACAGATTTGAGCAACGGTCCTGGATTTCCTTGTCCCGTATTGTATTATTACAAGGATCGAGGTAAAGTAGGTCGGTCGTCTCACTAGCGCCAGACCCGGCTGCATGAGGGTTGTGCCGCATCGAGTCTGCGTGAACCGCCCCCAAAAATGAACCCTTCGTTTTCGCAGCGCCTGACCGAACTGGCCGTATTATTTCTCAAGCTGGGCGTGACCGGCTTCGGCGGTCCCGCGGCCCACATCGCCATGATGCACGAGGAGACGGTCGGGCGGCGCCGGTGGCTGACCGACCAGGAATTTCTTGATCTGGTCGGCGCAACCAACCTGATCCCCGGCCCGAACTCGACCGAGATGGCGATTCACATCGGCTTCCGGCGGGCGGGATGGCCGGGACTGATCCTCGGCGGCCTCTGTTTCATCCTGCCCGCCATGCTGATCGTCATGGCACTCGGGTGGGTCTACCTGCGGTTCGGCTCCACGCCCCAGGCCACGTGGCTCCTGTACGGCGTGAAGCCCGTCATCATCGCCATCATCATCCATGCCTTGTGGGGTCTGGGACGGAAGGCCGTCCGCGGCCCGCTCGCTGCCGTGGTCGGGTCGGCCGTTCTCGTGTCGTATTTTTGGAGCGTGAATGAAATCGCCCTACTGTTTGCGGGCGGGTTGATCGTCATGACCGGTACTAACCTCCGGCGATTCAAGCGGCCGGTCGCGGGGCTCTTTTCCGCGTCGCCGGTCGGCGGATGGAGACTGCTCGCATCCTCCGCGGTGGTCGGCACATCGTTCGGCCTGCCGTTGTTATTCCTCACCTTTCTGAAAATCGGCTCGGTGTTGTACGGCAGCGGTTACGTTCTGCTCGCGTTTCTCCGTGCGGATTTCGTCGTGCGGTTCGGCTGGCTCACCGACCCTCAATTGATGGACGCCGTTGCGGTCGGTCAGGTCACGCCCGGACCGTTATTCACGACGGCCACGTTCATCGGCTATATCCTCGGGGGAATTCCGGGCGCACTACTGGCGACGCTCGGCATTTTTCTCCCTTCCTTCTTCTTCGTTGCCGTTTCCAATCCGTGGATTCCCCGGATGCGCCGCTCGGAATGGGTCGGCGGTTTTTTGGATGGCGTCAATGTGGCCTCGTTGGGCCTAATGGCCGCCGTCTCCTGGCAATTGGGCCGAACTTCGGTAAGAGACCCGCTCACCATCCTGATAACCGTGATCTCGTTCGTCCTCCTGCTCCGGTTCAAAATCAATTCGACCTGGTTGATCGCGGCCGGTGCACTCTTGGGATTGCTGACGGCCGCGTTGCGATGAAAATCAAATAAGAAACGATTTCGGGTCTTCGTAAACTTTCGATGACGGCCGCCCCGAATTGGGCCCCGATGTGGCGACGACTCAACCTTTCATGTTAGACTATGTCATCTCTACGGAGTCGGAAATGAAGCCTTATATGGCCGAGCTCTTCGGGACCTTTGCGCTTGTTTTTGCGGGAACAGGCGCGATTGTGATTAATGATGTCACGGCTGGAGCGGTAACGCATGTCGGCATCTCGTTGACCTTCGGGCTGATTGTGACGGCCATGGTTTACACGGTGGGGAATGTTTCGGGCGCTCATCTTAATCCGGCCGTGACGTTCGGGTTTTGGCTCGCGGGACGTTTTCAAAGTGGTAAATTACTGCCGTATGTGATCAGTCAATGCGCAGGGGCCTTGTTGGCCAGCGGATTGCTTCGTCTTCTTTTCCCCCAGCACCCGACTTTAGGCGCCACGATTCCGGCAGGCTCGATCGCCCAATCATTTGGTCTTGAAGTCATTCTATCGTTGCTGCTCATGTTTGTCATTCTTAATGTCTCGGTGGGGGCGAAGGAAACCGGCGTAATGGCCGGCGTCGCCATCGGCGCAGTCGTCGGGCTTGAAGCCTTGTTTGCCGGTCCGATCACGGGCGCGTCCATGAATCCGGCGCGCTCCCTTGCGCCGGCCGTTGTTTCAGGCCATCTTCAACCCTTGTGGATCTATATCTTCGCCCCGGTATTGGGCACGTATCTCGGCGTCTGGGGATGCCGATGCGTACAGGAAAAAGGATGTTGCACGAAATTACAGGAGCAGTCTCCATGAAGCGGCTTCTATTTGTTTGCGTCGAGAATTCGTGCCGCAGCCAAATGGCGGAGGCCTTTGCACGTATCCATGGCAAATGGGGACTTGAAATCTACAGCGCCGGCTCGCGTCCGTCCGGAAAGGTGAACCCAAAAGCGATCGAGTCGATGCGGGAAATTGGTTATGATCTTTCCAAGCATGATTCGAAGTCGCTCGCCGAAATCCCCGCGGTTGAATACGATTTCGTCGTGACGATGGGCTGCGGCGATGAATGTCCTTACGTTAGGGCCAAGCACCGAGAAGACTGGGACATCCAGGACCCCAAGAATCTTCCGCCCGATCAATTCCGAAAAATCCGGAATGAAATCGAACAGAAAGTGAAAGGAGTCTTGCTTCGAATCGAAGCCGGCTGACCCACACCGGGGCCGACACATGGATATTGAAACGCTTTGGAAAGAATATCACGCCTCCCTCCGCCGGTTTATTCAAAAGCGCGTCTCGGAAGAGTCCGCCGCGGACGATCTGCTACAGGATGTTTTTTTAAAGGTCCATTCGAAAATCGATACGCTGAAAGAAAGCCGCCGGGTCCGGAGCTGGCTTTATCAAATCGCCCGCAACACGATCATCGACTATTATCGAAGCCGCAAACCAATGGAGGAACTTCCCGAAGGACTATCTCAATCGGAGAAGGACGACCGCCGGGCCTTGAAAGACCTGGCGGGCTGCGTGCGGCCGATGATCGAAACCCTTTCGGAACCTTATCGGGGAGCCCTTGTCTTGTCCGAATTAGAAGGACTCGCACAAAAAGAAATCGGCGAAAAACAGGAAATCTCGCTGGCCGGGGCGAAATCCCGGATCCGGAGGGGAAGGCGGAAACTAAAGGAATTGATGCTGGAATGCTGTCATTACGAGTTTGACCGGCGCGGCAGGGTCTACGACTATGAACGGAAGAAGGATCACTGTAAGGGCTGCTAAGATCACGGCCCTGCATCCTTTTGGATGCGTCTCCGTCTATTAGGGTGTCGGCCAATATGACAACCCCGACAGAAAGGAGACGCAAGATGAAAAGAACCGGGAAAAAAGAAGGGATTCCTTCGACAGCCAGCCGAAAAATCGAGATCGAATTTCTCTATATGGATCTCACCGCCTGCACACGCTGCATCGGAACCGACGTCCAACTTGAAGAGGCCTTGACGGACGTGTCGCATATCCTGGAGGCCGCCGGCGTCGCCGTTTCGGTTCGGAAGACACTGGTCGAATCGGAAGAGCAGGCCAAAGCGCTTGGCTTCTTCAGCTCCCCCACGATCCGAATCAACGGAAAGGACATCGCACTCGAGTTTCGCGAGAGTCGTTGCGAATCCTGCGAGGCCTGCGCGGGAAACGTCCCCGTAAACTGCCGGGTCTGGGTTTTCCAGGGAAAAGAATACACGGAAGCCCCGAAGGCGATGATCGTGAATGCAATTTTGCGGGCGGTCTATCGCGATGAGCCGTCGCAAGAACCGCCGGAACAACCCCCCGCATCCCAAGAAGTTCCAGAAAACCTTCGACGCTTTTTCAGTGCCAAGGCGGCCAAGGAACAATCCTCCTGTTGTCCGCCGGAGGAGCAGACCGACTGTTGCGCGTCATCCGAGAAGGCGGCTTGCTGCGAAACATCCGATTCCAATGCCTGCGGCTGCAAATAAAAAAGAGTATACAACAAACAATTGTTCAGCATTTGCCTGAGCAGCGACTTCGGCTGAGCTTTGGGCACCCGGCTTGGCGAAGGACGCGGTCCGTAATGGTCAATTTTCCGCAAATCTTCTTCGGAAAATTGAGCGTCCAAGCCTTAGTCCGGGTCAAAGCTCAGCCGCCGGAGCCGCGAAGGCTATGCTGAACAAGTGTAAGCCCGGCTCATTATTTGGCCAACCTGGCCAATCCATACACTTGATTTAGATCCATTCCTCTGTTAGAGTAACAATTCCTTTTAACAATTTTATTGAAAAGATCAGGATCGTCCTTGGCATCAAAAAAAGCCCAAAAACAGGCCGAAAAGAATCCCGGCCCGATCTGCGTCCTGGTCAGCGGCGGCTCGGATTCGAGCATCATGCTCGTCGATCTGACCGAACGGTACGCTAAAGTCATCCCGCTTTATATCCGCAACGGTCTGGTCTGGGAGGAAGTGGAACTCTATTGGCTCCGACGATTTTTGAAGGCGGTCAATCGTCCGGAAATCGGCCCGCTCAAGGTTCTGGACCTCCCGATGCGGGACGTCTACGGAGCCCACTGGAGCATGACGGGAGAAGCCGTGCCGGACCATGCTTCCGGATGGGAGGACGTCTATCTCCCCGGCCGTAACTTGATCCTCCTGGCAAAAACGGCCGTCTATTGCGGCCTGAACAATATTAATTCGATCGCACTGGGACCGCTCAAGACGAACCTTTTCGCGGACAGTTCACCGGAGTTTTTTTCAGGCTTCCAGCAATTGGCTCAACGTGCCTTGAATCGCCCGCTGGAGATCCTGACACCGTTTTCGCAATTGAGCAAGCAGAAAGTGATGGAGCGCGGCCACCGGCTTCCCCTGGAATTGACGTTTTCCTGTCTCAATCCCCGGGGCAAAATGCACTGCGGGGAATGCAACAAGTGCGCCGAACGAATGGCGGCTTTCACGGATGCCGGACTGGTCGATGAGACGCGATATCAGCGTCACGGCCGCGTCAAAAAAAAGAGCTCGAGCCTCCAGGCCGCCCGTCCGGCCGGATAAGTAAGAAATGCCGCCACGTGGAAATCCAGCGAGCAAAGCGAACGAGAGGGGGCGGCTCCGTCCGCCTCTTCCAGCGAAAAAAGCGAGGATCGGGCTCTGCCCGTCTGAGCGCGGGGAGTGGGGGCATCGGAGGAGCGAAGCCCGCACGGGCCCCCACAGATGAAGGCGGCGACGCAAGCCCCTAACAAATGCCGGTCAATCCGCCCGAACGAATCGTCTGTCTCACGGCAGAAACGGCCGAGATTCTGTATGCCTTGAGCGCGGGCGATCGGGTCGTGGGAATCAGCGGGTACACCACCTGGCCGCCTGAGGCCCGAAGCAAACCTAAGGTCGGCGGCTATACCACCGTTCGATTGGACCGGGTCCTGGAATTAAAACCCGATCTGGTCTTGGCCTACTCGGATCTCCAGGCCGAGGCGGCGCGGGATCTGATCCGTCGAGGCGTCACGGTCGTTACGTTAAACCAACGGAGCCTCCCCGAGATCCTTCAGGCCGTTCAGATGATCGGGGCGATCATCGGAAAATCGGCCGACGCGCTCCGGCTCGTTGCGATGATGGAAGCGGCCTTCGGCCAAGTCCGGGCTTCGGCCACGGGCATTCCCAGACGGCCGAGGATTTATTTCGAAGAATGGGACGACCCCTTGATCTCGGGCATTCAATGGGTCGGCGAACTGATCGATCTGGCGGGAGGCGAGGATATTTTTCCGGAACTCCGGACAGGCCGAACCGGTTCGGAGCGCGTCGTCCAACCGGACGAGGTGATTCGACGGGACCCGGAGATTATCGTGGCCTCCTGGTGCGGAAAGAAGGTCCGGCCCGAACGCATTGCACGGCGGCCGGGCTGGGACGCGATCACGGCTGTAAAACGGGGTCAGATTCACGAAATCAAGTCGGCGCATATCCTGCAGCCGGGGCTGTCCATCCTGAATGGTCTGCAACAGCTGCACAAGATTTTTAGGGATGCATCGATTAAAGCATGAGTACCAACGAGCCAGGCGAGCATGAAAGCGATCGAGATACAAAATCTCAAAAAGACCTTTGACGAAAAGACCGTCCTGGAGAGCTTGACGCTGGACGTTGAGCCAGGCGAGGTCTTCGGTATGCTGGGTCCGAACGGGGCCGGAAAAACCACGACGATCCGTACCGTCCTCACGCTTCTCAAACCCACCGAGGGCCAGGTCAAGGTTTGGGGTTATGATGTCGAGACGCAGCCGCGGGAGGTCCGTCAAGTGCTCGGGTACGTCCCGCAGGAAAAAGCGGTCGATCGTTTTCTGACCGGACGCGAGCATTTAACCCTGGTGGCCGATCTGTATCACTTGAACAAGACGGAGGCCCGGAAGCGGATCCAGGAAGTGCTGGAACTGGTCGATTTGACCCAGAAAGCGGATGATCTCGTAAACAACTACTCCGGCGGCATGAAGAAGAAGCTCGACATCGCCTGCGGCCTGATCCCTAATCCAAAGGTCCTGATTCTGGATGAACCGACCCTGGGGCTGGATGTGGAAAGCCGCATCCGGATCTGGGAATACATCCGGCAGTTGCAGCAGGCGGGACTCACGATCTTGATGACGACAAACTACCTCGATGAGGCGGATCAACTCTGTGACCGGATCGCGATCCTGGATCGGGGGCGGCTGGTGGCGTTGGGTACACCGGAGGGATTGAAGAAAGGCCTCGGAGGCGATCGGGTGACGATCCAGTTCGGCCCGCAACAGGACCGGTTGGAAGAATTGGCCGGATCGCTGAGAAAAGAATTGCCGTTCGTCAACGAGATCAAGGTTTCTCCGGCAAGCCATGAACTGGAGATCCGCGTCACCTCCAACGAAGAGGCGCTCGCGCCGCTCATCCAGGCCATCCACCAGCATCGCCATCCGGTCCTCGCGATCCAGTACTCGCGCCCGACGCTGGAGGACGTCTTCATTACCTATACCGGACACAAGATCAAGGAGGACAGCGCACTGTTATGAAATGGATTCTTCAAGAAACGATCGCCCTGACGATGCGTTCGGTCAAGCGGCTCTCCAGGGAGCGGATCAGCATGGTTTTCGGGCTGATTCAGCCGATGTTGTTCTGGCTGATCCTGTTCGGGAACCTTTTCCAGAAAACGGCCCAGATCCCGGGTTTTCAAGCGCCGAATTATATCACCTTCCTGACGGCCGGCGTGGTGATTATGACGGTGTTGAACAGCGGGTTGTCCGGCGGAGTCGATCTTTTGTTCGATAAAGAAAGCGGCTTTCTGGAGCGGTTGCTCTCGGCTCCGATCAGCCGCAATTCATTGATCTACAGCCGGTTCATCTTTGTGATGGGTATCACCTCGGTCCAGATCCTGGTCATCCTCCTGGTCGCCTTCCTCGTGTTCGGGGTGTATCCCCACAGCGGACTGTTGGGTATGGCCTTTATCATGCTGGTCGGTCTTCTTTTCGGCCTGGGGCTGATCGCAATTTCGCTCATGCTGGCCTTCGCCATCAAGGGGCACGGCAATTTCTTCGCGTTGATGGGATTTTTAACGCTGCCTCTGATCTTTCTTTCCACGGCCCTGGTCCCGAGCCAGGCCATGCCCGGCTGGATGGCCTTCATCACCCAATTAAATCCGATGACCTACGCCATCGAGGCGGTCCGAGAATTGATCCTTGGCGGATGGTTTTGGGCCGATATCGTGAAGGTCCTGGCCGTCCTTGTGGTATTCGACGCCATCAGCATCGGGTTGAGCAGCCGAATTTTTCACCGGCAAGTCGGATAGCCCCAAACGGTTGATCTCCGCAAACAAAACAGCGGGAATCTACTCAGCGAGCAAGGCGGGCGAGAGGGGGAGGCTCCGTCCGGCTATGCCGACGGAGGGGGCGACGCGAGCCCCTAAAAAACCATCGCCAAATTTTGTATTGACTAGGTTAAAAAGGGTACGCTAAAATATGCTTCCTGTAACAAACCGATTGCACGATAATAAAAGTCGTTAACTACTGAGAAGGGGGAAAGCCTATGTCATTACTGATTGCCGATAACTGCATCAACTGCGGCGCGTGTCTGCCCGAATGCCCCAACGAGGCGATCTATGAAAACCGGAGTGCGTCGGAAGCCAAAGAATGCAAGGTGACCGAAGGCATCGGCGTGGGGGACGGGATCTACGTGATCTCGTACGACCGCTGCACGGAATGTGTCGGCCATTTCGACGAACCTCAATGCGCCGCCGTCTGCCCGGTGGACGAGTGCTGCATCCCGGATCCCGCCGTCCCGGAGTCCAAGGAAGCCCTGCTGGAAAAGGCGCGGAAGATTAATCCGGGCAAAGAGATCGACCCGGCCAAGTCCTGGGGGAAAGTCCGGACGGGTCCGATGGCGGGCAAGTTTGCGGGCGCTTAAAAGCACCCTCCGAGATGCGTTCCAGGTGATAAAAAAGGCCCCGCAAAACGGGGCCTTTTGTTTTCATGTCCTGTTGAAAATCAGAATGCGCCCCAGTTTTTATAATACCGCAATAAATCTCGGACCGAAATGACGCCCACGATCTTTCCGGTGTCCGTCACGGCCAAGTGCCGGATCCCCTTCTCGCTCATCAGATCGCTGGCGTCGCTGGCCGGACGTTGGATATCAATCGTGATGATCGGACTGCTCATGATCGTCCGAACCTTCTCCTGCCCGATGTCCCGGCCTTCGGCCATCGCCTTTCGGACGAGGTCCGTCTCGCTGATAACCCCGACGAGGTGACCGTTTTCCTCCACCAACAAGGCGCCGACTTGAAGCTCCCGCATCAACCGGGCCGCCTCCAGGAGAGTCGCCTCCGTCTGAATCGTCCGCATGTTTTTGTTCATCATCACGGCCAACGGGCGCTTCATCGGTATTCCTCTTTACTCCTCAAATGGATATTGGCCCATCTTAGTTCACCGCGATCGAAATGTCAAGGTTGCAACGGTCCCGCATTTTTGGTATAGTAGACCATGATGAACCCAGCCTTCGATCAACAACTCAACGCCATCTTCACCCTGTTGTCGGATCGGGACGAAAAAACGGTCGACCTCGTCCGACAAACCTTGATCGATATCGGACCCGATGTGGTTCCCTCCTTGGAGCGAGCCAAGACCGATGCCGCCCCCCATATCCGCGGCCAGCTTCAGACCGTGGTGGAACAAATTCGGCAGAATGACCTGGAGAGCCGTTTTCGGGAATACGCCTGCGGCGAGGACGCCGAACTGGATCTGGAAGACGGCTGCCTTCTGACTGCGGAGTTCTGTTATCCGGGTCTCAATTGGGCCGATAGCCATTTGGAACTGGACAGGATCGCCGACGAGATCTCCGGCCGTCTCGTCCGAAAAAATCGTCCCGAAGAAATCATCCACCGGATCAACCGCCATCTTTTCACCGAGCTTGGATTTCACGGAAACACCCAAGACTATTACAATCCCGACAACAGTTATCTGAACCGGGTTTTGGACCGTCGCACCGGCATTCCCATAAGCCTCTCCGTTGTCTACCTGCTGGTCGCCAAGCGGTTAGGCCTGCCGATCAGCGGAATCGGCTTGCCCGGCCATTTTATGTTGAAGTACGAACGGGAGGACGGCGGTCTGTTTTTGGACCCCTTCCATCAGGGACAGATCTTAACGCGCGACGAATGCATCCGGTTTTTGCTGAACTCCGGGTATGAAGTCCAGTCGGGTCACTTCGCTTCCGCGACGGTTCGGGACATTCTTACCCGCATGTTGCGCAACCTGGTTTACGCGTACAGCCAGCTTAAGGACAAGGAAAAGGCCCACCGGGTCACCCGCCTCCTCCATATCCTCCAATCAACCGCCCAGGGATGAATTCGGATTCTGAAGGTCCCGAATGAGAGGCCCATTCGCTTCGGGAAATTCAAACAGCGATAATTCGCAAAGGGGGACCCAGCGGTAGGCCTGGTTTCCCAGTGTTCGCGGCGTCCCGTTGATCATCGTGCAGCGGTAGAAATGCAACCGCACGGTGGAATCGGGATAAGAATGCTGGATCACCTTGATCTCCTCGCCCACATCCACCGTAATGCCCAGTTCTTCCTTCAATTCGCGACGGAGGCAGTCCTTCAGGGATTCATTCGGATGGCACTTGCCACCCGGAAATTCCCACAGTCCGCCGTGCGGGCTCGTCTCCAGGCGTTGCGTGATCAGGCAGCGTCCGTCCCGAAGGACCACGGCCGCGGCGACTTCAATGATCTTGTCGGTCACGGTTCACCCCATGCGCTGATACAAACGACCTTGGAAGAGCGCCGCTCGGCGGGTGGCCGGAGACGGAGCGCGCCAACCAGTCGTCGCCGTTTGGCGCTGGGGCCGAGCGGCGATTCGGCTTGCGTTTGGGGATACCCGGCTTGGCGAAGGACGCGGCCCGTCAGGGTCAATTTTCCGCCGAGCTTCTTCGGAAAATTGAGCGGCCGAGCCTTAGCCGGGTCAAACGAAAGCCGTTGAAGCCGCAGGGGCCCAGTGACAAACCGCCCGTGATTGAGCTGCCAAACAGGACCCGCCGATGGAATAGGACTAAAGTCGTTTGTATTAATACGTTTTCCTTCTAAAGAGATCGGTGCTGAGCGAGGCGATTCGGTCCAGAAACAGAAGACCGTCCAGGTGATCCACCTCGTGCTGGAGGGCCTGGGCCTCCAGGCCTTCGGCCTCAAAGGTGACCGTCCGGCCGTGCGGATCCAGCCCCTCCACCCAGACGGTTTCGTATCGAGTCACGTTTCCGGTATATTCCGGAACACTCAAACATCCCTCTCGGACGATCTTTCTCCCCTCCCGTCGTCGAATGAGTGGATTGATCAGAATGACCCGTCCATGATGTTTGTCCTTCACTTTCTTCGAGACATCGCAGACGATGATCCGATGGGCCTCCCCGATCTGGGGCGCGGCGATGGCGACGCCGGGCGAGGCCGCCAGGGTGTCGAGAAGATTTTTGATGATCCGGCCGACCCGGTCGTCCACGGTCCGAACCGCTTCGGAGCGGCCTTTCAGAATCGGATGGGGATATTGAAGGATTTTTTGGACGGCCATTTCAGAGTTGAGCCGACTCGACCGGATGAAGGGTGACGTCCACCTTCACCGCCTTCTGGACTTTCCGAAGCGCGGCCGTTAGCGTCCCGATTCGAATTTTCATTGGGATATGGACCTCCAGGACCATGACATAGACCGGCCGACCGCTCGGACCGATCACGCGAGTGTTCATGTCCGTGATGTTGATGCCGCGCGAGGCGAGAAGATGGGTGACACGATAGACGATCCCGGGCCGATCGGAGCCGTAGACCGAGAGAATATACGGACGTCCGCCCGGCCTCGGATCCCGACGGGCCTCCTTTACCGAGAGAGGTTTGACCAGGAGCGAGAGGCCGAGGACCTTCCGGACGCGGTTGAATCGGGCCTCGATCGCCTTGGCGTCCGAGCGCCGGGGCAGTCGCACGATCAACATCATCGCAAACTCCCCCCGGAGAAGGGTCATGCTGGTGTCTTCGATATTGCAGCCGGTTTCATAGAGAACCCGTGTGATTCCGGCGACGATTCCGGGCCGATCCGGACCGGCGGCGGTGATGATGGCGAATCGGTTCATGGGCTTCTCCGCGTTCAAAGAAATCGATATCGTATAATCAGCGGCCGGCTGCTCAAGGAAACGTGAACTCCATCCGTTCCGCGGTATCCAGTCCCATTTTCACAAGATCCGGAACGTTCATTTCGCGTTCCGCTTTTTCGACCTCGTATAATTCCGCCGCGACGCTCGGGTGGGGGGGAATGAAGAGCCGACAGCAGTCCTGATCCGGTTGAATCGAGACGGAATAGGTCCCGATGGACTTGGCCCAATCGATGATCTCCTCTTTATCAAAACCGATCAGGGGCCGGAGGATCGGAAGTCGCGCGGCCGCTTGAATCGCCGTGACGTTCTCCAGTGTCTGGGAGGCGACCTGCCCCAGATTCTCACCCGTAACGATGGCCTTGGCCCTTTCCCGACGGGCAATCTCTTCCGCGATCCGGAGCATGAATCTCCGATACAAGACGACACGGAGGGGCGGCGGCGCACTCAAGACAATCAAACGCTGGATTTCTCCGAATGCCACGGCATAGAGGCGCGACTTGAATTGATGCCGAGTCAGATGCTGCACCAGCTCTTCCGCTTTTTCAAGCGAGGCCTTGGTCAAATAGGGGAAACCGTGAAAATGGATGAACCCGACGGTGCATCCCCGCTTCATCATCAGATACGAGGCCACCGGGGAATCGATCCCACCGGAGATCAGGCTCAGCACATGACCGCTGACGCCCACGGGCAGTCCTCCCGGCCCGTCGTGCTTTTCAAAATAGACCAGGACCTCCTTCCGGAGCAGCTCGACATGGATCGTGACCTCCGGGTTTTTCAGATCCACACGCGCCCGGGTCCGATTCTGAACGTAACGGCCCAGCCGTTCGTTCAACTCCATCGAGGTCAGGGGATAATTTTTATCGCTTCGTCGGGCCGCGATACGGAAGCTTTCAAAGGTCCTTCCGGCGAGGGCCGAGTCTATCAATGCCTCCATCGCTTCCGGTTCACGGGCCGTCCGGTAGGCCGGCGAAAAGTTGGCGACGCCGAAGACGCCGCGGATTCGTTCACGCAGGACCGTCCAGGACACATCTTTTTCCAGTTGAATCAGGATCCGCCCGTAAGGGGTCAAGATTCGGACCCCGCCGAGATCGTGTGTGGCTTTTCGAAGGTTTTCGGTCAACCGCCGGACGAACATCGGCCGATTTTCGCCCTTGAGGGCGATCTCGTGATAATGAACGACGACGCAATCGTATCGAGGCTCGGCCATGGCGGTATCATATCATTTTGCGAGCGATCTTGCACGACCGGAGACGGGACTTTTTAATGACGCGGATTGGAACCTATTACGGCTTGGGCGCCATGAAAACCAGAAGAACCAAACGCTCTCCCGAACTGTTCTTAACGCCGTGCTCGACGCCGGCCGGGGCCAGGACTCCCCGCTCCCGACCGATTTCGCGCTCTTCGGACCCGATGCGAAACCAACCGCGACCCTCCAGCACGATATAAATCTTGTCGGAATCTTCATGAAGGTGCGGCTTCTGCTCCTGCCCGGACTCAAGGCAATAGAGATCGCAAAAGAATCGGTCCGTTTCGGCCAGGTTATTTTTCTTGAGCTTGTCGGGCGAGAAGATCCGGCTTTTTTGGAGATCGAAGATCTGCACGCCCCTACACCTTCAATTGGATCTTTTCGACCACCGACTGGGTCGGGACCAGATGACGCGAGAGTCCGAGTTCCTTGGCTTGAAAACCCATCGCCAGGCCGATGAGCTGGGGGAGATGAAAAATTGGAAGGGCCAGTTTCTCGCCGATTTTCTTCTCCGCCCGCCCCTGATAGATATCCAGATTCATGTGACAGAGCGGACAGGGCGTGACCAGTGCGTCGGCCAGTTCCTCCTTCGCCTCCTTTAAATTGGCGCCCACCATGCCGATCGCGATCGGCTCCTTTTCCAGCACGAGGGGAAAACCACAGCATTTCGTCCGTCCCTCGTAATCGACCGGATGGGCGCTGAGGGCCGAAATCAGCTTTTCAAGGGAAACCGGATTTTCCGGATCGTCGAAGCCGAGATATTTCGACGGACGAAGGATATAGCATCCGTAAAACGGCGCGATGCGGAGGTTCTCCAGGGGCCGGGTCACATGACCCCGCAGCGTGTCGAGGCCGATATCGCCGACGATGATCCAGAGAAGGTGTTTCACCTCGACCCGACCGTTGTACCGGATGCCCTCCGGCGCAAGGAGCCCGTTGATCCGGTCGAGCAGCCCCTCTTCGGTCTTGAGCCGATGATTCGCCATGCCCATCACGCCCTGACAGGTGCCGCAGATCGTCATGATGTCCAGACCGAGCGCCTCGGCTTGTGCAAACGTGCGCGCGTTGATCGCGAGCGCGAGATCGGGATCGGCCTCCGTGATCACCCCGGCGCCGCAGCAGGCCGCGTTCAGCATCTCGACCACCTCGATCCCGAGCCGTTTCGTGACCAGCATCGTGGACTGGAACAGCTCCGGACAGGCGCCCTTGGCCGCACAGCCCGTGTACAGCGCGTATCTCATGGTTTCTCCCTCTTCGCTTGTGCGCGGGCGGCGAAAATGGCCCGGACCTGTTTCATTCCCGGGATGGCCGGTTTGACCTTGAACGGAAACGGCACCTTCCCTTTCAGAAACATCCGGATTCCCAGCGGCAGAATTCGCAGAAAATCCTTGAACCGAAACCCGATCACCTTCATCGGCATGAGTCCTTCGTTCAATCGACCCTCATGCGATATGATATCCACAAAACTTGTGAGGTGACGGGAACCCATCGTCTGGGTCAGGCCGGATTGAAGGGAAGCCCGCCGCAAAAGGATGATCGCCTCCATGGGTTTGACATCCTTCGGACAGACCTCGACGCAATAATTGCACCGCGTGCAGTCCCAGATCCCGCCGTCTCCCTGCAATCGCCGAAGCCGTTCGGGAACGGCTGCCTCGCGCGGATCGGCCGCAAACCGCCAGGCCTTGGCCAGCGCCGCGGGTCCGGCGAAACTTTTTTCGACTTCATAGACGGTGCATGCCGCGACGCAGGCCCCGCACAGGATGCAGGCCTCGACGTTGTTGAAGGCCGTGAAGGCGTCCCGCATCCGGGCCGGATCCACCTGCTCATGGGAAAGCGGCTCGAGCCATGGCCGGATCGAATGGATCTTTTCCCAGAAGGGATCCATTGCGACCACGAGGTCTTTGATCAGGGGCAGGTTTTTGAGAGGACCGATCCGGATCTCGCCGTGGCGTTCCAGCTCGGGCCGGACCTGCGTCTTACAGGCCAGTTTCTCGGTTCCGTTGATCTCCATTGCACAAGACCCGCAAATAGCACTGCGACAGGCATACCGAAATGTCAGGGTGCCGTCCGCCTCGTTCTTCAGGCGCATCAATGCCTCGAGCACCGTCGAACCGTGCCCGACGTCGATGCGGTAAGGCTCCTCGTGCGGCTTGGGGTCTTTCTCGGGATTGTATTTTTGGATATGGAACGTGACGCGCATGAGATGATTCCGGAGGATAATGGAGTCGTATTCTACCAGAGCGGGAAGGCGCGTGCAAATGGGATTTTACGATGATCGTTCGCGCGCGAGGCCGGAGGGGAAGCGGGTATCAAGTCCGGTGTTTCCGCGATTTCTTACTCCTTTTTCTTAAGCGCCCGATGCCGCTCAATGCGTTCAATGATCTTTGATCCCAGCAAGAGCAATGGACCGAATACAACCAAATTGGCGGCCGTGCCAATTGTAAAAACGATGCCGGTAATTCCCACAAACACAAGCCAAACCCATATCGGAGTGAGGGACCTCCAATACAGACTTAATCCAGTTGAAATTAATCCGGACGCGATGTACACAGAATAAATCGTCCGATTTACGACCTTCGGGTTTTCCATAACCGTTCGCTAAATCACCCCCCCCGCGCGGGAGGCCGGAGAGGGATTAAATATTTCACTATGTGAAAATTTGAACTGGCAGGATCGGTCCGCGCTGGAGGAATAATATCGCGGATTATACCGTTTTAGGGGAGACGGGTCAATATTGGGGGAAGAGACTTGAGGCGTAATGAGTCAACGGTGGAAGGGAAAAGGAACAAATAGAATACAGGAAACCCCTCTTCGGCCACTATATATAATGATGTAAATCGAATATATTAGTCTTTTTCGGCTGTCTGTGGAGACACTGCTTAATTATCGAAACCGGCACGGATCGCAGATGACGGCCAGTTTGTCGTTGGCCGATTCCGGCAACCAGATTTCCCCCGGCCGGCCGAGGATCTGCCGCACCTCGGCCCCGGGCATCGGCAGCTTGAACGGCGTGAAGATTTCCGTCTCCGGATCGAATCGCACGATTACATCGCCGCCAAAATCGGAAAGCCACACCTTGTCATTCTCATCGACATAAACCGCGTAGGCCTGAGGACGTTCACCGGGCAGTTTCCATTCCTTCCACTGATCCGTCTTCGGATCATAGACCGCGACCTGCCCGGCATTCCATTCGCTCACCCAGATTCGGCTTTTCGAATCGGCCCAGACGCGCCGCGCCCCTTGCCCGTGCGTCGGCGGCTCGAGAACGGCCGCGTGGCCCGATGCGAGATCGACACGGGAAATGTGCGAGCCGGCGAGCGAGGCATACCAGACGGTGCCGTCAGGGGCGATCGCGATGCCGTAGGGTCCTCGCCCGCGAGGGGCGTCGAACACCTCCACTTTACCGCTTTTCGGATCCAGCCGTCCGTAATAGCCGCTCTGCCCCGTGAACCAAAGCACGCCGTTGTGATCGAACGTGGCGGTGTTGAGGTTTACGTACGCTTTGATGGGCAGAGGAAAGGCGCGCACCGCTTCCGTCTTCGGATCGACGCGGACGATCGCGTTCAACCCGGAGTCCGTGACCCACGGCGCGCGGTCCGGCCCGACAATGACGCCGTGCGGCGATGAGTCTGGACCTAACCGGATCAGCCGGATCTTCCCGCTCTTCGGATCGAGGTGGCCCAGCGCGCCGCGGCTTTGGGCCGTGAACCACACCCCGCCGTCGGCCGCCGGCGCGACATCATGCGGATGCGAACCCTCCGGCAGGGCAAATTCGTAAACGGCCGGCCCGGCCGCGTGCGCCGGCGGAGCGAAGCTGATCAGCAGTATAAAAATTAGAAGGGTCAAATCAAATCTTGGCATATCTGGGATTTCGGTCAATGCAGAATGGAAGCCGGTCTCTATCCCTTTATATTCCCGATCGGCTTGAGCTGGACAACCTTCTTCGAAACCCCGACGGCATCCATCGTGTCCACAACTTCTGAAATATTCTTGTAGGCCGCGCCGGCTTCTTCGGCCAGTCCGGCCATCGAGACGGCCTTCACGAGAATCCCGTGCTGCTCCATCCGCCTCTGAAGATCGCTTCCCCGGATCATCCGCTTGGCCGCGTGGCGGGACATCGTACGACCCGAGCCGTGCATCGTGGATCCGAAGGTCTCGCTTTCGGCTTTCTGGGTGCCGATACAAAGGTAAGACCCGGTCTCCATCGAGCCACCCACGATCACCGGCTGGCCCCAATCGCGGTAGAGCGTCGGGACCTCGCTGCGGCCGGGTCCGAAGCAACGCGTCGAACCCTTTCGGTGGACGAGGAGCTCCGTCGGCTTTCCGTCGATCTCGTAGGTCTCGATCTTGGCCACGTTGTGCGCCACGTCGTAGATCGTCTCCAGCCCCAGCCGCTCGGCATCCTCGTTGAAGACCTGGCTGAAGGCCTCGCGGATCCGGTGCGTGATCACCTGTCGGTTGGCGAAGGCCATGTTCGCGGCGCAATTCATCGCACTGAAGTAGGCCTGGCCCTCCGGCGAACGGAAGGGGGCGCAGGCCAGCTGACGGTCCTTGACTGTGATCCCGTATTTCCTCATGGCCGAATCGAATACCCGGAGGTAATCGGTCCCGATCTGGTGACCGAAGCCGCGCGAACCGCAATGGACCATCACGACCACCTGGTCCTGCCCGAAGATCCCGACCGCACGGGCCAGCTTTTCGTCATAGATGTTCTCCTGCGAAGCCACCTGGATTTCGAGATAATGATTGCCGGAACCCAGCGTCCCGATCTGGCCGATCCCCCGCTCGATGGCATGTTGGCTCACATGGGCGGGATCGCCGCCCGGAAGGCAGCCGCCGCCTTCAACCCGATCACGGTCCTGTGCCCAGCCGTAGCCTTTTTTGATGCACCAGTTCACGCCATGCGTCATCACGTCGGCCAACTCTTTTTTGTCGACCTTGACAAACCCCTTCGCGCCCACGCCGGCCGGAACTTTATTGAAAAGAACGTTCAACAGGTCTTTAAGACGCGGCTGGACGTCGGTCAGCTTCAGGTCGGTCCGGATCAGCCGCATCCCGCAATTGATGTCGAACCCGATCCCGCCGGGCGAGATGACGCCGTTCTGCGTCGAGAATGCGGCCACGCCGCCGATCGGGAAGCCGTAGCCCCAATGGCCGTCAGGCATGCAAAGCGCGTGTTTCTGGATCCCCGGAAGACAGGCCACATTCGTGATCTGGTCGAACACGCCCGCGTCCATTTCCTTAAACAACTTTTCGGAGGCGTAGATCCGCGCCGGGACATGCATCCCTTCCTTCTCGGTCGGCGGGATTTCCCACAAATAGTCTGTGATCTTGTTAACCTTCATGGCATACCCGATTGGTAGGGGCGGCCCCCCGTGGCCGCCCAGGGCAGGCACAGGGGGTCTGCCCCACCATCATTAGATATCCACGACCACGCGGGCCTTCCAGCCGCCCGTCTCGGTCTGGGCCACCTCAAACTGGTGATAGGTCACGGCCTTTGCATCGGCACGAAGGCCGTGCCGCTTGGGATCGATCGACTCCCCTCTAACGGTGGCGGCCAAGTTCCATTCCGAATTCTGGCTCAGTTCAACCTTGAACTCCCGGAAGAGAAGCCCCTCCGCATCCTTCAAATAGATCAGCTCCGATAACCAGTCATACATCAGCTGATCGATCTTTTCATGCCGCAAGCGTATGTTTTTCTGAATCCTCGGCCGCAGTCGATGGGTGTCGGCCATCCCTTCAAAAAGGGCGAGACCCGCCGCCTGAAACAGCTCGGCCGGGGTATCGCCCGTCGCCTCAAACGCCATATCGGAAATGGCCGTATCTTCTAGAAAGGTGTACGCTTGGCTCATAGCGACCGTTTATAGGGGGCTCGCGTCGCCCCCTCCGCTGGCGGAGCCAGACGGAGCCTCCCCCTCTCGCTCGCGTTGCTTGCTATGGAGATCCTCATTTGTTCCTCCCGTGTATATCTACAACTCAAGGACTTTTGGGAACCGTGTGAGGTTCTCGCAACCGGTTTTAGTCACAACGACCAGGTCCTCGATCCGGACCGCCCCGATATCCTGATAATACAGCCCCGGCTCGACCGTGACGACTTCCCCCGACTTCAAGGTCCATTCGGCCTTGCTGATCCGCGGCGGTTCATGGATGTCCAGTCCGACGCCGTGGCCGGTGCCGTGGAAGAATCCCTGCATCCGGCCGTTCTTCGGACCGGTCGTATAACCCGACTGCTCAAAGATCGCCATGATCCGCTGATGGATCGCCCGGCCGTCCGCCCCGTCGCGCACCATCGCGATCCCCTCTTCCTGGCCGCGACGGACGGTGTCGTACAACTTTCGAAGCGCGTCGGTGGCGCGGCCCTTGACCACCGTCCGCGTCATGTCGGCATAATACCGCGTCCGGCCGGAACGGGGAAAAACGTCCATCACGATCGACTGATTCGGCCGCAGCGGACCTGAGCCCTCGTCGTGCGGATCGCATCCCTGAATCCCGCAGGCCACGATCGTGTGCTGTGCGATGCAGTCCATCTCCATCAGTTTTACGTTGATGATTTTTTTGATCGCCTCGGATGTCAGGACCCCTTCGCTTCCGTGCAGTTCGTCTTTTTTGACCTTGGATTCCCGGATCACCTCGATCGCGGCCTGGACCGCGGCCTCGGTCGCACGCTGAGTCTGCGTGATCGCGTCGATCTCTTCGGACGATTTCAGCACCCGCTCTTCAAAGAAGGGATCCGGTTTGACCGTCAGAGCATAACCCTTCGACTGAAGCGCTTGGGCGTGGCGGAAACCGAAATCGCCGGGAACAAGAAGCCGCTTCACCCCGCGCTCCTTTAAACAGGCGTCCACCACGTCGGTTGTTTTGGGATCGGCAAGGCCCTGCTCTTTTAATCGCTGTTCGATCGTGGAATAGGACAGCACTTCGCCCACACGCGCCTGGGCACGGGCCCGATCCACCTCGAGATCGCTCATCACCAGGGTTTTCTGTCCGTCAGTCTGGATAAAGATGAAGGGATCGGGGGCAAGAAACTTCGTGGCATAATAAAGGTTCGAATCCAGTTCGCTGTTCGCGATCATCAGAATCGTTCGGTCGTTCGTCATCGCATCCTTCCTCCGACCGGTATTATAAACGGCCGGGAACGGGAATGCAATCTCCTACCCTTCCGAATAATACCGTTCGGACCGACGATGGGGAGGGTTGAAAAACCGGACGGTGCGGCGCTTGAAGAAACCGATCAGGACCATTCCGGCCAAGAATCCTCCGATATGCGCGAACCAGGCAACCCCTCCGCCCGCGGTGCCGACCGAGGCCGTTCCGCTGATTAATTGAAGCACGAACCAGAACCCCAACATGATGCTGGCCGGGATATACGCCCGCCAGAAAAAAAATCCAAGAGGGATCAGCGTGTAGACTCGCGCACGCGGATAAAGCAACAGATAGGCGCCCAACACACCCGAAATGGCCCCGCTCGCGCCGATCATGGGTGCCACCGAAGCGGGATCGGCCAACGCGTGGCTCATCGCCGCGATTACGCCGCAGATCAGGTAAAAAAAGATGAACCGGACATGGCCCATCGCCTCCTCGATATTGTCTCCGAAGATCCAGAGATAAAGCATGTTCCCGATCAGATGCAGGAATCCGCCGTGGAGGAACATGCTGGTGATGAGGCTCAACGAGGCGGGCAGCGCCATCACCTCTCGCGGAAGCGATTCCTGCCCCATGATCACGGCCGGAATCGCCCCGTACTGATAGACCAATCGTTGGCCGGCCTGCGGCCCTAACGAGAGCTGATAGAAAAAAATCAGGGTGGCGACCGCGATAATGCCGACCGTCACTACGGGCGTCGTCTGGGTCGGGTTGTCATCGTGAAGAGGAATCATGTGAGGTACTCTACCGTTTTATCGATCCGTTTTCAACACCTGTTTCCGCAGCTAGCGGCTCCCGGCCTTCGCCTTACGAGTAACGAGGGACCCTGTTTGGCTGGGTCCTTCTTACTCCAACGGCTTTTGATTGACCCGGCTAAGGCTTATCCGCTCAATTTTCCGAAGGAGCATTGCGGAAAATTGACCCTTCGGGCCGCGTCCTTCGCCAAGCCGGGTGCCCAAACAAAAGCCGAGTCGCAGTCCGGACCTCAGCCAAACAGGTTCTACTCGAGTTGGAGACCCGAAGCCGGGGGGTGGAAGAGCTGACCATGCGCACGGGGACCCTATAATATTCAAAACACAGGAGGGGATGCAGTAACGGCTGCGTCCCCGGACATACCTACAGCGAAAGAAAACTCAAACTCCCTCGGACGCATATGGTCAGCGATGGAACCCCCCGGCGAGGGCCTCCGACTCCGTGTTTGTTGCCGGAATACGAGCCGCCACTTGCGCTTTTCATCCGCACGATTTATGATGAAGTCAATGCGTTTTTGGCAAAAGTTGATAGCCCGTCTGCAGGGCCGGCCCAAGGTTCCACGTCGTGTCGCCCTCGTGCTCGGCGGCGGCGCGGCGCGGGGATTCGCACACGTCGGAGTGATCCGCGTCCTGGAACAGGAAAAAATCCCGATCCACATGATCGTGGGCACCAGCGTGGGCAGCCTCATCGGCGCGATCTACGCCGCAACACCCGACCGCCCCCACCTGGAAGGGATCGCCCTCCAACTGGAGCGGGATGATCTGGTGGACTACTCCATCCTGACGCTCAAGAAGGGCTTGATCCTCGGCGATCGACTCGAGCGGTTCGTCTCGCAGAGGGTGAACGTATCGCGGATCGAAGATCTGAAGATCACCTTCGCGGCCGTCGCGACCGACATCCGGACGGGCGAACGGGTCATCTTGAACCGCGGCCCCCTCGCACCCGCGGTGCATGCCAGTTGCGCGCTTCCAGCTGTCTTCCAGCCGGTCGAGTTGGACGGAAGGCTACTGGTCGACGGCGGAATCCTGGAATCCCTTCCGGTGCCCACCGCGAAGTTTCTCGGCGCGGAGGTGACGATCGCCGTGGACGTCGGGACCCGGGTCAAGAACATTCAAGCCGCGGACCTCGTGACCGTCGTGATCCAGGCCCTCAGCATCTCGGGGGCGGAGATGCGGCGTCGGCATGCCCAAGAGGCCGACGTTTTGATCCATCCCGACGTGAACGGAATCGGCGCCTTCGATTTCAGTCAAAAGGAACGATGCGTGGAGGCCGGGGCGGTTGCCGCCCGTGAAGCACTGCCCCGCATCCGCGAAGTTCTGGCCGCGCACCGTATCTTCCTTCCACGATCGTAAAAAAAGGCCGGGTCTTGATCGAAGACCCGGCCTTATTATTTCAGGAATGTTTCGGTTTGTTGAAGCGGTTTATCGCTGAAACACCGGCCGCCGCCATCTCGATGCGCCATGCCGGGTTCGGGAAAACCGATCCGGCAAATCATCATGAGTCTCACCCGTACTTTCAAATCCATCGATCACCATCTGAGGAATCTTCGACCCGATCAGCCGCTCGATATCCCGAAGGTTGCCCCGTTCGTTCGGGGACATCAACGAGATCGCGTCGCCGGTCGCCTCGGCCCGGGCCGTTCGACCGATCCGGTGGACATAGTCCTCGGGCGAATCCGGCAGCTCGTAATTTACCACGTGAGAAATTCCTTTGACGTCCAGACCGCGGGCCGCGATGTTCGTCGCCACCAGCACCTGGATCGATCCCCTGCGGAAATCCTCCAGGGTACGGGTCCGCGCATTCTGGCTCTTGTTGCTGTGAAGGGCCGCCACGCGTTTCCCATTCCTTTCAAGCTGACGCGCCAAGGTATCCGCGCGGTGTTTCGTCCGCGTGAAGACAAGCACCTGATCCATATTTTCTTTTTCGATCAGATGGACCAGAAGGTCACGCTTCCGGGAGGCGTCCACCGGGTAGACCACCTGCCGGACGCCGCTGGCCGGTGTCCCCTGGCGCGCGATCTGGATCACCACCGGGGACTTTAGGATTTCATGGGCCAGTTTTTGGATCTCCCCCGGCATGGTGGCCGAGAAGAAAAGGGTCTGACGCTGCTGAGGAATGTTTTTGATGATCGTCCGGACGTCCGGAATGAATCCCATATCGAGCATCCGGTCCGCTTCGTCGATGACCAACACCTCGAGGCTCCTAAAATTCACATGGCCCTGTCGCATATGATCCAACAAGCGACCGGGAGTGGCCACAAGGATGTCCGCCCCGTGACGGAGCGCCATCGTCTGCCGCTCGATATTCACGCCGCCGAAGACGACCGCGGTTCGCAGCCGCAAGAAGCGGCCGTAGGTCCGGATGCTCTCGTGCACCTGCGCCGCCAGCTCGCGCGTGGGCACGAGCACCAGCACCCGAAGGGACGGCGAATGTCCTTCACGCAGCCGGTGAAGAATCGGCAGCGTGAATCCGGCCGTCTTGCCGGTTCCGGTCTGTGCGCAGCCGATCACGTCCTTCCCCTCCAGAATGGCCGGGATGGCCTGTTCCTGGATCGGGGTGGGGTTTTCATAATTTTTCGCCTTTACGGCGCGTAGAATTTCCGGGGCAAGCCCCAAATCTTCAAACCTCATTCTGTTACTCCTATCCTATTGGGGACCGCAGTCCCGTGCATGATCGCGAAAAGTACAAATCCGTATCTTTTCGCCTAAGCTGATTCCCCCGGACAAACCCGCGCCCGCACGCCTCAAGGCGTGGTCCGCTCTCACTCGTGTCGCCCTCGGGAATCTTCCCGGCGAGCAAAGCGAGCGAGAGGGGGAGGCCCCGTCTGGCTAGGCCAGCGGAGGGGGCGACGTCAGCCCCTACTATTGAAGAACCGTTTTAGAAGAGTGATGGTCTATCGGTGGGAATTGATGGACCCGCTTCTGAGGAGGGATCGTTATTCGCGGATACCGCCTCGTGGTTCGTCAAAACTGCCGTTAATATAACATAACGAGTGGGGAATAGCAAGTACTGATGCAAAGGTCCTTTATCCTGTTGCATCCGGCGGGTCCTGTCCTGCGGCAGCCCCATCCGTCCTCATTCAGCGTCCTTCTAAGGGTTGCAGCGGGACCACACGAAAAACTCCTTGGCCTTTCCATTGCGGGCGGATGGGGCACCCCGCCTCCGGCCACCCGCCGGATGTCCATTAATCCCAACAGCGACGTTTGGGGCTGAGCCAAAGCGGCGATTCGGCTTGCGTTTAGGGAAACCCGGCTTGGCGAAGGACGCGGCCTGGTAAGGACAATTTTCCGCCGAGCTTCTTCGGAAAATTGAGCGGCCGAGCCTTAGCCGGGTCAAACGAAAGCCGCCGGAGCCGCAGGGCTCAGTGCCAGACGTCGCACGGTGAGGCCGCAGGACAGGACCCGCCGGATGCCAAGGACTTGACATCCGGTCGCATTCATATTCTACTAATTGGGCATGTCGACTACTTCAAATCAAGGAACAACGGCCCTCGTTACCGGGGCTTCGAGCGGTATCGGATATGAACTGGCCAAATTATTCGCCCGTGACGGTTACGGCCTTGTCTTGGTGGCCAGAGATCGACAGAGACTGGTTCGAACGGCGGATGAATTCAATCGGTCGTTTGGAATCGATGTCAGAATAATCGCCAAGGATTTGTCCAGCCCGACCGCCGCAGAAGAAATCCTCAAAGAACTTCAACAATCCTCGGTCCGAATCGATGTTCTGGTGAACAACGCCGGATACGGCGTCTACGGGCCGTTCGCGGAAACCGATTCTGCGGAGGAGTTGGGGATGATTCAGACCAATCTGGTCTCCCTGACCCAGTTGACCAAAGAATTGCTGACCCCGATGGTGAAACGGGGATCGGGGAAGATTTTAAACGTCGCCTCAACCGCGGCCTTTCAACCGGGGCCGCTGATGGCCGTCTATTATGCCAGCAAAGCCTACCTCTTGTCCTTCTCGGAGGCGCTCGCCAACGAGCTGCAGGGCTCGGGCGTGACCGTAACCGTGCTCTGCCCGGGGCCGACGGTAACCGAGTTTCAGAAAAGAGCACGGATGGAGAGGTCCAAACACTTCAGCTGGGCGGGCCCTCTGAATGCAGACAGGGTGGCACGGATCGGCTATCGGGGCATGATGAAAGGGAAAACGGTTGTAATTCCCGGACTGATCAATAAACTGCTGGCGTTTTCCGTACGATTCAGTCCGAGAAAAATGGTGACCTGGATCGTCCGGCGGATGCAGGAAGAACGGAATACCGCATAGGCCGAACCGGATCTTTATTGGGCCGTCACGCCGACCGTGACCTTCCGGAACCGCGCCGGGGCGGCGCCGTGGGACATCTCGGCCGTCTGGCCGGGCTGGCCCTTTCCGCAGTTCACGACGCCCCACAACGTCCAGTGATCGCCGTTGCAGACGGCGTCGCAGGATCCCCAGAACTCCGGCGTGATTCCCTGATAGGTGCAGTTCTTCAGCATCGCGCCGAGCTTGCCGTTTTTGATTTCCCAGCCGATCTCGCAACCGAACTGAAAATTATACCGCATCTGGTCGATGGACCAGCTCTTGTTCGTGCACATGAAGATTCCGTCTTTCGTGTCGGCGATAAGCTCGTCCAGCACCCGGTCGCCCGGCATCAGACTCAAGTTTGTGATCCGGATCATCGGAAGCGAGGCCCAGCTGTCGGCGCGACAGCAACCCCGACTACCCTGCTTGATCACCGGGGCGAACTCGCGGTTCGTGTGATACCCGACGAAGATTCCGTTTTGAACGATCGGCCAACGCTGCGCCCTTACGCCGTCGTCGTCATAGCCGAACGTCGAAAGGCCGCCCGGAACGGTCGAGTCGGCCATCAAGGTCACCCGGTCCGAGCCGTAACGGAACTTTCCGTACTTATCCATCGTCAGAAAACTCCGGCCGGCATAATTCTCCTCGAGGCCAAGGACCCGGTCCAGCTCCGAGGGATGGCCCATCGATTCATGGATCTGGAGCGCGAGCTGCGTTCCATCCAGGATCAGGTCTTTCTTGCCCGAAGGACACGGCTTCGCGGTCAACAGCGCCACGGCCTCTTCGCGGGTCTTCTCGGCGTTCCTGATCAACGCGAGCCCCTTGACCAGCTCGTAGCCCATTCCCATGTACTGGCCGCCGAAGCTCATCGGGTAGGACCGCTTCTGGACCTCGCCGTTCTCGATGGCCGTCGCGGAATAGCCCGCGCCGGTGCGGGTCAGTGTCTGGTCGATAAAGCTCCCCTCGCTCGTCGCCAGCCATTGTCGCTCCCGGACACATCCCATCGTGGACTCGGCGACTTTAATGCGGGGATCTTTCCGAAGGACCTCATCGATTCGAAACAACAGGTCCAATTTCTCGCTCACCGGCACCTTAAACGGATCGACCACGACCGGCGTCTGCCAGGTGGTGTCCACGACCTCTTCTTTCGAGAGCCGGACACGGTCTTTCTTTAACTTCGCGCTGGCCTTTGCGATCCGGCAGGCCTGAACCGCGGTCTTCCGGATTTCTTCCTTTGTCACGGACGGCCCGGCCGAAAATCCCCACGCGCCGTCCACGATTACGCGCACGCCGATCCCGAGCGATTCGTCCTGGCGGATATCGCCCAGCTCGCCGTTGCGAACCGTCAGGTCCTCAACCGTGTTCTTCAAAATCCGGATGTCGGCATACGACGCCCCGTGGCGTTTTGCCGTGTTCAACGCGATAGCGGTCAGATCACGCATTCTATTCGTTTCCTTCCAATCACGATCTCATGGGCTCGGCCAAGACCCTACCCGCTCCCGTGGTTGCGGTTTGACCCTGCTAAGGATCGGCCGCTCAATTTTCCGAAGAACCTTGGCGGAAAATTGACCCTGTCGGGCCGCGGCCTTCGCCAAGCAGTGTTCCCAAACCTCAACCAAGGTCGCATTCCGGGTTTCGGCCGAGCCCGATATTGAGTTACATCCGGCGGGTGGCCGCAGGCGGGGCGCCCCATCCGACCGCAACGGAAAGGCCAAGGAGTTTTTCGTGTGGTTCCACTGCAACCCTTGGGAGGATGCTGAGTGAGGACGGATGGGGCTGCCGAAGGACAGGACCCGCCGATGGAACAGGAACTGTGTCGTTTGTATTGGCATCAAAACTTCGTCCCGCTCGAAAAATTAAAACCCCGGATCTTCGCGGCCGGGCAGACGATCCCCCCGCCCCAGAAGGCATGTGCGTAGGCCGTCTCGCGGCCGAGCGCCTCGACCCGGTTGAAGGCCTTCACGACGCTCTCGGTAAACCGGAAATTTTTCACGGGATGCCTGATCTTCCCCTTTTCGACCAGAAAGACCCCGTCCCGCGTCATGCCCGTAATCATCAACGCCACGGGCTCGAGAATATTCGTGTAATGAAAATGGGTGATCAAAAGACCACGATCGGTTCCGGCGATCATCTCATCCACCGACGAATCGCCTCCGGCCAGCATCAGGTTGAGCGGCATCGGGCCGTTGGTATTCGGCTGCGGAAGCGCGTGGCCGGTTGATTCCGTTCCGGCCTCTTTGGCCGTCTTCCGGTCGTGCACCACCCCCTTCGCAACTCCCCGGTCCACCAGAACGACGCGGCGGCGGGGCATGCCCTCGTAATCAAAGTTTAGTCCGAGCGTCTGGTGGTTGTAGGCGTCGTCCACGATCATGACCTTCTCGTTTAAAATCTTTTGGCCCAGCTTGCCGGACACGAAACTGCGGCCTTCGAGATAAGGCAGCGCGCCGAAGCCGTCCCAGGCCATGAAGAGGAGAAGCTCGGCGACCGCGGCCGGCTCCAAAATCACGTCGTACTCCCCCGGCGGAAGGGCCTTTGGACGACGGCCCGCAAGGGCCTTCTCCAGAGCCACGGACGTCAAGGCTTCGGGGTGAACCGCATGGATGTTCGGGTGAGTCGCCTCGGCCCATCCCGAACCGTCTTGAGCCATAACCGTCACGCCGAAGCTGGCCGTTGTGTAGCCATTGTAAGCGAAAAGACCTTTGGAATTCGCCAGCCCGACCTCCTGCGTCCCGTGCGAGAAGATTCCGGCCGCCGTCGTCTTTCTTTTCTTGCAGAGCGCCACGGCCCGGCGGATTTGATCCACCTTTTCGTCCGGCATCACGGCGAGCGTCGCCGGGACCGAGTGAGAAAGCGGCTGGTAGACCTGCGGCTCGGGAAGGGGTAAAAGCGCGGGATCTTCCGGCTGGACCGATGCGATCTGGACGGCCTTCGTCGCCGTTCGTTCCAGCGTCGCGCGGTCGAACTGATTGCAGCTCGCCCGTCCCTGGCGTTTTCCCTTTTGTACGCGGATCACCGCTTCGGTATTCCCGGTCTCGACATGCTGCGTGACGATGTTGTTCCCGAAACGGGTCAGCCCCTCCCGCTGCGCCGCGAGCAGGACTTCCACGGCCGTTCCGTCCGCCAGCGTCATCACCTCTTTTACGATGTCACGAAATTGGGATTCGTTCATGATCGGTCAGTGCGCGTGTTCGTCGGGGTGATCTTCGTGATGATCATCAGGATGTTCCTGCGGCGGGACGGATTCATCGTGAGGTTGCCCGGCGGGCGGCGGCTCATTCATATTTCCCATTCCGGGCATCCCTTCCATATTTTCCTCGTGGGCGTGACCGTGGCCGTGATGAACCTGTTTGGGGGAAAGCCAGCCATAGAGGGTAAGGCCCAGTAGGACGAGTGCGGTCACGGCTCCAAGCGCCAGAACGCCCTTACGGTCCTTCGGATCGCGGCTGATCCCCCGATCCAATAACGGCACGATGAGAAAAAGCAAAAACAAGACGATCGTGCTGTACAGTATTCCGGCCATCCCCAAAAAATTTTCGATTCCGTACTGCCACAAGTAGATCCACGGCGGCTTCACACCGGTCGCCTCGGAAGTGGCCGCGGGTCCGAGCGGCGCCGGAACGATCGCGGCGAGAATCGCGACGAGGCCGTAAAAGATCAGGCTGAAACGGAGGATCCCGAACAGATGCTCGGTGAACGTCCCGGTCAGCTCGGCCTTCGGGACCTCGGGCAATTTGGAATGCGGCCCGCGGGGGAGCGGCGAGATATTGAAGACATGGATCAGATAGAAATGGCCGACGACCAGAAAAATCAGGAGCAGCGGGGCCCAAGTGACATGAAAGCTGTACATCCGGACATTGATCGAAACGCTTTTGGTCAGGCCCTCCCCCAGCAGCGTCCCAATCGGCCCCAGAAGACCCACGACGAACTGGTAATGCTCCAGCGCCTCGGAACCTTCCTGGTCCCATTTGATCACGGTGCCCGAAAAGTAGGACAGCATCGTGGCCGTGAAAAATAATGCCGTTCCAAAATACCAGGTCAGCGCGCGAGGGGCCTTGTAGGATCCGCTGTAGAAGACGCGAAGAAGATGCGCACACATCGAGAGGATTACGGCCTGCGCCGCCCAGTAATGGAATGACCGGATCCAGCGGCCGCCGGCCACTTGATCCGCAATATAATGGACGCTCCGGTTGGCCTGGTCCGGCTGCGGATTAAAAAATTGGGTCAGGATCAGACCGGTGAGAAACAGAAGGGAAAATCCCGTCAGCGTGATCCCGCCGAGACAGTAGCCGAGATTTTTGGCGTGGGCGGGAACCGGAAAGGAGAGGCGGCTCAAGCGGGTCCATTGATCCAGCCGATTCCAGAGACTGCCGTTTGACATGCGACCTCGAATCGATCGTGCGGCGGTACAAGAATGTTGATTTTACTCGAACAGAGAGTGTTTGTCAAAGCAATACAAACGACAAATTTAGAGTGACATCCGGCGGGCGGCCGCAGGCGGGGCGCCCCATCCGACCGCAACGGAAAGGCCAGGGAGCTTTTCGTGTGGTTCCACTGCAACTCTTAGAAGGATGCTGAGTGAGGACGGATGGGGCTGCCGAAGGACAGGACCCGCCGATGGAACAGGGTTAAAGTCGTTCGAATTAGTTACTCAGCGAGCAAACGGTCAACCGCTCTTTGCGCACCGGAAGCCGAGATCGCCGAAGCTGAAAGCCGGGTCAAAATAAAGACGATAAGAGCCACGCGCCTCGTGCGCGGTGATCTCAAGCGCCTCATTCGCTGTCTGGTGGCCGAACCCCCGGGTCCAGGATTTCCCTCGGATGACCTTAAACCGCTGACCATAATTGTCGGAGGGAACCGTGTTGCCCGGATAAGGCTGATACCAATCCGCTGTCCATTCCCATACATTCCCGACCAAATCCTGTACGTGATACGGACTTTCCCCTTGCGGATAAGACCCGACCGGTTGCGGGCCGTTCGAGAGCAGATTGGCCTTCCGTGAATCGAATTCCTTCCCCCACGGGTAGATCAATCCGCCGGGCCCTCGCGCGGCCTTTTCCCATTCGGGTTCGGTGGGAAGGCGCTTTCCGGCCCACAGGCAGTATGCGGCCGCCTGATACCAGGTCA
>Ga0187773_10000150_pt1 | contig 30185 bp, 31 predicted proteins | sample 0216_BV02_MP05_1_FD_133133 | JGI IMG/M metagenome (GOLD analysis project Ga0187773, IMG submission 133133) | Tropical peat soil microbial communities from peatlands in Department of Meta, Colombia - 0216_BV02_MP05_10_MG | ecosystem: Environmental > Terrestrial > Soil > Wetlands > Peat | place...
CCCTGCTGCATCGTCACGGTGCAGGCATTCTTGCTTCCGGCGCATGCCCCGGTCCAGGTAACGGCCGCTCCTGCGAGCGGGTGAGCGGTCAACGTCACCAGGCTTTGATCGGCGAATTGCGCGGCGTCAGCGAGACAGCCCGAGTCGCAACCGATGCCTGCAGGGCTCGACGTGACCGCGCCGTTCCCGGAGTCGTATGTCTTGTGGAGAGTGAGCTGGTGGCTGTTGTCGGTGAGGTAGCGCGCGACGATGAGGGGGGTCTCATCACCAAGGGGTCCGCTCGAGGGCCAGCTGTACCCCACCACCACGATCTTGCCGTCCGGCTGCAGGGCGGAGGCCCCGGCGATCCCTAGAGTCTCCACGCCCCAAGTTGTCGTCACGATCCCGTCGTCGCCGAAGGCCGGGTCGAGTGAGCCATCGGGCAGGTAGCGGGTGAGACCGAACCCCCATCCCCACGCGAGGCCGTTCCCCACGGCGACTATCTGCCGATCGGGTTGAAGCAAGACGGTTCTTGCCGCATCGACGTAGCCGAGATTCTCGCCAGCTGTCAGCACGACGCCGTGATCGCCGAAGGAATCGTCGGGAACCCCGTTCGCCGAGTACCGTATGAGTGCCGAAACGTCCTGCGAGCCAAATTGGGCTTGACCCCCAAGCACGATCTTCTCGTCTTGTTGGAGTGCAAGCGCAGAAGCTCCGGAGCGGTCACTCTCGCCGGCGTTCGTCGTTACGAGCCCGCCTGAGCCAAAGCTCGTGTCCAGAGATCCGTCCGGTTGGAAACGGGCGAGCAGGAAGACCGAGTGATCGGGATCGTCGAGACTCGCTCGATCGCCGGCCGCGAGGATCTTTCCGTCCGCTTGAATACCGATCGCCGCTCCGTACCCGAAACCGGTCAGGCTCAGGCTCACGACACCGCCGCTAAAGCTCGCGTCCAGCGAGCCGTCAGGGTTGAACCGGGAAAGGGCTAGACCCTCGGAGCCCGAGACCACAAGCGCCTTCCCATCGGGTTGCAGGACGACCCCATGGGCTTCCCCTCCGACAGCATCGGACCCGCCCACGATCCCGCCGTTGCCGAACGATGGATCGAGTGAGCCGTTGACGTTGTAACGGACAAGCACGGTGCCCGTGAACGAGTAAGGCTCTGGGCCCCGGAACGAGCTACCGACCGCGATGATCTTCCCATCCGGCTGGATCGCGAGCGCGCGTACCGTGGCTTGCCCGCCGGGAAGGTCGGTAGTGACCATGCCCGCAGTTCCAAATGTCTGATCCAGTGAGCCGTCTGGGTTGTAGCGCTCGACCAGGAACTGACCGAGTTGCGCGCCCGGCGGGCCTATATGGCCGCCTGCAACGATCCGTCCGTCCGGTTGCACTGCGACTGCAAGCAGGTCAGCGCCGCCGGCAACGGGGGTGATTGCAATTCCGTGATCCCCGAACGCCGGATCGAGGGCGCCTCCGTCGGCCTGAGCAGAGCCGACCCCGAGCGCGAGCGCTGTGACTCCAAGTGCTGACCGCACAAGCACCCGCTTGAATCGGGTCAACCTGCCCTCCAATCCTCGCTGATGAAAGACAGTATGAGTGAGGTGGCGAGAGCACTCAAACCCCGGGGATTCCGTGGTCAACGAGAGCGGCGGGGGTGGGATTCGAACCCACGGGCGCCCGTTGAGGCGCCTCCGGTTTTCAAGACCGGCCCATTCGTCCGCTCTGGCACCCCGCCTGAGCCCATTGTGGCAGTCGCCGGCTCGGGGACCCTCCGAGCCGGGCCGGCCGCGCGCAAGGAGAGGCCAACGGGGGAAAGCGCAGACGCCTACAATGGCTCCGATGAGCATTCGTTCCTGGTTCGAGAACTGGCGGCGGCGGGAGGACGCGGACGCGATCGAGCACGCCAAGGAGGACTGGGCACAGGCGCCCGAAGAGCTGTCGCGTGGCGGCCGTCGCGACCAGATTCCCGACGGCCTACCCGCCGAGCGCGTCGGCGATCGGCCGGACGACATCAACCGTCCCGGCGACCTGCCCCCGCTCTAGTCGCTCAGCGTCGCCCCCTGCTGACCACGAGCTTCACCTTGGCGTTCGCGGCCAGGGTCCTTCCACGCCGTGGGCTCTGCGAGATCACGCGGCCTCGCGGGACCTTGAACGAGAACCTCTTCTTCGTGCGACCGACCGAACAGTGCGCGTGCCGAATGGCATGACGCGCAGCGGCGAGCCGCTTTCCGGTCACGCGAGGGACGACGCAAAGAGAGAAGCTCACGTGCACGGCTCGAGCCGCCTGCTGCATCGTCACCGTGCATTCGTTCTTGCTCCCCGAGCAGGCGCCTCTCCAGGAGACGGCTGCTCCATCGAGCGGATGGGCCTTCAGCGTAACCAGGCTCTGGTCGGCGAACTGCGCGTCATAAGCAAAGCAAGTCGAATCGCAGGCAATGCCGGCCGGCGCTGAAGTGATCGTGCCGTTTCCGGTGCTGTAGGCCTTGTCGACGTTGAGCGGATGGCTGTCGTCGCTGAGATAGCGCGCGATCTGAAAGGAGAGCCCGCCGGCGGCGCCGGGGGAGGCGGGCCAGGTGCTTCCGACGACCACCACCTTGCCGTCGGGTTCCAGCGCGGCTGCGCGAGTGCCTCCGTCGGTTGCCGCGCCAAACGTGGTCGTCACGATGCCGCCGTCACCGAAACCGGCATCCATGGCACCGTCGGGCAGGTGACGCGCGAGCCCGAACCCCCAGCCCCAGGCGAGACCGTCGCTGACGGTGACGATCTTTCCGTCGTGCTGGAGGAGGACAGAGTGGGCACCATCGACGTAACCAAGGTTCGCGCCTCCGGTCAGCACGACGCCTTGGTCGCCGAAGGAGGTGTCCAGCGCTCCGTCGCCCGCATAGCGAGCAAGCGCGGAGACGTACTGAGAGCCCACTAGGGCATCTCCCGCGAGCAGGATCTTGCCGTCGGGTTGCAGCACGACCGAACTTGCGGAGGCGGGGACGCCGGCCGGAGTCACGACGGCTCCGTTCGAGCCGAAGCTCGTATCGAGTGACCCGTCTGAGTTGTAGCGTCTCATCAGGATAGATGCGTTGGTGAGATCGCTCGGGCTGGAGCTGGCCCCGGCCACGATGATCCGGCCACCCGGCACCAATGCAAGTGCTGCTCCGTACTCGGAATTGGGGCTGCTGGTGACCACTTGGCCTCCCCAGCCGAAGGCTGCATCAGGTGAGCCGTCGGCGTTGTACCGGAAGAGAGCGATATTTGGCCCCCCGCCCACCAAGGTCACGATCTTCCCGTCAGGCTGTATCGCGATCGCGGCGTTCCCGGCCGACGTGGGACCTACGATCCCCCCGTCGCCGAAGGTCGAATCGAGGGAGCCGTCGACGTTGTAACGGACGAATACCGCCTCCCAGGTGGAAGGGTTCTGCTGATACGAACCTCCGGCGGCGACGATCTTGCCGTCGGGCTGGACCGCGAGCGCATAGATGACGCCGGTCCCGACGTCGGTCGTGACCAGGCCGTTGTGTCCGAAGCTCGGATCGAGCGATCCGGCTGCCGTGTACCGCACAACCGCCAGCAGCCCGTTCTGCGCACCGGGAAGACCGACAAAGCCGCCCGCCACGATCTTGCCATCCGGCTGTACGGCCACCGCATTCAGGTCGCCGCTTCCGGCTAGCGCCATGGTGGCGATGCCGGTGCCCGCGAACGTCGGGTCGAGCGCTCCTCCGTCCGCCTGGGCAGACCCGGCCCAGAGGACCAAGACCGCCACCCCGAGTGCCGATCGTGCCAGTGCCCGCCCGAATCGGGACAAGCCCGCCTCCACTAGTTGACGAAGGTCATTATTGGTCGAGACTGAGCGCTCCGTCAATCAGTGCGGACCGAGTCGGGCCGGGGCGCCGAAGCTCGTGAGCACATCAGGGACGGCGACTCCGCCGCTCTTGTCCTGGAAGTTCTCCAGCACCGCGAGCGCCCAGCGGTCGGTGACCGCGGTGCCGTTGAGCGTGTGCACGTGCTCGGTGCCGCCCGCGGCGCGGTAGCGAATCCCGAGTCGCCGCGCCTGGTAGTCGGTCGTGTTCGAGGCCGAGGTCAGCTCGCGGTAGCGCTCCTGCGAGGGGAACCAGCCCTCGAGGTCGTAGCGCTTCGCGGCCGCCGCGCTCAGCTCGGCCGCGGCGATGTTGACGACGCGGTACGGGATGCCGAGCTCCTTCGCCAGCGACTCCTCCAGCGCCAGGATCCGCTCGTGCTCGTCCCAGGAATCCTCGGGGAGCACGTACGAGAACATCTCGACCTTGTTGAACTGGTGCACGCGGAACATGCCACGGGTGTCGCGGCCTGCGGCTCCGGCCTCGCGCCGGAAGTTGGCCGAGAAACCGGAGTACCGCGCCGGTAGCTCCTCCGCCTCGAGGATCTCGCCCATGTGCAGGCCGGCGAGCGCGACCTCGGAGGTTCCCGTCAGGTAGAGGCCCTCGTCGGCGACCTCGTAGATCTCGAATCGCTCGGCGGGGAAGAAGCCCGTGCCGATCATCGCCTCCTCGCGGACGAGCACCGGCGGAATCACGGGCAGAAACCCCGCCGCGGACACGCGGTCGAGGGCCCAGCGGTAGAGCGCCAGCGCGAGCAGTGCGGTGTCGCCGACGATGTAGCCGAACCGCGAGCCCGAGAGCCGCGCGGCCCGCTCCATCTCGAAGCGGCCGAGCTCGAGATGGTCCTTGGGATTCGCGATCGCGGGCGGCTCGCCCACGGTCCTGACGATCTCGCCCTCGGCGTCGCCGCTCTCCTCGTCCGGGACCGAGTCGTGCGGCGGGTTCGGAACCTTCTGGAGGAGCTCGTCGCGCCGCGCCGCCGCGGCCGTCAGCTCGTCCTCGGCGCGACGCAGGTCCTCCTTCACCTGCTTCAGCTCCTCGACCTGCTCCGGCGTCGGCTTGCCCTTCAGCTTCTGGCGCCCGCGGAGCTCGTCGACCTGCGGGATGAGCTCACGCCAGCGTGCGTCGGCCTCGAGCAGCTCGTCGAAGGCCTCGGCTCCGCCCTTGCGCGCCACGGCGGCCCGAAAGCCGTCGGGGTCGGCCCGCGCGGCCCTGAGGTCGATCAACCCGCCGTCAGGTAGGCGACCAGGTCCGAGATCTGCTGCGGAGTGAGCGTCTGCCCGAAGTTCGGCATGATGTTCTGGTAGCCGGACTCGACGTACGCGCCGGGGTTCTGGATCGACTCGTGCGTGAAGTCGGTCAGCGGCATTCCCGCGGTCTTCGCGTACTGGGCCAGCTTGTCCAGATCGGGCCCGACCTTCGCCGTCGAGCCGGCGGGCTGGAAAGTGTGGCAGCCGTCGCAGCCCTGGGACTTGAAGAGCGTTGCGCCGGCCGTTGCGTTGCCGGCGGGCGCTGCGGTCGTCGTCGTGGTCGGGATCGGCCCGATCACCGTCTCCGCGGTCGGCGAGACGACCTCCTTGCCGCCACAGCCGGCGAGCAGGAAAGCGAGCCCCAGGAAGAGCGTTAGTGCCCCGCCCAGCAACACATGCCGGCTTCTGGCCCGCGATCCCGCGGCACCAGAGCCCACCCTTGCCCTTAGCAAGGCAACCCAGCCTTGCTGCGGGCAAGTGCGAACTCTGGCTTGGGACTCGCGACCCAGAAGCTCGGCGGCATCACTGGACAGGGCACTGGGCGACGCATGCGGCGCGAGTCTAACGAGGCACTCAATCGAGCGGGGCGAGGCTCTCGCCGCATCGTTCGAGCCAGACGCGGAGGACGATCGCCGAGAGGACGCCCAGCCCGGTGATCTCGGTCGGCGTGTCGCTGACGAGCACGAGCACGACGAGCCCAGCGAGGAGCGCGTCGAGGACGGCGAAGCGGGGTCGCCGCCACGCGAGGTAGGCCAGCACGGCGGTGCTGAGGGCGAACAGGAGCGCGGCGTTCCAGGTCGAGCCGATCGCCGCCGCCGTCAGGTGGAGGCGGTGGGCGAAGTCGCCGGCCAGCGTGCCGGGCCCGCCGCCGACCGCGTGGGTGACGTGGCTCGAGCCTCCGAGCGCGGCATCGATCCCGACCAGCGCGAACGCGACGACGACGGCGACGGCGATCCCGGCGGCTGCGCGAGCTGCGGATGGGCGGGTCTTGCGCACCAGGAGCCCGAGGACGACGAAGCCGGCCAGGTAGGAGACGAGCGCGCCGCCGTTGGCGCCGACGGAGCTGACGCCGACCCCGGCGGAGACGATCAGCGCGACGGCTACCAGCCACGGGCCGCGAACGAGGGCGCCGAGGACGAGCGCCGGCGAGAAGAGCAGCGTCGCGATCTGGTTGTTGACGCCGTAGAAGCGCCCACCGCCGTCCGGCCGCGCCCCGAGCGCGGCGAGGCTGTTCCAGCTCGGCTCGGCCCAGAGCACGACGAAGACGAACGCAAACAGGGCCGCGAGCCCGAGCGCCAGCCGCAGCGGCGGGAGCAGCAGCGCGCCGCCCGCAAGGGCGAGGGCGGCCGACCCGAGGGCGAGGGCGACGACGATCTCCGTCACGCTCGTCACGCCGGCGGCGCTCAGGATCAGCGAGACGACGAGGCACGAGGGCGCCGCGAGGAAGGCGGCCCGGCCGACCGCGCGGGAGCCCGTGGCGAGCGCGAGCAGCCCGAGCGCGACCATCAGTCCGACGAGCACGAGCACGCCGCCGGTCCGGGAGTCGTGGGCGTGGGTGAGCCGGCTGTCGAAGCTCCGCAGGTAGCCGAGCGGATCGGACGAGGCTCGCGAGCGGACCGGCGGCCGGTCTCCGCGGCGGAGGGCGAGCACGGACGGGGCGACGTCCGAGATCGCGATCAGGCCCGTGAGGTGCGTCGCGCTGGAGGTGAGGAGCCCGTGATAGCCGGGGCCGATGACCGCGATCGGGTAGCGGACGACGTTGTGGTGCTTGCCCGGCGGCGGCAGCGCGACGTAGAACGTCGTCTCCGCCGGCCGCGTCGAGAGCGAGATCTTCGGCCGCCCGCCCGGGACACCGGAATCGACGATCGCGTTGCCCAGCGCCCCGTGCAGGAGCGAGGCGAGCGCCCCGCGCCGGCTGACCGTCGCACCCTCGCCGGCGACGAGCAGGCCGTGCGCGGCCTTCGGCGAGGCAAAGACCGGGGAGAAGGAAGGGACGACGATCACCGCGACGCGCTGGCGCTCGGCCGGCAGCGCGGCCGGCGCTGCCGCCCCCGCCGCGGCCAGCACGAGCCCCAGGGCTACAATCCGTTTCACTCTCTCGCCTCCAAGGAGGCCGATTTTCGATGAAACGAAAGGCTTACGGTCGCGACTTCGGGCTCTCCGCGCGGATGTCGCTGACGCTGTTCCTGCTCGGGCTGCTCTACGTCGGCTTCGCGCTCGTCCTCTTCTATGCGCTGCACACCACCCTCGTGGTGCTGGTCGTGATCGTCGTCGGGCTGGCCTTCTTCCAGTACTTCACGTCGGACAAGCTCGCCCTCAAGGCCTCGGGCGCACGCATCGTCAGCCCTGAGGAGGCGCCAAAGCTGCACGCGACCGTCGAGCGCCTGGCGGCGATGGCGAACATCCAGAAGCCGCGGGTCGCGATCATCGACAGCGACATCCCGAACGCGTTCGCGACGGGCCGTAGTCAGAAGCACGCCGTCGTCGCCGTCTACCGCGGCCTGCTCGACCGGCTCGACGAGAACGAGGTCGAGGGCGTTCTCGCGCACGAGTTGACGCACATCGTCAACCGCGACGTGCTCGTGATGACGCTCGCCTCCACGTTCGCGATGCTGGCGGCGCTGATCACCCGCTTCGGCCTGTACGCAGGGTTCTTCGGCGGCTTCGGCGGCAACAACCGCGACAACAACAACGGCATACCGGTCTGGCTGGTCATCGTGGTGGTCGCGTTCGTGACGTACGTGGTGAGCTGGGTCCTGATCCGGACCATCTCCCGCTACCGCGAGTACGCGGCCGACCGCGGCTCGGCGGTGATCACCGGCGCGCCGGAGTACCTGATGAGCGCGCTGCAGAAGATCACCGGCCAGATGGCCGTGATCCCGCAGAAGGACCTGCGCGAGGTGCAGGCGCTGAACGCGTTCTTCATCATCCCCGCGCGCGTGAAGGGCAGCATCTCCGAGCTGTTCATGGATCACCCGCCGCTCGAGAAGCGGCTTGCGGCGCTGGAGCAGATCGCCCGGGAGATGGGCCGGCCCGTCTCGTAGAGCCGTTCCTGATGGCGCCGATCGCATCGACCGGTCATTTCAGACGGAGACCCGGCAGAGCCGGGCCTCCTGATGGCGGCACCGCAAGCGGTGCCTTGTGGTGGGCCTGAGAGACGTCCTCTCGGGGCGCAAGAAGCTCCAGGATCCGGCGCGTGAGCGGCTGTTCGCGATCACGACGGCCCGGATCACCCTCGAGACGGACCTCGACCTGAAGCCGGCCGGCTCGGCGGGCGTGTGCTTCAAGTCGCTCTCCTCGGGCGAGTTCGTCCGGGCCGAGAACGATCTGCAGCAGCTGCTCGACGCCGTCGCTGCGGAAACCGCCTCGAAGATCGAGCGGAAGAGCGACGACCTCGGGTGGGAGTGGCTGGTCGTCCGCGACCAGGATTTCGAAGAGCTCGTCGCGACCGTCCACACGATCGCGCAGGAGTTTCAGGACGGCGGGTTCGGCGGGCAGCTCCTGGCGGCGCTCTTCCCGTTCGAAGGGAAGTTCAAGGAAGGTCGCGCCTACTGGGTCTACGGCTTCAAGCAGGGGGCGTTCTGGCCGTTCGTCCCGACCGGGAAGGGCCAGGACCGCGACAACGCCGAGGAGCTCGAGCTGAAGGCGAAGCTGGAGCCCGAGCTGCCGATCGAAGGCGACCTGACCCGCTGGTTCGGGTTGTTCGACGCCCCGGTCTAGGGTCCCAGCGCGAACGTCACACAGTCGTCACGGTCCCGGCACCCACGTGTGCGCCTTTCGCGGCTAGGCTCGTCGCGGGGAGGAGGCGAGGGACGCCTTGGTTCACGCGCGCGTGCGCGCGTGAACCTTGAGCGGTGCAAAGAGCCTTCAACGGGTGCAGAGAGCGGCTACGGCCCGGCGGGGAGGTCCGGGATCAGGCCTTCGCCCTCGAACAGCAGCCGCGCTTCGTCCAGCGAGAGATCGTCAGGAGGGACGATTCCCTCCGAGGCCGACAGATCGTCGTCGGGGATGCGCGTCCCGTTCGTGCGCACCGCCTCGGCCATGCGCCCGAGCAACCCGCGCAGGCGCTCCTCGTCACCGGCCTCCACGGCCTGAGCCGCCTGCTCGTCGAGCTCGTTCAACCCCTTCGCGACCTCGTCGTCGATCTCGAACTGGCCCTCGCCCATCAGCCGCACGATCACTTCTCGAGCTCCTTCTGTTTCTCGCCCGAGCCGACCTCCGCCTTCATCTTCGCGAGCTCGTCGTCGACCTGCGACTGCGAGGCGAGCGCGCCGAGCTCCCGGTCGAGCTCCGTCTGGTCGGAGGTGAAGTCCTCGAGCGCGCCCGAGGTCGTCAGCTCGTCGATCGCGGAGGCCCGCGCCTGCATCTGCTCGGTCTTGTCCTTGGCCCGCTGGATCGCGAGCCCGGTGTCGGCCATCTGCTCGCCGATCCCGGTCGCGGCCTCGCCGATCTTCACCTGCGCCTCGGCGGCGGAGTACTGCGCCTTGATCGTCTCCTTCTGCGTCCGGAAGGCCTCGACCTTGGCCGAGAGCGCCTTCTCGCTGGCGACGAGCTTCTCCTGCTGCTGCGCGAGCCCGTCGGCCTGCTGGTCGAGGCTCTGCAGCTGCTGCTGGAGGCCCGACTTCCGCTCCAGCGCCTGCCGGGCGAGATCCTCCCGGTTGGCGGCGAGCGCCTGGCGCGCCTGGCCGTCGAGCTTGACGATGCTCTGCTGCAGCTGCGTCTCCTGGAGCTCGAGCCGCTTCTTCGCCGTGACGACGTCCGCGATCCCGCGCTTCACGTTCTGGAGCAACTCGAGCTGCCGCTCGTACGAGTAGTCGAGCGTCTCGGCGGGATCCTCCGCCCGGTCGAGCAGCTTCGAGAACTTCGCCTTCACGACCATCGACGCGCGGGACATCAGGCCGGCCATGCGTCCTCCTCTCGGGTGCGGAACGTCTAGCCTAGCGAGGTCGTGATCGTCGAGCGGAGCATGCACCCGGACTGGCTCTCGAACGCGTATCTGATTGCCGACGAGCCGGGCGGGACGGCGGTCTTCGTCGACTCCGGTGCGCCGCTCCAGCCGCTCTTCGAGGCGGTCGAGCGCGGTGGCCTGACCGTCACGCACCTGCTGACGACGCATGCCGACGCCGACCACGTCGCCGGCGACGACGAGATCCGCTCGCGCTACGGCGTTCCTGTCGTCAAGGGCGACCTCGAGACCGGCGGCCTCTCGATCGAGGCGCTGCCGACGCCCGGCCACAAGGACGACCACCTCGCGTTCGTGATCAACGGCGAGGCGTGCTGCACCGGCGACGTGCTCTTCAAGGACGCGGTCGGCGGCGGCGACTTCGGGCAGATCAGGCGCTCGGTGATGGAGGTGCTGATGCAGCTGCCGGCGGAGATGCGGGTACTGCCGGGCCACACCGACGAGACCACCATCGGCCGCGAGTGGGAGGAGAACCCGTTCATCCGCATCTGGCGCGGCGCCGAGCCCGAGGGAACCGAGCGGGTGCGGGTCGGCGGCGAGGAGGCGACGCTGATCGTCTGGTCGCCCGACTACGACGGCAAGGGCAAGGCGTGGGTCCGGTTCGACGACGGCCGCGATGCGATCATTGGCGGCTCTCGGGTCGAGAGAATGGAGGGTTGAGATGGCGATCAAGCTCCACCGCTGCGGCAACATCTGGGTCAAGATGAGTGGCCACCCGTGCTGGAAGGTGCAGAGCGCGCTCGACGAGCAGGGGATCGAGTACGAGCTCGTGCCGATGCCGTCCATGCGCTGGAACCGCGAAGAGACCGAGAAGGCGACCGGCCAGAAGAAGTACCCCTGGATCGAGTTCGAGGACGGCTCGATCTACCGCGAGGAGTCGAAGGACATGGCCGCGCGGATCCGGGCCGGCCAGCTGAACGAGGCCCCCCGCGCCCAGCCGTCCGCTCCGGCGTGATCGTCCCGGAAGAGGTCGAGCAGTACGCCGAGGCGCACACGACTCCGCCCGAGCCGCTTCTGACCGAGCTGGCCGAAGAGACGAAGGCGACTCTACGGTCGCCCGGGATGCTGACCGGCCCGGTCGAGGGCCGACTCCTGGAGTTGCTCGTCTACGCGCTCAAGCCGAGCCGCGTGCTCGAGCTCGGCACCTACAGCGGCTACTCGTCCCTCTCGATGGCCGCGGGCCTGCCGGAGGGAGGCCGCATCGACACCTGCGAGGCCGACGAGACCCACGCGGAGGTGGCCCGGCGCTACATCGCGCGCTCGCCGTACGCCGACCGGATCACGGTGCACGTGGGACCGGCGCTGGAGACGATCCGGCAGCTCGACGGCGAGTTCGACTTCGCCTTCGTCGACGCGGATAAGAGGAACTACCTGAACTACTACGAGACGCTGGTGCCGCGGCTCGCGCCCGGCGGGCTGATGGCGTTCGACAACACGCTCTGGAGCGGCCGCGTGGCCGATCCGGGCGATGCCGACGAGATGACGCAGCTGATGCGCGAGCTCAACGACCGCCTCGCGACCGACCCGAGGGTCACCGCGGTGATGCTGACCGTCCGCGACGGCGTCACCCTGGTTCGGCGAAACGCCTAGCTACAATGCCCTTCGCGCGGGGCTATAGCTCAGTTGGGAGAGCGCCTGGATCGCACCCAGGAGGTCGCCGGTTCGAGTCCGGCTAGCTCCACCTCGCTTCCCTGACCGGCGGCTTCGCCGCCTCGCCCTCCTGGACGCGCTCCACTCGCCGCCCCGTGCGACTCAGCACTGTGACGGCGGCCTACGCACGCCCAGGAGCACGTCAGGAAACCGAGGCCTAACCGACGCGATCAACCTCCACCCAGACGCCGTTACGGCCGACGCCAGCAAAGCCGGCGTCGGCGGCGCTGTGGGATAAGTCTTACAGTTCCGGCACGAAGGACACTTGACACCCAAAGGTGTCCGACACCGTTTCTCTTAGACGCTCCAAGGTGTCCGACACCGTTTCTCAGAACAGCCCGGCTGCCTGGCGGGCGAACGCGAGCGGCGTGGCGGCCGTGAGGTCGATCGCGGGCTCGACGGTCGAGTAGGCCTGCACGTTGTCCTGGTAGACCGCCTTCGCGTCGAACGGCTTGAAGGCGTCTCCACCTTGTGGTGGGCATCGGCGCATGTGCTCGACGGTGCCGGTCGCCGCGTAGCTGTTCGGCCCCTCGACGGCCGCACCGGCCAGGATCGGCCTCGAACCGTCGCGCGAGCCCACGAGGTTCGCCACCTGGTGCTGCATGCAGTGCGGGAAGGTGGCCCCGTCTCCGACCACGAGGGACGTGCCCCAGGGGTTCGCGCCCAGGATGTTCCCGAGCCAGCGACTGCTCCAGGCCGCATACGTGCGCGTGCCGGTCAGCTCGTCGTACTCGCTCGCTGTGACGGAGAGGCCAGCGCCGTGAGCGGTCGTGTCCCAGGTCGCCCACGGGTAGCCGAACTGGAACGGGTCCCGGCCTGCCTGGGCGAGCCCGCGCCGCACCTGCTTGCGCAGGTCGCCGACGAGCCCCGCCCTGGTGACGGCCAGGCCGCCCGGCGTCCCGTAGCGGCGGATGGCCTGCGCGAGCTCGTAGTGGGCGAGCCCGCTGACGTCGTAGAGGTTGAGGGTGTCGGCGGCGTCGTTCGGGCCGTGGATGTACGCGCGGGCCCAGCGAGCCGCGGCCCGCAGGTAGTAGCTCCCGTCCGCGTGGGGCAGCCCTGAGGGGGGCGTTCCCTCCCGCAGCGCGAGGGCGAGCTCGGCCGCACCGAGCTCGAGGTCGTCCCGCCACTCTGTCTCGCCGTAGAAGTCGAACGGGATCACCGTCAGGAGCTTCTTCGGGTGGGTGTTCGCGAGGTCGAAGACGTGCTCCGCGTCGAGGAGGCACCGGCTCGCGTACGCCGGGTCGGCGCGGTGCCAGAGCTGGTAGCAGAGCGCGAACGCCGCGGCGTCGCGACCGGCGAAGTTCGGGCTGATCCGAGAGCCCGGCGGTCCTGCCCGGAAGACCGGCCGGTGCCGGATGTAGCGGAAGCGCGCGGCTGACCCGCCGTAGGCGTCGTCCCGCTGCGGGAGCCGCCAGATGTCGTGGTCGCCGACGATCGCGTCGTTGCCGGATCCGATCCCGACCTGATAGTAGAGCGTGCGGTTCGGGTCGTCCCACATGCGCTCGAGCCAGTCGAGGCCGAACCGCCCCTCCCGCTGGAGGTTCGAAGTGCGCGAGCCCCGGCCCAGCAGGTTCGGGAAGCGGCGTGCACCGGCGAGGAGCACGTCGACCGTGTAGCTCGTTGTCTGGACGAACTTGAGGTAGTCGCCCGCATCCCACCAGCCTCCGGAGGCGTCGATGCGCCGGCCGAGCGGCCGCAGGTCACCCTTGAAGTTGCCGTCGGCGTTCACGGCCGGGGTCGCGTAGGTCATCGCGTTCCGGTCGTGCAGGTGCGCCGGTGCGGTTCGCAGCGCCGAGCGGACGTAGTCCCGGCCGTCTCGCTCCGCCTGGAAGAAGGCGAGCCCATTTCTCAGGGCTTTCGCGTAGAGGTTCGACGCGGGCGCGATCTGGAACGGAGGCGAGGTGGCGCTCGGACGGCCCTGCACGGAGATGGTGTACGTGCCCGCTTGCCGGACGGCCCCGAAGTCGAGTGCGTAGACAAACGGAAAGCGACGGCTCCAGCGTCCGGTACTGGGCCCGACCCGCCCGCGCAGGACAGTCGAGCCGCCGCGGCTCCGCACGGTGAACACCGCGCCCGTGGCGGCCGACTGCGAGAGCAGGTACGCGCGCTTCGGGGTTCCGATCGGATAGCCGACCTGGTTCACTCGCACAAAGGCGGTCCGGACGGCGACGCTCGCGCGCGTCGGGGTCGAGCCGGTCGCGAGGAACGCAACGGCGACGATCGGAAGCGCTAGGGGCAGTCGGCACCGCAAGGTGTCGGACACCGTTTCACAGCACTCTCGTACACGGCTCGATCATCTCCGATGAGCAAGTACCCTGCGACCGTGCCTCTGCGAGTCTGCGTCGCCGGCGTCACGGGCTGGACCGGCAGTGCGGTTGCCGAGGCCCTCGAGGAGGCAGACGATCTCGAGCTCGTCGCGGGTGTCTCCCGCTCGAACCCGGCCAGCTTCTCGACCGTCGAGGAGGCGCTCGACGCCTCCCCAGCCGACGTGCTCGTCGACTACACACATGCGGACGCGGTGAAGGGGCACGTGCTCTCGGCTCTCGAGCGCCGCGTCGCTGTCGTCGTCGGCTCGAGCGGCCTCTCGGCCGCCGACTACGAGGAGATCGACGTGCGGGCGCGGGAGCAAGAGGTCGGCGTCATCGCGGCCGGCAACTTCTCGCTTACTGCCGCATTGCTGCTCCGCTTCGCCGAAGAGGCGGCGCGCCACGTCGCGAGCTGGGAGGTGATCGACTACGCGAGCCTCGGCAAGCCGGATGCGCCGAGCGGCACCTCGCGCGAGCTTGCCGAGCGCCTCGACACCGTCGGGTCGCCCGCAATGGCTGTGCCGGTCGATGAGACGTTGGGCGACCGGGAGGCGCGTGGTGCCACCGTGGGCTCGACCCAGGTCCACTCGCTCCGGTTGCCGAGCTTCAGCGTGTCGACAGAGATCGTCTTTGGCGGCGAGGACGAGCGGCTCTCGATGCGCCACGACGCCGGCTCGACGCCCGCCCCGTACGTCGCCGGCACACTCCTCGCCGTCCGCGCCGTCCCCGAACGCGTTGGCCTCTCGAGGGGCCTCGACCAGCTCTTATGAAGGAGATGGCCGGCGAGCCAAAGGGTGGCGTCTACGACCGTCTCGGGACGAGGCCGGTCGTGAACTGTCGCGGCGTTTACACCGAGCTCGGCGGGGCGATCATCGGCCCGAGCGTCTGGGCGGCGATGACCGAGGCGAACAGCATGGCCGCCTCGATGAGCGATCTCCTCGACGTCACCGGTCGGCGGCTCGCCGAGTTGCTCGGAGCCAACGCGGGAAGGGTGACGCCCGGAGCCGCCGCCGCGATTGCGCTCGGGACGGCGGCGTGCATGACGCGCGGCGACGGTGCTGCGGCCGAACGCCTTCCCGATACGACCGGCCTGCCGGACGAGGTGGTCCTCCAGCGCGTGCAGCGCCCGCACTACAAGTACGCCCGCCTGATCTGGATGACCGGGGCCAAGCTGAGGCTGGTGGGGTCTGACGACGGGACGTCGCCCGACGACCTCGAGCAGGCGCTCGACCCCGAGCGCGTGGCCGCCGTCTTCGTTCCCGCGCACCTCGACGAGGAACCGGGCGCGCTCCCGCTTCGGCAGGTGGCCGCACTCGCCCGCGGGCACGGGATCCCGACCCTCGTCGACGCGGCCTTCCTCAACTACCCGCCCGAGAGCATGAGCCGGTTCACCAGAGAGGGCGGCGATCTCGTCTGCTTCAGCGCGAAGTACTTCTACGGCCCGAACACGGGTGGGTTCGTCGTCGGCCGCTCCGAGCTCGTCGAGGCCCTTGCAGTCCTCGACTTCACAGGCTTCGAGAGCGGGCCGTGGGCCATTTTCGGGAGGCCGTTCAAGCTCGATCTCCACACCGTGGTCGGAACGGTGGTCGCAGTCGAGGAGTGGCTCGAGCTCGACCACGAGGCACGGTGGCGCTCCTACGCCGAGCTCGTCGAGGAGCTCGCCGCGGCCGTCGACGGGATCGCGGGAGTCCGGGCCGAGCCCCGTTTCTTCACGATGGTCGAGACGCTCGAGCCCGAACCGGTCAACTGCCTCGTCCTGCAGATCGATCCCCAGGAGGCGGGCGTGTCAGCGGCCGAGGTCGAACGCACGCTCGACGAGAGCAACCCGCGCGTGGCCGTCCACCTCCACGATGACACCCTCATCGTCGCCGTCGACACGCTGCTGCCCGGCCAATGCGCGCACGTGTGCGCACGGCTCCGGGCCGCACTCACGTAAACACGGCTTACGACGTTCGAACGCCCGACCCCGCCGCGGTCTCCTCTGCTTCCGACTGCCGCCGCTTCGCGATCATCGAGAGCATCTCGAAGATCGCGTTGGCCGCGAACAGCGCGGTGATCTGTCCCGGGCCGTCGTACTGGGGAGCGACCTCGACGACGTCATAGCCGACGAAGTCGATTCCGGCGAGCGCCCGGAGATATTCCATCGCTTCGAAGCCCGTCGGACCGGCGACTTCCGGCGTTCCGGTACCCGGACAGTAGGCGGGATCGACGAAGTCGACGTCGAAGGTCAGGAACGCAGGCCCGTCGCCGATTCGCCGCTGTGCTCGTGCCGCGAACTCCTCGGGGCTCAAGCGTGCCAGCTCGATCCACGGGATCATCTCGACTCCGAGGTCCGACGGGATGTCTGCGTCCTTCGCGGCGTACATCGACCCCCGTATCCCCGCCTGGAGCACGCGGGCGGGGTCGAGGACGTCCTCCTCGATCGCCCTTCGAAACATCGTGCCGTGCGAGTAGGACAGGCCGTTGTAGGTGTCATGCAGGTCGATGTGCGAGTCGAGCTGCACGAGCCCGAGGCGACCGTGCACCTCGGCGAGCGCACGGAGCTCGGCGAGCGTGACCGAGTGGTCGCCGCCCATTCCGATGCCGACGACGCCTGCCTCGGCGATCGGGGCGACAAAGCGCTCCATGCGCTTCAGCGACTCCTCGATGTAACCGGGAGAGGTGGGGGCGTCGCCGAAGTCGATCGTCGACAGGGCTCCGAAGACCTGCACACGCTGGTCAGGGTTGTACGTTCGGATCATGCCCGATGCCGACCGAATCGCTTCCGGGCCGAACCGGGCTCCGGGCCGAAACGACGTGCCACCGTCCCATGGGAGCCCGTACACGGCGGCATCCACCCCGTCGAGATCCTTTACCCAGGGGAGCCGGGCGTACGTCCGCGGCCCGGTGAACCGGGGCGCCTCGAGGGCGTTCCATGGCTCATACATCGTCGACCTCCGCTCGCGGGTGTGGTGCGAGCCTAGCCATCGCCCGCGCTACCCGGCCTCGGTCGTGAACCCGCCGCGCTTGAACCACACGTACAGCGCGATGCAGGAGACGACGAGCGCCCCGAAGCCGACCGCGAAGAACGCCGTGGCCGAGTCGATCTGGCGCACCATCCAGCCGAAGTTCTGGCCGAAGAAGCCGGTCACGAACGTCAGCGGGAGGAACACCGTGGCGACGAGCGTGAGCTGCTTGACGACCGCGTTCTGCTGCGCGCTGATCTCGTTCTGGCGAACGCTGACCATCGAGAGGTTCGCGTCGAGGGCCGCCGCAAGCTGATCGCGCTGCCCGATTACCTCGTCCTGGAGGTGCCGCACGTGGTCGGCGACGTCTCGGAAGTAGCGGCGGAGACCTGGATCGGCCTCGAACTCGCCGCGCTCCATCGCCTCGAGCGGCGCGAGCAGAGGGTGAAGAGCGCGGTAGAGCTCGTTGATCTCCGTCTTCAGGAGATAGATCCGCTCCGTGAGGTCGTCGTGGCCGGCGAAGATCGCCTGCTCGACCTCCTCGATCTCGCGCTCCAGGGCCTCGACGGCGGGCAGGTAGTCGTCGACCACCATGTCGAGAATGCCCCAGACGACCGCGGCCGGGCCGACCTTGAGCAGCTCGGGATGCTGCTCGACCCGGACGCGCGCGCGGACCGGGTCGCCGGCGGCGCCGTGGCGGACGGCGATCACGAAGCCGGCGCCGACGAAGATGTCGACCTCTCCGAACTCGACCTGGCGATTCCGGTCGTCGTACCGTGCAGTCTTGTAGACGATCAGGTGGAAGCCGTCGTAGCTCTCGACCTTGGGCCGCTGGTGGGCGGAGCCCGCGTCTTCGACCGCCAGCTCGTGCAGGCCGAAGTGCCTGCTGACCTCGGCCATGTCCTGCTCGCTCGGCTCCTTCAGCTCGATCCAGACGTAGTTACCTCCTCGCCGCGGGACCGCCGCGGCCTCTTCCAACGTCATCCCTTCGTGCGGCTCGCGGACCCCCCGGCTGTAGTAGGCGCAGTCGACGCTCATGGCGCTCCTCCAGAGATCGATGGTCGTGCGCAACGTTAACCCTGCCGGCGCCCGCCGCCCTGCTTACTGGTAGCGGAGAGCTTCGGCCGGATAGACGCGCGCGGCGCGCCGCGCGGGGACGAACGTGGTTGCGAGCGCGACGGCGTAGACGACGGCGAAGATGACTGCGAGCGTCAGCCACGGCACGGTGAACGCCATGTTCGCCCAGCTCGGAGTGCGTCTCGAGTCGCTGATCACGTTGTAGGCGACCGCAAGACCGAGCGTCGTCCCGACCACGATCGAGGTGAGCGCCACGAACGACGACTCGAGCAGGAAGCTCGCCTGCACCATCCGCCGCTGGAACCCGATCGCGCGCAGGACGCCGATCTGCTGGCGGCGCTCGACGACGGCGCGCGCCGTGATCACGCCGAGCGCGGCGACGCCGACGATCAGGCCGAGGCCCATGAAGCCGATGATCAGCCGGTCGAAGGTGAGGCTGGCCGAGACGGCGTCGGACAGCAGCTTGCGGACCGAGTCGGCCTGCATGCCGTTCGCCAGGAAGGCGGACTCGAGCTTGCTCGCGGTCGCCTGCTGGTCGACGCCCGGCCGCAGGGCGAACAGGAAGGTCGTGGGGAGCACGCGATTCCCGAACACGCGCGAGAGCGTTCGCTGCGATGTCCAGATGCCCGTCATCAGCTGCGGGGTCGCGTCGGAGAGCACGCCGATCACCGTGAGCGTCGTCTGCTTGCCCGTCTGCGGGTCGCGAACGCTCACGCGCACCGGGGCGAAGCTCTTGTCCTCGAGGTAGAAGCCGTGCAGCATGAACTTCGCGGGAGGCGTGCCCCAGTTCGCCTTGCGCGGGACGACGTACTGGTCGACGATGGCGAGGTTCGGCTGCTCGCGGAGAGCACGCCAGACCGCCGCCGTCGAGGAGTAGCCGCGTGCGCGACCGGCCAGACGGTAGGTCGTGTGCGTCAGGAAGACGTCGTCGGCGCCGTGCACGAGGTACGGCTCCTCCTTGGCGCCGGCTCCGAGCTGCCGGGCCTTGACCGGCAGGGTCGAGAGGCTCGAGACGAGGCGGAAGTCGGCCGGGTTCACGCCGTGGGCATGGGCAAGGGCCGCGCGCATGTCGACGATCGGCGCGCCGGGTGACGAGGTGGCCCTTACGTCGAAGCCTCCGCCGAAGGCCTTTGCGTCGTCGAAGGCGTGCACGAAGGAGCCGGTGGTGATCGAGCCGACGACGAGCGTGAAGACCACGAGGGTGAACATGGCAAGCGTGACTCCCGTCCGGAACAGGCTCCGCAGCGGATACGCCATCGCCATCCGGATGACCGGTGCCAGGCTCCTGACCCGGCCGGCCGTTGCCCCGACGGCGCCGAGCAGGAGGTCGGCGTTGTAGGCGATCGCCCAGGTCGCGCCGACCACGATCATGAGGCCGCCGAGGATGAAGATCGAGAAGTTGACCTTCAGGTCGCCGAACAGCCAGCGGCTCATCGGCAGGACGAACCAGGCGACGAGCGCGAGCCCCGCGCCCGTGTGAACCGCGCGCTCGGGGGCGCCGAGCGCGCGCAGGACGGGCACGAGGCTGAGTATCACGAGCGAGACGCCGAGGCCGAGCGTGACCCCGTCCTGGGCCACGACACCCCCTGTCGCGAGCAGCGCGCCGAGCACGATCCCGCCGATGCCGAGCAGCCAGCGTCTGCGGCTCGTCTTGGCGGCCGGCGGATCGCCGAGATTGCGGATCGCGCTGACGATGTTCATCCGGCTGACGCGCCGCGCCGAGAACGCGACGACGGCAAGCGTGAGCAACACGCCCAGCGAGTAGCCGAGGACCAGGCTCTCCGCTCCGACCGAGTACGAGATGTGGATGTCGGCGCTCGCGAAGGCGCCCGCCATCGCTAGGACCATCCCGTAGGCGACGACCACTCCCAGCAGCACCCCGACCGCAGCCGCGACGAGGTCGTAGCCGACGCCCTCGTAGAGGAACATCTGCACCAGGTGACCGCGGCGCATGCCGACTGCGCGCGCGATGCCGAGCTCGCTGCGGCGCTCGGCGGCGAGCATGACGAAGATCAGGAAGATGAGCAGGATCCCGGCGGAGATCGAGAAGGAGCCGAAGGTCGTGAACAGCGACATGAACGCGGCGCCGCTCGCGTCGGCCGTCTTCAGGAAGTCCCGCTTCGTCGGGTCGGTCTCGAGCCCGAGCGGTGAGACGGTCGGCTTCAGCAGCGCGACGACCGCCGCGCTCTTGCCCACGCCGCCGCGGTTGGCGACGAAGATCGCGCCGATCCGACCGGGCCTGCCGAGCAGGTGCTGCGCGGCGCCGAGCGGCAGCATCACGCCGGCGTCGACCGCGGCCGCTCCCGCGTAGCGAACGACGGCGCGGACTCGCACGGTCGCGCGTCTCGCGCCGGCGAGGACGAGGAGCCTGTCACCCGGCTTCGCCGCGAGCTTCTCGGCGCCCTTCGCGTTCAGGTAGATCTCACCCGGGCGCAGGTCGCCGAGAGAGACGGGCCTGCTGCCGGACCGGATCGCGCCGAACGCCCCCATCCGGGCCGGATTGCTCGCGAACAGCGTCACGCGCGACTCGGTCTGCCTGCTCGTCAGGTCCTGCACTGCGACCGGCTCGACGATCACAGGCTCGACTCCGGCGACCAGCCCGGAGCCCGCGGCGGCTCTCGCGACCCGGGCGACGTAGCGTTGCGGGAAGTAGCGCGAACCGGTGCCGGCGCTCTGGGTCGAGAACTCGGCCCCGATTCCCTTCGCGGCGATCACCTCGTCGGTGCGGCCGAGGGCCGAGATCGCAACCGAGCGAATCGTGTGGCTCATCGTGTCGCCGGTCGCCAGAGCGGCGGTGATGATCGCCGTGCCGAGCATCAACCCGGCGACGATCAGCGCGCCACGTCCCCGGCGGCGCGACATGTTGCGCAGGCCGAGCCGCAGGACGATCCGGTTGCGGACTGCGAAGCCCCCGATGACTGCGAGCGCGACGACCAGGAGTGCTGCAAGGACGAGCGCGAGCGAGGCGACCGGGACGCCGAACAGCTTGCTCATCGCACCTGTGCAGGCGTCTCCGCGACGGCGACCTCGTAGGACTCACGGCCGGGCTGCGTGCGCATCAGCGTCACGAACTTCTCCACCTGCGCGCGCCACAGCCCGCTCGAGATTCCGGCCTCGGCCGCAGCTTCGTCGGCCCAGAACGTCATCACGAGCGCCTTGCCCTCCGGGGTCACCAGGACGTAGCAGCCCTCGTAGCCCTCCGCCTCGTGCAGCTCGGGGAGCACGGATTCCTCGAACCGCTGTACCGCCTTCGGGATGCTCATCCGCACCGCATCCAGCTCCGCCAATGTCACCCGCGCGATCATCTCGCCACCTCCAGCACCTCGTCGTCAACGACTTGCCCGTCCACCATCCGCACGATCCGGTCGGTCGAGCGGCCGACGGAGATGTCGTGCGTCACGATCAGGAACGTCAGTCCGCGCTCGCGGTTCAACCGGCGCATCAGCGCGACGATCTCGTCGGCGTTCTCGCTGTCGAGATCGCCTGTCGGCTCGTCAGCCCAGACGATCGCCGGCTCGTTGACGAGCGCGCGCGCGATGGTCGCACGCTGGCGCTGCCCGCCCGAGAGCTCGTCCGGCACGTGCGCCGCGCGCTCGCCCAGCCCGACCATCTCGAGCGCGGCGACGGCCCGGCGGCGTGCCTCCTTCGCGGGCACCCGGGCCACGAGCAGCGGCAGCTCGACGTTCTCGACCGCCGTCAGCACGGGCATCAGGTTGTAGAACTGGAAGACGAATCCCATGCGGCGCGCCCGGTAGTCGGTGCGCTCCTCGTCGGACATCGAGCCGAGCTCGACCCCTTCGATCAGGACCTCGCCGCCGTCGATCCGGTCGAGACCGGAGAGGCAGTTGAGCAGGGTGGTCTTCCCGGAGCCGCTCGGGCCCATGATCGCCACCATCTCGCCGCGCGGCACGGAGAAGCTGACTCCGCGGAGGGCCTGGACCTGCACGGTCCCCGTGTCGTAGAGCTTGTCGACAGCCCTCGCCTGGACGATCAGCGGCCGCGCGTCGGGCCCGGGCAGGGCAGGTGGCTTCACCTGTGGCTCTGCCAGTACCGTCATCGCGATCTCCTTCGATCGGTCTGCCTGGATCGTCGCGCCGCCCTCCACCGAGGGCATCGGGATCTGCGCCCATCCGCTGTCCGTAGTTCTCCACGTCGGCCGGCCCAGCCGGGGAGGCAGCGTTGCCCAGTCGTCCGATCCGGATGATGCGTCCCGCCACAAGCCGCGCAATCGTCGCTGGAAATGGCCATGTTTCGCAGGAGGCCGGCGCGGTGACGGGCGCTAGCGATACGGCCGCGTCCCCGTCCACGCGGCGGGCGCTGCTCGCGCTCGAGTATCCGGGCATCGCCGATTTCGACAATCCGAGCCTCGAGTGGCGCAGGTTGTTCTCCGAGCTGCTCGGGACGTTCTTCCTCGTCCTCGCAGGAGCGGGAGGCGCAGTCGTCGGCGCGCTCAGCGACGGCGCGATCACCCGGAGCGCGGCCGTGACCGCGCCGGGGCTCACCGTGATGGGGATCATCCTGTACATGGGCGCGGTCTCGGGGGCGCACCTGAACCCGGCCGTGACGCTTGCGTTCTGGCTCAGGGGCGATTTCCCCGGAAGGCGCGTCCCCGGGTACGTGATCGTGCAGCTCATCGGCGCGACAGCCGCGTGCCTCGCGCTCTGGGCGGTGCTCGGCAAGCACGGCGCGCTCGGAGCGACGGAGCCCGGCGCCGGAGTGCACGCCTGGCAGGCGATGGTGGTCGAGCTCATGCTGACCGTCGGGCTCGTCAGCACGATCCTCGGTACCGCGTCGAGCGCCCAGAACGTGGGTGCGTTCAGCGCGATCGCCGTCGGCGGCTACATCATCCTCGCGGGCCTCTGGTCGAGCCCGATCAGCGGCGCATCGATGAACCCAGCGCGGTCGTTCGCGCCCGACCTCGCCAACGGCGACTTCGCGAACTACTGGGTCTATCTCGCGGGGCCGCTGGGCGGTGCCGCCATCGCCGTCGCAATCGCCTGGCTCCTGCGCGGGCCCGGAGGCGATGTCGGAGGGCTCGCCGCCGCCCGCGGAACGCTGAGCAGGGTACGCTCCGACATCAAGGAGGACGGTTGATGGCTGCCACGCGCGAGGAGCGTGCCGAGCAGGCGACAGAGGTGAAGGTCAAGCACTTCACGGCAGAGGAGCGCGTCGCGAAGGGCAAGGCCGCCCGCGCCGAGGTCCCGCGCGCGAGCCACTCCGTGCTCGAGCCGACCGACCGGGATCCCGTGGCCTTGCTCGAGGAGCAGGCGGCGACGCGCGTGCCCGAGCTCGTGCCGATCCGCTACGGACGGATGCTCGTCTCGCCGTTCACCTTCTACCGCGGCGCCGCGAAGATCATGGCGCACGATCTGGCGGCCGTTCCGCGGTCGGGGCTCGGCGCACAGCTCTGCGGCGATGCCCACCTCTCCAACTTCGGCGGCTTCGCTTCCGCCGAGCGCTCGCTCGTCTTCGATCTCAACGACTTCGACGAGGCGCTCCCGGGGCCGTTCGAGTGGGACGTCAAGCGGCTGGCGACGAGCTTCGAGATCTGCGCTCGCGACCGGGGCTTCGACGACGACGTGCGCCAGTCCGCCGTCCTGACCGTGATGCGCTCGTATCGCGAGGCGATGCGCGGCTTCGCCGCGATGGGCGATCTCGAGGTCTGGTACGCGCGACTGGACGTCGCGTCGATCTACGAGCAGCTTCGCCAGTCCGCCGACAAGAAACAGGCGAAGAACGTTGCGCGGGCGGAAGCGAAAGCGCGCACGAAGGACAGCCTCAAGGCCCTGTCGCGGCTCACGCACGAGGTCGACGGCGAGCTGCGGATCGTTTCCGACCCACCGCTCGTCGTACCGATCGACGAGCTCGCCGAGGACATGCCCGTCGCCGAGATCAGGGCCGAGATCACGACCCTGTTCCGCAAGTACCGCAGCTCGCTGCAGCACGACCGGCGCAAGCTGCTCGAGGGCTACCGCATAGTCGACCTCGCGCGCAAGGTCGTCGGCGTCGGCAGCGTCGGGACGCGCGCGTGGATCCTGCTGATGCTCGGCCGCGACGACGGCGATCCCCTGTTCCTCCAGGTGAAGGAAGCCGAGGCTTCCGTCCTCGAAGCCCACCTCGGGCGAAGCAAGTTCAAGAATCACGGCCAGCGAGTGGTCGAGGGGCAGCGCTTGATGCAGTCGGCGAGCGACATCTTCCTCGGCTGGATACGCGCGACCCGGACCTTCGACGGCGCGACTCGCGACTACTACGTCCGCCAGCTCTGGGACTGGAAGGTCTCGGTCGACCTCGACGCGGTCCTGCCGAGGGGGCTCGTGCTCTACGCGGAGGCCTGCGGCTGGACGCTCGCCCGCGCGCACGCCCGTTCCGGCGACCGGATCGCCATGGGCGCATACCTCGGCAAGGGCGACACGTTCGACCGGGCGGTCGCCGAGTTCGCGGCCTCGTACGCCGACGTCAACGAGCGCGACTACGAGGCGCTCGCGGACGCCGTTCGCGCGGGCCGGATCCAGGCGACCGAAGGCCTCTAGCCGTCGGGACTATCCCTCCGGGATCGAGCTCGCCTCGAGGTGCAGACGACGGCCCACGGCGACTGCTTCCAGACGCGAGTGCACGTCCAGCGCGCGGAGCAGGCGGCGGATGTGGTTGCGGACCGTCTCGATGCTCAGGTGAAGCTCGTCCGCGATCTGCTCGGTCGAGCGGCCGTGCTCGAGCAGCCGGAGCACCTGGGCCTGGCGCGGGGTCAGGTGCGGATGCGGCGGCGACTCGGACACCTCGTGGACGTCCGAGAGCTGGCCGAACACGCCGATGACGTGGTGCCCGCTGTGCAGGCAGACGGAGCTCACCTCGACGGAAACGCGATTGCCCTTCTCGTCCAGCAGCACGACCTGAGCCTCGACGTCCTCGTCGCTGTAGATGTGCTTCAGGTACGCCTCCTGCGCAAGGCGCGTCTCCTCGGGCGCGACGACCGAGGTGATCTGGCGCCCGCGTACGTCGCCGACAAGCTCGAGGCCGGCACGGTTGACCCAGCGGATCACCCCGTGCCGGTCGTAGACGTAGCTCGGCACCCTCACGCGGTCGAGCGCGTCCTCGAGATCGCCGCCGAGCTCCCCCATCTTCGCCATCGCCGGAAGAGCATGCGCCCGGCGCCGCAGCGGTTCATCGTCCCGTCAGGGCGATTCGTTCTCCAGGCGCAGGGCCAGCGAGATGTCCTGCCGGAGGTCTTCGAGGCCGCGGATCTGCAGCGCATGGCGGCCCGGAGCCCTGTGCGCCGACAAGGCTCGGTCGATCGAGCTCAGCGCTGCGAGGAGGCGGGCACGCCGGCCCGCGCGCTCCGCATGGCTTTCCGCGGCGAGGTTGGCCGACCAGTCGGGCTCTCCGGCCTCGAGGACGTACGCGCGGCCGTCGAGCTCGAAGCGCAGAGCCAGCGCGGCCTCCCTTTCGACCCAGGCCTCCACCTCGCGGAGGAGCAAGGCCACGTCGTCCGAATCTCCCCGCAGCTCGGCGACGACGCAGAAAGTGTCGGGCCGCTCGGCGCTGACGACGACGCTCCAGCGCTCGGCGAGGCGTGTCGCCAGGCCGGCCGCCGAGGCGATGTCCGCAACCTCGAAGAGCGCATGCTCGGACAGGTCGCCGGCGCTCACAGCCGCCGCTCGATCTCGTCGATGCGAAGGACGACCTCGAGATCGTCGCGCACCCGCTCGAGAGCTCGGATCTCGAGCCCGTCGGCCGGGGCCGGGTCGAGCAGGCACAGCGCGGTCTCCACGGCCTCCAGGGCAAGCAGGATGCGTAGGCGCCGCCAGTCCGCGGTGTCGACGGAGGAGGGAAAGACGCCGGTGATGTCGCGCTCGAGATCCATGAGGAGATCGTCGCCGAGCGTGCAGGCTCGCCGCCTGACCCGGACTGGTCATTCAGCGGCTCGGGGAGGCGTTCGGCCTGACCCGGAAGGGTCAATCAGTGCGCGACGATGACCTTCAGCGCCACGACGAACAGGCCGAGGGCGAGGTTCAGGCCGGTCGCTGCGAGGGTGCCGGTGCGCCCGAATCCCTCGATGCGGGCGAAACGCACGCCTTCTGCCCCGAGCGTGAACAGGCCGACGCCCAGAGCAGCCCAGACGGCGGTGGTCTCGTCGAGCACGCCGATTGCCCCGAGCACGAGCACGCCGATGGGCAGAACCGCCGACAGGATGATGCCGAGCTCGCGACGTGCGACCGAGCCCATGGCGTAAAGCTTCTGCCGCCCCTCGGCGACCGCCTCGCCGAGCGTGTGCGCATACACATGTGCGATCCAGAGCACGAAGACCGCGGCGGCGACCGTCACCGCGAGCCTCCACGGGTCCTTCTCGGAGGCGTAGGCAGCGGTGAGCGTCGCCATCACGACCACGGTCCCGTAGACGGTGCCCGCGATCGTCGCACCGGCGCCGAAGAGGACGTGCGCAGCCGCGTCGGCGAACTTCCGCGGCTCGGCCCGTTCGTCGCCGCCCGTCAGCTGCTCAGCACCTTCACGTCATTCGGCCTGACGATGATGTACGTGAGAACGCCGATCAGCGGCACGAAGATCACGAACAGCAGCCAGCCGGCCTTCGCCCAGCCCGAGTGGTCGGGCCGGCGGAAGTTGTCGATCAGGATCATGATTACCAGCGAGATCCAGATCACCCAGCCGAAGAACACGAGCATCGTCCACATGACGTCGACGAACGGATAGTCGCTGGCGAGCAGCACGTGGGAACACCTCCAGTCGTAGGTCGGCGGAAGCTGACCAGGCAGCGGCTGGAGCGGCATCGTCCGGAGCGGATGATGCGTCCGTGTGCGGCGGCCACGACTGTGGACGGGTGAGCGTCGCCGCGCCTGCGGTCACCGAGCACCCGAAGAAGCGCCCGCGCTGGAAGCGGCTGCTGATCTTCGCGGTGGCCATCGTCGTGATCGGGGCGTTCGCCGACCTGCTGGGCTGGAACATCCGCGGCTGGTTCGACCAGCTCTGGGACACGATCACCGGGATCTCGTTCGGCTACATCGTCGCCGCATGCGTGCTCAAGAGCGTGCAGACGACCGCGGCCGCGCTGAGCTGGTACGGGATCCTGCGCTTCGCCTTCCCCGGGCGCGTCCGCTGGCTCGACATCCTCGCGGCCTACGCGGCCTCGGTCGCACTCAACTCGATCCTGCCGGCCAACCTCGGCACGTTCGCGATGCTGATCATGTTCACGACGATCATCGCCGGCGCGACGTTCGCTGCCATCCTCGGCGGCTACGCCGTGCAGAAGATCTTCTGGACGCTGATCGGCGCCTTCGTCTACCTCTACCTGTTCCTCAGCGTCGGCGGGTCGTTCGACATCAAGTTCGGCTTCGTGCACAACCACCCGTGGGCAACGGTGATCATGGTCCTCGGCGTTGCGTACCTCGTCTTCCTCCTCGTGCGCCGGATCTGGCCGCGAGTGCTCCGCTGGTGGGAGGACGCCAAGGAGGGCGGCTCGATTCTCGCCCACTGGCGGGCCTATTTCGGCTGGGTCTTCACGCCCTCGCTGGTGAGCTGGTTCGCGGGCCTCGCCGTGATGGGCGTCTTCCTCGCCGCCTACGGGATTCCCGTGACCTTCGACACGCTGATGCGGATCTCGGGCGGCAACTCGATCGCGAACGTCACCTCGGTGACCCCCGGCGGGGCGGGGGTGACGCAGGCCTTCAACGTCGCCTCGCTCAAGGGCATCGCCAGCACGCAGGACGCCACCGCCTATTCGGTCGCGCAGCAGCTCGTGACCACGGCGTGGAACCTCATCTTCGGCATCGTCCTGGTCGTCTGGGCGTTCGGCTGGACGGGCGGCAAGCGGCTCGTGGGCGACTCGTACGAGGAGGCCAAGACGAAGGCGGCCGAGCAGAAGGCTGCACGCGCGGCGAAGAAGGCGGCGAAGCGGGCCGCACCCGAGTCGGCAAGTCCGAGCTGACGCGGGGGACCGGGGCAGTGACCTGGATCGACGCCGAGCTTGCCCTGATCGCACTGGCCGCGATGCTCTCGCCCACGACGCTCTCGTTTTCGATCTTCGCCTTGGTGGTCGGCGACCGGCCGCTGCGAACCGGTTTCTGGTTCTACCTCGGCGCCCTGAGCGCGACCCTGGCGATCGGCATCGCGGCGGCCTTCGTGCTGGGGGACACGGCGGCCTCGAGCACGTCCACGCCGAAGACGTGGGTGGCGGTCCTCGACGTGATCGCGGCCGTGCTCATCCTCGTGTGGGTCGCGAAGGTCTGGAGGCGCCCGGTCGACCCCGCGAAGACGCAGGCGATGGTTGACCGGATGAGCGGCCTCGCCACCGCCCCGATCCTCGCGATCCTCGGGGCGGGGGCGGTGCTGGCCAATCCGGGCGGCTTCATCCCGCTCGCCCTAAAGGACATCTCCGAGACCAACCCGACCACCGCGGGTTACGCGATCCAGTGGCTCTTCTTCACGCTCGTCTCGCTGCTGCCGCTCGCGGTCGCCCTCTTGCTGCTCTTCGTGGCGCCCACATGGACCCGCGGTGCGCTCGCCCGCGTCCGGGACTGGTTGGTGCGCCGCGCCCCCACGATCGCGTATGTGATCCTCGTCGTGCTCGCCGCCTCACTCCTCCGGAATGGAATCGCCGGGCTCACCAGCTGAGCAGCGCGGGCTCGTGCGCGGGTTCGGGATGTCCCGGCGGCCGGGCGAGCGCTGGACGCGCTTCGCCGCTCGCATCGGCAATGCCTTCGGGCTCGTGCTCCTGCTCGTGATGGCCATCTACGTGCTGGGCTCGCTGGTCTCGTTCAGCGGCTGGGGCGGCTTCGCGCTCGCGGCAACGACCGGAGTCTGCGCAGTCGTCGCGCTGATCAGCTCGGAGGCCGGCCACCGGCTCGTCCGCTGGGCCGCTGCCTTCGCCGTGGCCGGAGCGGGGCTGGCCGCGGCGTCCGCGCTCGGCTGGGGCTCTGCGTTGGAGGGAGCGTCCGCGTTGATCTCGGTCGCGCTGCTCGCGGTGGCGGCGGGAGTGGTGCTGGGCACCGTCCTGACCGAGAGCGAGGTCGGGTTCCGGACGATCCTCGGCGCGATCAGCGTCTACGTGATCCTCGGGCTGATCTTCACCTACGTCTTCGTGGCGGTCGACCGGCTGCAGGCGGGTGCCTTCTTCGGCCAGCCGACCCAGACGGGCGACTTCCTCTTCTTCAGCATCACGACGCTGACCACCACCGGCTACGGCAACCTCGTCCCCGCCGCGCAGCCCGGGAAGATGCTCTCCGGCCTCGAGATGCTCGTCGGCCAGATCTTCCTGGTGACCCTGATCGCGGGGCTCGTCAGCCTCTGGCGCCCCGGCCTGGGCGCCGCCCGCCGCCGCGCGAAGAAGTAGCGCCTCGCTCAGGCGGCCGGCTTCGAGCCGGGCTGCGTCGTCGGGATGCGCTTCGTCAGGAGGAGCGCGACCATCGTCATCAGCGCCAGGATCGCCAGGGCCGCCTTCAGGCCCGTGATCCGCGCGTCCCGGTAGGCCGTGACCGCGGCTTCCTCCGTCTTGGAGCTGACGTGGGCCTCGTCGAGCGCCTTCTGGAGATCCGCGTCCGAGATGAACGGGACGCCGCTCGCGAGGTTCACCTGTGCCTGCTCTTTGACGCGGGACGGGATCGCGTCGCTCGACTCGATGTTGTTCAGGAACCCAGTCGACAGCGCGGCGATCAGCAGCGCGCCGGCCAGCGCCGTCCCCATGGACGCGCCGAGGTTCGTCGCCGTGTTCTGGATCCCGCCGACCTCGGGCGCGCGGTCGTCGGGGACCGCCGAGACCGTGACCGAGCCGAGCTGCGACGCGAGCGCGCCGATCCCGAGCCCGATCAGCAGCATCGGCAGCAGCACGATCTCCGGCCCGGAGTCGACATCGAGCGCCCCGAGCAGGACGATGGTCCCGAGCAGGAGCGCCAGCAGCCCGAGCCGCACGACGCGGCGCGGGTTGGCGTCCGGGCGCAGGCGCGGGATCCCGATCGCGGCGGCCAGCAAGGTCAGCGAGAGCGGCGTCAGCCTTGCGCCCGTCGCGAGCGCCGAGAGGCCGAGGCAGACGGAGAGGTAGAGCGGCACGACGAAGAACAGGCCCGCCTGGGCGAGGTACTGGAAGAAGAACATCGTCAGGCCGCCGGTCAGCTGCTTGTTCTTCAGCAGCGCCGGCTGGACGAGCGGCTCCTTCCCCTGCTCCTCCC
>Ga0187773_10000151_pt1 | contig 30172 bp, 28 predicted proteins | sample 0216_BV02_MP05_1_FD_133133 | JGI IMG/M metagenome (GOLD analysis project Ga0187773, IMG submission 133133) | Tropical peat soil microbial communities from peatlands in Department of Meta, Colombia - 0216_BV02_MP05_10_MG | ecosystem: Environmental > Terrestrial > Soil > Wetlands > Peat | place...
ACGGTCACGATGTTCATGCCGCCTCCTCGATCGCGGATTCCTCGTTTCGACGCTCTCGGTTTTCCTCGAACAACCAGCGGCATTCATCGGCCCAGTGCAGTACCGCGAGCGAGCCGTCGTGGCGCTCGACCAGCGCGGTGCAGGACTCGACCCAGTCGCCGTCGTTGACGTACAGCACATCCCTGACGTACTCGAGCGCCGCTTTGTGGATATGCCCGCAGATGACGCCGTCCACGCGATGACGCTGGGCCTCGTGCGCCAAGGCCTGTTCGAAATTGCTTATGTAGTTGACTGCGTTCTTGACCTTGTGCTTGAGGTAGGCCGCGAGCGACCAGTAGGCGAAACCCAACCGGCGCCGGACGAAATTAACCCAGCGGTTAGCGTAAAGCAGGAAGTCGTACATGCCGCTGCCGAGGACGGCGAGCCATTTGCTGTGCTTGACGACGCTGTCGAACTCATCGCCGTGAATTACGAGGAAACGACGACCGTCGGCGGTCTCGTGGATCACCCGCGGCGCGATCTGCACGCCGCCGAACACCGAACCGGTGTAATCGCGGAACAGTTCGTCGTGATTGCCGGGTACGTAAATGACTTCTACGCCGTGCGCGGCCATTTCCATGATCTTCTGCAGCGCCTTGCTGTGCGTCGCCGGCCAGTACCAGCCGCTCTTGAGGTTCCAGAAGTCGATCATGTCGCCGACCAGGTACAGGCGTTCGCAGTCGGCACGTTCCAGAAAATCGAGCAGGAATTCGGCCTTGCATGCGCGCGTACCGAAATGCACGTCGGAGATCCAGATGGAGCGAAAGCGGAGCGATTCGTTTCGGCTAAACGGGGTGTCGGAACACGTGATCGGCGCGCGCCGGTTGTTGGCACGGGAGTCCTGACGCGGCGACATCGGACGTGTCCGGCGCCGTCGTTCGATCGACTGCCGCAATCGCGCTTCGACTTTTTTTCCAGATGACGGTTTCGTGCTCGTTTGAACGGATGTGACTGGCATGAGACATCCCCATCGGTCTTTGGCGAGTCAAACTATCCGCGATGCAGGTTAAGGTTTTTTGACGAAAATCCGCCGAATTCGTCATGCCTTTGTCATATTTATGCGTTTCAATTTGGTGACAACGGTGCACCCGTGACATACCGGGAAATCACAGGTTTTTCACGCATGGGGTTGGGAAGAAAACTGTTGGCGAGCATGACCGACGCCGGTCGCATCGTGCGCGCGGCCGGCTATTCCATTGCCGGGCTGCGCGCGGCGCTGCGCCGTGAATCCGCATTCCGTCAAGAGGTGATGTTGTTTGTCGTGTTCGCGCCGCTGGGAGCGTGGCTCGGCCGCGACGGCGTGGACCGCGCGATGCTGGTCGGAAGCCTCATGATCGTGCTGATCGTCGAGCTGCTCAATTCCGCGCTCGAGGCCGCCATCGACCGCATCAGCAAGAAGAACCACAAGCTCTCGGGCCGGGCCAAGGACATGGGCTCGGCCGCTGTATATCTTTCGCTGGCATTGGTGTTCCTGACCTGGGGATTCGTGCTGGCGGATCGATTTACGTGAAATGTCGTCAGCTTTTTGCCCGTGCTATGTTCGTGACTGCTAGAATGGAAGCATGAATTGCGTATTCGCCCAGCAATTGATTTTCAAACGCCTCGTCTGGCCGGGCGGAGCCGCATGGCGCTAGCACGGGCACTGCGCCTGGTGCCGTCGGTTGCGACCGCCGTGCGTCGCACCGCCGGGACCCAGACCGTGGCCGCGGTGGACGTCGGTTCTAACAGTTTTCACATGATCGTGGCGCGCGTGGTGCACGGCCAACCCCACGTCATGGACCGGCTTCAGGAAACGGTGCGTCTCGGCGCCGGTCTGGATGAAAGTAATCGCCTGTCGAAAGAGGCGCAGCGCCGCGCGCTCGACTGCCTGGAGCGTTTCGGCGAGCGCCTGCGCGGCATGCACGCCGGCACAGTGCGCGCGGTCGGGACCAACACGTTGCGGCGCGCGCGCAACACCCAGAAGTTCCTCCGGCGCGCACAGTTGGCGCTCGGCCATCCGATCGAGGTGATCTCGGGACGCGAAGAAGCGCGTTTGATATATCAGGGCGTGGCGCGGGAACTCGCAGACGACGGCCCCCGCCTGGTGCTGGACGTGGGCGGCGGCAGCACCGAACTCATTCTGGGCGTACGCGCCGAACCCAGGCTGATGGAAAGCCTGTACATGGGTTGCGTGAGTCTCAGCCAGCAATATTTCCCGAAGGGAAAGATCACCGAGAAGGCGATGCGCCGGGCCGAGACCGCGGCGAGGCTGGAGCTGACGCCGGTCGAGGCGCAGTTTCGGCAAGGCTGGCAACGCGCCTACGGTTCTTCCGGAACCATTCGTGCCATCGGCGCCGTGGCGCAGGCCGGTGGGTGGACCACGGACGATGAGATCACACCGGCGGTGCTCGAACGGTTACGCGAGGCTCTGCTGGATGCGGCCCATGTCACGGCCCTCGAACTGCCGGGGCTCAGCGTGGACCGCGCACCGGTGCTGCCCGGCGGTGTCGCGATTCTGCGCGCGGCCTTCGAAGCGCTCGGAATCGAGCGTTTGCATATCGCCAGTGCCGCCTTGCGCGAGGGCCTGCTCTACGACCTACTCGGTCGTCTTCACCACGAAGACGCGCGCGAGCAAACACTGCGCGCGCTCACCGCCCGTTTTCACGTGGACAAGGCGCAGGCCGAACGCGTCGAACGCACGGCGCGCGCCTGCTTCGAACAGGTGGCGCAACACTGGAAACTTGTACCGGAAGACGTCGCGGCGTTGTCGCTGGCCGCGCGCCTGCACGAGATTGGGCTCGCCATCGCTCACAGCGGTTATCACAAGCACGGCGCCTATCTGGCGCGCTACTCCGATCTGCCGGGGTTTTCGAGCACTGAACAACAACTGCTGGCGCTGCTCATTCGTGCGCATCGGCGCAAGTTTCCCGCGGAGGAATTCGCGGCCTTGCCCAAGGGGCAGGCGAAACAGGCCCGCCGGCTGGCGGTGCTGTTGCGGCTGGCGGTGCTGTTGCACCGGGGACGCAGCGACACCTTGTTGCCGGCGTTCCGGCTGACAGTCGGGAAGCACACGATCGAGGTACGATTCCCGCGCGGCTGGCTCAGCAAGAATCCGCTGACGCGCGCCGACCTCGCGCTCGAGGCCGACTATCTCAAGATGGCGAAAATGCAGCTGTGCTTTGGGTGACGAGTTTCAGGGGCTTTCAGCCAGTTCGCGCAACAGTTTGCTTTGGGCGGAGGCCGATTCCTGGCCGTCGGGCGTGAGACGGCGGTAATTCCCGTCGCTCGTGAGTTCCCAGGCCTGAATGTTGTCGGCGAGGGAGAAACTGAGGGCTTCCTTGATCACGCGCTCACGTAGCGTTTTGTTCTCGATCGGAAACGCCACCTCCACGCGACGGAAGAAATTCCGGTCCATCCAGTCGGCGCTTGCCAACCAGACTTCCTCCTTGCCTTCGTTGTAAAACCAGTAGACCCGGGTGTGTTCGAGAAAACGTCCGATGATCGAGCGCACCCGGATATTCTCCGAGATACCCGGTAGGTCCGGGCGCAGGCAGCAAATGCCGCGCACGATCAGCTCGATCTGCACGCCCGCCTGCGAGGCGGCGTACAGCGCCTGGATGATTTGTGGCTCGACCAGCGCGTTCATTTTGGCGCGCAGGCGCGCCGGTTTGCCGGCGCGCGCGTGGCTCGCCTCGCGCTCGATGCGTTCCATCAGTCCCTTGTGCAGCGTGAACGGCGATTGCAACAGCTTTTGCAGCCGGCCGGAGCGACCGATGCTGGTGAGCTGCAGGAACAGTTTGTGCACGTCGTCGCCGATCGCGTCGTCGCAGGTGAGCAGGCCGAAGTCGGTGTACAAACGCGATGTGCGGTCGTGGTAATTGCCGGTGCCTAGGTGCACGTAATGCCGTAATCGCGTACGTTCGCGGCGTACCACCAGGATCATCTTGGCGTGGGTTTTGTAGCCGACGACCCCGTATACGACGTGCGCGCCGGCTTCCTGCAACACGGTCGCAAGGTTGATGTTCGCCTCCTCGTCGAAGCGCGCGCGCAGTTCGATCACCACCGTGACTTCCTTGCCGGCGCGCGCGGCGTCGACCAGCGCTGCGACCACCGCCGAGTTGGGACCGGTGCGATATAGCGTCTGCTTGATCGCGAGCACTTGTGGATCGGCGGCCGCCTGACGCACAAAATCGACGACCGGGGCAAACGATTCGAATGGGTGATGTAGCAGGATATCGCCTTGGCGGATCACTTCGAACAGGTTCTTGTTGCGTGCCAGCCGTCGCGGCAGGCTGGGAGTGAATGCCGGGAACTTGAGGTCCGGCCGGTCGACCATGTCGCAGATCGCCAACAGGCGGTTCAGGTTGACCGGTCCGTTGACCTGGAACAGGGTATCCGAGGTCAATTCGAACTTGTTCATCAGGTAGCTCGCCATGTCCTCCGGACAGTTATCGGCGACTTCGAGCCGTACCGTGTCGCCATAGCGGCGTGAGTGCAACTCGCCTTCGACGGCCAGCAGCAGGTCGTCGATTTCCTCCTCGTCGACGAACAACTCCGAGTTGCGCGTGACGCGAAACTGGTAACAGCCGCTGACCTCCATGCCCGGAAACAGGTCGTTGACGTGGGTATGGATGATCGAGGACAGGAAAACGAAATCGTGCGGTCCGGTCGCGCATTCCTTGGGCATCTGAATCAGGCGCGGCAACGCGCGCGGCGCTTGGACCACGGCCACGCCGCCGCGACGGCCGAAGGCATCGACCCCTTTGAGCGCGACGATAAAGTTAAGACTCTTGTTAAGGATGCGCGGAAACGGGTGCGCCGGATCGAGGCCGAGCGGGCTCAATACCGGTAGCAATTCGTGCTCGAAGTAATGGCGTACCCACGCCTCCTGTTCCGCGTTCCATTCGGTGCGCCGCACAAAGCGGATCTTCTCGTGCTCCAGCAGCGGGATCAGGACCTCGTTCAGGATCCGATACTGTTCCGCCACCTGCTGATGTGCGATGGCGCTGATCTGTTTCAGGACGTCCTGCGGCAGCAGGCCGTCGGGCCCGGCCTGGACCGAACCGGAGACCACTTGTTCCTGCAGGCGCGCCACGCGGATCTCGAAGAACTCGTCCAGGTTGGTGCTGCAGATGCACAGAAAACGCAACCGCTCGAGCAACGGCACCGTCGTGTCCGTCGCCTGCTCCAGGACGCGGCGATTGAACTCGAGCAGGCTGAGTTCCCGATTAAGGAACAGCTCCGGCTGCTTCAGAGGTTCCGGCAGTATTATTAGTTCGGCGGTGCTCATGAGGGCGGCGCACAGATGTGTGCACAATCCTGAAATTCTAAGGATTAATTATGACAGAAATATGACAGTGCCGCGGATCCCGGTATTTCCACGGGATGGCGCGTGCAACTTACGCGAACTGTTGCGATATCAGGCCGGTTTTTGCGCATCCGAGGCCTGACTCTCCTCGATCTCGCGCCGAACCTCGTTCATATCGAGAGACTTGGCCTTCTCGACCACCTGGTCGAGGGCGGAGGCCGGCAACGCGCCGGGTTGGGCGAAGATGATGATTTTTTCGCGAAAGATCATCAGCGTCGGAATCGAGCGGATCTGGAAGTACGCTGCCAGCGCCTGCTGTTCCTCGGTGTTGACCTTGGCGAATACCACGCCCGGGTATTTTTCGGCGGCCGCTTCATACACCGGGGCGAACGAACGACACGGACCACACCACGGCGCCCAGAAATCCACGAGTACCATGTCGTTGTCGCTGACGACCTGATGGAAATTTTCCTGCGTCACTTCAAGAATAGCCACGAATGTCTCCCACGGGCACCGGAGAGATGCCCCATAAAAATTGAGGTTGAAACTGAATTATACCGTCATCGCCCGAGGATGTCTGAACGCCAAGTTGGGGACGAGGGAAGCGAAATCAAGATCATTAATGATTGGTATGGCGGGAGTGCTGTGGACCCGGACAGGGTTTCAAATCGAATAAATTGATATCAAAGAAAAAATGTCCGAGCAAAAATATGCGTTCTGCCGCCGCATTGGCGGGTACTGGGCTGGTGTGTAGTTCGCCGCGTGGCCGGTACGTCCTTGTGCCGCACCTCAGTTGCCAGAGCTTCCGAGAATTTCTTTTTCCACCTGATCCAGGCTGGTGTGGCGCACGTCCTTGCCCTTGACCAGATAGATGATGTATTCGCAGATATTGCGCGAATGATCGCCGATGCGTTCCAGCGCGCGCGCGGCCCACATGACGTTAAGCATGCGCGAGATGGTGCGCGGATCTTCCATCATGTAGGTGATGAGCTGGCGCATGGTGCCGTCGTATTTCTGGTCGATCTTGCGGTCCTCGCGCGCGATCCGCACTGCCGCCTCGATGTCGAGGCGCGCGAACGCGTCGAGCGCGTCATGCAGCATCTGACGCACGTGGGCGCCAAGCACCTGGATCTCGGCGTAGTTATTCTTGGGACGTTCATCAGAGGCCAGACGCACCGCCATGCGCGCGATCTTCTCGGCTTCGTCGCCGATGCGCTCGAGGTCGGTGATGGTTTTGATCACAGCCACCACGAGTCGCAGGTCGCTCGCCGCCGGCTGGCGCCGCGCGATGATTTGGCTGCATTCCTCGTCGATGGTGACCTCCATCTTGTTGACCTGGGTGTCGTTCATGATGACCGCTTCGCCCTCGGCGGTGCTGCCCTTGAGGAGCGCGTCCATCGCGTGCTCGATCTGCTGCTCGACCAGCCCGCCCATCTGCAGCACCCGTGAACGGATGTCTTCCAGCTCGGCGCTGAACTGACGGGAAATATGCGTGTGAATCTGTTCCATGGTGCTCTCCGTGAATGCTCGTAAGCCGTCCCTGGGAATACTTCATTAATTTCGTTGCGCCCCGAGCCCATGCATCGTTGCTCGGGCATTCGCCGATGCGAAGGCACGCCAAGTGCCTTCGCAACTACCCCGGCTTACCCGTAACGTCCGGTGATATAGTCTTCCGTCTGTTTCTGAGTCGGGTTGGTGAAGATGGTATTGGTGTCGCCGAACTCCACCATCTCGCCCAGGTACATGAAAGCGGTGAAGTCGGAGACGCGCGCCGCCTGCTGCATGTTGTGCGTAACGATCGCGATAGTATAGTTCTTTTTCAGTTCGTAGATCAGTTCCTCGATCTTCAGGGTCGAGATCGGATCCAGTGCCGAAGCCGGTTCGTCGAGCAGTACCACTTCGGGTTTGACGGCGATGGCGCGCGCGATGCACAGCCGCTGTTGCTGTCCGCCCGAGAGGCTCATGCCGCTCTGCTTGAGAATGTCCTTCACCTCGCCCCACAGGGCCGCCTGCTGCAACGCCCATTCCACGCGGTCGTCCATCTCCGAGCGCGACAGTCTTTCATACAGACGCACCCCGAAGGCGATGTTCTCGTAAATCGACATGGGAAACGGCGTCGGTTTCTGGAACACCATGCCGACCCGCGCGCGCAGTCGGAACAGGTCGGTGTGCGGCGACAGCACGTTTTTGCCGTCGAGCAGGAGTTCGCCGGTGGCGCGCTGCCCGGGATAAAGCTCGTACATCCGGTTGAAGGTGCGCAGCAGCGTCGACTTGCCGCACCCGGACGGACCGATGAACGCCGTCACCATGTTGGTGGCGATATCCAAATTGATGTTTTTGAGCGCCAGGTACTTGCCGTAATAAAAATCCATGGCACGCACCTGAATCTTGCTCTTGACCTGAAGTTCGGGAGACAAATTCGTCATCGTTGCTCCATTCGCACCTTGCGCAACAACGTGCGCGCGATAATGCTAAGACCCAACACGCTCAGTGTGATAAGCAGAGAGCCCGCCCAGGCCAGGGTATGCCATTCGCTGTACGGGCTCATGGCGAACTGGAAGATAACCACCGGCAGGTTGGCCATGGGCTGCATCAGGTCGGTGTTCCAGAATTGGTTATTGAGCGCGGTAAACAGCAACGGCGCGGTTTCGCCCGCGATGCGCGCCACCGCCAGCAGCACGCCGGTGAGGATTCCGGAAAGCGCCGCGCGATAGGCCACGAGCGAAATCATCTTCCAGCGGGGGGCGCCCAGCGCCAGCGCCGCCTCGCGCAGGGTATCGGGAACGAGCCGCAGCATTTCTTCGGTCGTGCGTATTACCACCGGCAGCATGATGATGGCCAGAGCGACCGCGCCCGCGAGCCCCGAGAAATGACCCATGCGCAACACCACGAGCTCGTAGACGAACAGGCCGACGATGATCGAGGGCGCGGACAGCAGGATGTCGTTGATAAACCGAATACTGCCGGCCACCCAGGTGCGACCGCCGTATTCCGCGAGATAGGTGCCCGCGAAAATGCCGATCGGTGTACCGATGACGGTAGCCAATCCAACCATGATGAGGCTGCCGACGATGGCGTTGGCCAGTCCGCCAGCGCTGCCCGGAGCGGGCGTGTTCTGATGGAATAAATTCCAATCGAACGCGGCGATGCCATAGCTGAAGGTGGTCCAGAGAATCCAGAACAACCAGAACAGCCCGAACAACGTCGCCAGCACCGAACCGGTGAGGTTGATGACGTTGACACTGCGCCGCCGCAAGTAAAGCCAGTTCATGGGGTTGTTGCCTTCACGTTTTCGCGCCTTTACGCGTCTCGAGCTCCAGCAGCAAAAACTTGGCCAGCGCCAGCACGATGAAGGTGATCATGAACAGCACCAGTCCGAGCGCAATGAGCGACGAGGTATGCATGTCGCCAACGGCTTCGGTGAATTCATTCGCCAGCGTCGAGGCGATCGAATTGCCCGGCTCGAACAGCGATAGGCTCAGCCGGTGAGTGTTGCCGATAACGAAAGTCACGGCCATGGTTTCGCCCAGTGCCCGACCCAGGCCGAGAAAAATGCCGCCGACTGCGCCCACGCGGGTGTACGGCAGCACTACGTTCCATACTACTTCCCAGTGGGTCGCGCCGACGCCGTAAGCTGACTCCTTGAGCATTTGAGGAGTGGTGAAAAACACATCGCGCATGATGGCCGCGATGAAGGGGATGATCATGATCCCGAGGATGATGCCGGCCGGCAACATGCCGATGCCGAGAGGCGCGCCCTGGAACAGCGTTCCCACAAATGCTGTCTCGCCAAAATGATTCTGCAGCCAGGGTTGGACGTATTGCGACATGATCGGGGCGAACACGAACAGCCCCCACATGCCGTAGATGATGCTCGGGATGGCCGCGAGCAGCTCGATCGCGGTGCCAATCGGGCGCCGCAACCAGTATGGCGCGATTTCGGTCAGAAACAACGCGATGCCGAAACTGATCGGCACTGCGATTATCAGGGCAATGAATGAACTCATAAGCGTGCCGTAGATAGGCACCAGTGCACCGAACTTTTCGGTTACCGGATTCCACGCATCGGTAACGAGGAATGCCGGACCGAAGGTCGAGAGTGCCTGCCAGCCGCCGACGAACAGCGATACGATAATCCCGGCCAGGATCACCAGCACGAACCACGCGGAACTCGTGGCAATCATCTGAAATGACCGGTCCATCAAGCGTTGGCGCTTGAGGCGAACGTCGGTGAATTGCGAAAGACCGTTATCTTTCATTTGGTTACTGAAGAGAAAGCGGGGTCCCGAAGGACCCCGCTGCTGGAACGTCGAACTTACGACTAAACGTGAATCTTACTTCTGGATCATGGCATCGGTCCAGACGGCGTTGCCGCTGGCGTCCGCGATGTCCTTTTTCCAGGTTTCTTCAACCAGGTTCACGACGCTCGCCGGCATCGGCACGTAGTCGAGGCCTTCGGCCATCTTGCCCCCGTGGTGATAAGACCAGTCGAAGAACTTGAGTACTTCCTTGGCGGTCTCCGGCTTGTCCTGCTTCTTGTAAACCAGAATGAAGGTAGCGCCGGTGATCGGCCAGCTCTTCGCGCCCGGCTCGTCGGTCAGCAGCACGCGGAAACCCGGCGTCCCCTTCCAGTCGGCGCCGGCGGCGGCGGCCTGGAACGAATCGCTATCCGGCTTCACGTAATGGCCGTCCTTGTTCTGCATCAGCGTATAGGCCATCTTGTTCTGCAGCGCATAGGCATACTCGACGTAGCCGATCGCGCCGTTCAAGCGCTGCACGTACGAGGCCACGCCTTCGTTGCCCTTGCCGCTCACGCCAGTGGGCCACTGCACGGAGGTGCTGTTGCCGACCTTGTCCTTGAACTCGCCGCTGATCTGCGAGAGGTAATGCGTGAAGATGAAGGTGGTGCCGGAGCCGTCGGCGCGCGACACGACCGTGATCTTTTCCTTCGGCAGCTTCACGTGCGGATTGAGCTTCTTGAGGGCCGCGTCGTCCCAGCTGGTGATCTTGCCGAGATAGATGTCGGCCAGCACCGTGCCGGTGATCTTGATCTCGCCGGATTTGATGCCCTTGAGGTTCACCACCGGTACCACACCGCCCATCACCATCGGGAACTGCATCAGGCCGGCATCGTCGAGATCCTTGACTTCGAGGGGCATGTCCGAGGCGCCGAAGTCGACAGTCTTAGCCTTGATCTGCTTGATGCCGCCGCCCGAACCGATCGACTGGTAGTTCAGTCCGATCCCGGTCTTGGCTTTGTAGGCCTCGGCCCACTTCGAGTAAATCGGGTAGGGGAAGGTGGCGCCGGCACCGTTGAGGGCTGTCTCCGCGTTGACTACTCCCGCCGTCAGTCCGAGTACGGCCGCACCCGCGAACAACAAGCGCTTAAGAGGTTTTAGGGAATGCATGATATATAGGTCTCCAGATGTATGGATGTGTTAAATGAAATAAATATGAAGCAAGCCGGCGAATGATGCGTGAGATATGTGACAGTTTGATGAAATAATGTGTCACTTTCGTGACACGGGGAAACGTCTGTCATCTGAACGCGCCACCCTTAAATAAATAGGGTTTTGCGTTGGATCGGCCTCAAGGTCCGGTCGTGGGACAGCACTCGGCGTAGCCGGGGACCCCGGGTCTGCTCTCATACCACGCGCGCGAGGTGTTGACGATTTTCACCACCGAAAGCATCACCGGTACCTCGATCAGCACGCCGACCACGGTCGCGAGCGCCGCGCCCGATTCGAAGCCGAACAGGCTGATGGCAGCGGCCACGGCGAGCTCGAAGAAGTTGCTGGCGCCGATCAGGGCCGAGGGCCCGGCGATGCAGTGCGCCACGCGCAGCCGCCGGTTGAGCAGGTAGGCCAGCCCGGAGTTGAAGTAGACCTGGATGAGGATCGGCACCGCGAGCAAGGCGATGATCAGCGGTGCGCGCAGGATCTGTTCGCCCTGAAAGCCGAAGAGCAGGACGAGAGTAGTCAGCAGCGCCAGCAGCGAGACCGGATGCAACCGGCGCAGCACGCTCTGCAGCACGTCCTCGTCACCCCGGTGCAGCAACCGTCTGCGCCACCACTGGCTAAGCACTACCGGAAGTACGATGTACAGCGCCACCGACAACAGCAGCGTGCCCCAGGGCACGGAGATTGCGGACAGCCCGAGCAGCAGGCCCACGATCGGCGCGAAGGCGAACACCATGATGGTGTCATTGAGAGCGACCTGCGTGAGAGTGAAGTTCGCATGGCCGCGGCTCAGGTGGCTCCACACGAACACCATCGCCGTGCACGGCGCCGCCGCGAGCAGGATCAGGCCGGCGATATAGGCGTCGATCTGGTCCGGTGGCAGCCAGGCGGCGAACGCGTGACGGATGAACAGCCAGGCGAGCAGGGCCATGGAGAACGGCTTGACCAGCCAGTTGACGAACAGCGTCACGGCGATGCCGCGCCAGTGCTCGCGCAGGTGGTGCAATGCGCCGAAGTCCACCTTGAGCAGCATTGGGACGATCATGAGCCAGATCAGCGCCGCGACCGGCAGGTTGACGCGCGCGAGCTCGAGCCGACCGACCGCGCGGAACAGGTCCGGAAACAGATGCCCTAGCAGGATCCCGGTGCCGATGCACAGGAACACCCACAGCGTAAGGTAGCGCTCGAACGACCCCATGGGATTTCCCGCGGCGCGCTTGCCGGTGACTTCGCATTGCGCGCTCATGCCCGCTCCTTGGTGTCGCTGCGCGCCAGCAGCTTGATCCCGCCGATCATGCCTTCGACGCGGCTTTTGACCTCGTCGCGCGTGGCGCGGAACTTGGCCATGATTTCCTCTTCCGTGCCGGTGGCCTTGGCCGGGTCTTCCAGCGGCCAATGTTTTTTTTGCACGCCGGGCGGCAGCACCGGGCAGTGTTCGTCGGCATCACCGCAGACGGTGACCACTAGGTCGGCCCACGCGAGCATCTCGGGAGTTACGCGCGTCGATTCCTGGCGTGAGATATCCACGCCGGCCTCGCGCATGACCGCGATCGCGCGCGGGTTCTTGCCGTGCGCCTCGATGCCGGCCGAAATCGCCTCCAGCCATTCGCCGCCCAGATGGTTGGCCCAGCCTTCGGCCATTTGAGAGCGGCAGGAATTACCGGTGCACAAGAATAGTATCTTCGCTTTGTGTTTATACATTTCCTTCGATCTCATTGTCGTTGCTTGTCGTTTCCTTATATAAATGCTAATTGCGCGCGCAGGCGGCGCAGGCATTCAGAGGTGCCCGGACATCAGGCGCAGCAGCGCACTGGCGGACGGTTCGGCGCGCCGCGCAGGCGCCTGCGGTCCTGCGCAAAGGGTTTGGCGGCGGTATTGGCCCGAGCCGCGGTAGTTAGAATCTCGTGCGCCCAATTCGGCAGTGCCGGATTGATGCGATAGTGGATCCACAGCCCCTCGCGCCGGTCGCTGACGATTCCGGCTTCGCGCAGCGTCGCCAGGTGGCGCGATATCTTGGGTTGCGACTCATCCAGCGCGTGGGTCAGTTCGCACACGCACAATTCGCCTTCGGCCGCGAGGAGCAACAGGCAGCGCAACCGTGTCGGATCGGCCAGCGCGGGAAAAAATTCATCGGCGTTCATTTGTTAAAATATACGCCTGGACATATATATCGTCAACCGAATATATTGATGCCCCGGTTATACGTCAGCCGACAAGGAGTTGATATGCGTTATCCGATCCGCGTCCTGTTCCTCTGCACCGGCAATTCGGCCCGTTCGCAGATGGCCGAAGGTCTTTTGCGTTCCTTCGGCGACGGTGACTTCGAGGTCCACAGCGCCGGCACGGAACCCAAGGGGCTCAATCCCCTGGCCGTGGAGGTGATGCGGGAGATCGGTATCGACATCAGCGGCCATCAAAGCAAATCGCTCGAACGCTTCCTCGGTCAGCAGTTCAATTACATCATCACGGTCTGCGACCGCGCGCGCGACAGCTGTCCGACCTTCCCGGGCGACAACGAGCGCATACACTGGGGGTTCGAGGACCCGGCGGCCGTTGCCGGAACCCGGGCCGAGCAGGTCGCGGTGTTCCGGCGCGTGCGCAATGAGATTTCCGAGCGCTTGCGCGTGTGGGTGACGGTCCAGCGCAAGCTTCTGAAGGAGAACGGCCACCAGGTGGTCTGAGGCGACTCGAACGTTAAGCGTTCGCCGTCACGCCGTAGCAGCCGGTCACAAGGGGGTCTGAAGGCTGCCAGCGCGGTGGTTCATTCCGGCGTGGTTGTTTCCCTCCTCGATGTATTTCCGGTACAGATAATGATGCAGCGCTCCTGTGGAATCGGACTGCCCGGTTTCCCGCCCGGGTATTCCAGGTAATCTGGCGCGTGGATGACAGGCAGGTATGTGTAACGCGGAGATCAATTCAAGGTCCTGGCTATCGACCTTTTTCCGCGGGTCATCGAGCGCGCCGTTCACGATGGAGTCGAGCGTGCGCGGGTCGAGGTCGAAGTGGTACGTCAGCTCGGGTCCGCATTCCAGAAAGATCGGAATCAGATCCCGGCCTTTCGCGTTTTCATCAAGCAGCGGCGCGAGCTTGGCGAATGCCAGCCGCAGCGCAAAACGGATGATCTCGGATTCCTTGACTCGCAAGCGTCCGGCGAGCGTCTCCAGTCTTTCGATATCGGCGTGGCACAGTCTTACGGAAACGAGTGGTTTTTTGCTTTCGTCCATATATTTACCTCGGTCTTGAATGTGGATTCGTTAGCAGTTGCGCTGGTCGGCAGAATAAAGTTCGCGTGTGACAGAATGATGGCGGGGTTCCCGGATTTTGCGGGCGTGCCGGCGGACTGCCGGGCGCGATGGGTGGCGCAGCCCGGATGCCGGAGCGAGAGCGGGATATTACCGACGCCTTGCCGGTGTTCTTTCTTTTCGCCGGCCGCCTAGGCCGCCAGAGAGCCTGGCTGCTGGTTTGTCTCGTTCCCGGCGAACATGAACGCGTGCAGCAGCATGAAGGTATCGCGGTTGAAGTCGACGAACATGAGTCCGCAGCCGTGGGAGCCGGAATGTATCACCCGCGCATCGACCGACTGACGCAGGGTGTCGGCGTCATGATGCACGATAAAAGTCACCCGTACCCCGTTGTTCGGGCCCAGGTTGGCAGGCATGGTGTCTACCCGCATGCCGCCGTAGCTGAGATCGCGCGTGCGCGCCCGCACCACGCCCAGCCGGGGCGAATGCAGAATGACCTCGGTCGTTACCGGTTTACGTAGATTCCAGCGCTGCTCGATGGGGTGTGTCATTTTTGATTGCCTCCGTCACATGGCGTTATGTTTCGCTGCCGCCGCATGCCCGTCGTGATCTTCCCATTCGAAATGTCCGCATCGCGACTGGTCGTCGTGGAAAGCCGTGGCGTCGTCGAACACGTGGAGAGAATAGTCGCGGATGCGTCCGGCCCCGTGCCTCGGCGGCCACTGCACCCTATACCCGAATCGTGACAGCTGCATGACCACGGCAGAACGCGACCGGCAAGTTATGTCGCGCGACTGGGCGCACAGGACGCACGCGAAGTTGCAGGAAAAAATAGAAAGCCGATATTTTTGTCACAAAATTGAAATCAATTTGTCATAAATTTGTTCGTGCAACTTTTAGATTGTTTTTGATAGATGTCAAAGTAGAGGTCAGGAAGCCCATGCATGATAATTATCAAAATGGGTTGATTTTAATTTGGTGCGAAAATTCCGGAGCGAATGCATCATGGCTATTCAAGACATGTTCAAAGGCAACGTTGCCATGGGCTTGGCCGTCGGTCTGGCGGCCGCCGTTTTGATTCCCATCGTACTTCCCATCGTGGCACGGGCCGCCAAACCCATCGCTAAGGCAGTTATCAAGAGCGGTTTGATTGTTTACGAGAAAGGGCGCGAGTCGTTCGCCGAGGCGGGCGAGATCGTGGAAGACATGGTGGCCGAGGCCAAGTCCGAGCTCGAGCACGAGCACATGGCCAAGATGGCCGCAACCGAAGCCGCGACACTACCCGCCACATCGGCCCCGTCGCCGGGCGCATAGAACGATGTTGCCGCAGGCGCACGTCAGCCACCGGAGCGCCGCACGCGTCCGGATCCGTGTTCCATCCCGGCGCGGGGACGCAACGTATTTCCGCCAGGTGTCACAGCAACTGGCACGCTGTCCAGGGGTGGAGCGGGTCGAGGCCAATCCGGTTACGGCCGGAATTCTGTTGATACCCGCGGTGAGCGCGGAAACGCTTATGCGGTTCGTGGAATCGGAACGCCTGTTTGTATTGGACGAAAACGGGGTGGCGTCGAAGACGCTTACGGAAACGCTGGCCACGGAGTTTGGCGGGCTGAACCAGGCGCTGCGGCGCATGAGCGAAGGAACCGTCGATATCGGCACGCTCGCGTTTGCCGCGCTAGTTACCGGCGCGATCGTACAGTGGCAGAAAGGCCACGTTCTCGGTCCGGCTTCGACGTTGCTGTGGTACGCGGCCGGACTGCTGCTCATGACCCGCGCCGGCTGGAGCAAAAGAGCGGATTCATGACCGCGTCATGCGGGCCGAATAGAGTCGGAGGCTGATATGAACATACCGCAAGATGAAACCGAGTCGAGCGCCTTGAGCGCGAAGGCCGCAACTGCCAAGGGTAAGAGCAAAAGGAGAACTGCCATGCAAACCGAAACCAGTCAAACCGCCAGCGCACCGGACGTCGCCGGAACCATCGGGCGCGCCGGTAGCACCGTGAAAGAAGGTATCGTGACCAGCCTGCGGGGCATTAATGAAATTGAGTCCGAGATCGTCAGTCTGGTTCGTAGCACGGTGTCCAACGGCCTGCGTGCCGGCGGCGCCGTCGCGACCGAAGGGATCGCCATCACCAAGGACGTGATGAAAGGCGCGTTTCAGGCGACCGAAGAGGTCGGCAACGGTCTGGTGCTGTGCACCAAGAGCGTCGCCAAGGGCGTGATCATGGGCGTGAACGACGTAGGTGGCGATGTCATCAGCGTGGCGCGGGAGACCGCCAAGGCCGCGGTGAAGAGCGCGGGTGAGGTCGGTGCCGACGTCGGCCTGGTGGCCAAGCGTGCCGTGGACGGCGTGATCGAAGCGGGCGTCGAGACCGGCGGCAACGTGCTCGAGATCGGCAAGAGTGCCGCCAATGGTGCGATCGAGGCCGCCGGCGTGATCGGCAACACCGCGGTCACCACCGTGCGCGACGTATTGCTCAGCGTGGTTGGCGGCGTGAAGCAGGTGGCCGGCGCTGCCCTGCCGCGTCGGGAAACGACCCCGTAGACGGAAAGTCTGCTTCAGCCGCTACGCGTTCCCCCGCGAGTTGTACCGCTCACGGGAACGTGGTCGCGACGCCGTTGATCGGCCTGATAACGGACATCTCAACAAATTGGATATCAAACCTTTTTGCCGCGGTCTTCGGTACCGTCTTTCTGGCGGAGATTGCCGATAAGACCCAACTAGTCACGTTGTTATATGCTTCCAACGCGGCGACCGGCAGGCTTGCCGTGTTTCTTGGATCGGCGGCAGCACTGGTGCTGGCCTCTGCGATCAATGTCTGGGCCGGGTCGGTGCTGAACCCATTGGATGAACCCTAAATATATGGCCTGGCTCGCCGGCGCGGGTTTCATCGTGGTCGGTGTTTTTACCGTCGCTGCAACGCGGTGACGGATCGGCACGGGCAAGCAAAGACGCACCCTCGCGCGCACCGCGCGATCCGCACGGAAGTATGCGCCTATCCAGGTATCCATGAATTCGGGACTCACTCAGTAACCAATGTACGAACTACCGTTCAGAATCGAAGTGCGCGTTCTATCCAGGCCGTTGAGTGCGTATGGAAGAAGTAATCGAGCGAATAGCCGAACGGCCAGAGAAACGCCTGGAGCCAGTTCAATCGGGTGGCCTCTTCGACGAGGATAGGCCGCGTATGGAGTGAAAACACGATGGTATAGACGGCGATAATCGCCACGGTGGCGAAGACCTTGAACACGGCGACCTGCCAGATTTCCCGCGTGAGGATTTCGACCAGGTCTTCTTTTCGCGGCGCGCCGGAAAAGGCATAGGCCAGGCGTTTCAGCCAGCCCATCTGCTGGAAGCGCCTATGCACCTCTCGCGCCACATGCGAGCGCACCCACGCCCGCGGTCCGTGCACCCCGTGTCGCAGCAGGTAGCAGGATACGTCGTAAATCCAATAGGCGTTGAGCGCGAACTTGAGACCGACGTGCAGGACGCTCGCCGCGTATACCGTTGAGACGACGAGGACGAGCTCCCTCTCGGGCAAACGGCCGTGTAACCCATAGATGGCGCCGAGAAGTGCGCCGATGTTCACGATCACATTGAGTGTCGTGGACAGGAAAATCTCGTTGACGACCCGCAGCGCCGCACTGCGCGCCTGCGTTATTCGTTCCGCGATCAGGCGTGACGCGCCTTGAGCGATCGCGTATCGGACCGCAAAGAAGAGCACCGGGAATAATAGATCGATCACGCCTTCGCTATCTGAATCTGACTGGGCAGCTGCGATACCCCACAGACTACGCCTCCTGAGTTCTTCATTCACGCGGGGGTAATTGGTGGGATTTGGTAAGCCCCAAATCAGGTCCGCATCACGGGAAGACCCCGGGCCGACCTCAACCGTCTGTTTATCCCTGGCCTTTTGCTTTCCGTGTTGTCACGCGCCCACCATCAAGTATTCATATAATTGTCATATATCATGCCTATGATTTTAAGAGATGCAGGGACGTTTCATATGTGCGATAAGGAGGTAATTACACCATGGGTCATTACATTCATCACGTACCCGGAAGACTGCGTATCCGCACCCCGCTGCTCAAGCGTGACGAAAAGGGCGCACTGGCAGCCGAGCAATTCCTGCGGTTGATCGAGGGCGTTACCTCAGTGCGGGCGAACGCCGTCACCGGCAGCATCACTCTCACCTACGAGCGCGACACGGTAAGTTCGGAGGCGATCCTAAACGCGGCGGCACGGCGCGGCTACTACCGACCGGACGCCGTGCGGCACGCCGACGGCCAGTTGCACGACGCCGCCACGCGCGCGGGCGATACGCTCGGCAAGGTCCTCTTCGGTCTGGTGGTGGAAAAAGCCTTCGAGCGCTCCGCCGTGGCGCTCATCGGAGCGCTATTGTAGCAACGCGCCGTCGTTGCGACGCGCGCGTACAGCGTACATTAGTGTCGATGTCGCAGAGTTTCTTTTACCAGACGCCGCGTAAGCACTGGTAAATAATCCTTCACCCGGGCCGTTTGTTTCAGCTTATCCAATTGCTGTTCATACATTCGTCCGATCTCCCATTCAGGCAGTCCGCTCTCGCGCGATAGATCGTGGATCGCTCCCGAATGTAGTGCGCGTTCCTTGTCGTTGTCATAAAGCGCCATGTTCGACGTTCTCCTGATAAGTGGCTAAACCGGAATCGAGCAGTACCGCCTTATCCGTCATTTCCCAAGGCAGCCCAATGTCCATGCGGCCGACGTGGCCGTAGACCGCGAGCTTGCGGTAAAACCCACCCGCCGTCAGCGCCGGCAACTGCCGCAGATTGAACTGCCGGACGATGCCGGCGGGGCGGAAATCGAAATGCGTCCCCAGCCGCGTGGCGATCTCGCCGTCCGGCAACTTCCCGGTGCCGAAGGTCTCGACCTGGATGCTCACCGGTCGCGACAAGCCGATGGTGTAGGAAAGTTGCACCTCGCATTCATCCGCAAGCCCCGCCGCCACGGCGTTTTTTGCGGCATAGCGCGCGGCGTAGGCGCCGACGCGGTCTATGCGAAGCGGATCCTTGCCGGAGAGTGCTGCACCACTGTGGCGCGAGTACTCGCCGTAGGTGTCGATCGCATTCTTGCGCCCGGTGAGGCCCGCGTGCACCGAAGGCCCGCCGACGTTGAACGGGCCGCCGGGGTTGACGAACAGCTTGGTGTTCCGATCCGGCCGGACCGGCTCGTCGAGGAACACCGGTTCGATCACGTGCGTGAGGAGGTCCGCGCGCATGCGCGCCGGTTCGGGCGTTCCGGTGGGCGTGTGCGCGGCCAGCAGCGTGATCGAGTGTATGCGCGCCGGACGGCGATTGCGGAACTCCACGCCCACCTGGGTCTTGGCATCCGGTCGCAGATAGGTAAGCTCCCGCGTCAGGCGCACGGCGTTCAGCCGTCGCGCGAGCTTGTGCGCCAGCCAGATCGGCAGCGGCAGGAAGGCCGCGGTTTGCCCGCACGCGTAACCGAACACGGTCGCCTGGTTCTTGGCCGTGACCGCCTCCACGGCGGCGTCATCCATGGCGCGCTCGTCGATGACCCGTTCCTGGTGCGGCAGCTCGTTGAAGCTCGTCACAATGCTGCTGGTCTTGGCATTGAAGTCCTTCTGGTCGTAACCCACCTGACCGATCACCTGGCGCGCGACGTGCGGAATGTCGACGATGGCGTCGGAACGGTAACGCGCCGCGATGAACACGACGCCGGTGGCGACCGCGCATTCGACGACAGCGCGCGAATACGGGTCATCGCGCAGGAATTGGTCGATCACCGCGTCGCTGATCTGGTCGCAGAGCTTGTCCGGATGGCCTTCGGTCACCGATTCCGAGATAAAGATGAAATCCTGTTTCATGCGGGCACCTCCTGCACCGATGAATGTGCAGCCTGTGCGATGGGATTGTTTCCATTCGGCGCCGATTCCGCGGGCTTGGTGGCTTCATTAATGATGAACGGCAGCAGCGCCGCTCCGCCGATGACGGCGCCGTCAACGAGCCCGATCGGGCCGATGCCGAGAAACTGGCGCAGACCCGGAATCAGGGCCGCCGCGGTCTGTATCGCCAATGATCCGCCGATAGCGACCCGGAGATAGGGATTCGGCGGCAACCGTTCTTTTCCGGACAGGTGGCGCCGTTCGGAGCGGCAGCTCAGCGCATGCAGCAATTGCGCACTGGTGAGCCCCATGAACGCGAGCGTGCCAGCCTGCGGACCGGCGCCGTAGCGCGCGAGCCCGTAGCCATAGGCGGCGAGCGCTCCGGCGCTAAGGGTCGTCGCCTCGAACGCCAGCCGTTTGAAATCGCCGGTCGCCACGATCGGCGCGCGCGGGTCGCGCGGCGGCCGCCGTAACACGTCCGGCTCGGGTGGTTCCATCGCCAGCGCCAGCCCCGGGAAAATATCGGTGATCAGATTGATCCACAGCAACTGCATGGGGTTGAGCGGTTGCCCCATGCCGGCGGTGATCGCGGTGAACATCACGGCGATTTCGCTCAGATTGGTGGCCAGCAGGAAGTGGATCGATTTGCGGATGTTGTTGTAGATCGTCCGTCCCTGCGACACCGCAATGATGAGCGTTTCGAGGTTGTCGTCCTCGAGCACCACGTCGGCCACGGTTCGCGCCACGTCGGTGCCGCCGCGGCCCATGGCGATGCCGATGTCGGCTGCCTTGAGCGCCGGGCCGTCGTTGATGCCGTCGCCGGTCATCGCGACCACCCGCCCGGAATTCTGCAGGGCCCGCACGATCTGAAGCTTGTGCGAGGGACTGACGCGCGCGAACACGTGTATCCTTTGCGCCACGCCCTTGAGCACCTGGCGGTTGAGCTGCTCGAGATGGGTAGAGTCGACGATTTCGAGATGATCGTTGCCGCTCAGGCGGAGCGCGCGGCCGATGGCGTACGCCGTAGGACTCTGATCGCCGGTGATCATGACGGTATCGATCCCGGCGCGATGGAACTCTCCGATGAGGTTCGGCACACCCTCGCGGATCGGATCGGCCATGCCCACCAGCCCCAGCCACACGAGATTTCCGTTCAGCGCCTCGGACGGATCCGGTGTGACGGCATAGGCCATCCCAAGCACGCGCATCGCGTCGCCGGCCATGCGCTCGTTTTCATCGAGTATTTCCTGACGCGACGCCGCATCAAGCTCGGATTGCGCGCCGTCGCGGACGTACCAGCGCGATAGCGCCAGCACCTCGGCCGGACTGCCCTTGACCGCGACGAGCTTCCGGGATTCATCGAGCGTATGCACGGTGGTCATGTACAGCCGGTTCTCGGCGCGATAATCCACGTGCAGGCGCGGATATCGGGCGCGCAGCGCTGACACGTCGACGTCAGCGGCGAGCGCCATGTGCACCAGCGCGTTTTCGGTGGCGGACCCGTTCAGGACCTGCGCGCGGCCATGGCCGTTGATCTCGGTTTCGTTGCACAACACCGCCACGTGAATAAGACGCAGCAATTCATCATGTTGGGACGGGATAACGGCGCGTCCGCCGGCGAGGAAGTTTCCGTTCGACACGCTAAACCGGCGCAGGCCGCTATGCGCGGCCACGACGGACATGCGGTTCAGGGTTAGTGTCCCGGTCTTGTCGAGGCATATCATCTGCACCGCCCCGAGGGTTTCGACCGCTTCGAGTTGGCGGATCAGCACCTTCCGTTCGCGCATGCGCGCGATGCCAATGGCGAGCGTGGTGGTCGCGACCGTCGGCAGTCCCTCCGGTACCGCCGCCACGGCCAGCGAAATCGCCGTCTTCAGCATCTGCAGCAAACCGTAACCGCGCAACAGACCCACGACGAATACGCCGGCGCATACCGCCGCGGAGATGACTACCATCTGGTTGCCGAGCGTGCGCAACTGCCGCTCCATCGGCGTCTCCGGCGATTGCGCCTCGCCCACGAGCGTCTGGATGCGTCCGATCTCAGTGGCGGCGCCGGTCGCGATCACGACCGCCAGTCCCTGTCCGCCGGTGACCTGTGTGCCCATGTACACCATGTTGAAGCGATCGGCCAGCGGTGTGTCGTCCACGGCCACTGCCGCCAGGTTCTTGCTTGCCGGCAAACTTTCGCCCGTCAGGCTCGATTCATCCACGCTCAGATAGCGCGCTTCGAGCAGGCGCGCGTCGGCCCCGACGTAGCTTCCGGGGGCAAGAGCCAGCACGTCGCCCACGACGATCCGTTCCACCGGAACGGCCTGCAGGACGTTGTCACGGAACACCAGCGCCGTCGGATGCATCGGCCCGGTCAGCGATTTGATGGTTTTCTCGGCCTGCGATTCGGTGACGTAGCCGATCACGGCGTTGATGAGCACGACGCCGAGAATGACGGCAGCATCGGCGACGCCGCCGGTGGCGATCGACACCACCGCCGAGACACCGAGCAGGCCGACCGGCAGCGATTTGAACTGACCGATGAACATGCTCAAAGCAGAACGCGGCGTCGCCTGCGGCAACAGGTTCGGGCCGTGTTGTTTGAAGCGCTCTTCAGCCGCTGCGACGGCGAGTCCCGAGCGCGCGGTCCCAAGGGCTACGAGCACCTCGTCGGTCGCCAGCCGGTGCCATGGCCGTTTTTCTTGAGTCGTGCCGGCGCCGACCAGATTCCCGAGTCGCTGGCGCCAGGACGAATAGGACGATGTCGCGCTCGCTTCGCGCTCACCTGTCGACGCGGGGTGGGGATCGGCGATGGACGCGGCGGCCACGACCATGTTGAGCAGAACGGTCACGCGATCCAGACCTCGATCGCGCTCGAAAAGAATCAGGACACTGCCGGTGAGAATATTGGCCGAGACCGAGAGAATGCCTTCCTTGCCGGCGAGATCGGCCTCGATGCGCCGCTTGAGGGATTCCGAGCGATACAGTCTCTCAACCCGGTAACGCGCCCGCCCGGGTACCGCGGTATGGACGGCACGCACTTCGAACGGGCCCGACGGAATCGACTCGATGCGAGAACCCGGCGTGTCGATGTCACGCGCCTCCCGGTGTGCCCTCAGTGAAATGACCTCTGACATCGATTCGCACCAGCGATTAAATCCCTGTCCCTTTTGTGTCGCTGATATTACCTCCGTTGGCCGGGAAAATATGTGACAGTAATGTTACAGATGGTCCGACGCTGACTGGCAGGCGCGGCCGCGGCCGAAGTCAATGTACTGTGACAGAAATGCGCTTCAGCGAGCGGATTCGACAAAGAGATTTGTCCGTCCCTGTCCGATGTATTGTTCACGCCCGTATTTTTTCGCATGTCCGCGACAAATAGATCCAACCGTGCGATAGCGACTTTGTCTCGCCTTACCCGTATTTATGGCGCGAGCGTCCGGCCCCAGCGAAATCGGAAGGCGGTCACGCCAGGGAATCCGGGAAAACGTTTCGTGCCGTTGCCGTCATGGCCGATTCGCGTTCGAAATAATTCAAAGCGTGATCGGCGCATGTCGTCGAAACCGGATCGGTGAAATCAAGTGCAAGAATCCATGGAGACCTCGAAATGAAATCCACTTGGACGGACACGCGTTCGGCGCGCATTGCAACAATGCGCGCCGAGAATCGAATCACCCATTGAAATTCACGAGCATGCTGTCACAAAAGATTCTTGCCTCGTTCATCGGTATGACAAGCGGGATCGTTAGGGTACCTCTCCGTAGATAAAGTTTGTAAATGTTGTAGCCGTTGCCGTCGAGTAGCAAGACAGTGGTTAAGTGGAGCAGTACGCCGTCGCTGTAGATGTGCCTGTTCTCCAAACAAAGTGGAACAATGGTGTGTTAAAGGGTAAGGACCGGGGCAGCGGAGTGCAGCTGCCCCGGTTTCCGGACCCGAAGACCGAGTTCTCCTGCCCCCGGTGTTTGCCGTCCCCATTTTTTCGTGGGGATGTTTGTTCTTGGGAACCATTTTCAGAAATACGCCTCAAAAAAGTTCCCGAGCAAGCGACGCCGCCGTCCAAATGAACCACCCCGGGAAATCCCACGTCCCGTTTCCGCCGGGACACATCAGGATGCAAGCCGGTTCCAGCCGGAAACCCCGGCGCTGACTTCATGCAGCGTATATATATAGTATGGGAAGGAAGGATCAGCGCGTTCAGTCCCGTTTGACCCACGCAAAGCAAATGGACGATGACTGGATCCTTACGATAAACATCTCGCCAAGGTATGCCGAATGAATATGAAGCCTAATCAACCCGTGATCATCGCCATCGTCCTGGCTGCCGCGCTCATCGCCGTGGCGACGGGATATCTCGGGCGGCAGCTCGCGTCACGTCCGGACGAGGCGCGTGTGCTGACGCTGATCGAAAATCGTCTCAACGCGCAAAAGAAGGAAGAACAACCGGCGCCGCAAGCCAATGTTCTTACAGAGAAGGACATCGACGCCCTGATCGACAAGCGCCTCGATGAGAAAAGAAGTCGCGAGCTTTCGGATCAGGAATTCAACGCCCGGGTCGAGCGCGGCATCGTCGCCTTCATCGACAAACAGCGCCGCGAGGAACAGGAGCGGCCGAACCGGCTCGCGCGCAACGCGCCGCCTCCGGCCAAGGACGATCACGTCTACGGCAATTCCGCCGCCGCCGTCACGCTGATCGAGTACTCCGATTTCGAATGCCCCTATTGCAAGCGCTTCCACGATACCGCGAAGCAGCTGGTGGACCGATCCGACGGCAAGGTTGACCTGGTCTACCGCCATTTCCCCCTGGACTTCCACAATCCGGGCGCGGAAAAAGAAGCCGAAGCGTCGGAGTGCGTGGCTGAGCTAGGCGGCAACGGTGCTTTCTGGAAGTTCGCCGACGCCATCTACGCGCGCACCCGCTCCAATGGAAAAGGTTTTCCTGTCGAGAACCTGGCGCCGCTCGCCGTCGAACTCGGCTTGAATCAGGACGCGTTTCGCCAGTGTCTCGATAGCGGTCGGATGGCGGCGCGCGTTCGCCATGACCTTGACACCGGCACCAAGGCCGGCGTGCAGGGCACCCCGGGCAATATTCTCCGCAACAACCGCACCGGCGAGGTCATCGCGGTGCACGGCGCGCAGCCTTACGAGCGCTTGAGCGAAGCGGTGCAGAAATTGCTTAAAGCACCATAACCGCCAGCAGACGAAAATCCTCGCCGCGGCACGCGTGACAGTCGCGAGCGCCGAATCGCTTGATGGATCGCGACCTACCCTATCACTTGAATCGCGCGTCACCTTGAAATCTGTCATTCGCCGGTAACAATCCGCCCCTACGATGCCTTTTCTCGGTATTTCGGACACGAGATAGCCGGGCTGCCGCCGTACCGCGGAGGCGCCCGGCTTTGTTTTGCCCACCTAATCGAACGAATTGTCGTGAAGAGCCGCGTCCACGATCGAAGAACCGGAGTGCTGCTTTGGTTTGGGCTGACCTATCTGTTGGCATCGTCGACTCTGTACGCGGAAAACGCCTCGACGGTCGTAGCCGCTGACGATGGAAAAAATCCGGCGACCGCCACGCAACTGACTTTCACAATCATGGAGTACCGGGTCGAAGGCAACACCGTATTGCCCCCGATCGCCGTCGAGAGGGCGGTTTATCCGTACCTGGGCGAGGGCAAGACCATCGGGGACGTGGAACGGGCGCGCAAAAGCCTGGAGCAGGCTTACCATAACGCGGGCTATTCCACGGTCTTCGTCGATATTCCGGAGCAGGACGTCGTCAACGGCGTGGTGCGGCTGAATGTCACCGAAGGCCGCGTCGACCGGGTGCGCGTGACTGGTTCGCGTTACTACTCGCTCGGACGCATCGGCGCCGAGCTTCCGGCGCTGGCGCCCGGTACCGTGCCGTATCTTCCAGACGTCCAACAGCAAATGGGCGCTGTGAACGCGGCCTCAACCGACAGACAGGTAACCCCCGTGTTTCGCGCCGGACGCACGCCCGGCACGGTGGACGTCGAGCTTAAGGTCAGAGATGAATTGCCGTTGCACGCGAGCCTGGAGGTCAACAACCGCTACAGCATCGATACCACCCATACGCGCGTGATCGGTCAGCTAAGCTACGACAATCTGTGGCAGCGTGATCACAGCCTGTCGTTGCAGTATCAAACGGCGCCGGAAAAACCCGACGAGGTGCAGGTGACCTCGGCGACCTATCTATTCCGCGCCGACGGCTCGAACGACCTGAACGCTTTCTACGCTGTCCACTCGAATACCAATGTCGCCACCGTAGGCGCGCTCACCGTCATCGGCTCCGGCGACATTTACGGCGTGCGCCGGATCATTCCACTGCCGCGCCCGGGTGAGCGCTACGTTCACTCCCTGGTCCTGGGTATCGATTACAGAAGTTTCAACGAGAACGTCGAACAGAGCGGCGTGCAAACGCCGATCCGATATCTGCCGCTTTCCGTCGGGTACAATGCAAGCCTGCCCGGCGATTCCCTCACGCATCGGTTGAGCGTCACGCTAAATTTTTCCACACGCAACCTGTCGGCCCGGCAGATTGATTGCTTCGGCCAGGAAGTCGATCAGTTCGAGTGCAAGCGATTCAACGCCAGGCCAAACTATTATTATCTGAAGGCGGATTATCAGCGCACGCAAAGACTCCCCTACGACATGAGCTGGATCGCCAGGTTCAGCGGCCAGTTCGCGGGACAGCCGCTGATCGATAACGAGCAGTTCAGCGCCGGCGGTGCCGAGAGCGTGCGCGGCTACCAGGAATCCGAGCTTCTCGGCGATGACGGATTGCAGGCCAGTCTGGAGTGGCACAGTTCCTCGCTCGCCGGCGAGAAAACCCCTGGTTTGCAGGAAATGTATTTTCTGATTTTCGCCGACGCTGCCTACCTGCGCATCGACCAGCCGCTGCCGGATCAACCGTCGCGTTTCAACCTCGCGAGTGGCGGATCGGGATTGCGGTTCACCGCGCAGAAGAATCTGAAGGGCGAACTGGACTGGGCACGTGCGCTGAAAGACGGCGCGGTCACCAAGGCGGGTGACGATCGCCTGCACTTTCGCCTCGAGTATGGATTCTGAGATGTACCGTCGACGTGTGCGATCCGACATGACTCCGCGCGCGCCCAATTGTCGGTCGCGCTTCTCGCGGAAAGCGGCTATCGGAAACCGGCGCGCGTACATGGAGTTATGAGGCAAATCAAAACGACTTGTCAAATAATTTTGCTGCAATTTCCGACGCAAGTTCTTCATTCGACGAATTGCAATCACGCGACATCTCGAATCTGATTCACAAAAAATTCATCGTTCGGTAAAACAGCCGCCATGAATTCACGCCAGCATGGGTGGCGCTGTCAGCATATCCTACAAAAAATAAAAATAAAAAATTGACGTAACCGCCCAAGTCGAGCACGTGATCAGTGCAGAGAACGATCGGCATCCAGGGCCGCGGTGTACGCTGACTGACCGAGCGCGAATGAGTCCCCGCCGCCGTTCGTGGTTCACAGAAAATTCATTGTTCCTTCAAACTAAATACACGGTGTCATGCCATGATGCGCCGCGAAGATGAGGAGCGGGTCGCGCGCAGGTGCTCCGCAAGGTTGGGAGGAGAATGCGCGTGACCGGATCGAACAGCGTTATCGCGGGAAGGCCACACCCGTCGTGAGGCGGGGCCGGAAAACCACGGGTCTTGGATTTTTTTTCAAGAAAGCCGGGTCGCTACCAAAGTATCGGGTGGTGACCCGGCTTTTTATTTTTTGCGCACCTGATTCGTTCGCAGCAGAGGCGCGGCCGAGAAATCACTACTTCATCTTCACGATAAAGCTCTGTTGTTAATGCAGTTAATGACAATCTAGGAGAAACAACACATGAAGAGTTTGAAGATGAAAACCCTTGTCGTTGCCGTGGCGCTGGCTGCCGCGGGAGGGGCCCACGCGGCGACGATCAACACCGACGGCTACAACGGCGGTGCCGGTCTTGGCTCTGGTACCGGTGCTGGCGACATTATCTTCACGGTATATGACCCGCTCGCCGCCCAGTCATTGGCACTGAACCTGAACCTCACGGCGACCAATTTTATCAATAACAATGCGTCGCTCATCAATGCATTCAGCGTGACGGATTCGGGCCTGGCAAGCTTTTTCGGCGCTCATTCGGCGGATCTGTCCAGCATGCAATGGAACATGGGCGGCATCAGCAACAACGGTTTCGGGCCGAATGCGGGTATCCTGACGACTAACGGCAGCCTCCTTTCGACCATCAATCCCGTAGTGAATGGGCCGGTCGACGGCAATGCCTTGACGAACGCCATGGGGAACATTGAAAGCTATGCCATCAACAACAATGGGCACCTGAGCAGCGTCAACTCGTTTGTCTCCAACACCAGCACTAACCCCCCAACTGGCTGGACCGGCGGAACCTGGGGCACGAGCTTCGGAGGACAGTTCTTTTTTAATAACGCGGAAACCGGTTTCAGCAGCGGACAGTTGATGTCCTTTATCGCCTTGGGCGCCACCGACGTGACGGATCTGAGCGGCGTGCCGATCTCGAACACATTCAGCAACGGTAAGTGGGTAGTTGACACCTCGCTGGGCAAGGTGTCGTACGTCGGCAGCGTGAGCGCGGTACCGGTACCGGCGGCGGTGTGGCTGTTCGGCTCCGGTCTGCTCGGACTGGTCGGCATCGGTCGTCGTAAGAAAGCCTGACTGCGTGGCGGCTGAAGACAAATTTTCTCTTCTCAAAACATTAATTCATACAGGAGTTAGAAATGAAATTTTGTAAACTTTCGTTGATTTCACTGGCCACGGCGAGTGCCTTGGCAGTGGCAGGCCAGGCGTCTGCATTCGCGCCGATATGGCCCACTGACGGTGACGCGCCAGATGGGACCGATCCCGCTGGCAGCGTCGTGCTCTGGCACGCTGGCGCCAGTGCGTCGACGGCCAGCATGGAGACCTCCGTGGTCGGGGCGGTTTGCGATCCTGCCCAGCCGGTCGACGTCCTGGAAGACGCGCGTACGGTAGGCAAACCGTCGTTCTGGACGGTGGCGTGCATCGGCAAATCCACCTTGCCTGCCACGATGTCCGGCAAGAAGATCATGTGGAGCAAGCGCGACGACGGCGGTTCGGGCGTGGGCGTCGGCCCCTTGGCGCTCGGTGTGGCTATCGGCTTCATGAAACCCTCCACCGGCGCGGGCACCAACTGCCCGGCGGTAAGCGGGACTCGCGTTATCGCGGGCATCACGGCCAACATCTGGAACTGCACCGGTTTCAGTTACACCCCGCCCCCGGCTGGAGCGGCTGCGAGCTTCAACGAAGCCGACCCGACCAGCAGCGGCGTAATGCGCGTGCCGGATATTGGCGGTTCCGACATCGAGCCCGACAAGTTCACCTCGAATTTCCCGGCCAATTTTCCGCATGCGGATTTCGTTCTCAATGGCACCAATCAGACCTTGTCAACTTACGATTCCAGCGGCCTCACGGCAGAAAGCGTTGCCGAACTGACCTTCGGTATTCCAATGGACGTCCGGATGTACCAGGACTTCCAGGCTGCGCAATTCCCCACCGGTCATCCGTTGTTCAACGATTGTAATCCCGCCGGCGCGACCTACGGCAACATTGCCAATTCCGGGGACAATGCCAACGCGGAGAAGTGCATGCCGAGCCTGTCGAAACAGGAGGTGACGTCGATCATGATGAAGGGTGGCGCCATCCGCAGCTCAACCGACTTCCAGGCCGAGAATCCGTTTGGCTCAGCTTCTTTCGCCACGCTGAGTGCCACCACGAATGGCGCCACCGACAACACCATCCAGATCTGTCGCCGCGTCCAGGGTTCGGGTACCCAGGCTCAGAATAATGTCCATTACTTAGGATACCCGTGCGATGCTACCTTCGATAATAATATCGATACCCTGCAGCCGGAAGGCGCAGGTCCGCTGACTCCCTTTGTCTCGGAAAACGAGGGCGCGGGTGACGTGGAGAAGTGCCTCAACGATTTCAACGACGGTACCAATACCAGCGGCCAGAACTCCGCGTTGAGAAAGCGTTGGGCAATCGGCCTGCAGAGCTTGGAGAAGAATGCGCCGAGCGGCGGCGTGTACAGCAACAAGTACCGCTTCATCAAGATCGACGGCTTTGCTCCGAGCTTGGCCAATGTCCACGCGGGCGATTACTTTCAGTTCGCGGCGCAATCTCTACAGTACAAGACGGGCTCGCCCGCGGTCACCGTGGATGCCTGGACCGCTCTGAAGGGTCAGCTGGAAAACCCGGCTAACCTG
>Ga0187773_10000154_pt1 | contig 29552 bp, 24 predicted proteins | sample 0216_BV02_MP05_1_FD_133133 | JGI IMG/M metagenome (GOLD analysis project Ga0187773, IMG submission 133133) | Tropical peat soil microbial communities from peatlands in Department of Meta, Colombia - 0216_BV02_MP05_10_MG | ecosystem: Environmental > Terrestrial > Soil > Wetlands > Peat | place...
ATAGCCCATGCACGCCTGAGCATAATCGACCTCGAAGGCGGATGGCAGCCGATCCACAACGAGGACAAGACCGTCTGGGTCGTTTTCAACGGCGAGATATTCAATTACATCGAGCTGCGGCAGGAGCTGGAAGCCAGCGGCCATCGGTTCTACACCCGCTCCGACACCGAAGTCATCGTCCATCTTTACGAGCAGTATGGCGATGAGTTCGTGCACCATCTCAACGGCCAGTTCGGCATCGGCCTGTGGGACACCGCCAAAAAACGCCTGGTCCTGGCGCGCGACCGCACCGGTATCCGCCCGGTTTTCTACACGACATCGCACGGTCGTCTGCTGTTCGCCTCCGAGATCAAGGCGTTGTTTGCGCTGGCCGACGTGCCACGCCGGCTCAATGAGCGCGCGCTGGGCGAAATCTTCACCTATTGGTCGCCGCTTGCTCCCGCGACCGCCTTCGATGGCATCGAGGCGCTGCCCCCGGGCCACCTGCTGATCGCGCAAGACGGGCGCGTCCGGGTCCGCCGCTACTGGGACTGGTCCTTCCCCGAATCGGCGACGGATTCGCGCAGTGGCGCCTCTTACGCCGAGGAACTGCGCGAATTGCTGATCGACGCGGTGCGATTGCAATTGCGCGCTGACGTACCGGTCGGGGCGTACCTGAGCGGAGGGCTGGATTCCTCCATCGTGACCACAATCATCAAAAACTTCACGGACACGCCGTTACGCACCTTTTCGGTGACATTCGAGGACGCCGAATTCGACGAGAGCCGGCATCAGCAGGATCTGGTCCGGTATCTGGGCACCGATCATACTGACGTACACTGCACCGCCTTTGACATCGGTGCCGCCTTCCCGCGCACGATCTGGCACACCGAGACCCCGATCGTGCGCACCGCGCCCACGCCGCTGATGCTGCTTTCGGCCCGCGTGCGCGCCGAAGGATACAAGGTAGTTCTGACTGGAGAAGGCGCGGACGAGGTCTTCGGCGGTTACGACATCTTCAAGGAGGCGAAAATCAGGCGTTTCTGGGCCCGTGCCCCGCAATCCAGGATCCGCCCGCGGATTCTCGAGCGGCTCTACCCCTATCTCAAGCACTCACCGGCATCGGGTCGGGCCTTCACGGAGAAGTTTTTCAGCGAGGGCCTCGAGCACAAAGACAAGCCGTTCTTCGCCCACATCCCGCGCTGGACCACGACTCGCCGCATCTGGCAGTTCTTCAGTCCCGAATTGCGTGAAGCCTTGAGCGGTTTTGATCCGTATTCCGCCATTGGGGGCCTCTTACCGCCGGGAATAGACCGGTGGTTGCCGCTGGGACGCGACCAGTACATCGAGGCGCACACCCTCATGTCCGGTTACCTGCTCTGTTCGCAAGGCGACCGCGTGGCCATGGCCAATTCCGTCGAGGGGCGTTTTCCGTTCCTCGACCATCGCGTGATTGAATTCGCAAATCAGCTGCCGCCGCGCTACAAGCTCATGGGGCTCACGGAAAAATACCTCCTCAAGCAGGCCATGAAAGGATGGCTGCCAGAATCCATACGCAATCGCACGAAGCAGCCTTATCGTGCACCCGACAGCCAGAGTTTCTTCCGCGATGGCGCGCCGCTCGACTATGTCGCGGAGCTTTTAAGCGATTCTCGCTTGCGCACGGCCGGTTATTTCGAGCCGCGATCGGTGGCGAAGCTGGTGGAAAAATGCCGCGCCGGGCGCGCCATCGGATTTGGCGACAATATGGCTTTCGTCGGTATACTTTCCGCCATGTTGGTGGATGACATGTTTATCCGCGCCGCATCCCCGGCGGGGGAATTTTTACGCGAGCCGGCCAAGACGGCCCGCGCGTAATATGCATCAGGCGATTCTATGCTTCTACATCAATTTTTCGAAGCCAGCGTTGAACGTCACCCGGAAAAGGTCGCGCTGATATGCGAAGGCCGGCGTCACACCTACGGTGAAATAAATTACCTGGCTACACGGCTCGCCGGTGCCTTGCAGCACTTGGGGGTCGAGCGCGGAGACCGGGTGGCGGTCTTCATGGATAACGCGCTCGAGGCCGTCGTGGCCATCTATGCCGCGCTCAAGGCGGGCGCGGCGATCATGCCGATAAACGCGTTGACGAAGCGCGACAAACTCACTTATATCCTCAACGATGCGCGCCCCGCCTGTCTCCTAACGCATCAGGCGCTCGCGGATGTCTGGCGCGAGGCGCTCGCGCACAATAAAAGCGTGCGCGCCTGCCTGATCGCGGGCGAATCGAGCACGCCCGCGGTCTCGGGCAGTCGCCGCCTTTCGTTGGCCGATGCGCTCGCGCTGGGTGGTCACCACGAGAAACCGCTGACTATCGATCAGGACCTCGCGGGCATCATCTACACCTCCGGCTCCACGGGCGATCCCAAGGGTGTGATGCTGACGCACTTGAACATGGTGACGGCCGCCACATCGGTGAGCACGTATCTGGGGCTTAAGCCGGACGACGTGATTCTCTGCGTGTTGCCGCTTGCCTTCGATTACGGTCTGTATCAGGTACTGATGGGCTTCAAGACGGGCGCCACGGTGGTGCTGGAGAAGTCCTTTGCCTTTCCGGTGAAGGTACTGGAGACGATGGTCGGCGAGCGCGTCACGGTTTTCCCTGGGGTACCGACGATCTTTTCGCTGCTGATGAACATCAAGACCCTGCCCGATTACGACCTGAGCGCGCTGCGCATGATCACCAATACCGCAGCGGCATTGTCTGAACAGCACATCCTGTCGCTACGCGAGCTGTTTCCGTGGGCGACGTTGTTCTCCATGTACGGCCTCACCGAGTGCAAGCGCGTTACCTATCTGCCGCCGGAGCAGCTCGACGTCCGCCCCACGAGCGTGGGCAAAGGCATGCCGAACGAAGAAGTGTGGTTGGTGGATGAACACGGAAATCGTTTACCCAACGGCAGCACCGGCGAATTGGTGATCCGCGGCAGTCATGTGATGCGCGGCTATTGGGAGAAGCCCAGGGAGACCGCGGAGCGTCTCAAGCCAGGTCCCCATTCTGGGGAGATGGTGCTTTACTCAGGCGACATCTTTCGTACCGACGAGGAGGGTTATCTTTACTTCGTCGCGCGCAAGGATGACATCATCAAGACCCGTGGTGAAAAGGTCAGCCCGCGCGAGGTCGAAAACGTGCTATACAGCCTCGAGGGCGTACTCGAGGCGGCGGTCGTGGGGGTGCCGGACCCGGTGCTGGGACAGGCGATCAAGGCTTTCGTGACCATGCAGCCGGGGTACCGTTACAGCGAACGTGATGTCATAAAATATTGTCTGTCCAGGCTGGAAAATTTCATGGCCCCTAAATATGTCGTTGTTGTCGATGCCCTGCCTAAGACCGACACGGGGAAGATCAAAAAAACGGGCCTGAGATGAAAGACCGGGAGACAAAGCAGTAAAGTGTCAACGAGGGGGTAGATCATTATGCAAGCGATCAAAAAACAAGTGCGTGCTTATATGCTCGACAACTTCATCATGGGCGGGAACGCCGATGACTTGAAGGACGGGGATTCGTTCATGGAGCGACATATCATCGATTCCACTGGGTTCATCGAGTTGATCACCTTTCTCGAGCAGAGTTTTGGTATCCGGATCGAGGATGAAGAAATGATTCCAGAGAACTTGGATAGCCTCAACAGCATCGAACAATTCATATCGCACAAACTCAAAGCCGTGGCGACGGCGGCGAACAAATGAAGCCAGTGGCGGATCATGACGGCGATAAGGCCGCACCGGGGCGACTGCATCCCGGCGTGCTCGCGCTCGATTGCGCTGCGGAGGCTGAGCGCATCGCGCGGCGATTCGTCGAAATTGTCGGGCGGCAGCTGAGCCGTCGTGGTGTTGTGGTGGCGCTGTCGGGGGGCGTGGACAGTTCGGTGTGCGCCGCTCTTGCGGTCAGGGCATTCGGGCCGCACAAGGTTTTCGGACTGTTGCTGCCGGAGAAGGATTCCTCGGCCGCCAGTGAAGACCTGGGCAAGCTCGTCGCCGAGCACGTCGGTATCGCTTATCTCAAGGAAAACATCGGGCCAACCCTCGATGCCATCGGCTGCTACCGCTGGCGTGATGAGGCGATCCGCGCATTGTTTCCGGAATACGGCAAGAACTGGAAAAGCAAAATCGTCATCGCTGGGGGCCTGGATGGCCGGCTGAACTATTTCAAGCTCGTGGTGCAGGCGCCGGACGGTCGGCTGCTGGAACGGAGATTGCCGGCCAAAGAATATCTGCAGATCGTCGCCGCCACCAGCTACAAACAGCGCATCCGCAAAACGGTTGAATATTTCCATGCGGACCGGTTGCACTACGCCGTGGTGGGCACGCCAAACCGGCTGGAATACGACCAGGGTTTTTTCGTCAAGAACGGGGACGGTTCCGCCGATGTGAAACCGATCGCTCATTTGTACAAAACACAGGTCTACGCGCTGGCGCGTTACCTGGAGCTTCCGGAAGTGATCTGCACGGCAATGCCGACAACCGACACCTATAGCCTCTCACAGGGGCAGGATGAGTTCTATTTTGCCTTGCCGTATCAGAAAATGGATATCGCGTTGTGGGCACATAACCACGGGATAGACGCCGGCGAACTGGCAGCCAGCCTCGGTGTTTCCACCGAGCAGGCCAATTACATCTATCAGGATATCGATAAGAAACGCAGCACGACCCGGTATCTGCATTCCAAGGCCGTTCTCGTCGAAAGGGTAAACGAGATAGCCCCTTTAGCCTGATCGAGGGGATCTGCCGAGGGTGCAGTGATCGGTACAAACAGGCATACGCGGCAGTTCCGTTGAATCGCAGCCAGTGACCGCAACCCATACCTAAGAGAACGCGAGAAATTCGCATCATTCATGAATAACGCCTTTACCGTCGACGTTGAAGACTATTTTCAGGTGACCGCGTTTGCGGACACGGTGGCGTTGTCTTCCTGGAGCCATCGCGAGCCGCGCGTGGAGAAGAATACGCACGCCCTGCTCGAGCTGCTCGCCGCGCGCGATATCCACGCGACTTTTTTCGTGCTCGGCTGGGTCGCCAGACGCTACCCGGCGCTGGTCCGGGAGATCGCCGCACAGGGTCACGAGGTCGCCTCGCACGGCATGAACCACCAGCTGATTTACAACCAGTCGCCGGAAGAGTTCCGCGAGGAAACGCGATCGGCGAAAAAACTCCTGGAAGATATCTGTCAGTCTTCCGTCATCGGCTACCGCGCGGCGACCTATTCCATCACGCGGCGGTCGCTGTGGGCGCTCGACGTGTTGTCCGAGGAGGGTTTTCTCTACGACTCGAGCATTTTCCCGATGCATCACGACCGCTACGGCATCCCGGACGCGAATCCGGTGCCGCACCTGATGCGGACGCCGCAGGGGCACGGCCTCGTCGAGTTCCCGATATCGGTCCTGCGCTACAAGGGGCTGACCCTGCCGGTCGCCGGCGGAGGCTACTTCCGGATTTTCCCCTACGCGCTGACGCGCTGGGGCCTGAAGAAGCTGAACGCCACGGGCCGGGAGTTTGTGTTTTACATTCATCCCTGGGAGGTCGACCCGGCGCAGCCCCGCATCGCCGATGCCGGACTGCTGTCGCGATTCCGACATTACTATAACCTGAGCCGCTGTCATTCGCGTTTGGAGTCCCTATTGGGCGATTTCGCCTTCGCCCCATTGCACGCTATCCTGCAGGAACGGGATCTGCTGGTGCAGGATGCCGGGCGCTTGCGGATAAACCACGACATGCGGCTGGCCAAGGTGTCGTGAAATGAGATTCATCATTTCCATGCAATCGTCGGGGGCAGGCCATGGCTGAGGCCATCTTCTGGGCGACCGTGGCACTGGTGTTCTACACCTACGTCGGTTACTCCCTGATCATCATGCTGCTCGCGCGCTTCAGCCGCGGCAAGGTAGCGCGCCGCGACATCGAACCGCGCGTTACCTTCCTGATCACCGCCTACAACGAGGAAAGGGACATCGCACAGAAGCTGCAGAACACGCTGGCGCTGGACTATCCCCGCGACAAATTCGAAATCCTGGTGGCCTCGGACGGGTCGACCGACAAAACCGACGAAATCGTGCGCGGCTTCGCGCTGCAAGGCGTAAGGCTGGTCCGGGTGGAAGGGCGGGTCGGCAAGACCGAGACCCAGAACCAGGCGGTCAAGCAGGCGACCGGCGACGTCATCGTTTTCTCCGACGCCACCACGAAATACGAGCGCCTGAACCTGCGCAAGATAGTGCGCAACTACGCCGACCCCACGGTCGGCGCGGTGAGCGGGCGCTACGAGTACTTCAACCCGACCGGCGCAAGCATCGGCGTGGGCAACATCCTCTTCTGGAAGTATGAAAACTTCATCAAAAGCTCACAGACCCGCATCAGAACCATCACCGGCTGTTGCGGCTGCATCTATTCCGTGCGCCGGGCGCTGTACGAGCCGCTCCCGGCGGACATTATCAGCGACCTGGTGGAACCGCTGAAAATCCTGGAAAAGGGATACCGGATCGTATTCGAGCCCGAGGCCATTGCGCACGAGGAGACGACCGAAAAAACCGGGGAGGAATTCAACATGCGCATCCGCGTGATCACTCGTGGCATGCGCGGCATGCTGTTCATGCGCAAATTGTTCAACCCCCTGCGTCATGGATTCGTTTCGTTTCAGCTCATCTCCCATAAATTGTTGCGCTGGTTGATGCCGGTGTTCATGGTTTCAGCGCTCGTGTCGAACGCGTTTTTGCTCGGACGGCCATTCTATAAACTGACGTTTGCATTGCAGGCGGCGTTCTATGCGCTCGCCATTCTCGGCTGGCTGGCGGAACGTTTCCACGTGAGTTCCAGGATTCTTTCCATCCCGCTTTATTTTTCTACGGTCAATCTCGCGTCGCTGATCTCGATGTATCGCATCTGGAAGGGCAACAAGGCCGTGACATGGGAAACGCTGCGCAAATGAAGCCGTTCCGTTTCTTGTTTATTACCCAGGAAGACCCGTTTTATGTCCGCGTCTTCTTCGAGGAGTTTTTGCGCCATTATCCGCGTCAGGAGGAAATCAAGGCCGTCGTCATTGCACCGACCATGGGCAAGCAGAGCCTAGTCAAGCTAGCCCGGCAAATGTACGACTTTTACGGCGCGAATGATTTCGTGAGGGTCGGCATCAGGTATGTGTATTACAGGGTACGCAATGTCATGGCACGGTTTCTTGCGGCAGATCGCTTTTATTCCATCCGGCAGGTCTGCAACTACTATAAGATCCCCGTCCTGTATACCGAGAATATCAACGATGAAAATTTTTTGTCATATATCCGGCGACTCGATCTCGACCTTATCATTTCAGTCGCCGCTCCGCAGGTGTTCCGGCGCGCCCTCATCGCCATTCCGAGGAAGGGCTGTATCAATATTCACAACGCCAAACTACCCAAGTATCGCGGCATGCTTCCGAATTTCTGGCAGATGTATCATGGTGAAAGGAACGTGGGGACGTCGATTCATAGGATCAATGACAAAATCGATGATGGGGAGATTCTTTTGCAGAAGGAATCGCCGATATCACCGGGCGAGACACTGGACTCGTTGATACTCCGGACTAAAAAAATCGGCGCGCATCTGATGATCCAGGCAATCGAGGAAATGAAAAGCGGATCGTTGGAGCCGACCGCGAATTCATCCGCCGATGCAACATACTTCGGTTTTCCGTCCAAAGAGGATGTATGCGAATTCAGACGGAAGGGATACCGGCTCATATAAAACAAGCCGGCAGGCGATACTTAACTGTCAAGTACGGCGGCGAGGGTTACGTGGATAGTAAATACGCGTCAATCATGGATATTGCCTGGGACGGCATCCCTCAAGGCTTGCAAGATGCACATTTCATATGGCATTTAAATTGATGAACATATTCATGGCTATTGTCTCGCGAATCCGCTACTCACTTGAAATGCGGAAATACAATCCATTCACGATCGCCGAGTATTTTCGCAAGCAGGGCGTTCAGATTGGCGAAGGCTGCAGCATCAACGTCCAAAAACTCGGGGCGGAACCATACTTGATCAAGATCGGTCATCACGTGACGATAGCCCAAGGGGTCAAATTCATTACCCATGACGGTGGAGCCTGGATTTTTCGCGGCGAGTTTCCCGACATACAGGTGTTTGGTCCTATCATTATCGAGGACAATTGTGTCATTGGTCAGAATGCAATCCTGTTTCCGAATATACGCATAGGCAAGAATTCCATCGTCAGCGCCGGGTCTGTCGTTATTACAGACATTCCTGCCAACACTATTGCCATGGGTGTGCCGGCAAGACCTTTTGGCTCGATAGAGAAATACAAGGAAAAAGCCGTGGAACGCTGGGGCGTTCAGCGGCCCGCCGATGTCGTTCTTGAGCCCGGCGAAAACTGGTGGAACTCCAGACACTTCAAGGAGAATAGGGAGAAACTTCGACGGCATTTGCTCACGGTGTTCGCCAAAGAACTGGAGAAAGAGGAGTAACCTGTTCTGTGCTCTTGGGAAAATCGACCGACGCGATAATGGGGGCAGTTCTGCATGTTTAAGGAGCTAATCTACAAGAGCGCTGCCCGAGAGCCATTGGTTCGCTATTGGCGAAAGACCAGACTGCGCGGCCGTACTGTCGTACTGACCTACCACGAGATTGGGGAGGATGGGGACGAGATCGAAGCCTGGACCGTCGTCCGGAAAAGCAGCTTTGTCGAACAGATTGAATACCTGCGACGGCATTTCGACATTGTTTCCCTCAGCGAAGCGATTGCGCGGATGAGTCACGATGGGAGAGGAGAAGCGCCAACGGCTGTCATCACGCTTGATGACGGCGATTCGGGAAATTATCGGGTCTTGTTGCCGCTAATCAAGTCATTCGAGCTCCCGGTCACAATTTTCGCTGCCACCAGGCAGATTCAGGCGGGGGCGGCATATTGGTTTGACCGGGTAATCAACGCCGTCCAGGGAAAGGCAATTCTAAGACTCGATCTTAGGGATCGAGGTTTGAGCAATTACGAGGTGAATAAATATCACGGGCCGCGGAACTGGAACGAGATTGAACGTCTCTTGGCGGATTTGAAGCGGTTGCCGCCGGCCTCCAGGAATGAAACGGTCGAACATGTAATGCGACTTGTGAGCGAGCGACCAAAGGAGGATTTTTCGCAAATTTCCCCACTCTCGGTCACGGAACTTAAAGAGCTCGCGTCGTGCCCGCACGTCACGATCGGCGCCCACTCCCACTGCCATAACATATTGACACAGTTGACCGACGAAGAGGTACGACGCAGTGTGATCCAGTCAAAAGAACTGCTGGAGTCGTGGACCGGAAAGCCCGTCGAGGGGTTTGCCTATCCAAACGGTGACTACGACGATCGTGTTGCGGAAATTGTGCGCGAGGCCGGATTTAAATACGCTTTGGCGACGACGCCGCGTCCATGGAAGCGGGGTGACTCATTATTCGCCATTCCGAGGATCAGCGTTGGCAGATACGATTCGTGCGATCGATTCAAAATAAAGCTCTTCGGGGGGATGAATCAAATCCTTCCGTGGAGAAAAAGTTAGGGCTGACAGGACTTCATGTCAGAATTCTTCAACGCCGTTGGATGGAACGCATCGCGTTATGTACCAGGCCAGAATAATCGGGATCGATGAATTCCGGAGCAGCCAGGCCCTCTGGGACAGTCTGGTGTCGTCGATGAAATATCCTTCGATATTTTGCATGTGGGAATGGATTTACATCTGGTGGGAGCATTTCGGTGCGAGATATACGCCCGTTATCATCTTTGTTTACGAGGACACCGAGCTGAAAGGCATTCTTCCCCTTTTCAGACATCTGACGACCGCGATGAGTCAGTGGCTGAAGGGCGCGCGGCTGGACTATGGCGGCGCCACCGAGGTGTATCCGGATCACCTCGATATTATCTGCGCGCCAGAAGACGCGCCGGCGTGTGTAACGGCGGCATTTGATTTTCTTCAAGAGCATCTGCCCGGATGGACCTGGGCACGGTTGCCCATGCTCGTGCAGGACAGCGATCTGCTCCGCGCCCTGGGGCACTCCCGAGGAAAGCTGCAAGTCGTCGCGCGCAGGGTTTCCGCGGCACCATATGTCGCGCTGAACGATAGTTTCGAGGATTATCTGGCCGGATTGCCCAAGAAGGACCGTTACAAGATAAAGAGTCCGAGAAAGAAGATGTTGGAAGAGGGTAAGCTCCAGTATGGAGCCTTCGAGCCCGCCGAGTTCGAGACCGCGCTGGGCACACTATTCGAGTTGCACGCGAGGCGCGCGGGCGCGAAGGGGATCACGAGCACCTTCGGGCGTTCCGCCGTATTCGAGTTTCATCGCGCGTTGCTGCAACGACTGCGAACGAACGACGTTGTGCTCAGGTATCTCAGGGACGAATCGGGGGTCGTCGCCGTCTTGTACGGATTCCGTTGCGGCGGCCGCATTTTTTTCTATCAGCTCGGTTACAATCCCGACTGGTCATGGGCTCATCCGGGAATTGTTCTCATCAGCGAGGCGATTCGGGAGGCGTGCACAGCGGGTTGCACGGAGTTCAACTTCCTCCAGGGCAATGAACAGTACAAACACACATTTACCCGTGAAGCGCGGACACTGTTTGTTTGTCATGTGTATAACGCCACGTTTTCAGGTCGGCTGGCCCGCGGCGCCTTCAAACTGCGCGAATGTCTCAAGGGGGCGGTCCGCGGGGACGCGGGGACGCCCCGGACGGAACAACATGGAACGCCGTGACCAGAACCCGGGAGCTGTTGTGGCCCGTCCCGCGGCTTATGTTCGCGGATATCCACCGGTGGCGGAAATCGCGTTCTGGCGGGTTATCCGTTTGATCGCCATCATCAATATGCGTTATTCGCCGGTGAACATCGCGTTGTCGCGCCGCGTATACCGCCCCATCGGACGCGTCCGCATCGACCTCAAGCACGCCTGCCTGATAACGGCCAGCAACGAGGAAAAGAGACCGAAGTTATGCCGCTTACACCAAAAACATGTTTGGCTTGATTTCCTTGCAGGCGAATAAATATCCATGAACAAGCCCATAAAAGTTGCCTACGTCGTAGATGTACTCGATACGGCGCAAGCAGGAACGGAGAACCAGCTTATCAAGATGCTCAAGGGGCTTGGTTCTCGAGGATTCGAGATTTCCCTCGTCAGCCTGAGAAATCATCAATGGCTTGTGGAAAACGCCGCTTCATTGAGCTGCGACGTCACCGTGTTTCAAATCTGCCAGTTTAAGCGGCTCGGGACCTATCGCAGTATTCTCGAGCTCATCAGGTTTCTCCGCGCGCAAAGACCGGATATCGTCCACACCTTTTTTCCCGTCGCAAACGTAGTGGGGGTGATGGCAGCGTGGCTGGCTGGCATCCGTAACATCGTGAGCAGCAGGCGCGATTACGGTGAATGGATGACCGGCCCGTATCTTCTCGCCACCAGGGTCGCCAATCATTTTGTCAAAAAAATTGTTGCAAATTCCCCACGAGTGAAAACGTTGACAGTATTAGCGGAGAAGGTCGCGCACGACAAGGTCGCCGTTATCTGCAACGGACTTGATATGGCAGCGTTCCGTGACGTCACACCGGACCATCACCTCAAGCAGCGTCTCGGTATACCGGCCGGGAATAAAATAGTTGCGAAGATCGCAAATTTTAGGCCGATGAAACATCATGATACCTTCATAAGGGCGGCCAGTGTGATCCTTGAGACGAGGGGCGATGTTGATTTTCTGCTGGTGGGTACCGATGCCGCAGAACGACTATTGAGGCCGGAGCTCGAAGCGTTGGCGAATTCGCTTAACATTGCCGGCAGCGTGCATTTTACGGGACAACAGAGTGATGTCGTCCCCTATTTATCCATTATGGATATAGGAGTTAATTGTTCCGAAGGCGAAGGCTTGTCAAACGCGATCATGGAGTACATGGCAGCAGGCGTACCATGTGTGGTTTCCAATGGTGGCGGAAATCCGGATTTGATAAAGGACGGCGATACCGGAAGATTATTTGAACTTTACGATCATGAGCAGCTGGCGCGGATTGTTGTCGAATTGCTTGATAACGAGCCAGAACGGAAAAGATTGTCAGCGAATGCGCGGAAATTCGTGCGCGACGAGATGAGTATCGACAGCATGCTATCAAACTACGAGGCGCTTTACGGGGCGCTTGTTTTCCCTCAACAGGACAGGAGAGACGGAGACGATGCTACATTTTGCAGCATCAGCCGGCAACAGGAAAAGAAGGGATAATGATAACCTTGTTGTCGCCGCTAAAGCCGTGCAATTCTTCTTTGGGAACACCTGCCAGTGCAGTCGCCGATCATTGGCGGCGCACCGCGTTGCTTGACATCGTCTGGAACTGAGAGCGCCGCCTGAAGCACACGCCGCGTATCGACCGAATCATTAATGATTCAATGACAACCAGTAGCATTCAGATTTTGAAGCCATGATTGCCATCGTCACTAGGAATCTGCCGATACCACTGCATACCGGGCTGAACCTTGTCATCCACAATGTCGTAAAAGCCGTGTCAAAGAGGCACGGTGTAAAAATGTTTGTCCTCGATGCCGCTGCTGTAGATGATGATTCGCGCTATCCGGTTGAACACGAGTGTTACGGCATTGATAACGAAGAGCCAAATGGCCAGGATAAAGAAGATGATCATCGTAAATTGGGCAGGGTGGCACATTACTATCGTACGGACGGGAGAAAGCTCCGCTGGCTGCGGGCCAGAATCATGCATCATGAACCCAGCGTCGTTATCGGATTCGGTTACGATTTGCTGGGATATTTCGGGACACTCGAGGTCGAAACGCCTCTGATCTTGGACCTGGTTGATTCGGAGATACTGTTTCTCTGGAGAGAAATCAAAGGTGGCAGATTGAGCTGGGGCATGTTCAAGAACCTCATCGCCTCTGTGCTCGTAGCGCGGAAATATATTCCCGTCTGTGATGCCGTGGTAACGGTCAGCACGGAGGATACCACCAATCTTAAACTAGTCACGGGATTCAGGAAGATTTACACGGTGCCCAACGGCGTGGATTGTGAATTCTATCAGGCGGTCACCGGCAACCGTCAGGTGCAGTCTCAGATTATTTTTACCGGTAGCATGAACTGGACGCCAAACCAGGCGGCGGTAAGGTGGTTTTTGAAAAACTGTTGGCCTTTGATTCGAGCGAAAATACCCGAAGCTTCGTTTGTGATTATTGGCAAGAATCTAAGTCAAAATCTGACGCGAGAACTGTTGGACCATGAGAACGTGAAGGCGCTCGGTTTTATGCCGGATATCCGCGACCATATCCGGAGTTCGCAGGTTTCAATTGCCCCGATGGTGTCAGGATCGGGAATAAAAAATAAGATTCTTGAAGCCTGGGCGCTGGGAAAGGCCGTTGTAGCGACTTCCTTGGCTACGAGAGGTCTGATATGCAAAAACGGCACGAATGTGATCATCGCCGACGGCGCTGAAGCGTTCGCGCAGTCCGTGATTCACGTACTGACGGACACCGCGTTACGAGAGCGACTCGCACAACAGGGCAGGGAGAACGTCGTCGCGAACTACTCATGGGATAAAGTGGGATCGGAATTTGAGGAGATCATTAGAAATGTCGCGGCCAGGACATAGTAACGTCGCGCTCGCCGCGCGCCGAGGAGGGCCGGCCGTGAAACTTGTCATGGTAATTTGCGGCATTTCCATCGGGGACGATCAAATATGTCTTCCCTGAAGCGTGCGTTTAATCAGGCATCCTTATATACCTTTTTTCAGGGTCTGGGGATGGCTGTTTCCTTTATTACATTTCCGATCATTACACGGATTTTGTCCGTAGAAGATTACGGCAATCTCGCCTTGGTCAATGCCACGATGTCAATTTTGCTCGGCGTGGCGAAGTTCGGTATGACAACTTCGTTCATCAGATTTTACGCGGCTTCCAAGTCTGATTTGGAGAAGGCCGGGCTGTATACCACTGCCCTGGCGGGTAGCCTTTTTATCTCTCTGCTGATCACGGGACTGTACGCCGTTGTCCTGTTCTTTTTTGGCGACGATATCGGGGCTTACCTCACGAAAGTCCTCCTGATTGCCGGCGCACTGATCGTGCTTGGTGATCTGCGCGACCTTTTCAACAGTTTTCTACGCGCGGAAGAAAAGGTGTTTACGCTCAGCGTGATGTCGCTGCTGTTCAGGATCGGCTCGGCATTGTCAGGAATTGTCGCCTGTGTCGTATTCCTCGGCGGACTCTTCGGATACATGATCGGCATAGTGCTGTTCGAGGCTGTTATGGTGTCTGGATTCATCTATTTTTTCGCGCGCCGGGGCGTATTTGCCGCGAATACGATATCTTTGTCGGTACTCAAGACGCTTTTTGTTTTTGGTGCGCCGCTGCTGCTGTTTGAAATCTCGTCATTGCTCAACGACTATTCCGATCGATTCCTCATCAAATATTTCCTGGACTCGGCGAGTCTGGGAATCTATTCGGTCGGTTACAATCTTTCGCTGTACGTGCAGGCATTCGTCACGTCCCCCCTGTGGATGGCTATCTTCCCGATTTACACAAAAATATGGGAGACAGATGGCGCAGCCAAGACCTCACAGTTTCTTGAGTTCTTATTAAAATACTACCTTTGTGCAGCGATTCTGGTGGTGTCTGGATTGACGGTCACAAGCCGCGAACTGTTGACCGTTCTTGCGACGCAACGCTATGCGGGAGCGGCGGCGATTGTCCCCTTTATCATTACCAGCGTGATGCTATACGGCACTACGCATATAACGGGCGCGGGCTTTTTTCTGCAAAAGAGGACAAGGACAATTGCGCTGCTGACACTGACCTGCGCGGCCGTCAATTTCGCGCTTAACCTGTTTCTAATCCCGACGTATCACATCGCAGGGGCGGCCTATTCGACGTTTGTTTCCTATTGCTTACTGACGTTGTTGGTGACCTCAGGTGCGGGAAAACTCTTGAAGATCAGGTGGCCATGGCGAGACGTGGCGATGTACACGCTGTTTGCTGTCATTATGGTAAGTATCATTTTTCGTTTTGATTATTCCAACGTCGCCGTCAATCTCGTCGTCAAGTCGCTGGCCGGGTTTGTGATATATACATCATGCGTCCTTCTATATGATCGGGAAATCCGCGTACGGACACTATCCTATCTTGGACATTTCTATCGAAACCATCTCGCCAGACGTTGAATCGGGGAGCATAGCGAGCCGGCCGGTTTGCCATTTTGCGTTTTGGGGACATCGTGACGGGGCGGCGATTATCATTTGGTATTACATCTTAGGCTTGATGTATTGTCAGGCGGAATTTCGGAGGCGAAGTGAGCGGGTGCACGCGCACTTCTGTTCAAACGCCGATCAGCGGGTTCTCCAGGGTACGATGGGTTATACGACGGAGCGGCGTTTTTTGTCTGTATCGGATTACGCGATGGCTGAAAAACGGTGCATGACTAGGCGACCGTATAGAATAGTCTTGCTGGGCGCTTCGGTCGGGCAAGCATGGAACCTGCCCGCCTTCCCCGAGCGCGCGAAGGACGCGGATTATGCGCTCGAATCGCTTGCCGTATGGCAATTCGACAAATCGGATGCGCTCGATGAGATCCTAATGCGGCCGAAGAGAAAATTTCGCCTTACATGGAGCTATTTGAGGAGCCTGTTTCGGTTGCCGCTCCCGACACCGGACGCAATAATAGTGAAGGAATGTTCTGCGTACTTTCCGGGCGAATCGACGCTGTCGCAGAAACAGAGTCTGGTGATGACATGGGTGGAACAGATCAGTCATTCCGGTATAAAACCGGTGCTGGCGACCGTCGTGCCGGTTACGCGTGCGCGCTCCGGACAGGATAAGGCAAAAATGAAAGGGATACGGGAATTCAACGACTGGATAAGAAATTATGCCAGGGATCGGCGCCTTTCACTCCTGGATCTCGAAGCCGCTTTGCGAACCGACCCCGTCGAACGCTATCTGCGGGACGATCTCACCAGCGGGGATGGGTCCCATCTGAACGACAAGGCCTATGAAACGCTGGACAAGCTTCTCCATGAATCACTGGCCGGCATCAAGAATGGCGGCGACGAGAGGCGCATCGTGAAAAAGTGAGAAGTGCTGCAGCGGGAATCCCGCGCATCGATTTGCGGCTCGGCCGTGAGCGCGAACGGAGGCTAAATCCGCAGAGTCCACGCCAGCAAGTGAACCATCGTCAGCAGCCCGAAACAAGCGAAAATTGCCGAAAACCAGGTTCGAATTATGCGGGTTCTTCATCTCTTAAGCAGCACCGGATATCACGGCGCCGAAAACATGACGGCCGAGCTGATACGGCAGCTGGCGGTGCAGGGTGTCCGCAACCATCTTGGGGTGTTCCGCAGCAGTGATCGATCCAATGTGGACATACTGAAGAAAACGCGGCGCGATGTCGAAAACGGAACAGTATTCGATTGCCGCGGCCGATTCGACATGCGCACGGTATTCGCGTTGCGCGGATATGTCAGAAGCCATGGAATCGACATCATCCACAGCCATAAATACAAGACGAATCTCTATGCCTTCCTGGCGAATCTCGGCCTGAGGAAAAAACTCGTCAGTACTTGCCATAACTGGCTCGGACAAAGCTTGGCCATGCGATTTTACGCGTGGCTCGATAAAAGAATATTGCGTAATTTCGACATGGTCGTGGGCGTATCGACCGAGATCGTGACCGAACTTAAGAAGCACGTGCCGCAAGACAGGATCATGCGCATCGGCAACGGAATCGATATCCGGAAGTATCAAAAATCCGGGAGTCGCGACGAAGCCAGGCGACAACTGCAAATCGGCAGCCGGCGCGTGATCGGTTTCGTCGGACGTCTTTCGCCGGAAAAGGGAATCGGTTATCTTCTGCGCGCAGTCCACAATCTCGTGAAAGGCGGCCAGGACGTATGCCTCCTGATCGTCGGCGACGGAGAACACGCGGGGAGGCTGAAAGAGGAGGCGCAGAGCCTGGCAATCGCGGATAGAGTCATTTTCACTGGTAACCGCAGCGACACGCCGAGGCTGTACGCGGCAATGGATGTGTTCGTGTTGCCGTCGCTGCAGGAGGCTTTTCCCATGGTGATTCTCGAGGCCATGGCCTGTGGTGTTCCTGTCGTCGCCACAAGGGTGGGAGACGTCGCGGAAATCATGGAGCACGGTAGAACCGGTCTGCTGGTGGATCCGAAGGACGCGACGGCATTGCAAACGGCGATTAACGAGATGTTGACGAATCAAGACGCGGCGGAGCGCATGTCGGAGGTGGCGCGCAAGAGGACGGAGAAAGACTTTTCCTCCGTCGTCATGGGCACACACTACCGCTCCCTCTATGAACGTGTCATGGGCGCCCAACAGGGCAAGTCACCGCCTGATTCATAGGCAGTCGATGTCGAATGTGAATGAACACAATCAGAAAGCCGACATGTTTGACACCGCCGAGGGAGATATCAAGTGCGTGGACGTGACAGGCGGCGGTCGGCGAAATCAAGAATAAATGAAGGTGATATCTTGAATTTATTCCAATTAGGCTCGTGTGTGACGCGTGATCTGCTGGGGCTGGATCATCAGGAGCAGGCGCTGGATGACCACATCAAGGCCGCGATGACCTGGCTGTGCATTGCGCAGGATAAGCCGACAGACGGCGGCGTGGCCTTGAGGTATTCCTTGGTGAAGGGGTGGCAACCATCTTATCCGGAAACGACTGGCTATATCATTCCGAACTTCCTCAAGTATGCCTCGCTCGCGCGCCGCCCAGAATTTTCCGAACGTGCGTTGCGCATGGCCGACTGGGAGTTATCGATCCAGAACGCGGACGGCAGTTTCAACGGCGGGCCGCTGGGCAGCGGTTATGAAGGTTTCGTGTTCGACACCGGCCAGGTGATTTTCGGTTTGGTGGCCGTGCATAAAGCGACCGGCGTGGCTAGATATTTGGACGGCGCGATCAAAGCCGGACGCTGGCTGGTTCAAGTCCAGGATAAAACAGGTTCGTGGACCCGGAACGCCTTCAACGCTATACCGCATACTTATTATACACGCGTGGCCTGGGCGCTTTCTGAGCTCGGAACGCACGCCGGCGAGCGGATTTTTTCGACGGCGGCGCAGCGCAATGCGGATTGGGCCGTTGCGCAACAACAATCCAACGGGTGGTTCGAGCACACGGGATTCACGGTCTCCAGCCACGCGGCGCCCTATACTCATACTATTGCTTATACGATGGAAGGTCTCCTGGAAACGGGCGCCTGCCTGGACCGGCAGGACTATATCGAGGCGGTCATTCGAACGGCGGATTCCTGGCTCGAAACGGTCAGGAAGGACGGTTACTGTTCCGGCACGTATGACCGTGACTGGAAATCCGGCGGGCGTTTCGCTTGCCTGACAGGCAGCGCGCAATTTGCCCTGATCCTTTTACGGCTGTACACGATATCGGGCCGGGAGAAATATTTCGAAACGGCGCAAAAGCTGATCCGTTTTCTGTGTCGGCGGCAGGCGCTGAGCGGCGCGTCGGAAATACGCGGCGCGATCGCCGGTTCATACCCAATCTGGGGCGGTTACCAGCGTTTCGCCTACCCCAACTGGGCGGCAAAATTTTTCATTGACGCGTTGCTGCTGCAGAAAGAGATCATGGCTGCCACGCCGCGGCGCAATGAAGCGTCGGATTAACGTCATGTCCGTATCCGGGAAGTAGAAAGAATGAGAAAGATCAGAGTTGTGAGCATCATCGGAACGCGACCCGAGGTCATCAAGATGGCGCCGGTCATTCGTGAGCTGCAGAACCGGTCGTCCGTATTCGAGCCGATCGTGATCGTCACCGGCCAGCACCGCGAGATGAGCGAGCCGTATTTGAATCTCTTCGGGATCGAGGCGGATGTCGATCTCGCCATCATGCAGAAGAATCAGACGCTCGACTCGATATTCGTGAACATCCTGACGACCTTGCCGGCGACACTAAGAAAGATCGAGCCGGATATCATGCTGGTTCAAGGAGATACTTCCTCGGCTTTCGCGGCGGCCCTGGCGGCGTATCATGGCAAGATCATGGTGGGTCACGTTGAGGCCGGCTTGCGAACCGGCAACAAGTACAATCCATTTCCGGAAGAGATGAACCGCCGCCTGGTCGGCGCCGTGGCCGATTTGCATTTTGCGCCGACGGCCAGGGCCAAGGCGAATCTGCGGCGAGAAGGTGTTCCCGAGGAGCGTATCTTCGTCACGGGAAACACGGTGATCGACGCCCTGCGGATGGTCGTGCGCGACGAATACGTGTTCACGCACGACGTCCTGTCCAGGATCGATTTCGACAACCACCGCGTGATCTGTGTGACGACCCACCGGCGCGAAAGCTTCGGTGAGCCGCTCAAGAACACGTTGCGTGCGCTCAAGGAAATCGTGCGCCGGCATCCGGACGTCGAGATCGTCTTGCCCGTGCACTACAACCCTAACGTCAGGGGCCATGTTTACGAGGCGCTCGCCGACGCGGAGCGCATCCATCTGATGGAGCCCCTGTCATACGAGCCGTTCGTGCAATTGATGAACAAATCCTATCTGATTCTGACCGACTCGGGCGGCGTCCAGGAAGAGGCGCCGGGACTCGGCAAACCGGTCCTGGTGCTGCGTGAAACGACGGAACGCCCGGAGGGGCTGGAGGCGGGGACGGCCAAGCTGGTGGGGACCGATGTCGACCGGATCGTTTCGGCTGTCACCGAGCTGTTGGAAGACGAGACCTGTTACAAGAAGATGTCCCGCGCGGTGAACCCCTATGGCGACGGCAAGGCCGCGATCCGAATCGTCGAGGTGATAGAAAAGACCTTCACCGCAGCCGGTAATCGTATCCGGGCGGGAGGCTGATTGGCATTATGCCTGGCGAAGACGTATTAATGACGCGGTGCCCGGAAGTCGCATGACGCCACTGCGCGTTTCGTTATGCCGGAAAGAGCGATAGACATGAATCCGACTTTCAACCCCAAGGTGCCGGTTCTGATGTACCACGAGGTGCTTCCGGCGCTGCTGGAGCGGGATCAGCGTTTCATGACGCCGCTGTACATCGTTACTAGCGCGCTGTTCGAGGACCACATCGGGACGCTGGCGGAACGGGGTTACCGTTCGTTGTTGCCGGAAGAGGTGTCGCGCGTCAACGGGGACGGCAAGTACGTCATCATCACCTTCGACGACGGTCTGGCGGGCAATTACCAGCATGCCTTGCCGATACTCAAAAAGTACGGATTCAAGGCCACGTTCTTCGTCGCCGTCGGCTCGGTTGGCGCCGACCGCTTCATGAACTGGGCGGAACTGCAGGAGCTGGTCGAGAACGGCATGTCGATTCAATCGCATACCGTGAGTCACGCACCGCTGGAAACCCTCGGCGATGATGAAGTCCACAGGGAGCTGTACGAATCCAAGCAGGAGATCGAGCGGAGACTGAACACAAGCGTATCGGCATTGAGCTTTCCGCACGGAAGTTATGATCGCCGTGTCGTGGATATCGCCAAACAGGTCGGTTACCGATTCTTGTGCACCTCGGACGTGACGCGGACGTACCGAAACTCATTCCTGGAAAACCCGGCAATTCTCGGGCGCCTGGCGGTGACGTACAAAGTCAACGCGCAACAATTGAACAGTTGGGTGGAGTACAATAACGCCGAACTGTTGCGCGCACACTGGAGCAAACGGGCGAAGAGCTGGCTGCGCAAGATCATCGGCGTCAAGTACTACAGCCGGTTATATCGGATCTTCTTTAACATAAAATAATTACCTGATTTGCTCGCACGGTTTTGCTCATGGTGTCCTCTCCATACTCCGGTCAAGGCACGGGTCGCTCGGCAGATGCCGGTGACGCCGAGGTTTCGAGGATCACCCACGCTCATCGATGAGCGTGTGACCTTAGCGAAAGCCGGATGAAACGATTCCTCAAGACCTACCACACCCTGCCGACGCCGCTATGGCCGGTGTTGGCCTCGCTACAGGCGTTACTGCTGAGGCGTCGCCGTTATGGAAGACTGTTCCGCGAAGAGTTGCCAAGAATACGCGAGCGGACTTCCTGGGAGCGCGGTCGCTGGGAGATATACCAGCGCCAACAGTTGGCCACGGTGCTGGACCGTGCCGCCCGCGTCATACCGGCCTATCGCGGGAATCCCGGTACGAATCCCGCCGCGACGGAACAGGTCCTGGACGTCTTGCGCCGCTGGCCATTGCTGAACGTGGAACACTTCCGGCGCCACCCCGATCAGTACCGCGACCCCGAATACGGGTTTCGCGGTTGCATCACCCTTTACACCAGCGGTTCGACCGGTACGCCCAAAAAAATCGTTCGCGACGCCCGCGCCGAGCAACTCAACTACGCCTATACCGAGGCGCGCTGGCGCAATACCGCGGGCGTCAAACTGGGTGACCGGTGGGTTATGATCGGGGGGCAGCTGGTCGTACCGGTGGAGCGAAAGCGACCTCCGTTCTGGGTTGCAGCCTACCCGATGGGGCAGCTGTATTTGTCTTCGTACCATCTGCAGCCGGAGTTCGCCGAAGAATATATGCGGGCCATCCGTGCCTGGAAACCGGCGTACATCCTTGGTTACGCTTCCTCCCTCAACACGCTGGCGGAGTTCGCGGAGCAGACAGGTATCAGGCCGGATCTCCACTGCATCCTATCCAATGCCGAACCCCTGTATGCGCACGTTCGCGAGCGCCTGCAACGCGTGTTCCGCTGCCGAGTGGTCGACACCTACGGCGCTACCGAAGGGGCGTTCATGGGTTTTGAATGTCAGGCGGGAAAAATGCATATCAGCCCAGACTTCGGCATGTTCGAGGTGCTGCGGGACGACGGCACCCCCTGCGCCCCGGGCGAGTCGGGACGCGCCGTAGTCACCGGATTGACGAACCGGGCGATGCCCTTGATCCGTTACCCGAATGGCGACCTGGCAGCCTGGTCGTCCCAACAGGACTGCGAATGCGGATGCTCGTTCCCCATTCTGGAGAGCATCGAGGGCCGCACCGATGATATGTTGCAATTGCCGAACGGCCGGCGGATCGGGCGCTTGGACCCGGTTTTCAAGGGAGGATTTCCGATCCGCGAAGCGCAGATCGCGCAGTTAAAGGACGATATCATCGAGGTGCGCCTGGTCCCGGAAACCACGGACGACGGTTCAGAGAGGCGTTGGAACGCGGATTACGATGCGCAGTTGATGCGTGAGCTGCGCGCCCGAATCGGACCGGATGTTCCGATCCGTATCCGGATTGTTGACAGCATACCGCGAGGCCGTAACAACAAATTCAAAGCCGTCGTGCGTGAGCGTTAAACAGCCCTATCTGGTTCATGTTTCGGCACTAATTTTCACCGCCGCGATTTTTGCCTTAATGGCCATGAGGTTACGCCATGAAAGACAGCTGCAATGAAGTTGCTTCTTTTTATCTCTACCGAGAGAATACGCTCAGCCGGTTCCGACCTCTGGACGATCCGAGCGAACCAGGCCCACAGGTTAACCTCGGCGCAGTGAAGTCCAGCGCCAGGTATTTAAGCCGTTCATTGAAGATTGACCGGAGTCATCAAAGTATGAATAAAAATGATGGTTGCATCAAGGCTATAGCAGGTCGAGTAGGGTTTATCGCGTGTTTATACTTGGCTGGTCCTTGCTTGCCAGCTTTCGCGGATGAAGCGCCAAGAATCTTTTACACCGACATCGAATCCGGACCCAACACCGGCGGGGAGAACAACAACGGCGCGTACCTTTCCATCTTCGGCAAAGGTTTCGGGACGAACCTGAGTCAAGTTAAGGTTTACGTCGGCAACGGGGAGGTCGCGCGCTACATGTACCTCGGTCTCTCGCTCGGTCGGCCGGATGTGCAACAGCTTTCCGTCCAACTCGGTCCCAATACCTCGACCGGTCCGATCCGCGTCGTCGTTAACGGCGTTTCCTCGAGAACCGACAAGACATTCACTATCCGACCGGGAAAATTTTATTTCATCGCTACCAACGGCAATGACGAAAAGGGGCGTGCCAACGATATCGCCCGGCCATTTCGCACACCCAACTACGTCAAAGAGCTAATGAATCCCGGGGACTTCATCATCATGCGCGGCGGTCGGTATGTGCTTGCGGACGGAACCAATAATATTGGGGCCAACTCGTGGCTGCGTGCAGAGAAGAGCGGAACCGTCACTGCTCCCATGGCCTTTCTGGGGTATCCGGGCGAAACCGTCGATGTGCAATACAGCGACAATATCAGGTTGATTTCCAACTACGTGAGCATTGCACACTGGGTGGTCGGTAATTTTAAAGTCACGCTGACCGACTGCAAGGAGCCGGGCACCATAATCGACCTCGGAGCTCCGACGGTAGTAGAAATTTGCCGGGATAAAGAGTTTGCCGGAACTCAGAACGGCAAGGTGAGCTTCACCAAGATCGTCAACATCGAAGCCGACGGCCACGGTACCGCCGGCTTCTGCTCGGGCAGCGATGGTCTGGTGGTGGTGGCTTATTCCGAAGGCGTGAAAGTTCTGGGACTTTCATTGCACGACACCAGTCCGGCTCGAGGGGATAACGAAAGCGCCCACGCCATCTACCTGAGTGCTAGGCAGAGGAAGACCGAAGTGGGTTGGAATGCCGTCTACAATTTGCCGGCTACGCGGGCGGTCATTCAGGTGTATCAGGATTCCTATGGCGGGGTCTGCTGGGGCAGCAAGCAATTGACCGATATCCAGATCCACGACAACCTGCTCCATGACTTGGCCGGGCAGGCCATACTCCTGGACGGCGGGACCGGCGACATCGACGTTTATAACAACATTATCTACAACCACAAAGATCATCGCTATGAGGATGTGATCGCGTTGCGCGGCGGTGGCGGCAAGCTCAACGCCAAGCTCTACAACAATACCGTGTATGTCAACCCGAATCTGGCCGGGCAAGGTTGGATTTTGGGCATCGGGACGTACTTGGGCAGCTATTGTCCGGAGAGCCTCGCGCTCTACAACAACATCTTCGTCGTGACCGACACGCAGGATCTTTATTACCACAATGATCCTGCCCCCAATTGCATTCCCAATATCACGTCAGATGACAATATCTGGTACGGGTCAAAAGATCATAAGCCGATATTTGCTGGACCGCATGAACTGAGCATTGATCCGAAATTGGTGGACCCGGGGAGGGGGAATTTCCGGATTCGCCGCGGGAGTCCAGCGATAGCGAAAGGTAGTCCACAGGTTGGCCCCATTGTTTCCCACGACTATGACATGGATCTCAGGACAAAGGAGAACGGATACGACATCGGCGCTTACCAGTACCAACCGCGAGTTGATTAGAGCATCTTCTCACCTTACGCGCCCCGTGAGGATAAACATACCTCGTTGATTTGGAACAAAGTGACCGGTCAATCGATAAAAGTACTTCATGTCGTACACTGGCCCGTCAGCGGGATCACGTCGCTACTGCGGAACCTCATACCTTTGATGGCCGCCCACGACGTGAAATCCCATATCATTTTTTTCAACCACGATGCCGATACTATTGCCGATTTCGAGCGTATATGCCAATCGGCTCACTGTCTGCATCTATCACGCTCCTATCCACGCGGGATGTGCCGTTATTCCAGACTGATAAAAAATATTGCGCCAGATGTTCTGCATACTCACTCATTTCAACCCTTGGTATGGAGCAGTTTGCTGGGAGGCGGACGAAGCGGGCACGTCACCACGGTTCACAGCAATTACCCATATTTCACGGAGAGGACCACGAAAGGTTACATCAAGAGAACGATCGAGAAGTTCTTTCTGACTCGGGGCGGAATTCGGACCGTCGCAGTGGGAAAAGACGTGCGCACGCTGCTCGCCCAATTGGGCGTTCCGTCAAAGAACCTGTTTTTAATAGAAAACGGGGTAGATGTCACCGGGCATCAGCTCAGTGTCGAGGCACGGGCGGAGGTGAGAGACGAACTTGGCCTTGAAAGCGATCAGTTTGCGTTCATCACGCTCGGTCGTCTAGATATCGCGACGAAAGGATACGATATTCTGTTACAAGCGTTCAGGCGAATTGGGCAACAACATCAAAAGGCGATCCTGATATTCATCGGTGACGGTTCGGACAGGGCCAGGCTGCAAGATATGGCAAACGAGTTCGGAATCACCAAACAGGTCAAATTCGTCGGATTTAAGAAAAACCCGGCGGCCTACCTTTCCGCCGGTGATGCATATGTGTGCAGCTCGGTTGTCGAAGGATTCGGCCTGGCGGTCGCCGAGGCGATGCTGGCCGGCCTGCCTGTTATTGCGACACGCGTCGGCGCCGTTCCCGAGATGATTTCCCACGGCGTTTCCGGCGTTCTAGTCGAACCGAATGATCCCGAAGCGGTCACGGCGGCAATGGAAGGCTTTTTGCAACGCCGATACAGTCTCGAGGAGATGGCGCGGCGCGGCCGCCAGCGGATAACGGAGCGCTATGACATTCGGAAGACCGCACCGGCGTATGTGGATCTTTATAAATCCATCGCGCAACGGACGGCGCTGAATTCTTGATTCCATGTGATTGCCCTTCACGCGGGATCATTTAAAGGGACGTCATAGGATAAACGCGGAGCGCGTCCCCAATATGCGCTGATAAAAACGAACAGAGAATTTGCTCATGAAAATCGCCCTCATATGGAAAAATGACTACCCGTGGGATATTCGGGTCGAGAAGATTACTAATGCTCTGCACGAGGCTGGTCATGAAGTGTACCTGCTGTGTGGCAACAAAAAACAATTAAAGACGGAAGAGGTGATTGGCGGTGTCAATATCGTTCGGTTACCTTGCGTCCCCAATCGTTTCATAAATTCACTGATTTCACTGCCGTTTCACTTTAATCCGTTCTGGCTGAAAATGGCTGGCGAGACCGTAAGGAATAAAGGCATAGAGCTGGTCATTGTTAGGGATCTGCCGCTGGTGTCGATCGGGATCTATTTAAAGAAACGGTTCCATATTCCCCTTATTCTGGACATGGCAGAGAACTATCCGGCGATGTACTGGGACAGAATAGAAAAAGGGGGTTGGACCGCGATCAAGAACTGGTTCGTTAAGAATCCCCATCTGATGGAGTACGCAGAAAAGCGCGCCATCGTCGAAAGCGATCACATCTTCGTGGTGGTCGAGGAATCCGCACAACGGCTGATCGCCAACGGGGCGGACAGCGCAAAGATTTCCATTGTGAGCAACACGCCGGATTTGAGAAATTTCTCCAACGGCAGCCCAAGAGAAAATCACTCGCACGTGCAGCTCGTATACGTTGGCTTTATTCAAGCGCGTGGGCTGGACATCATCGTGGAGTCACTCGGTCGGATTAGGGACGTCGGGATTCCGGTGAAGTTCGTGGTAATCGGGGACGGTCATTATTTGAACCAACTCAAACTCATAGCGAAACAGCATCAGGTTGAACACCTGACGGAGTTCAAGGGGTGGGTAAAAAGCGCATTGATTCCGGCGTACATTCATGAAAGCGATATCGGGGTGATTCCTCACAAGAAGAACCCCCATAGTGATACAACGGTGCCGAACAAGCTTTTCGATTATATGGCTTGTGCCAAGCCGGTGATTGTATCTAACGCCCGGCCGTTACAACGCATCGTGGAAGAAGAGCGATGCGGCATGGTCTTTTCCGCTGGAAGTGTCGAGAGCTTCACGGAAGCGCTGCGGCAAATATTGCGGAATCCAACTGCTGCAATGGAAATGGGGCGAAACGGAGCCGCGGCGGTGAAGCGGAGATATAACTGGGGTTACGATTCGGCGGTACTAAGGCGCGTGGTCGAGGCTTTCGCGGCCAGAACCACGCGCCTTAACTAGACTTTGACGGCGCGGCGACTTGACTGCCGCGTATTGATTGATGCGGCTCCAGCAAGTCGCCGCCGGCGCCCGCCTTTCTTTCCTTCGGAATCTATTATTGCACCGTGATCGATACTGTGTTCGAGGCCGGTGATTCGATTCCATTTGAGCCCAGTGCGCTCACCGCCATATACAAAGTCTGGCCGGCGGCGATCTGGTGTTGTCCGGGAACGAAGTCAAGGGATGTCGTGGTCGTATCAATGGTGCCCATCATGGAGCCACTACTTAGTGATGCCGTCCCGTAATAGACTCGATAACCGGTTACGGTGGTCGATGAGGACGTGACCGGATCCCATGAAATGGTATAGGTAGCCGTGGGCGTGGCGCCGCCCACGCCCACGGTGCTGGTAGCAGTGCCAGTGTCGGAGCCTCCGCCACCGCAAGCCGTGAGCACCAAGACGGCGATCAATGTTACGATCTGCGAACCGTGAGCAACATAAGTTTTCTGCATAGGAAACCTACCTTAACTATTCTCTGATTTCTGTCTTACCCTGTCCGATAAATTATTTTTTGCGCAGCACGACGTTTTGTGGAGCAGGGAGGGTAACTCCCGATGATTCGAACGCGCCAATATCCGGGGCATTTCCTTGTGGCCGCGCATTGCCATCGAAGTCGGATGTCACAACTACGTTTGTTAATGATGTGCCGCGGTCGATGGCCGGGCTCGTGGGGCTGACGAGACGCAGATTCGCAATGCTTGTATCGACAAACAGGGGATCCACATTCAATTCGCTCGACCCGGCAAAGGACGGTTTTGGATCATTTGACCCGAACCAAAGGTTGTTAGAGGACTTGAGATTACCCGCACTGATCCAAGCCTGGAGACCGCTCCACCCCTCCGTGCCATAATAGTGATCCTGTGGGTCGGTTGCATAAAAGATATTGTTATATAGCGTAATCAGTTGCGGGATGTGCTCCGAGTCGTTCCAACCGATGCTGATGAGATTGCCTGCAAGAGACTGATTTGCGTTGGAATATATAGTGTTATTGAAGAGTGACGCGTTGAGCGAATTGCCGCCACCACGAAGCGCGATTATATTTTCATAACGATGGTCAGTATCGTTGTAAATGATATTGTTGAAAAGTTGGACATCCCCACTCCCACCATCGACCATGATGGCTTGGCCGGCTAGATCGTGAAGAAGGTTATCGTGGATATTGATGCCAGTAATCTGCTTCGAACCCCAGCAGGCGCCGCCAAAGGAATCTTGGTTTAGTTGGATTACCGCCCGTGTGGCTGGCATATTATAGAGGGCATTCCAGCCCACTTCAGTATTCCTTTGCGTGGCGCTCAGGTAGATAGCGTGCGAGCTTTCATTGTCCCCTTGGACCGGACTGGTATTATGTAGCGAGAGACCGATGACTTTTACGCCCTGGGAATAACCGACGATCACCAAACCATCGCTGCCCGAACAGAAGCCGGCGGTATCATGGCCGTTGGCCTCGAGGTTAACGATCTTGATGAATTGAGCAAAGCCGTTCTGCGTTCCGGAGAAATTTGTGTCCTGACAGATCGCCGTCGTTGACGTTGATCCAATATCGAGTATTTCTCCATCGTTCACGCAATCGGTGAGATTTACCTGGAAGTTCCCGAACACCCAATTCGCGATGCCTGAATAGTTGGAAATCATATCTATTGAGTTGCTGTGTTGCACGACCGACTGATGTCCCGGATAGCCGAGAAACGCCATTGGGGCGCTGCTGGTGCCGCTTTTGTCGATGCGCAGCCAGGAATTGGCATTTTGCGACGCATCCGTCTGTGCCAGTACGTACGTGCCAGGCAATGCGATAATGAAATCGCCGGCTTGGAAGCTGCTCAGATTAAGTACGTAATTCGCCGAGCGATAAGGATGAGTGACGTCATTTCTCGCGCCCGTGCTATCGCTTCCGGTCGGGGAAATGAAGTAGAAATTGCCGGGCCGCACGGTGAAGGTGTGATCGGTGTTGGAGGCGACCCCGTTGACAACCACCTTGATCGGGCCGGTGGTCACGGCCGATCCTAGCTGCACGTCAATTTCTTGTACGTCCGAACGACCCAGCGAGGAGCCCAAGTACATATAACGCGTAACTTCTCCGTTGCCGACATACACTTTGACTTGACTCAGATTGGTCCCGAACCCCTTGCCGAAGATGGAGAGGTAGGCGCCGTTGTTGTTCTCACCGCCAGTGTTAGGACCGGATTCAATGTCGGTGTAAAGAACGGCTGGTGCGGCAAAAGCGGCTATCGGGATACTGACTGTGATGCAGGCTACGATACGGAGGAACAGCTTTTGAAAGGATTGCCTAATTCCGTTTACGCGCATATTCATGTAGAACTCCCTTAATCCCTGAATCGGCTGAACAACATTATTTCCACGTCAGAAATTTACTACAGAAGAGTATGTTCTCTATGGGATTTCCGTCGTAAGCCGCAAAGGAGCCGATTAACGGCTAACGTTGCCATCCCGCGAAAAAGAGAGACCGTTACGAACGCAAAGAAAAATTGCCATGAAATAGACGGTCAGGATTGTTAGATTTTCTGATTGCTTCTTCAAGAAATTCAAATAATCGCCTGGCATCCTTCGATGAGCCAGGGAAAGCGGAGCGCTGGCGAAGAGCCCGCGATAGCCGGGGTAGGCGACCCCGGCGTAGAGTCACCGTGGCGGTTCTCAGCCGCAGGACGGTCGCGGCCAAACGACACGCCGCGAGTCCCGAGGGCGTTTGGCGCACGGGACGTGCCAAACGTTTACTGAGGGCCGCG
>Ga0187773_10000155_pt1 | contig 29540 bp, 27 predicted proteins | sample 0216_BV02_MP05_1_FD_133133 | JGI IMG/M metagenome (GOLD analysis project Ga0187773, IMG submission 133133) | Tropical peat soil microbial communities from peatlands in Department of Meta, Colombia - 0216_BV02_MP05_10_MG | ecosystem: Environmental > Terrestrial > Soil > Wetlands > Peat | place...
CCCATCGCGCCGCCCTCGGTCGGCGTTGCCACGCCGAGGAAGATCGTTCCCAGGACGAGAAAGATCAGCGCGAGCGGGGGGATCAGGACAAAGGTGACGCGCTCGGCGATCCGCGACAGCAGCCCGAGCTTGAGCACGTGATTCACCACTGACGCGGCGAAGGCCACGCCGACTCCGACGGCTGTCGAGATGACGAGCATCTCGTCGGTGGGCGCGTCCGCCGCGAGGTAGTACTTCGCGAACGCGACCGCGGAAGCCGTGGCGACGACCGTCAGCACGGCAAGCGAGGTCGTGCCGCTCGAGCCGCCGGGCTGGCGCAGCGTGCGAGCCTCGGCCGGAAGCGCCGGCGCCCAGGCTGGCCTGAAGAAGGTGATGCCGAGGGTGTAGAGGGCGTAGAGTCCTGCGAGCGTGATACCCGGGATGAACGCGCCCTCGTACATGTCGCCGACCGAGCGGCCGAGCTGGTCGGCCATGACGATGAGCACCAGCGACGGCGGGATGATCTGCGCGAGCGTGCCCGACGCGGCGATCACGCCGCTGGCGAAGCGCCGGTCGTAGCCGTAGCGCAGCATGATCGGCAGCGAGATGAGCCCCATCGAGATGACCGAGGCGGCCACCACGCCGGTCGTCGCCGCGAGCAGCGCGCCGACGAAGATTACCGCGAAGGCGAGCCCTCCCCGCAGCGGCCCGAACAACTGGCCGATCGTGTCGAGCAGATCCTCGGCCATGCCGCTGCGCTCGAGGATCAGGCCCATGAAGGTGAAGAACGGCACTGCAAGCAGCGTGTCGTTCGACATGATCGCCCAGATGCGCTGGGGCAGCGCCTGGAACAGCGTCGTCTGCAGCAGCCCCAGCTCGATCCCGATGAGGCCGAACGAGATCCCGACCGCTGCGAGCGCGAAGGCGACCGGATAGCCGATGAGCAGGAAAATGATCAGCGCCCCGAACATGAGGGGCGCCATGTTGTGAGTGACGAACTCGATCATGCCGACTCGCCGCGCCCCTTGCGGATGGCCTCGGCGAGCGCCTCGGCCTCGCTCGGGCCTTCGTGCTTCTCGGCCGGGTCGGCGATCAGGCCGCGCAGGAAGGCGACGCGCTTGATCAATTCGGAGGCGCCCTGCGCGACGAGCAGGAAGAAGCCGATCGGCACCATCAGCCGCGCGGGCCAGATGATCAGGCCGCCGGCGTTGGTCGAGACCTCGTGGCTCGCGAAGGCGTCGACGAACACGGGCCAGGAGAGCCACATGATGAGCGCGGCCATCGGCCACAGGAACAGCAGCGTCCCGACGATGTCGATCCACGCCTGCGCGCGCTTCGAGAGGTGCCCAGCGATCACGTCGATGCGCACGTGCTGGTTGTGCAGCAGCGCATAGCCCGCGCAGAACAGGAACACCGCGGAGAACAGGTACCACTGGACTTCGAGCCAGGCGTTCGAGCTGCGGTTGAAGGCGTAGCGCACGACCGCATTGCCCGCGCTGACGAGCACTGCGACCAGGATCAGCCAGTAGACGGCCCGCCCGACGCGATCGTTCAGCGCGTCGATCAGGCGCGACAGCGACAGCAAGTGTTGCACGCGGGTCTCCTCCTCGCGCCGGCTACGCCTCCCGTACCGGCAGGGCATTCTCCACTATCAGGCAGCGCTTGGCAAAACAGCCTGCCGCTAGTGTCCCCGCTTTGCCTTGCTGACGATCTCCTCGCGCACGTCGGTGATGTCGCGCGCCCGCGACGCGCGCGCGCCGTCGCAGTGCGGCGACCGGGGGCAGTGCGTGCTCCGCGGGCAGATGATGCGCGCGGGGTTCGCGAGGGCGTCCTCGACCCAGGCGATGTTCAGCACCCTCGCCGCGCCGCGGATCGCCTCGGCGGCCGCCCCGGGAATGGCGCCCTCGCCGCGGTGGTTCATGCATTCCCCGGTGATGCTCGCGAGGATTTCCTGCGCGTCGGCTCGATGCGAGTGCAGCGCCGGGAGCAGGTCGATCCCGACCGACAGCACGTGGGGATTGCCGGCCATGTCGTCGGTGCGGCGCGAGTGGCAGCAGTACAGCAGCGACTGGTCGCCGTCGCGCAGCACGGAGATCTGCGAGCCGCGGTCGGGGCCGCGTTCCGGGCGGGACTGAGCGCCGAGCATGCGGAAGACCGCCCAGTTCGGGCAGGGATCGGTGACCTGCGCCATGTTGCCCCAGGGCAGGGGAATGCCGTTGCCGCGGTAGACCGCGCGCAGCGTTCCGGGCGGGTACGCGTCGAAGAAGTGCCAGTACGGATACGGCGACACCTTGGTCATTCGCCGCATCACCACCGCCGGTGTGAGCTGGATCTTCTCGCCGGCCTCGACCCGGTAGGACTCGCGCGCGAGGAACCTTCGGAACGGGATCTTGGGCGCGAGCAACGCGCCGGCGAAGAAGCTGCACTCGAAGTCGCGCCAGGCCTCGAGCACGTCCCGGGCGTCCATCCCGGCGGTGAACTCGGCGCCCTCCGGGCTGCCGCCCATCTCGCCGCCGGTCGCGTGCGCCGACTTCAGCCCGTCGCCTCCGTGAAGCACCTTGTGCGCGAGGTGCGAGGCCAGGTCGAACTTCAGGCGCGCCGGATCCGACTGCAGCTCGCGGTTCAGGTAAACCGTGCGCGGCGCCTCGAAGAACGAGCGCACCATGCTGCGCACCTCGCCGTCCCGGTCGTGCGCGAGCACGGGCTTGCGGTCGAACCAGCGAAGAGCCAGGCCGTAATGCTTGCACAGCTGCATCAGGTCGTCGGCGCTCAGGGGAAAACGGCGCTCGCCGACGCTCTCGGCCGAGCGTTCGAGGTCGGGGAAATCGTTGCGCGACATCTCCTGGTGCGAGCGGATCAGCAGGTGCGCGAACTGCCGCCCGGTGGTCCCGGTCTGCGCGAGCAGCTCCGGGATCGCGGCCTGGAGCAGCTCCTTCGAGAACAGGAACGCGGGCTCGAGCGGCACCGCGGCGGCGCCGGCGCGCTGAGGAAGCGCGGGGGTCTGCGCCTCCGGATTGCCGTCGAGGAACCAGCGCGGGTCGCGCTGAAACAGGCTCGACAGGAGCCCGAGCACGTCCTCGGAGGGCACGCGCTTTCCGCTTTCGATCATCGACAGGTACGAGACCGAGGGCGCGCGCTTCGGGTCGAGCTGGATGCAGCGCGCCGAAAGCTCCTCGAGGGTAAGGCCGTTGCGCTTGCGCAGGCCGTGCAGCTTGACCCCGAGGAAGTGGCTCTTGCGGGTGGCGAGGCTCATGCGTGTGAAATTAACATTGTGAAATTTCTATAGTCAAATTTCGCCAAATCCTCGCATATGATGCGCCGCATCACGGCTGATGTACAGCCGCCATCCGATGGAGGCCAACGTGACCTACCGCGTTCTCATTCTCGGCGCTTCTTACGGCTCCCTTTTCGGCACCAAGCTGCTGATGGCCGGTCACCGCGTGTCCCTGGTGTGCACGCGCGCGACGGCCGACCTGATCAACCGCGAAGGCACGCGGGTGCGCTTCCCGATCAGGGGTTGGGACGGCCTGCTCGAAGTCGCCTCGGCCTGGCTGCCCGGCGCGCTGTCGGCAATGACGCCCGACGAGGCCGACCCCGGCGAATACGACCTCGTCGTGCTCGGCATGCAGGAAGCTCACTACGGCGCGCGCGGCGTCCGGGAATTGATGGGCCGCATCGCCCGGTCGCGCAAGCCCTGCCTCGCGATCATGAACATGCCGCCCTTGCCCTACCTCAAGCGCATTCCCGGCCTGTCGACGCGGCCGCTGGAGGCGTGCTACGCCGACCCCGGCGTCTGGAAGGGCTTCGACCCCGCGCTGGTGACGCTCTCGAGCCCCGACCCCCAGGCGTTCCGCCCGGCCGACTGCCCCAAGAACGTCCTCCAGGTCGGCCTGCCGACCAACTTCAAGGCGGCGCGCTTCGAGGCGGACGGGCCGACCGCTCTCCTGCGGGAGCTCGAGTCAGGGATCGAGGCGACGCGCTTCGACCCGGACGGGGAATCGATCGAGGTCCCGGTGAAGCTCAAGGTGCACGACTCGGTGTTTGCGCCGCTCGCCAAGTGGCCGATGCTGATCGCCGGCAACTACCGCTGCATCCGGCGCGACGGCATGATCGCGATCCGCGACGCGGTCCACGGCGACGTCGACGAATCCCGCAGGATCTACGACTGGGTTGCCGGCCTCTGCTGCGGGCTCGGCGCGGAAACCGCGGATCTGGTTCCCTTCGAGAAGTACGCCAAGGCCGCAGAGACGCTCGGCAAGCCGTCCTCGGCGGCGCGCGCTCTATTCGGCGGCGCCGAGCACATCGAGCGGGTCGACAGCCTGGTGCGCCGCATCGCCCGCCAGCGCGGCCTGCACTGCGACGCCCTGCACGAGATCGTCACGCACGTCGACGAGCGACTGGAGAGGAACCGCGCGAAACCCGGACCGGGCTTCTTCGCCCCCGCCGCCGTTTCGGCGGCCTAGTGCGCCGGCTGGAAGGCCAGGTACACGAGGAGCGCAACCAGCACGGCCCCCGCAACCCACCAGGCCGGGTGGATTCCCTTCTTCGCGCCGACGGGGACGGTGATCTCCTCGCCTCCCGCCGGGCCGGCCAGCTTCTCGTTGAAGGCGGCGAAGAAATCATCCGCCATCTTCTTCGCGACGCCGTCGATCAGACGCGACCCGACCTGGGCCAGCTTGCCGCCGACGCTCGCCTTGGCGGTGTAGCTCAGGCGCGTTCCCGCGCCCTCGGGCTTGAGCGAAACCTGCGCTCCGCCCTTGCCGAAGCCCGCCGCGCCGCCCGATCCCTCGAAGGAAAGTGAATAGGAATCCGGCGGGTTGAGGTCGGAAAGCAGCAGCTTGCCGTTGAATTTCGCCTTGACCGGACCGACTGCGGCCACGATCACCACCTTGTACTCGCTGTCGGACACTTTCTCGATCGACTCGCAGCCGGCGATGCAGGCCTTGAGCATCTCGGGGTCGTTCAATCCCCGCCAGACCTTCTCCTGCGACACGGGGATGAGCTGCTCGCCGGTCATTTCCATGGGGATGTTCCTCTATGCAGAAGTGTATTGTAGCGCGCTGCGTCGGTTAAAATACCTGCCCCATGCATTTCCGCGCCGCGTTCCTGCTGCTGCTCGCGATGGCGCTTCCGTGGAGCGAAGCGCCCGCGCAAGCCTGGCCTTCCAAGCCGGTGCGGCTCGTCGTGCCCTTCGCTCCCGGAGGCACGGCCGACACCCTGGGGCGCCTCGTGGCGCTGAAGCTGGGTGAGACTTTCAAGGAGAGCTTCGTCGTCGAAAACCGGGGCGGCGCGGGCGGCGTGGTCGGCTCGGAGCTCGTCGCCAAGGCCGCCCCCGACGGTTACACGCTGGTCGTGTCGGGCGTTGCCTCGCACTGCATCGCTCCTGCGATGTCCAAGAATTTCCCGTTCGACCCGCTGCGCGACTTCACCCATATCGCGCTCTTCGGCGGTCCGCCCGGCGTTCTGGTGGTCAATCCGTCCCTGCCGGTGCAGGATCTCAAGCAGTTCATCGCCTACGCGAAGGCGGAGAACGGCAACCTCGCCTATGGCTCGCCCGGCAACGGCACGCAGGGACACCTGATCGCCGAGCAGCTGAAGCAGGTCGCGGGGATCCAGATGACGCATGTCCCCTACAAGGGCGCGAGCCTCGCCGTCGCCGATCTCATCGCCGGGCACCTGCCGGTGACCTCGACGACGCTGACGACCGCGGCGAGCCAGATCAAGGCGGGGAAAGCGCGCGCGCTCGCGGTGAGCTCGCTGAAGAGGATTCCGGAGTTTCCCGACGTGCCGACCTTCAGCGAGCTCGGCTATCCCGAGCTCACGGCGGCGATCTGGTTCTCGCTGTCCGGCCCGGCCGGGATGCCGCCGGAGATCGTAAACAGGCTGAACGCCGAGGTGCGTCGCGCGCTGCAGCTGCCGGACGTGCGCGAGCGGCTGCGGCCGGAGGGCATCGAGCCCGGCGACCTCGACCCGCAGCAGTTCACCGCGTTCGTGGCCGCAGAGCTCAAGCGCTGGGCTCCGGTCGTGCGCGCCTCCGGCGCCCACGCCGACTAGAGGAAGGCTCATGCTCACGCAGGAACAGAACGACCAGCTGACGCGCACCGACCCCGGCACGCTGATGGGCGACCTCTTCCGCCGCTACTGGGTCCCGGCGCTGCTCGACTGGGAGATCGCCGAGCGCGACGGCCCGCCCGTCCGCGTGCAGCTCATGGGCGAGAAGCTCGTCGCCTTCCGCGACAGCAACGGGCGGATCGGCGTCATCAGCGAGTTCTGCGCGCACCGCGGCGTGTCGCTGTGGTTCGGCCGGAACGAGGAGTGCGGCCTGCGCTGCCCCTACCACGGCTGGAAGTTCGACGTCACCGGGCAGTGCGTGGACCTTCCGTCCGAGCCGGACATGGCTGCGCGCATCAAGCTCAGGTCCTACCCCGCGATCGAGAAGGGCGGCGTGATCTGGATCTACATGGGACCGCCGGACCTGAAGCCCGCGCCGCCCGAGCTCGAATGGACAAGGGTGGCGCCGGAGCGGCGCTTCGTGTCCAAGCGGCTTCAGGAATCGAACTACCTGCAGGCGATCGAGGGCGGGATCGACTCGAGCCACGTCTCTTTCCTGCATTCCGGAGAGCTCAACACCGATCCCCTGTTCAAGGGCAGCAAGGCGAACCAGTACAACCTCGACGATCGCATGCCCGTATTCGAGGTCGTCGACTTCGACGGCGGCCTGCTGATAGGAGCTCGGCGCAAGGCCGATCACGGCAAGTACTACTGGCGCATCACGCCGTGGATCATGCCCTGGCACACGATCATTCCACCGCGCGCCGGCCATCCGCTTGGAGCGCATGTCTGGGTGCCGGTCGACGACGAACGCTGCTGGGCCTGGAGCATCAACTACCACCCCAACCGCGCACTCACTGCCGCCGAGCGCAAGGCGATGGAAGAGGGCGCGGGGATCCACGTCAAGTACATCCCCGGAACCTTCATCCCGCTCGCCAACCGGACGAACGACTACCTGATCGACCGCGCGCTGCAGAAGGGCGGACGCAGGTACAGCGGCGTCGAGGGCATCGCCATGCAGGATGCGTCGCTGCAGGAGTCTATGGGCCCGATCCAGGACCGAATGCGCGAGAACCTCTGCCTCACCGACAAAGGCATCGTCGCGACGCGCTCACGCCTGCTGCGCGCGGCGAAGGCGAACCGAGAGGGCAAGCCTGTTCCCGCGCTCGACCCGGCGCAGCAGCGCGTGCGCTCTTGCGCGATCGAGCTGCCGGTCGGGCAGCACTACAAGGAAGGCGCGAAGCACGGCCTGTTCCCCGAGCTCGACACCGATCCGGTGTCGGTGTAGCCGGGCCCTCATCTGTCCAAGCTCCAGCTATCGCTCGCCTGCTGGGACTACGACCGCACGCGCGCGCTCGCCGACGGCAGCGTGCGCCCGGAGGGCATCGATCTCGTCTACAACAGCCTGTACGTGGAGGAGACGTTCTTCCGCATGCTGCGCAACCGCGAGTTCGACGTCGCGGAGATGTCGCTGTCCTCGTATTGCGTCTCGCTCATGCGCGACCCCGCGCCTTTCGTCGCCATCCCGGTGTTCCCGTCGCGCTTCTTCCGCCACTCGTGCATCTTCGTGTCGGCGAACAGCGGCATACGCGAGCCGGGGGACCTCGCGGGGAGAAAAGTGGGCGTGCCCGAGTACCAGATGACCGCGCCGGTATGGATCCGCGGCATCCTTCAGGACGAGTACGGCGTCGATCCCGCGTCGTGCGAGTACCTGACCGGCGGCGAGGAGGAGCCGGGGCGCGACGAGAAGCTCTCGCTCGATCTGCCTTCGAAGTTCAGGGTGAAGCCGATCGGGCCACAGCAGACGCTCTCGCGCATGATCGCCGCGGGCGAGATCGACGCCATGCACACCGCGCGCGCGCCATCGACGTTCCGCACGCAGCCGGACAAAGTGCGGCGCCTGTTCGAGAACTTCGTCGAGGTCGAGAAGGCGTACTACCGGAAGACGAGGATCTTTCCCATCATGCACACGGTCGTGATCCGGCGCGACCTGTACGAGAGGAACCGCTGGATCGCGCAGTCGCTCTTCAAGGCGTTCGCCCAGGCGCAGCGCAGGGCCTACGAATACCTGAACACGAGCATGGCGCTCACCACCATGCTGCCGTGGCAGTCCGCGCACGTCGAGGAAGCGCGCGCGCTCCTGGGCGAGGACTGGTGGCCTTACGGTCTCGAGCCCAACCGCGTCGTCCTTGACACGTTCCTGCGTTACCACCACGAGCAGGGCCTGTCGAAGCGCAGGCTGAAGGCCGAAGAACTCTTCGCTCCCGAAACTCTCGCGTCGTTTCGCGTCTGACGGCACGCTTACGCCGGGAACCATCCGCGGCCGGGCGCGTCAACCGCAGTCGATGCCGCACGTTTGTGCTCGCATTCCGCCGCGATGAAAAGAAGTTTCGAAATGTTACGGCGGAGCCGAATCCCACTTTGTTACGGAGACACGAGGATGAATCCGCAAACTGGTTTCGCCATTCGGAGGTTTCTGAAGCGTCCTTTCCTCATCGCCGCTCTTGCGCTCGGTCTTGCGTCCTGCGGCGGAGGAATGTCGTCTGGCGGCGACAACAGCGTGGGCGCTGTCAACATCGGCATGACCGACGCGGCGGGCGATTTCCTGACCTACGCTGTCGACGTGACCTCGCTCTCGCTGACCAAGGCCGACGGAACGGTCGTCCAGACGCTGCCGCGGACGACGCGTGTCGATTTTGCCCAGCTCGTGGACCTTACTGAATTCATCACGGGGGCGACGATTCCGGCCGGTGCCTACGTCAGCGCGACGCTTCAGCTCGATTACACCAACGCCGATATCGAGGTCGACGACGGCAGCGGCACTCCCGTGAAGGCGGTCAGCATTGTCGACGGACAGGGCACCCCGCTCACGACCCTAATGACGACCGTTCAGCTCGACAACGCGAAGCGGCTCGTCATCGCGCCCGGAATTCCCGCGCTGTTCGACCTCGACTTCAACCTCGCGGCCTCGAACTCGGTAAGCATGACGGGCCCCGTCGTGACGGTCAACCCGCTGCTCGTGGGCGACGTTGACCTGGCTGCGCCCAAGCCTCACCGCGTGCGCGGCCCGCTCGCGAGCGTCGACACGATGAACAGCAGCTTCACGCTGATCCTGCGGCCTTTCAATCTCCGCGCGGGCGATTTCGGGCGTGTGACCTTCTTCACCGACTCCAACACGACGTTCGAGATCGACCAGAGCACCTTCACCGGCGCCGCGGGTCTGGCACAACTGGCCACGGAGCCCTCGCTGACCGCGGTTGTCGCGATCGGGACGCTGGATCAGGCGAGCCATCACTTCGTCGCGACCGAGGTACTGGCCGGGTCTAGCGTTCCTTTCGGCACCGACGACGTCGTCACCGGGAACGTCCTGTCCCGCAGCGGCAACACCTTCGTCGTGAAGGGCGCCGAGCTGGTGCGCAGCGACGGGACGCTGATCTTCCGCGACACGGTCACGGTGACGGTCGATCCGACGACGACCAAGGTGCGCAAGGAAGGGACGATGGGCGCGTTTGCGACCGGCGACATCTCGGTCGGCCAGCGGATCACCGTCTTCGGTTTGGCGACAGTCCCCGCTGTGGGGACTGCGACGCTGGATGCGACCAACGGCCTTGCACGCCTTCTGGTGACCCAGCTCAACGGCACGGTCAATGGCACGCCGGGCGCGGGCGGTCCCGTCGTGATGAGTCTCGCCAGAATTGACGGACGGCCGATCGCGCTGTTCAACTTCGCGGGGACGGGAACCGGCGCGCCGCCGGTAGGGACCGACGCCGATCCGACGAAGTATCAGGTCTCGACGGGCGCGCTGTCGCTCACCGGCATCGCAGGCGGCACGCCGCTCAAGGTCCGCGGCTTCGTTCAGCCGTTCGGGGCTGCGACGGCGACCGACGACTTCAACGCCATCACGCTCATCAACACGACCGGCGCGCCCGCGAACCTCGTCGTGGCCTGGGCGCCCGCTCAGGCGACTCCGTTCACGAGCTACCCGGCGGGCGGCCTGGTCGCGAACATCTCGGGCAGCTTCATCGCCGACGTGTTCCGCGGCGGGGTCGATACGCCGCTGGCGGCCAACCCGACGGTCAACGCGACGGATCCGGCCCACGGCTTGTTCGTGATCGGGTTCAACGGCATGGTGCAGGTGTATACCCAGATGAGCGCCTATCAGGCGGCGCTGCAATCCGACCTGGGTTTCGGAGAGAGGGCTAGAAGCTTCGTGGCCCTCGGCGGCACCTATGACGATCCTTCCAACACGCTGACCGCCGGAGTCATGGCGACGGTCCTCCACTGAGGCCTGCGCGCCGGGATCGGGGTCAGTCCACCCTGATCCCGGCGTCCCGTATCACCTGGGCGTAGCGGCGCACCTCGGCCGCGAGGAACGCGCCGAATTCCTCGGGGCTGCTCGCGTAGGGCTCGAAGCCCAGCCCGGTCAGCCGCTCGCGCAGGTCGGCCGCCGCGAGCGCCCTGTTCATCGAGGCGTTGATGAACGCGACCGTCTCGCGCGGCGTGCCCGCGGGAGCGATGAATCCGGCGACGCTGGGGATGTCCATGCCCGCGACGCCTGCCTCGGCGAGGGTCGGAACGCCGGGAACGAGCGGTGACGGCTTCGCAGTCGTCACTGCGAGCGCCTTCAGCCTGCCGCTCCGCACGAGCGGCATCGCCGCGATATCCGCGAAGGTCAGGTCGACCTCCCCGCTCACCAGCGCCACCAGCGCAGGCTGCATGCCCTTGAACGGGACGTGCACCATGCGGATTCCCGCGGCGCGGGCGAACATCTCGGCGGCGAGATGCGGGGACGCGCCGTTGCCCGACGACGCGTAGTTGAGCGCCCCGGGTCTCGCCTTGGCGATCTCCACGAGAGCGCCGACCGTGTCGGCCTTCACGCGCGGATTGACCACGAGGATGAAGGGCGAGAGCGAGATGGTGCCGAGCGGGGCGAAGCTCTTCAGCGCGTCGTAGGGAAGGTTGCGGTACAAGTTCGCCGAGGCGGCGTGCGAGATCGCGCCGCAGAAGAGGATCGTATACGCGTCGGGCGCGCTCGCCGCGACGTAGGCGGCGGCGATGGTCGTGCCCGCGCCCGGCTTGTGCTCGAGCACGACCGGCTGTCCCCACAGCGACGAGAGCTTCTCCGCCATGCTGCGCGATGCGGCGTCTGCGGAGCCGCCGGGCGGGAAGGGAATGATGACGCGGACGGGCTTGGCCGGATATCCCTGGGCGAATGCGCTCGCCGCGACGAGCGTTGCGAGGAGCGAAGCGAGCGCGCGCACTAGCCGCGCGGCCCGCCGGCGCTCTTCTCGGACTGTCCCGGCGACTCGGCGAACGCCTGCACGGCCGCGATGGGCCTCTGCGCGCCTGCGGGAGCCGGAGCGCGCACCGGCTGCGCGCTCCCCATCTTCGCCCAGATCGGATCGGGCAGCTCGACGAAGGCCTGCTTCAGCCGCTGGCCCCACGTGCGGCTCACCATCTGGAAATACTCGTTGTCGGATCCGATCGTCACGAAGCGCGTGACCCGCAGCGAGTCGGCCTCGTAGCACAGCAGGTCGAGCGGCAGCCCGACCGAGAGGTTGGAGCGCAGCGTCGAATCCATCGACACGAGCGAGCATTTCGCCGCCTCGTCGAGCGTGGTGTCGGGCCGCACGACCCGGTCGATGATCGGCTTGCCGTACTTCGACTCGCCGATCTGGAAGTACAGGTTCTCGTCCTGCGCCTCGATGAAGTTGCCCGCCGAGTACACCTGGAACAGGCGGCAGCGCTCGCCGCGGATCTGCCCGCCGAAGATCAGGGTGCAGGTGAATTCGATCCCCTGCTTCTTCAGCGCCTCGGAGTCTCGGTCGTAGACCCGCCGCACCGCGTCGCCCACCGCCGCCGCCGCATCGTGCATGGAATGCGCGCTCCACACGCCGGGGCCGTCGCCCGGCTCCATGAGGAGCTGGCGCACGGACTGGGTGACTCCGAGATTTCCCGAGGTGAGCAGCACCATGCAGCGCTCGCCCGGGCGCTCGAACACCGTCATCTTGCGGAAGGTGCCGATCTGGTCGACGCCGGCGTTGGTGCGCGAGTCGGAGAGGAAAACCAGCCCTGCGTTCAGTCGCAGCGCGACGCAGTAGGTCATGCAGTCATTCTACAAGGGTTGTCATCCCGAGCGAAGCGAGGGATCTCCGGAAGCGCTGTGCCGATGGAGATCCTTCGCTTCGCTCAGGATGACAGCGGACGATCATTGGTCGGACAGCACCGAGACCTGGACGCGGAGGGACTCTTCGCCGCCTCCGGTTCGGACGCCGCGCACCGGCGCCGCCGACAGGTAGTCGCGGCCGATCGCGAGTCGGCAATGCCAGTCGCCCGCGAGCTGGCGGTGGGTGACGTCGATACTGACCCAGCCCTCGCCGCTGATCCAGACGTCGGCCCAGGCGTGGCTCGCGGCCTGGTCGCTGTGGCCCGGGTCGACGTAGCCGCTGACGTAGCGCGCAGGCACGCCGGCGGCGCGGCAGCAGGCGATGAACAGATGCGCATGGTCCTGGCACACTCCGCGCCCCATCTCGAGCGCATGCGCGGCGGTGCTGGTCACCTCGGTGATCCCGGTCTCGTAGGCGACGGCGCTGCAGATGCTCTCGGCGAGCGCGAGGAAGTCGGACGCAGCGCCGTTGTTCCGCAGGTGCCGGCCGGCGAACTCGAGCACCGGCTCGGCCGCGGCGGTGAGCGGCGTCGCGACCGCGAACACGAGCGGCGACAGCTCGCGCTCGGCGGGCTCGCCGCCGGCGGCGGCCTCGCCGACGTCGACGCTGCCGGTGACGACGACGCGGATGGCGTCGTGCGGGGCCGTGAGCACCATGGTGTGGGTGACGTTGCCGTAGGCGTCGGTGAAGCGCTGCAGCCGGCCCGGAGCGTCGATGCGCCAGGCGAGCACGCGCTGCTGCGGCTCCGGGCGCGGCGTGAGCCGCAGCTGCTGGATGCTGTAGCGCGCCGGCGCCGTATAGCGGTACGCGGTCTCGTGGCGGATCGAGAGGCGCATCGCTCAGGCGGCCGCGAGCGGGACCAGGAAGTCGCGGCTCACTCGGTCGGCGAGGTCGTTCACGCGCTGCAGGAACGTCGTGAGATAGGCATGCAGCCCCTGGTGCAGGATCACGTCGATGCGGCCGAACTGCAGGTCGGCCTGGAGCAGCCCGGCGCGCCGCTCCGTCTCGCGCGAGTGGGCGTTGCCGACCTGCGCGAGATTCGCGACCACGTCGTTCATGCAGCTCGCGAGCGACCGGGGCATGTCGGGGCGCAGGATCAGCAGCTCGGCGACGCGCGCCGGCGTGATGGTGTCGCTGTAGACCTTGCGGTAGACCTCGAACGCCGACACCGATCGCAGGATCGCGGTCCAGTGGTAGAAGTCGATCGAGCGGCCCCCGTCGTGATCTTCCGCCGTCGCGCCCTGGCCGGCGAGCGCGTGGTAACGCACGTCGAGGATGCGCGCGGTGTTGTCGGCACGCTCGAGGAAGGTGCCGAGGCGCGAGAAATACAGCGCCTCGTCGCGGAGCATGGTGCCAACGGTGACGCCGCGCGACAGGTGCGAGCGGTACTTCACCCACTCGAAGAACTGCCCCGGATCGTGCTCGACGTTCGCGATCCGCTGTTTCATCTCAAGCCAGGTAGCGTTGATCGTCTCCCATACCTCGGTGGTGAGCGTGCCGCGCACGGCGCGAGCATTCTCGCGCGCGGCGTGCAGGCACGAGGCGATGCTCGATGGGTTGGAGGGATCGCGCGTCATGAAGTCGAGCACGGACCGCGGGGCGAGGCTGGGGTAGCGCGCGTCGTACTGCGGCTGCAACTCGCAGATCCCGAGCATGCCGCGCCACAGCAGTTCGACGCTCGCCTCGGATTGCGGCAGCAGCGAGGTCTGCAGGGACACGTCGAGCATGCGCGCGGTGTTCTCGGCGCGCTCGGTGTAGCGCGCCATCCAGAAGAGGTGATCTGCGGTGCGCGAAAGCATGTGCTACTCCAGCACCCACGTGTCCTTGGTGCCTCCGCCCTGGGAGGAGTTCACCACCAGCGACCCCTCCCGCAGCGCGACGCGGGTGAGCCCGCCGCGCACCATCGAGATCGTCTTGCCCGACAGGACGAAGGGCCGCAGGTCGATGTGGCGCGGCGCGATGCCCGACTCGACGAAGGTCGGGCAGGCCGATAGCGCAAGCGTCGGCTGCGCGATATAGCCGTCGGGGCGGGCGCACACGCGCTCGCGGAAGCGCTCGATCTCCGCTTTGGTCGACGCCGGGCCGACCAGCATGCCGTAGCCGCCCGCGCCGTGGGTCTCCTTCACCACGAGGCTGGAGAGGTTCGCGAGCACGTGGGAGAGATGTTCCTTCTTGCGGCACTGCCAGGTCGGCACGTTTCTGAGCAGCGGTTTCTCGTCGAGGTAGAACTTGATCATGTCCGGCACGTAGGGGTAGATCGACTTGTCGTCGGCGACGCCGGTGCCGATCGCGTTGGCGAGGGTCACACGCCCGGCGCGGTAGACCGAGAGCAGCCCCGGCACGCCGAGCGACGAGTCGGGCCGGAATGCGAGCGGATCCAGGAAGTCGTCGTCGATGCGCCGGTAGATGATGTCGACGCGCTTTGGCCCGCGCGTAGTGCGCATGAACACCTGCTCGTCCTCGACGAACAGATCCTGGCCTTCGACCAGCTCGACGCCCATCTGTTGCGCGAGAAACGCGTGCTCGAAGTACGCCGAGTTGTGCATTCCCGGAGTCATCACTACCACCGAGGGCTCGCGCACGCCGCTCGGCGCGACGCTCCTCAGGTTCTCGAGCAGCATGTCAGGGTAGTGCGCGACCGGCGCCACCTTGTTGCGCGCGAACAGCTCCGGGAAGAGGCGCATCATCATCTTGCGGTTCTCGAGCATGTACGACACGCCGGAGGGCACGCGCAGGTTGTCCTCGAGCACGTAGAACTCGCCGCCGTCGGCGCGCACCACGTCTATCCCCGCGACGTGCGCGTAAATGTCGTCGGCGACGTCGATGCCCTGCATCTCGGGCCGGTACTGCGCGTTGCAGAAGATCTGCTCGGGGGGGATCACGCCGGCGCGAACGATGCTCTGGCCGTGGTAGATGTCGTGGATGAAGCGGTTCAGCGCCTTGACGCGCTGGCGCAACCCGGCCTCAAGCTGCCGCCATTCGACGGCGGGCAGGATGCGCGGGATCACGTCGAAAGGGATCAGGCGCTCGGTGCCCTGGTCGTCGCCGTAGACGGCGAAGGTGATGCCCACGCGATGGAAGGTCAGATCGGCCTCGGCGCGCTTGGCGGCGAGCGACTCCGCGCTCTGCGACTCGAGCCAGGCGTGGAAGGCGCGGTAGTGCGGGCGGACGCCGGCGTCGGCGCGCATCTCGTCGTAGCACTCGCCCGCCTTGGTCTGGGGCAGGTTCATCGGCTGATTATGGCCAAGACGGCCGGCGCGGGATACGGCCGCATCATTGCCGTGCATGCCGGTCCGCCGCGCCCCAAATTGGGTCACTCGGGTGCGTTGCGGCCGGGCCGCCTGTTGTATATTCGCGGACTCACCCCGGAGGAAGAAATGAAGGCAAATCAGTGGCTCCTCATATTCGGCGCTGTTCTTGCGGCCGCGCTCGCGCAGGGCGTCTTCGCCCAGGAGCCGGTCCGCATAGGCGAGCTGAACAGCTACAAGGTGTTCGCTTCGTTCCTCGAGCCCTACCGCAAGGGCTGGCAGCTCGCGCTCGAGGAGGTGAACGCCGCGGGCGGGGTGCTGGGCCGCAGGCTCGAGATCGCTTCGCGCGACGACAACGGCAATCCGGGCGACGCGGTGCGCGTCGCCGAGGAGCTGCTCGCGCGCGAGAAGGTGAGCTTTCTCATGGGCACGTTTGCGTCCAACGTCGGCCTCGCGGTCTCGGATCTCGCGAAGCAGCGCAAGGTGCTGTTCCTCGCGGCCGAGCCGCTTACCGACAAGATCGTGTGGGAGAACGGCAACCGCTACACCTTCCGCCTGCGTCCCTCGACCTGGATGCAGACCGCGATGCTCGTCCCGGACGCGGCGAGGCTCGGAAAGAAGCGCTGGGCGATCGTCTATCCCAACTACGAGTACGGCCAATCCGCGACGCGCGCGTTCAAGGAGCTGCTCGCGAAGGCCCAGCCCGGCGTCGAGTTCATCGCCGAGGAGGCCACGCCGCTCGGCAAGATCGACGCGGGACCGGTGGTGCAGGCGCTCGCCGACGCAAAGCCCGACGCGATCTTCTCGTCGCTCTTCGCGGGCGACCTCGCGCGCTTCGTGCGCGAGGGAGAGATTCGCGGCCTGTTCAAGGGCCGCGCGGTATTCGATCTTCTCGGCGGCGAGCCCGAGTATCTCGATCCGCTGAAGGACGAGGCGCCCCAGGGCTGGTACGTGACCGGCTACCCCTGGTACGCGATCGATACGCCCGAGCATCGCGCGTTTCTCGCCGCGTATCAGAAGCGCTGGAACGACTACCCGCGCGCCGGATCGGTTGTCGGCTATACGGCGGTCATGGCCGCCGCCGCCGCGATCCGCAAGGCCGGCAGCACCGATAGCGAGAAGCTGGTCGAGGCGATGAAGGGCCTCAAGGTCGACACGCCCTTCGGCCCGATCGTCTTCCGCGGCATCGACCATCAGTCGACCATGGGGGCCTTTGTCGGGCGCACCGGCCTCAAGGACGGCAAGGGCGTGATGACCTCGTGGAGGTATGCGGACGGCGCGAAGTTCCTGCCGCCGGACGCGGAGGTGAGGAAGCTCCGCCCCGCGGAATAAGCATGTCCTCGGTCGCGATCCAGCTCCTCAACGGACTGGCGAGCGCCTCCACGCTGTTCCTGGTGGCGGCCGGGCTGTCGCTCATATTCGGGGTGACACGAATCGTGAACTTCGCCCACGGTTCGCTGTTCATGCTCGGCATCTATGCCGCGTACAGCCTCATCGGCGCGCTGGGCTTCTGGACGGGCGTGCTCGCCGCGGCGCTCGCGGTCAGCGCCTTCGGCGCCGCGGCGGAGGTCGCCGTGCTGCGGCGCCTCTACGCCGCGCCCGAGATGCTCCAGCTCCTCGCGACCTTCGCGCTCGCCCTGATCGTCAGGGATTTCTCGCTGTGGTTCTGGGGCGCGCAGGATCTGCTCGGCCCGCGCGCGCCGCACCTCGGCGGCTCGGTGCAGATCCTGGGAGCGCCGTTTCCGCAATACGACCTGCTGCTGATCGCCGTGGGCCCGGCCGTGATGGCGGCGCTGTGGCTCCTGCTCCGGCGCACGCGCTGGGGCGCTCTCGTGCGCGCGGCGACGCAGGACCGCGACATGGTCGCGGCGCTGGGCGTGAACCAGAAGCGGCTGTTCACCGGGGTGTTCGCGCTGGGCGCGGCGCTCGCCGCGCTCGCCGGCGCGCTCGAGATCCCGCGCCAGCCGGCGCAGCTGTCGCTCGACCTCGCCGCGGTCTCCGATGCCTTCGTCGTCGTGGTCGTCGGCGGCATGGGCAGCATTCCCGGCGCCTTTCTCGCCGCGTTGCTCATCGGCGAGGTCAAGGCGCTGTGCGTCGCCGCCGGGTTCTCGAAGCTCACCCTTGTCGTCGAATTCGTGGTCATGGCGATCGTGCTCGTGCTCCGGCCCCGCGGGCTGCTCGGAAAACCCTGGGAGTCCGCCGTCCGCGCCGCGCAGGTCGAGCCGCCGCTCCGTCCGGGGGTCGCCGCAGCGGGCATCGCCGCGACTGCGGCGCTGGCGCTCGTGCCGTTCCTCACCGGCGGCTACGCGCTCGTGCTGCTCATAGACGTCTTCGTCTTCGCGCTCTTTGCGGCGAGCCTGCACTTCGTCATGGGTCCCGGCGGCATGGTGTCATTCGGTCACGCCGCTTACCTGGGCCTGGGCGCCTACGGCGCGGGCCTGCTCCTGACGAAGGTCGGCTGGCCCATGGAGGCGGCGCTCGCCGCAGCGCCCGTCGCGGGCGCCGCCGCCGCCGCGCTCTTCGGCTGGTTCTGCGTGAGGCTCTCGGGCGTGTACCTGGCCATGCTCACGCTCGCCTTCGCGCAGATCGTCTGGTCGATCGCGTACGAGTGGGACGGCCTCACCGGCGGGTCGAACGGCATCGTCGGCGTGTGGCCGCCGGCGTGGCTCGCGCAGCGCACCGCCTTCTACTGGCTCGCGCTCGCCGCGTGCGCCGCCGGCGTCTGGCTGCTGCACCGGGCGCTGTTCTCGCCTTTCGGCTACGCGCTGCGCGCCGGGCGGGACTCGCCGCTGCGTGCGGGCGCGATCGGCGTCGACGTACAGCGCGTGCAATGGGCCGCGTTCGCAGCCGCCGGCGCCTTCGCCGGGCTCGCCGGCGGGCTGTACGCCTTTTCCAAGGGCAGCATCTCGCCCGACTCGACCCTGGCGGTGTCGCGCTCGGTCGACGCGCTGGTGATGGTGCTCCTGGGCGGGGTGCAGACCCTCACCGGTCCGCTCGCCGGCGCGGCGGCGTATACGTGGCTCCAGGACGCGATTGCGCGGAACACCGACTACTGGCGGGCGGTCCTGGGTTTCGCGATCCTCGGCATCGTGCTCGCGTTCCCGCAGGGGATCGTCGGCGCGGTTCGCGCGCGGTTCGCGCCCGGGGAGGATGCGGCGTGATCCTCGAAGCCGCGGGCCTCGCCAAATCCTTCGGCGATGTCGAGGCGGTGGGCGGCGTGAGCTTCGGCGTCGCTGCCGGCGAAGTCGTCGCGATGATCGGCCCGAACGGCGCGGGCAAGACGACATGCTTCAACATGGTCAACGGGCAGCTTCCCGCCGACTCGGGAAGCGTGCGGCTGAACGGGCGGGAAATTGGTCGCCTGAAGGCGCGCGAGATCGCCAGGCTGGGCGTGGGCCGCACCTTCCAGATCACGCAGACCTTCGCGTCGATGACGGTGCGCGAGAACGTGCAGGTCGCGCTGCTCTCACACCGGGGCCGTCTCGCCGACGCGTGGAGCCGAGCCGGCGGGCTCTTCCGCGAGGAGGCCGACCGCCTCCTCGAGCGTGTCGCGATGCTCGCTCATGCCGAGCGCGCATGCGCGGTGCTCGCCTACGGCGACCTGAAGCGCGTCGAGCTCGCCATGGCGCTCGCGGGTGAGCCGCAGCTGCTGCTCATGGACGAGCCCACCGCCGGCATGGCGTCGGCCGAGCGGCTGGAGCTGATGGCGCTCGCCGCGTCGATCGCGCGCGAGCGCTCGATCGCGGTGCTCTTTACGGAGCACGACATGGACGTGGTGTTCGCGCACGCCGACCGCATCCTGGTCCTGCACCGCGGGCGGCTCATCGCGGAAGGTAAGCCCGACGAAGTGCGCGCGAACGCCGACGTCCGCGACGTCTACCTGGGGCAGGACGCCTGATGCTCTCGGTCCGCGACCTCAACGCCTACTACGGCCGCGCCCACATCCTCGGCGACGTCACGCTCGAAGTCGGGGCGGGCGAAGTCGCGGTGCTGCTCGGGCGGAACGGCGCCGGGAAGTCGACGACTCTGAAGAGCATCGTGGGCTGGCTGCGGCCGCGAAGCGGGGAGATTGTCTTCGACGGCCGGCGCATCGAGCGCCTGCCGATGTGGCGCATTGCGCGCTCGGGTCTCGGCTACGTGCCCGAGGACCGGCGCATCTTCGGCGAGCTCACCGTCCTGGAGAACCTGGACGTCGGGCGGCTGCGCGGAGGCTGGAGCCCGGAGCGGGTGTTCGCTCTGTTTCCCAACCTCGCCGACGCCAAGGATCGCCCGGCCTCGAGGATCTCGGGCGGCGAGCAGCAGATGCTCGCGATCGGACGCTGCCTCATGGGCAATCCTCTGTGCCTCCTGCTCGACGAGCCTTCGGAAGGCCTCGCGCCCGTCGTCGTCGACCGACTGGCCGGCGCGATACGCGTGCTCAAGGCCTCGGGCGTCGCGGTGCTGCTCTCGGAGCAGAGCTGGCGCTTCGCGTCCTCGGTCGCCGACCGCGCCTACGTCATCGAGAAGGGACGGATCCGCTTCGCGGGAACGATGGGCGAGCTCGCCGCCGACGAGGCGGTGCGAGCGCGCTATCTCGCGCTGTGAGAAGGCGCTAGCTCCAGGGCAGGAGCGACGCGTGGATCACGTCGGGCACGCCCTGTCCGCCGACCGAGCGGATGGCGAGGTCGGTATCCTTGAGGCCGAAGCGGTGGGTGGTGACCTTCTCCAGTGGAAAGCGCTTGGAAGCGATCTGCGCGAGCGCGAGCTCGCACGCCCGGTAGCTGTGGCCGCGCGCGCTCTTGATGGTGATCGCCTTGACGGTGACGCGCTCCAGCGGAAAGTTCGGGAACTCCTTCATCTCGCCCTGGACGACGAGGGTGCCGCACTTGCGCTTCAGCGCCTCGACGCCGAGCAATATCGGAGTGGTGCCCGCGCCGGCGGTGCAGTCGAGCGCGACGTCGACGCCTTTTCCGCCCGTGATCTCCGTGATGCGCGCGAGCGGGTCCTCCTTCTGCGCGTCGATCACGTGGTCGGCGCCCAGCTCCTTCGCTACCTTGAGGCGCGCGGCGTCCTTCGACGTGCCGGTGACGATGATGAGCGAGGCGCCCGCCTGCTTGCAGATCACCGTCTGCGACAGGCCCTGCTGGCCCGGGCCCTGGATGAGCACCGTCGAGTCGTAGCCGACTCCGCCGTCGAAGAGCGACCACTCGACCCCGTTCGCCATCGGCGTCACCAAGCCCGCGAGCTCCGGCGTCACGCCCGCGGGCACGCGGTGCACCACCGCGTTCCACGGCAGATAGACGTACTGCGCGAACCCGCCCCACAGGTGCGGCGCGCGCTCGGCCGAGGTGTAGCCGTAGCGGATCGCGTCCGGGTTCTTGCGCCAGTCGGTGTTCTCGCAGTGGCGGTACTGCCCCGCGTGGCACCACTCGCACTTGCCGCACATCACGTAGTGCTCGACGAAGACCAGGTCGCCTTCCGTGAAGCCCTTGCGCCGCGTGAACTCCCGGCCGGCCCTGGCGATCACGCCGATGTTCTCGTGGCCCATGATGACCGGCGCCGCCGAAGGCGGGGTCTTGTACAGCTTGACGTCGGTGCCGCAGATCCCGGCGACCTCCATCTTCATCAGCGCGCCGTCCTCCGGAATGTCCGGCATGGGGAATTCGCGGATCTCGGTCCGGCTCGGCCCGGTTCTGACCGCGGCCAACACTTTGCTCATCGGATTTATTCCTCTCTGCCGAATTGTAGTTCAAGGCCCGGGTGCGGCGCTTCCGGCGCGCGTTCTTTTGGCGTATCGTCTGCGCGGGGAGTCAAACGAGGAGGAGAAAAACCATGTCACGCATTTCCGCAGTCCTGGGGGGCGCCGCGCTCGCTTCCGTTTCCGGCGTCGCAGCGGCGCAGGGGATCATTCACACGCAGCGGCTGTCGGCCGTGCTCGCGAACGAACTGGTCGGCGACGCCGTCGCGATCTGCGCCAAGAACGGCTACAAGGTCGTGGCTGTGGTCGTGGATACCGACGGCGTGAGGCAGGCGTTCCTGCGCGGCGACGGGGCGCCGATCCACTCGGTGGACAACGCCTACTACAAGGCCTACAGCATTGCTTCGCTCGGACTCGCGCGCAAGGAGGAAACCACCAAGCAGATGGCGGACCGCATGGCAAAGGCCCCCCCGACCACCGTGCCGCAGACCCAGCTGCCGAACATCACCTTCGCGCAGGGCGGCATCGCCATCATGCACGACGGCAGCACCATCGCGGGCTTCGGCGTGAGCGGCGCGCCGGGCGGGAACTTCGACGAGGAGTGCGCGCGCGGCGCGCTCGCCAAGATCAAGGACCGGATGAAGTAATCCCGTCGCGATCCTGAAGCAGAAACGGCGCCCGAGGGCGCCGTTTTCGTTTCTGCGGGTTCGGGGATTCAGTCCAGCTTCACGTGCGCCTGCTTCACGATTGAGCCGTAGCGCTCGTTCTGTTTCCTCATGAACGCGGCGAACTCCGCCGGCGTGTTGCCCGCAGGCTCCATGCCCGCGGCAAGGAAGCGCTTCCTGATCTCCGGATTCTGCATGATCTTGCGCGTCTCGGCCGAGATCCGGTCCGTGATCGCCTTGGGCGTGCCCGCCGGCGCCATGAGGCCGATCCAGCCGAACATCTCGTAGCCGGGCAGGGTCTCGGCGATAGTGGGCACATCGGGCATGGCGACCGCGCGCGTCACGCTGGTCGCGCCGAGCGCACGCAGCTTGCCCGCCTGCACCAGTCCCTGCACCGCGGGAACGGTCTCGATGGTATAGGCGATCTGGCCGTTCACCACGTCGGTGATCGATTGCGAGCTGCCCTTGTAGGGGACGTGCACCACGTCCACGCCCGCCATGGAGTTGAACAGCACCGACATGAGATGGCTGGTGGCGCCCGAGCCCGACGATGCGAAGGAGTACTTACCGGGATTGGCCTTGAGCAGCGCGATCAGCTCCTTGACGTTCTTCGCCGGGATCGAGGGATTCACGACCAGCATGAAGGGGTTGACCGCGAGCAGGCTGATCGGGGCGAAGTCCTTCAGCGGGTCGTAGGCGACTTTCTGCACGTTCGGGCTGATGGAGATCGGTCCGCTCGAGCCTGCGACCAGCGTGTAGCCGTCGGCCGGCGACTTCGCCGCGACCTCGCAGCCGACGACCCCGCCCGCGCCGGGGCGGTTGTCGACGACGAGGGGCTGGCCGAGCACGGGCACCAGCTTGTCGGCGACCATCCGCGCGGCCACGTCGGTCGCCTGCCCGGGCGGCCAGGGCACGATGACCTTGATCGGGTGGCTGGGGTAGGCCTGCGCGAAGGCGGCGCCCGCGCAGACGGCGGCGCCGATGGCAAACAGGGTACGGACAGGGAATTTCACGGGCTCCTCCTCGAGCATATGAGGGCCCAATGGTAACGCAGGTCCTACTTGGGCGGCGCCTTGCCGATGATCCGCGTGTCGGTCTCCTGCATCTTGTCGAAGGAGCGCATCGCGCCGATGCCGAGCATCCCCGTCACCATGCTGAACAGCACCCCGGCGTCGAGGGGCGGCGGCGGAGTCTCGCTGATGTGGAGCCACAGCAGGAAGGGATAGAGCACGAACTGGTAGGCGAGCGCGAGCACCCCGATCCAGCCGATCGCGGGCCGCCACCCGGCCATGAACAGGCTCCCGCTGCGTATCTCCTCGATGTTGGTGTCGGCCTGCTTTTCGTCGCTCTTCTCCAGGATCTGCATCGCGGAGAGGCTGAACTCGCGCTCCGCCTTGACGATCTCGAGGCGCTTCTCCAGGCGCTCGTCGTCCGACGTGAACAGCTTGTCCAGGGTGTCGCCCACCGCGCGGACGACGTCGCCCGCGCCCAGAAGGTTGCTGAGGAAACTCATGAAGCGCTCCCCAGGGCACGGTTGATCCAGCCGAGCAGGAACTTCGACTGCGTCCTGTCCTTGTTGCAGATGGCGGCGTAGCGCGCGACCTTCGCCAGCGTGAACTCGGCGAGGAACTCGCCTTCGTCGGACGCGTTTACCGCGTTCGCCGTGGCGGGCCCGAACTTGCCGTCGACGTCGAGCTCGAGCGCCACCTGCACCAGCTTGGTCGCGGTGGTGGGCCCCATGTTCACCGCGGTATCGAAGATGTTCTCGGCGACCGCCTGCGACTTCAGCGTGTCCCCCGCGACCTTGTCCCAGTAGTCGCGCTTGTAGATGGCCTTCGCCTGGTCCTCGGTGAGGTTGCGGATGTCCACGTTGGGATAGGCGTTCTGCGAGATGCCGTACTTGGTCGCGCCGCCGTGGTCATCCGGGTTGTCCGTGAACCTCGCGCCCCCTTCGCGGATCAGGGTCTTGGCCACAGCCGGATCGAAATCAGCCATGGTTTCCTCCTTCTGTGCGCGCCCAGTGTAGGCCCGCGGGGCCGGCCCCGAAATCGGGAGATCCCCTACATGTCGCCCAGGGGTTTCTACTGACAGCCGGAGCTGTTATCCCGATGCCGCCACGAACTCGGAGAACACGCGCGCGATCTCCCCCTCGTAAGGCGCCCACTCCTCGAACGGAATGAGCGGCACGTCCTGGTCGCGGATCGGCAGCTCGTGCAGGACCGCGCCCGGGATGAGGCGCGCGCAAGCACGGCCGCTCTCCGACGAATGCGTCTTGTCGTTGCCGGGTATGACGACCGCCGGCACGCGGATCGAGGCGAGCTCCGCCTCGGTGACCCCCATCACGGGCAGCTGCGCGCCCGCGACGAAGAGATCGCGCCAGCGCCTCATCACCTCGATGTAGCGGCGCGGGTCCATGCCCATGAGGCGCTCGCGGTTCGCCGGGTTCGCAGCGATGCGCTCCTGGTATTGCTGCGTTGCGCACACGGCCGCCATGCCGCCTTGCTGCGCGGCGCGGATGAACTGGCCGTAGTAGTTCTCGGGGAGGCGCTGAGCGGCAAAGGCGCCGCCGGTGACGCGAAAGAGCAGGAGGCCGCGCACCGACTCGGGGTGCCGCAGCGCGAGCAGAATCGAGGTCCGCGCTCCGGAGGAGGAGCCGCCGGCGAAGGCGGGCAGGGCGTTCAGGCGCAGGAGAAGATCGGCGAGGTCGTCCGCCCAGACCGCCTCCTCGACCTCGTCGCCCTCGATCAGGACGTCGGAGGCGCCGGTGTTGCGGCGGTCGTGAAGCAGCACCCGGTGGCCCAGCGCGGCGAGCTTCTCCGCGAGCGGCACGAACTCGTCGTAGCCACGGCGCCCCCCGGTGGTGAGCGCGACCCAGGGACCGCGCTCGCCGAGTACCCGATAGCGGAGATTGACGCCGCGGACCTCGAGCGTGGGCATGCGCTCAGCCGTCCGTCGCAGGGCGCTCGAACCGGCAGGTGCCGTCGCGCTCCACCCGCGTCAACAGGTTCACCTCCCAGTCGAGGTAAGCCTGCATCGCCGCGGTCTGCCCGCCGGCGCGGTCGTAGGGCTTGAGCCAGACGTCGACCGGTTCGTCGGCGAAGCGCGGCTCCTCCGCGGTCAACGCCCGTCCCGACGCCGCCCACGCCGCGTTGCCGCCGCCGAGACAGCGGACCGGCGCAGCGATGAGCGCGCGCATTTCGTCCAGCGCCAGCGCGGCGAGCGCGCCGTCTTCGGAGGTGAGCACCACCGCGCCTGCGGGGCCGATCTTCGATATCGCGCGGTCCAGGCGGGAGCGGATCGCGAACCAGGCGCCCGGGATGTGCGCCTTCCGGTATTCGCGGCTGAGCGACAGGTCGATCACCGTCGCGGCACCGGGCGCGAGCGCCTGCGGGTCGAGAGTGGACTCCGGGCTCTCCGCGTTGCCGAGGACCGGCGGCGTGGGCCAGCCGGTCTCGCTTCCGGTCGCGGCGAGCGCGAACACCTCCTTCCATCCCATCTGGTGCAGCCAGGCGCCGGTCATGAGCGCGCGCACCTCGAGATCGTCGACGAGCACGATGCGCGCGTTCAGCGTGCCGGCGTACTGGTCGGTCGCCTGCACCAGCTGCCCGCCGGGCGCGGACAGCGCGCCGGGAAGATGGCCGTCGGCGTATTCGCGCGGGTCGCGCACGTCGAAGACGAAGAGCGTGCGCTCCTCGCGCCGGAGGCGCGCAAGGGTCGCCATGTCGATGCGCGCCACGCCGGCGCGTTCGGCGACGCGCGCGGCCGCCGCCTTCGCCCAGGCGAGCGCCTTCGCCGACGGCGGCGCCGCGGGCAGCCGCCGGTCGCTGCCGCGGTCGGGCGCGAGCCCGGCGAGCGTCCAGCCCATGGTGCCGTTGCGCAGCGCCATTACGCGGTTCGGAACGCCGGCGTCGATCAGCGATTGCGCGCCGATGATGCTGCGCGTGCGCCCGGCGCAATTCACGACCACCGTCGTGCGAGGCGAGGGCGCGAGGTCGGCGACGCGTAGCACCAGCTCCGCGCCGGGGACGTTGCGCGCGGTCGGGATCGACATGCGCGAGAACTCGTCCCAGGGCCGGCTGTCGAGCACGACGAGGTCTTCGCCCGCGTCGATCATGCGCTTCAGCTCGCGGGCGTCGACGTTCGGAGTCGCGCTCGCGTGCTCGACCACCTCGCCGAAGGCCTTGCTCGGCACGTTGATCCCGGAGAAGAGCGTGAAGCCCGAACTCTCCCACGCGGGCGTCCCGCCTTCGAGCACCGAGAGGTCGGTGTAGCCGTGCCGCTGCAGTATCCGTGCCGCGCGCCCGGCGAGGCCCTCGCCGCCGTCGACGAGCACGACGCGGGCCGCGCGCCGCGGAACCAGGAGCGGCACCCGCAGCTCCAGGCGGCTCAGGGGCGTCGAGCGGGCGAGCAGCAGGTGCGACTCGGAGAACGGGAGCTCCTCGCGGACGTCGAGCAGAGCGAGCTCGCCGCCGTCGGCGAGCATGGCCCTGAGCCGGGCCGGGGCGACACCGTTCACGTCGCCCGCTGCGCCGCCATCTGCTTTATTGCGCCGGTCCTGGGATCGAAGCTCGAGCGCGCGATTCGGTCGAGGTTGGTGCCGGTGACGCGGACGAACATGGATCCGTCGGGATAATCGATGGAATGGATGGCGCCGTCGGCGAAGATGCCGGCCTGGCCTGGGCTGAGGCGGTATTTCTTCGTCACCTCGAGCCTCGCCGTCGCGGGGTCGGAGCCGTCGTCAGTGCGCCGGTACTCGGTCATGTCCGTGTACGAGGCCGCCTGTCCGTAGATCGCCCAGGAAGCGCCGTGGTCGTGCGGGGGCGAGGCGCGTTTCTTCTCGTTGATGTGCGCGAGGACCTGGAAGCCGAGCTCGGGGTCGTCGTGCAGGACGTACAGTCCCTTGGGCGTGCGCTCGGAGCAGTGCGCGGCGATGAAGTCCCGGTCCTTGAGGAGCCGCTCGAGGAGCGCGCGGACCTTCTCGCGCCCGCCGCCGCCGGGGTCGCGCTTGAGCGCCGTCCTGCAGTCGTCGATGAATTGCTTCAGGTCGTAGGCCATGTCTGCCTCACGGTTTGAGTGCACGGTACAGGAACGGCAGGCTCACGTCCATACGGTAGTCGATGTCGGAGTGGTTGTCGTCGAACTCCTCGTAGCGGTGGCGCACTCCCGCGGCCGCGAGGCGCGCCGACAGGATGCGCGAGCCGTAGTGGATGTGGTACTGGTCGCGCCAGCCGCAGTCGATGTAGATGCCGCGCATCGACTTGAGGCTGGCCTTGTACCGCTCGACGAGGTTGACCGGGTCGTGCTTCCGCCATTCGCGCCAGCGCTCCGGCAGGACCTCGCCCGACTCGAGGTTGAAGGGCACACGAAAGCCGTTCGGCGCCTTCGGGTCGGGATCGTAGGTCGCCGCCATGGCGAGATTCATGATGCAGTGACCCTCGGCGGTCGAGAGTTTCTCCTTTTCCCACACGTGCCGGAGGAACCTGCGGATGCGTCCGTCGTCCAGTCCTTGGGCTAGGCCTTTACGCCGCGATTCGCCGCCGGCGTCGTACGCGCCGGCCTTCCTCCTCGGGAGGCGGTGCTTCTGCAGCTCGTTCAGCGTGTTCGGCCAGTCGTGCCAGTAGACGAAGTCGAAGTAGGCGTCGCCCGAGTGGTCTGCGACCGCGCCCCAGTATCGCGAATATTTCATCGCGTGCACGATGGCGCCGTAGCCACCCGAGGACTTGCCGAAGCAGCCGCGGTGCTCCCGGCTCGCGAGCGTCCGGAAATGCAGGTCGACGAAGGGGACGATCTCGCGGGTGAGGTAGTCGGCGTAGTCGCCGATCGCGCTCGAGTTCAAGTACTGGTTTCCGCCGAGCGCGGTGAAGCAGTCGGGGAAGACGAAGATCGCCGGCCCCATTTTGCCTACGCGCATGAGCCGCAGCGCGCGCTCCGGCACGTTGTCGCCGAAGGGCTTCCAGTTCACATGGGATAGCCCCGAGCCGGTGAAGCCGACGAGGTCGTAGAGCACGGGGAAGCGCTGCCTGCGCTCGCCGTACTGCGGCGGCAGCCACACGGCAAGCTTGCGCCGGTGCGGATCGCCGAGCGGATTCCCCTTGAGGATCCTCGAGTCGTGGTCGAGCACGATGAGCGTGCCGGGGTGGCCTTTCGAGCGCTTGAGCGTCATGGCGGTGCGCCGTTCTGTGGAGTTGGCCGATTGTGGCATGATCGCGCATGGCCTACCGGTACGCGTGCGCACTGGCCGTCGCCCTTGCGCTCGCCGCTTGCAAGGGCGGCGGCGGATCGGGAGGCGGCTCCTCCGGGCCGACGATAGACGCGAGCCTCATCACCCCGGCGTGCTTTCAGGGTGGCACCACACCCGAGCTGCAGATCGGCACGGGCTTCGCCAATGCCGACTGGAACGATCCCCACGTGCTCAAGGTCGGAGCGCAGTACTGGATGTACGCCTCGTCGAACATGGGCCTCTCGATCCCGGCGCCGAATCCGGTGCAGATCTACCGCTTCACATCGAGCGATGCTTCGAGCTGGACGCTCGATCCGGCGGGGCCTGTTCTGACGGTCACCGCAAGTCAGTGGGACCAAGGCGGCAACGAGACGCCGGCGGTCGTTTTCTTCGGTGGCAAGTACCACATGTTCTGGACCGGCTACCTCGACACGTGGCCGAATCTCAATTCGATGAACTTCAAGATCGGCCATGCGACTTCGAGCGACGGCGTGTCCTGGACCAAGGACGCCTCCTTCCTGCTCGGGCCCTCCGGAGGCTCAGGAGATTTTGACCAGTACATCGTGGGCGAGCCGGGCCCGGTGGTGTTCAACAACACGCTGTACCTCTACTTCACCGCGGTGGGAGTGGATTCCACCCTGGTACCTCCGAACAGCCTCCAGGTTGTCGGCGTGATGACGACGGCGGACGGCGTTGCCTGGAGCGCGCCGGCGCTGGCTTTCAAGCCGGACCAGACGGTGTACCCGCGCGGATCGAACTGGGTCGGCTACTCGACGCCGAACGCCGCGGTGATCGCCGGCAAGGTGCATGTCTTCGTCGACGTCGCCAACGACCACGGCAACAATACCTGGACGCAGGAAGCCCTCCACCACGCGTATTCCGCCGACGGTCTCACCGGCTGGAGTCAGGATGCGGCGCCGCTGCGCAGGCTCAGCGATTTCACCTGGACCGCGCGCGAGATCCGCTCGCCCGCCGCGTTCCTCGACGGCACGACGCTGCGCCTCTACTTCGCGGGGGACAATCTGCCGAACGCCTGGGGCATCGGGCAGATCACCTGCTCGCTCGCGGCGCCATGACGGCCCCGCACCGTATCGACACGCACCACCACATCTTCCCGACGCACTACATGGAGAAGGAGCGCGAGCGCGTGCTCGGCGTGGCGCACCGGCTCGCCCCAGAGATTCTCAAGTGGACGCCGGATGCCGCGGTCGAGGCGCTCGACCGCGCTGGGATCGCGACCGCGGTCACGTCGATCTCGGCGCCCGGCGTGTGGTTCGGCGACCCGCGGGCGGCGCGCGCCCTCTCGCGCGATTGCAACGAGTACGCGGTGACGATGGCGCAGGACCACCGCGGCCGCTTCGGCGTGTTCGCCGCGCTGCCGCTTCCCGACGTGGATGGGAGCCTCGCCGAGATCGAGCACGCCTTCGACGTCCTGCGCGCCGACGGCATCGGCCTGATGACGAGCTACGGCGACGTGTGGCCGGGGGACGAGCGCCTCGCGCCGGTGTTCGACGAGCTGAACCGGCGCAAGGC